>Ga0210096_1000029_pt1 | contig 88861 bp, 69 predicted proteins | sample China_Galinas_PW_4_FD_184864 | JGI IMG/M metagenome (GOLD analysis project Ga0210096, IMG submission 184864) | Wetland microbial communities from San Francisco Bay, California, USA, that impact long-term carbon sequestration - China_Galinas_PWA_D2... | ecosystem: Environmental > Aquatic > Marine...
AGGACAGAGGACTCTGACTCCTCTAATCTAGGTTCGAATCCTAGTCCGCCAGCCAACAAAAAGCCCCGCCGTTTTGGCGGGGTTTTTTGTTGGGTTGGGGTCGATGGGTGAGGAGCTAGTGAGGTTCGACAAAATCGCCGGGAGCGATTTTGGACAGCGGAGCGAAGCGAGGCTGGCCCCGCAGGGGCGGAGGGCAGGAAGCCCGGAGCAATCCTAGTCCGCCAGCCAACAAAAAGCCCCGCCGTTTTGGCGGGGTTTTTTGTTGGGTTGGGGTCGATGGGTGAGGAGCTAGTGAGGTTCGACAAAATCGCCGGGAGGCCGCTCTCGCACATCCCTGTGCTTCGCGGCACCGATTCGTCCCTGAATATTGCGATTTTGGACAGCGGAGCGAAGCGCTGCGGTCCGGCGATCAGGATGCGTCAGTCTGTCGTATAGCCAAAGCGGGCAATCGTTGACGCCAGTATTGGAATGATGGGTTGTACGGCTTCCCGGTAGTTCCGGTAACGGTAGAGCGAGGAGGTATAGATCTTCTGCGTCACCTGCTCGTAACTGGCGGTTTTGACGATCCGGGCGCTCTTGTGATGCTGCAGGCAGGCGTCGTCCCACGGGGCACCGATGTAGTCGAATATGCGCCGGGTCACCTGCTCCTGGTCCGTCACCAGGTCCTCGTAATGGACTTCAAGAAAGTGGATGCCGATCGAGCGGTAGTGTTCCAGCATTTCCATGACCTGGCCATAGTGCCGTGCCGTGCTTTCCAGGCTGGAGGTATAGCGGTGCGCGGAGAAGAAGTTGGAAAAGTAGGCCGACAGGCAGGAATTCAGCGGGTGGCGGGAAATATGGATGATGGGCGAGCGCGGGAAGAGCAGGGCGATGAGACCGAGATGGATGGCATTATGAGGCAGCTTGTCGGTTACCCAGCGACTGTTGCCGTCCGTTACGCCGAGCGCCGCCAGATGTGACAGGTAGTAGTCACGCAGGGCCGCGAGCTTGTGCCCGTCATGGGGTGCCGCCGCGTCCAGCAGGAGCTCCGGGTAGGGCAAATTGCTGCCAGTGATTTCACCTGCCTTGTAGTTCGCCAGGTCGGTGATTGAGTCGAGTTCACCGGCCGGTGAAATCAGGGGATGGGAGCCGAGTATCTGTTCCAGCAGGCTGGTGCCGGAGCGCGGGAACCCGACAATGAACACGGGCTGCGCTCCTTTGATGTCCGCGGGTCTGGACAGCTTCTCCAGCCGATGCCAGTTATCCGGTGTAAAGAATGTCTTCCAGCGACTGAATTTTTGCCGGTCTTCCTCCGGATCATAGATCCTGCCGATATAGCCGTTCTTTGCCTGGTTGGCGGCATCATAGGCGGTAAAGGCTTCATCGTAACGTCCCAGCTTGTCGAGTACGTTTCCCAGCTCGAACAGGTAGCCGGCCTTTATCAGATTGTTCTCGATGGTGGCGGGGTCGATCTCCTGGAGTATTTCCAGGGCGCCCGTTAAGTCCTTGCGTCTGCGTGCCAGCCTGGCCCTGAGTATGCTCAGGCCTGCGTACGACGGATTCAGTTCCAGCGCCTTATGCGCCAGACGCTCGGCTTCATCGAGATTGTGGACCTTTTCCTCCTGGCCGCTCCAGGTGTGGTAGAGACGCGGGCTGACGGCCTGGTTTGCTTCTGCCGCATGGTACTGGGCGCGCGCGGCCTCCTGATCGCCAAGCTCGGCGTAATGCGTGGCCAGCCCGATGTAGCCGTCACTCATGCCCGGCTGCTGTTCAATGACGTATTTCCACTCGGCCTCGGCACTGTCCAGGTTGCGCTGCCGGGTATCCAGCAGCGCCCTGGCCATATGGACATGAATATCCCGGGGCGCCAGTTGCAGGGCCTTCCCGATATATTCCACGGCGCGATCCATGTCGTCCTGCCGCAGCATGGCCTTGCCCAGGCCGGCCAGCGCCTTCGCCGAATTGGGGTCGGTTTTCAGTGCATGGATGAAATGTTCAACGGCCTCTTTCTGGTGGCCCAGTTCAAAACATCGGTAGCCGAGATTGCAGTGTACGGTGGTGTTGTCCGGGTCCAGCAGCAGCGCCTTGTCGTAATAGCGGGTGACGGCTTCCTGCTCCTGCAGCCGGTCATGCAGATTGCCCAGGCTGGCATAGGCTCCGACATAGTCCGGATCCGCCGCGATTGCCTGCTCGAAAAGCTCGCGCGCCGCCTCTATTTCGCCGCGCTCGAACAGCAGTACCCCGTAGTTGTTCAGGGTTTCAGGGTTCGCCGGTTCGAGCTTGAGGGCTTTCCTGTATGCCTGCGCCGATTCGTCGTAGCGCCCCTGTTTCTGCAGTACGGCGCCCAGGTTGTTCCAGGCGGGTGCGAATCCGTCATGCAGTGCCAGCGCATCCCGGTAGCGCCGTTCCGCTGTCTCGAGATCCCCGAGCAGCTGGCTGGCAGTCCCGGCGTTGACATGCACGCGGGGATCGCCGGCATTGAGCGACAGGGCCCTTTCATAGTGTTCCCGGGCGCCTTCCAGGTGATTGCCGGTCTTGTAGATATTGCCCAGGTTGTTCCAGGCATCCGCCAGTTTGGGGTCGAGTCTTATCGCGTTCTGGCCGTGCTCGAAGGCCGCTTCGTCCCTGCCGAGGAGATGCAGGGCCAGGCACAGGTTGCTGTGCGTGCGGGCATTGTCCGGCTGGAGCTGCAGCAAGCGGTTAAACCGATCCACGGCATGTTCCACATGCCCCAGTTGCAGTGCGCTGACCGCCGCCGCCTCTACCAGGGTTGCGTCATTCGGCTGTTGCCTCAGGAGCTGTTCCGCGAGATGACTGGCGGCCTGGAAGTTGCCCTGTTGATAAAACCTGAATATCTGCTCTACCTTGTCGGCGGACGCCGCAACACTCGCTCCCCGGCCGCCGGCGCCGCAACAGCGTTTGTATTTTCTGCCGCTGCCGCAGGGGCAGGGCGCGTTTCTTGCGGGCTCGGGACTCATGGAATGCGGAAGACAGGTATCGGAAGTTCGTAAAGATACCAGAGTCACGGCAGTCGACAATGGCAAAACAGCCGTCGGTGCACGGTATCGCCCGGGTGCAGGTCATTCTGATCGGCGGGACATTATTCCTCAAGTATAGTGCGGTTTATTTGAATAAATTCAATGGCCTGTCGCTTTATACATGCGGGATCATTGACTCATTTTGTAGTTATTCAACAACAATAAAGATTATTTGTGGTTTTTTTGAAAATAATTGTTGCATTCTTGCATTTTGTTGTTGTACAGTTCGCATCGTGCAATGAACAGTGACTTTAGTTTTACGCCACATTCAACTGTGTTAAGGGGAATATCATGAAGACAAAACTTCTGCCGACGATGATCGGCGCCATCCTGGCCGGTGGCATGACGGCCGCGGCTGCGGACGTTACCGTTTTCGGCCAGATCGATGAATCTGTTGTCAACAACAGTAATGTTTATGCCACTTATCTCAGTCCTCAGACTGACAGCCATAGTGACACCAATTTCGTCTGCACCACCTGCTCCATCGGCTTCAAGGGTGAAGAGGAACTGGGCAACGGCCTGAAGGCGATCTTCAAGATCGACTTCCAGTACAACATCAACGAGCGCAACAACGGTAAGGCCTCCACCGGCGGCTTCACGACCGGGACCGGGACTAACATCGTCACCAGTGTGAACAATACTGATTCAGGCCTCACGGATCGTGACCAGTGGGTGGGCCTGGCAGGCAACTTCGGTCAGGTGATCTTCGGCACCATGTCCACCACCTACAAGTCGCACGGCGCCATGCTGGACCCGGGCTACCGAACCGTGTCCCAGATGCGTGACTGGGGCATCCAGTCCGCACTGCACTCGGGTGCGGGTAGTGAAGGCCAGGGCCGCGCCACCAACACGGTCCGTTACGACAGCCCGAGCTGGAACGGCCTGAAGGTTGGTGCCACCTACACCCTGGACCCGGATGAAAACGACACTAACGACGATAATCCGTACGGCGGTGGCATCAGCTACGAGAACGGCGGCATTCTGGTGTTCGCCGACTACCTCACCAATGACACGGGCGGCGATGACGATGCCTACAAACTGGGTGCCAAGTACACCTATGATGACTTTTCAGTCTTCGGCCAGTACGAGTGGGACGGTGGCTTGATCAGCCAGGTGAGTGGCTTCACTGGTAGTCCTGTTGGTACCCGGAACAATAATGTCGATAACGCCGATGTCTGGATGGTGGGTGCTTCCTACGGCTTCATGGGCAACAACACCGTCTACGCCGACTATGGCTCGGGCGACAAAGCCAGCGGAGTGAGCAACGACACAGGCTACGATTCCTGGGAAATCGTGGGCATGCATGCCATGAGCAAGCGCACCGCCTTGTATGCCGGTTATATCCAGGTTAGCCCGGATGAATCGGATGATGATGATACCAAGGTCTGGGCACTTGGCATGCATCACCTGTTCTGATCGCGGTTTGATGAGAACTGGAAACGGGGCCGTTCGGCCCCGTTTTCATTTTTGGAATAAATTCCGGTGGTTGTTGCATGAGTGCAACTAAATGAATTAATTTGTTGCATTCACGCATTGATCGGGTAAAATCTCCCGTTAATTCAACAGTTGCGATCGAACCACTATCTACTCGCCTCTCAGGGGGAAAGTCATGAAAACAAGATTATTACCGACTGTCATCAGCACGATCCTGGCCGGCGGCATGTCCGCCGCGGCCGCGGATGTCACCCTGTTCGGCCAGATCGATACGAGTATCGATTCAAACGATCAGGACGGCGGCGGGGATGATATCACCATGCACTGCACGACCTGCTCTGTCGGTTTCAAGGGCGAGGAAGAACTGGGCAACGGCCTGAAGGCGATCTTCAAGCTGGACTTCCAGTATGACACCACCGAGCGCAACAACGGTAAGGCCACCACCAGCGGCTTCACGACAGGGCCCTCGAACACTAACATCGTCACCAGCGTGAACAATACTGATTCAGGCCTCACGGATCGCGACCAGTGGCTGGGCCTGGCCGGCACCTTCGGTCAGGTGATCTTCGGCACCATGTCCACCACCTACAAGTCGCACGGCGCCATGATCGATCCCATCTACCGCACCTACCTGCAGGCGCGCGATCATGGCCTGCAGTCCAGCCTGCACTCCGGTGCCGGCGAGGAAGGTCAGGGTCGTGCCACCAACACGGTCCGCTACGACAGCCCGAGCTGGAACGGCCTGGGTGTGGCCGCGACCTACACCCTGGACAGCGACGAAAACGACGGTGATAACGATGATGCGTACGGCGGTGGTGTCAGCTACGAGAACGGCCCCATCCTGGCCTACGCCGATTACATCACCAGCGATACCGGCGGGGACGATTCCGCCTGGAAGGTCGGCGGCAAGTACGGCCTGGGGATGTTCTCGTTCTTTGCCCAGTATGAAGTGGATGACGGGCTGATCAGCGCGGTCAGCGGGAACCAGCCCGTGGCAGGTTCCGGCGACGCGGCCGATGTCTGGACGGTGGGTACCACTGCCACGCTGGGTAATGCCATGGCCTACTTCAGCTACGGGCACGCCGACGGCGGCGACAACGGCAGTGTTGCTTCCGGGTACGATGCCTGGGAACTGGCCGCAACGTATCACATGAGCAAACGCACCATGGTCTACACGGGTTTCAGCCAGGTGGATTGCGACAACCATGACAACGATGTCTGTTCCCTTGTCGGCACCTCCGGCGGCGAGGATGACCAGTTTTCCATCGGCATGCAGCACAAGTTCTGAGCGGCTGGTCCGGTGTGTATCGAAAACGGGGCCGGCGGCCCCGTTTTACTTTGAGATTTATGAAGCCGGGGGTGGTACTCCCCCAAGGCAGCGGTAGCCTCGGTCGGAGTTTGCTCCATAGCGGTGCTTTCTCAAGACAATGACAGTTCCCGTAGGGTGCAATAGCGAAGCGTATTGCACCGGATTCTTCGCATAGAACTTGCGACGCAATACGGCGTATGCCTGTTGTGCCCTGCAGTCTGGATTATTGCGCTATTGCAGGAGCGGCACCTCGCCGCGATCATGCCATATTCCACAAACCCTGCTGCAGTGTCATACAATCCCTTGTGCATGACTCGTATTATTCGCATTCCCGGCCTGCTGTGCAGCCTGCTGCTGGCGGCCTGTGCCGCGCGGCCCGTCGCTGAACAGCCCGCGGTGATTCATGAGCTCGCCCATAGCGGCGGCAGCGTGGTGGCATTCAGCCACTCCGGCAGCCTGCTGGCGTCCGGCGGCTGGGAAGGGACGGTACGCCTGTGGAAAATGCCGGGCGGTGAACAGGTCCGGGCATGGCAGGCGCATCAGGGATCTGTGAACGGCATTGCGTTTATCGCTGCCGACCAGCAGATCGTGACGGCCGGTTATGACGGCGTCCTGGCCAAATGGAAAGCAGGGGGCGGACGGGTGATGCAGGTCGACAGGCTGCCGCCCGTCACCCACATGGAGGCGGACGCCAATGGCGATCGCCTGGTCACCGGACACACCGACGGCTCCGTGCGCCTCTGGCGGTTGTCGGATTTCACATTGCTCCGGCAACAGATGTTGCATCGCGGCTCCGTGAAGGCGGTGGCGATCGACCCGGCTACCAGGCGCTACGCATCGGCAGGTACGGAGGGTGATGTCTACGTCTGGACGGATGCCGGGGAGGAACGAGCGCTGCAGGCACCGCCGGCGGATGCCTGGACGCTGGCATTCGCCCCTGACGGCGAGCACCTGCTGGGCGGGAGCTGGTTCCGGTTGTATCGCTGGGACCTGGGCAGCGGATCGCTGACGACCCTCCCGACGGAGCACCGCGGAATCATCAGGTCCATCGAGTATTTGCCCGGCGGCCGGCAGCTGGCGACCATCAGCCGGCAGACCGACAGCGCCGTGTACTTCCTGGACCCCGAAACCGGCGCGGTCCTGCGCCGCTTCCAGAAACACGAGCTGTGCGGGGCCGATGTTACGGTGTCACCCGGTGGCCACTATCTGGCGACCACCAGCGATGATGCGAGTGTGCGTATCTGGCAGCTGGATATCGTGAATAAGGAATAAGAATGTTTTTCACCGCAGAGACGCGGAGAACGCGGAGAGAAAATTAACCACCGCAAAGAAGCAAAGGACGCCAAGGGAACCATGATTTGTTCCGTATTACGCCTTAATGAAATATTTTCCGGCGACTAGAGGGATCTATCCACAAAGTGCAAATCCCCCGGTTTTGCGCCTGCTCGAACTGAATAATCCTCAATGCCTATTTGCAAGACGCAAGCGGTTTACTGGACAGAATCCTTTGTTTTTCTTGGCGGCTCTTTGCGTCTTTGCGGTGGTTAATTTTCTCTCCGCGTTCTCTGCGCCTCTGCGGTGAATAATAGTAAATTCAGGTCAGCGTCCGGACGCCGTCCCCGGTGCCCAGCAGCAATACATCCGCCGGACGCCTGGCGAACAGGCCCACGGTCACCACGCCGGCAATGTTGTTCAGTTCCCCCTCGAGCCTGACCGGCTCCATGATTTCCAGATTGTGTACGTCAAGGATGTCATTCCCGTTGTCGGTGGTGAAGCCTTCCCGGTAGACCGGCTGGCCCCCGCGTTTGACCAGTTCGCGTGCAACATAGCTGCGGGCCATCGGAATGACTTCAACGGGAAGCGGGAAGGCGCCGAGAATATCCACCAGCTTGCTGTCATCGGCGATGCAGACAAATTTGCGGCTCACCGCGGCGACGATCTTCTCGCGAGTCAATGCGCCCCCGCCCCCCTTGATGAGGTGCAGGTGGCGGTTCGATTCATCGGCGCCGTCTACATAGACGGACAATTCATTGACCGAGTTCAGATCCAGTACCGGGATGCCGTGGGCGGCAAGGCGGTCAGCGCTGGCCCGGGAACTGGCGACCGTACCGTCGATCCTGTGCTTGATGCCGGCGAGATAGTCGATGAAGTGGTTGGCGGTAGAGCCGGTACCGATGCCGATAATGGTCCCTGTCTCTACATATTCGAGGGCCGCCCTGGCGGCCATTTTTTTCATTTCGTCCTGTGTCATGCCCATGCTCCGGAGAAGACTGGCACCGATAATACCCGTGCCACAGGTGGATGTCATGACCGGCTTGCCGGGGGTTGCCGCACGTCTGTGCAAGCCGGAAATGAACTGTTACTGTACACGTCATGTTGAGACGCTATTTGCAATTGATCAATACCTCCCGTGTCTATGAGGTTGCCAGGGAGACGCCGCTGGTCGCGGCCGAACGTCTGTCCCAACGCCTTGAGAACACAATCCTGATGAAGCGCGAGGATCTGCAGCCGGTACATTCATTCAAGCTGCGCGGTGCCTATAACAAGATCGCGGGCCTGCCGGATGCCGAACGCGCCAGGGGTATAATCGCGGCCTCGGCCGGCAATCATGCCCAGGGTGTTGCGCTGGCGGCACGCAGGCTGGGTGTCAGGGCCCTGATTGTCATGCCCCGCACCACGCCCTCGATCAAGGTCGAATCCGTCAGGCTCTACGGGGCGCGAATCAAGCTGACGGGTGACACCTATGATGATGCCTACGCCTTTGCGACAGCATATGCGGAGGAACAGGGTATGGTCTTTATTCATCCCTATGATGATCCCGAGGTCATTGCCGGGCAGGGTACGATTGGCCTGGAGATCCTGCGTGAGCATGAATCCGCTATCCACGCGATATTCGTTCCTGTTGGCGGTGGCGGACTGATCGCCGGCATTGCCGCGGCAGTGAAGTCATTGCGCCCGGAAATCAGGGTGATCGGAGTAGAGCCCGACGAGGCGCCCTGCATGCATGCGGCACTGCAGCGCGGTCGTCGCATCAAGCTGCCGCAGGTGGGTATCTTTGCGGACGGCGTCGCTGTGCGCCAGGTCGGCAAGGAACCATTCCGCATCGCGCGCGAGCATGTTGACGAGGTCCTTATCGTCACAACGGATGCGATCTGCGCAGCCATCAAGGATATCTTTGACGAATGTCGTTCCATCGTTGAACCGGCGGGCGCCCTTGCCATCGCCGGGCTGAAACAATATGTGGAAACCACAGGTGTCAGGGAAGAGGCCCTGATTGCCATCAATAGTGGCGCCAATGTCAATTTTGATCGCCTGCGGCACATCTCGGAGCGTGCGGAGATCGGCGAGCAGCGCGAGGCATTGCTCGGTGTCACCATCGCGGAGGAGCCCGGCAGCTTCAGGCGCTTCTGCCAGGCAATCGGGAGACGGGGTATTACGGAGTTTAATTACCGGTATGCGGATCCCCGGCAGGCTCACGTATTCGCCGGTATCAAGCTGCATGACGGTGACCGGGAACGGTATGCGTTGATCGAGGACCTGCGCAAGCAGGGCTATTCCGTAACGGACCTGACCGAGAGCGAACTTGCCAAGCTGCATATTCGTTATATGGTTGGCGGGCGGGTGCCAGGCCTTGAGAACGAGCTGCTGTACCGCTTTCAGTTCCCGGAACGTCCGGGTGCGCTATTGCAATTTCTCCTCTCCATGGGCAAGCGCTGGAACATCAGCCTGTTTCACTACCGCAATCACGGGGCAGACTACGGGCGTGTGCTGGTGGGTATCCAGGTACCCGCGAAAGGCCGCAGGGAATTCAGGGCGTCGCTGGATCGACTGGGCTACGGGTACTGGGAGGAAACGGACTGCGAGGCCTACAGGCTGTTCCTTGGTGATTCCTGAACAGGTGTGCTGACGAGCCCTGCCTCCCGGCGATGCTGGACAGGATGTCCGAGTGTCGCGGAGCACACGGATGTGCGAGAGCGACCGTACGTCCATCCCTGGACGCAAAAAAAAGCCCGGGCTCTAGAGCCCGGGCTTTGGTCACGCCGTTCGCCTGTACTATCAGCGTTACCGGCGACGAGCTGTCGTCTTGCGTTTCGGAGCGGCCTTGCGTTTCGGAGCGGCCTTGCGTTTCGGAGCAGCCTTGCGTTTCGGAGCGGCCTTGCGTTTCGGAGCAGCCTTGCGTTTCGGAGCAGCCTTGCGTTTCGGAGCGGCCTTGCGTTTCGGAGCAGCCTTCTTACGCGTGACCTTCTTGCGCTTCGGAGCCGCCTTACGTTTCGGAGCGGCCTTCTTGCGCGTGACCTTCTTGCGCTTCGGAGCCGCCTTCTTACGCGTGACCTTCTTGCGCGTGACTTTCTTGCGTGTAACAGTTGCCTTTTTCCTTGGAGCTGCCTTTCGCTTCGTTGCAGCTTTCCTTGCGGTGGTCTTTCTCGTGGCCTTCTTTTTTGCAGCCATACCAAACCTCCATTGCATTCGAATTGCCCAAGCTGAGTATAAACAAGTAATTACAAATTACCAGTTATTTTTTAAAGGAAATGAAGCTGCAAAGTTGGTGTGAACAACACATCCAATTGCCTGTTACGTTGGTTCGCACATTCAACATACATGCTCATGACAGTGTCGCTCATTTGCAGAAAACCGCCTGCGCCGGATATCCGGGAAACAGAAATGCAACCGGCGTATCCCGGTATCATTCAACCTTGCGCGGAGGTGTGGACATTCGCGCTGCCTGCGAGCACGCGATCAGGATTGCTGCACTGCTGGAATGTGCACGGCCGTGAAACAAATGACCACATTGAGCAATTCAATCACCGCGCAGAATGAGTGCGCATTTAATTTATATTAAACAAAAAGTTAGCGCTTAATTCCGTGGTGATGATTTTTGTATCGCATGCAGCCTCAGATACGAGACCAGCATTGCGCAGTGGTATCGTTTCCTGGACAGGCCGTGCGTTGATCGGTCATTCCATTGACAGGATGAAGTTCCAGTGCTGTTCGGTAACCGGCATGACGGACAGACGATTACCGCGTCTCAGCAGTGGCAGCTCCGCCAATGCATCGCATGCCTTCAGTTCCGACAGTGTGATGACGTGTTTCAACTTCCGGATGTAACGAACATCGACCATGTACCAGCGCGGATTGCCGGGGTCGCTTTTGGGGTCATAGTATTTTTCCCGCGGATCGAATGCCGTGTGATCGGGATAAGCTTCACGCACAATTTTCATGATGCCGGCAATGCCCGGCGCCTTGCAGTTGGAGTGATAGAAGAAGGCCAGGTCGCCCTTGCGCATGTCATCGCGCATCATGTTGCGCGCCTGGTAGTTGCGCACGCCGTCCCATGCCTCGGTTTTCTGCGGCGCGTTTTTCAGATCATCGATACCGAAAACATCCGGTTCAGACTTCATCAGCCAGTAATTCATGTCCGACCCCCCGGTTTGTGTTGCAAAAACGATACAAGATAAAGGCGTCTATCCGTGCCTTTCATCCGTGCACGGCTTCCGGCGATGCGGCATCCGTTGTTGCCGGTACCGGCGGCTGGAGTCAGTCATGTGCCACGTATACCGCCATTTCCGTTACGACCGCATCCAGAGGGATATCCCAGGAACTGGGACGTATGGCGGGGAGTTTCTGAAAATCGTATGCCAGTCCGTACAAGTGCGGCTTGTACCAGTACCGGCGTGCGGCAAGGAATGCAAAGCTGGCATCATAGTAACCGCCCCCCATGCCCAGGCGGTTGCCGGCGGTGTCGAATGCGACCAGTGGTGCCAGAACCAGATCCAGGTCACGCGGCTTGACGAGCCGCCGGCGTTGCGGTTCCAGGATGCCGAAGCGGTTATACACAAGAGGGTCACCGGGTTCGAATTTCGCGAACCAGAGTTTCCGGACCGAAAACGGGGCCAGTACCGGCAGGTACAGGGTCTTGCCGAGGGACCACAACATCTGCATGAGCGGGAGGGGATCGATTTCTCCATCGCTCGCCAGATAGGCGGCAATGTGTCGGCTGCCGAGAATGGCGTGAACGGAACGGGCGTGCTGTGCCATTTGTCTGGCACATGCCAGGGACTTGTCCGGATCAAGGTTCCTGCGTCGCTGGCGGATTGCGCGGCGCAACTGACCGGGTGTGGACATGGAAGTGATCGGCAGTTGCCTGTCCTTTTATAAGGAGGGCATCCTCCGCTCGTGTCGTTGCTGCTGCTGCCCTTGAACCAGAGGCTCAAGAGGGGGACTGCAGTGATACTTCAGGCTTACCGCTCATGGCGGGCATGCACACAGGTATCAGCATTAGTCCCCTGAAATGGAAATTAGGCTCAAGGCGATCTCAGCAACTATCGAGCACAGCAGGGGATGCCCAAAACTCAGTCTTACAAACCGGCGCGTCAGTTCAGCCCCGGTTGCCGATATCCGGCAAGCACTTTCTCAATCCGGTTGTTCAGCTTTTTCAGACGCGCGCCGACGGATTTTGCCTGATCTCCTCCGCCGGTTGCCCCGGACTCGATGGCCTCATGTGCAATATTGAGGCCTGCCATGACGGCAATGCGGTCAATGCCGACAACCTTGCCGCTTGTACGAATCGCCGACATCTTGTCACTGAGGTATTTTGCCGATGCCTGGAGCGCATCTCTTTCATCTTCCGGACAGGCGACCAGATATTCCTTGTCCATGATGGAGACCTTGCAACCTTCGCTGTCGGCCATGATTAAATACCCGTTTCCAGTGACTTGAGGCGTGTCACGATCGCTTCGACCCGATTGCGCACCTGGTCATGTTTTTCCAGCAGCCCGGCACGTTCAGTTGCCAGCGACTCCTGCTGGGCCCGCAGCGTCCTGTTTTCCATGGTCAGGCGATCGATGACTTCCAGCAATCCGTTGACCTGTTCTTCCAGGCGTTCCAGTTCCTGTTCGAATATTGATGGTGTGGTTATTTTTGCCATGCAGCCAATATAGTGCGCTTGTTCCCCCTGGTCAATCTCGTTGTCAGGTGTACGCCGCACGCGGCGTCACAATCCGGATTCAGGACTGTGCGATAATGTTACCAGGGAGGCTCAGGGCGCTGGTGTGCCGGCAAATCCCGATTCGGTTGCCGGGGGGTATCAAGATGCAGGAAAAACCGTTATGCCGCTATGATGAACTGGTCAGGCTGCTGAGTGCAGCCGGTGCCGTGAGCGGTGCTTCGGAGGCGCATGGTCTGCTGTCAGGCCTGTTGTGTGCCGGCGGCAAGCCGGCTGACGGTGTCTGGCAGGAGTATTTGCTTGGGGAGGGCAATACCCTGAATACGGCCGCCCGGGACTGTATCAGCATGTTGAGCGGGCTGCAGGATGAGGTTATCCGGCAGTATGCTGACGACGGCTTCGGGTTTGCCTTGCTGCTCCCCGATGACGAGGTGCCGCTGGGCGAGCGGACACGTGAACTGGGGCGCTGGTGTGCCGGTTTTCTCTTCGGGTTGGCACTGGGCGGCATTCGCCAGGATGCTGCGATCCCGGATGCCGCCAGCGAGGTGATAAAGGACTTCTACGAAATATCGCATGCGGATTTCGTTGCTGAATCAACGGATGATGCACAAGAGGCGGCTTACATGGAAATCGTTGAATATGTCCGCATGAGCGTGCTGCTGCTGTACACAGAACTGCGCGCCATGCCGACGCCAATGCGCGTGCAGTAGCTGCCGAACAGCCATGATCAACTGCAAGGAATTCAGTCGCAGGCGCAGGCAGCTGATGCGCATGATGGGCAGGGACTCGATTGCGATTATTCCGGCCGCGCCCGAACGTCTCCGCAACCGGGATGTGGAGTATCCCTACCGGCCGGACAGCGATTTTTATTACCTGACCGGCTTTGGCGAGCCGGAAGCGGTTGCCGTACTGGCCCCCGGGCGACAACACGGAGAGTACCTGCTGTTCTGTCGGGAACGTGATCCAAAGATGGAAACCTGGACCGGGCGCCGGGCCGGGACACAGGGTGCCATCGAGGCATTCGGTGCCGATGATGCATTTCCGATCAGCGATATTGACGATGTTTTGCCGGGCCTGCTGGAAAGCCGGGAACGGGTGTTCTGCACCATGGGTGCCTATCAGGACTTCGACAAGCGTGTCCTCGAGTGGGTCAACCGCATCCGGCAGGGGGCGCGTACCGGGTCCAGGACGCCGGACAAGTTCATTGCCCTCGAGCACCTGCTGCATGACATGCGCCTGTACAAGAGCAGGTCGGAGATCCGGGTCATGCGTACGGCGGTCGGGACAGCCTGCAGGGCGCACCGGCGTGCCATGCAGATCTGCAAACCGGGAATGCATGAATTCGAGATCGAGGCGGAATTGCTGCACGAATTCCGGCGCGCCGGCATGGTGCCCGCCTATCCGAGCATTGTGGGCGGCGGCGCGAACGGTTGTGTTCTGCATTACACGGAAAACAGCGGCCGGCTGGGTGACGGCGATCTGCTGCTGATCGATGCCGGCGCGGAATATGACTGCTATGCCTCGGACGTCACCCGTACCTTCCCCGTGAACGGCCGCTTCAGCGTACCGCAAAAGGCACTCTATGAGGTGGTACTGGCGGCGCAGGCCGCGGCAATCAGGCAGGTCAGGGCCGGTAATCACTGGAATGCACCGCATGCGGCAGCGGTCCGGGCACTGACGCGCGGCCTGATCGGGCTGGGGCTGCTGAAGGGCAAACCGGCCGGGCTGATCAAACAGGAGGCCTACCGGCGTTTCTACATGCACCGGACGGGACACTGGCTGGGGATGGACGTGCATGACGTGGGCGACTACAAGGTCGGCGGCGAGTGGCGGGTACTGGAGCCGGGCATGGTTCTGACCGTTGAACCGGGTCTCTATATCCCGGCGGGCAGCCGCGGTGTGGCGCGCAAATGGTGGGGCATGGGGATCCGGATCGAGGATGACGTACTGGTGACGCGCAACGGGCCCGAGGTGCTGAGCGCTGCCGTGCCCAGGACGGTCGCCGATATCGAGGCGTTGATGGCGGCGGGATGACGGCAGTACCGTGAATCATTATGACATCATCATCACCGGGGGAGGTCTGGTCGGCAGCTGTCTTGCCTGCGCACTGTCGGGTCAAGGCCTCCGGCTCGCGATGATCGAGGCGGTGCGTGACGAGACGCGCTGTGAACCCGGTTACGATGACCGCGCCATCGCGCTGGCGTACGGGACGAAACGCATTCTCGGCGGCCTGGGCTTATGGGATCAACTGGCAACTGCAGCCACACCGATACACCGGATCCACGTTTCCGACCGGGGCCATTTCGGCATGGTGCACATGGACCGCGGTGAAGAAGGATTGCCGGCGCTGGGTTATGTGGTGCCGGCCCGGGTCCTCGGCCAGGTGCTGGGTGACGCAGTGCAGAGTCTGGAGGATCTTGAGCGCTTCTGTCCCGCACACGTGTCCGCCGTGGTCGCGCATGCCGCTGCCGCGCAGCTGGATATCGTACAGGATGACAAGATAACGAGGCTGTCCGCAAGTCTGGTTGTGGCCGCCGACGGCGCGGATTCGCGCATCCGCGAACAATTCGGCATCGAGAGCACCACCCGCGACTACGGCCAGACGGCCATCGTGACCAATATCACGCCCCAGCTTCCGCACGGCAACGTCGCCTTCGAGCGTTTTACCGATACCGGCCCGATGGCCCTGCTGCCCATGACGGAGCGGCGCTGTGCCGTGGTGTGGACGGTTGCCTCGGAGACCGTGGACGCCCTCATGGCGCTGAGCGATGCCGACTTTCTGGCAAGGTTGCAGGAACGCTTCGGTTATCGTCTGGGTAGCCTGGAGCGTGTCGGAAGACGCCAGGCCTGGCCGCTGCAGCTGGTGAAGGCCAGGGAGTCGGTGCGTGACCGGCTGGTGCTGGTTGGCAATGCTGCGCATACCCTGCACCCGATCGCCGGTCAGGGCTTTAATCTCGGCGCGCGCGATGTCGCGGTCCTGGCGGAAGTGCTGGTGGACGCTGTGCGCCATGGGCGGGACCCGGGGGATCCGGATGTGCTGAATCGCTACGCCAGCTGGCGCGCAGGGGATCATGAGCGTGTGACGATGTTTACCGACGGGCTGGCGCGCCTGTTTACCCTGCCGTTGCCGGCACTGGGCCTGGCACGTAGTGCCGGTATGCTGGTATTCGATCTGCTGCCGCCGGCAAAACGCCTGCTGACCCGGCTGACCATGGGGCGCTCCGGACGCATCCCGCGGCTGGCGCGCGGCTTGCCTTTATAGATATTATTCACTGCAGATGTAGATATTAATCACCGCAGAGACGCGGAGGACGCAGAGTAAATAATCCGGGTGCAAGAACAGAGCCGCTTGCATTGCTCCTTTATCGGAGACTGCTGGCAGCCCGCAGAGGGTGTGCTGGATATGGAAACGTAGTGACAAGCTTCCCGGATTGCGCACTAATACAGTGATCTACCCGACCTGCGGTGTTTTAATGTGTTGTTTTCTCTGTGTCCTCTGCGTCTCTGCGGTTGATATTTATCGATTGAACAAGATGAAATAATTATCCTGGTATACATCCGATCTCATGAACCGGTTTGACGTCATTATCTGCGGCGGCGGCATCGTCGGGGCCACGGCGGCCTGTGCACTGGGACAGGCGGGTATCCAGGTGGCATCGATCGAGGCGCAGCCGGTGAATCTCGCCATGGACAGTGATTCGCGGGACCCGCGTGTGTATGCCATTACCCGGGCTTCGGAAAGGATTTTCAGGTCGCTGGGGGCCTGGGATGACATGGCCGCCCGCGATGTTTTCGCCTTTCGCAATATGGAGGTCTGGGATGCCGGAGGGTCGGGTGTCGTGCGCTTCGACTGCGCGGAAGTGGGCGAACCCTGCCTGGGCTACACCGTCGAACCGGGTATTATCCGGGCCGCGCTCGTGGACAGGCTGCAGCGGCTGGAGAGCGTGCACCGGTTCAGCCCGGCAAGGTTTCAGAGCCTGCGGATAAGCGACGCACAGGCCGGGGTCGTGCTCGAGGACGGCCGGACGCTGACGGCAAGGCTGGTCATTGCCGCCGATGGCGTGCACTCTCCCGTGCGTCAGGCAGTGGGCATTGAAACCCGCGTCCATGACTACCGGCAGAGCAGCGTGGTGGCGCTGGTCAGGACGGAGGCATCCCATCATGAGACGGCGTGGCAGCGTTTCCTGCCCGGCGGTCCGCTGGCCTTTCTCCCGCTGCGTGACGGCTGGAGTTCCATCGTCTGGACCCTGCCGACGGCGGAGGCGCAACGCATCCTGGGGCTGGAAAGGGATGCCTTCCATGACGAACTGGCCGCTGCATTCGATTATCGCCTGGGCGGGATCATGGAATCCGGGCGGCGCGAGGCCTGGCCGCTGCGTCGCTTGCATGCGGAAAACTATGTCAGGCACCGCGCAGCCCTGATCGGCGATGCGGCGCACGCCATTCATCCACTCGCCGGGCAGGGAGTCAACCTCGGCCTGCTGGATGCCGCTGCCCTGACGGAGGTGGTTGTCGATGCCATGACAAACGGCAAGGACCCCGGCAGCCTGCCGGTCCTGCGCCGCTACGAGCGCTGGCGCCGGGGTGACAACCTGATGATGATGTCCGCCATGGACGGCTTCAACCGCCTGTTCAGCAATAGCCGGCCGCCGTTGCAGCGGCTGCGCAATCTCGGTCTGTCGCTGGCGGGTCATGCAGGCCCGGCCCGGCATTTCCTGATGCGTCATGCCATGGGTCTGAGCGGCGACCTGCCGCGGCTGGCCCGGGCCACCGATGCCGTCTGATCGTGCCTGACACGGACCCATGCAGCCCTAAGGGCTTGATCCGGGTAACAACGGGGCACGGTTACCGACTGCAGGCGAAGCTGTCACCCATATATAATAGTAGTGTTCCCTGCACCGACGGGATAACTGGATGCTCATGCAGCTGATGTCGCCCGGAGCCGGGCATGCCCGGACCGGCCATCATCTGGAAACCGATCGCCGGCAGGAGTATATTTGCGCCTCGACATCACGCTGTCACGGGAGAGGGTTCCCGGCCGAAACGGCCGGAGCCGCCGAAGGCGCAACATGCCCGGAAACGCTCAGGCAAAAGGACCATGGCAGCAGTTGACTCTGGAGAGCGGCCGCATGGCGGCCCACCGAAGGGGAAAACCGCTCCGGTTCCATCCGGCGGTTTACCATTCTCTCAGGTTACCGGACAGAGGGGCGACGGCTGTGCAGGCAGCCGTCGCCCCTTTTTTACTTTCAGGAAAGTGACTAACAATGAAGTGTGAAAGCCATGGCTAACAGGACACCGCTATATGACGAGCATCTTGCCGCTGGCGGGAAGCTCGTCGACTTTGCCGGCTGGGAGATGCCGATCAGTTACGGATCCCAGCTTGAAGAGCACAAGCAGGTGCGTTCCGACGCCGGAATGTTTGATGTCTCGCACATGGTGGTCGTCGATCTGGGCGGCGACCGGGTGCGTGATTATCTGCGCCACCTGCTGGCCAACGATGTGGCCCGCCTGAAGGAACCCGGCAAGGCGCTCTACAGTTGCATGCTGAACGAGTCGGGCGGTGTGATCGACGATCTGATCGTCTATTTCCTGCAGGAGGATTTTTTTCGCATGGTGGTCAATGCGGCGACCCGGGAGAAGGATCTGGCCTGGCTGGAGCAGCAGGCGGCCGCATTTTCCGTGCAGGTGACCGAGCGGCCGGAACTGGCCATGATTGCCGTCCAGGGTCCCAATGCACGTGACAAGGTACTTGCCCTGCTGGCGGCGGACGTCCGCGAGGCGGCGGCGGGTCTGGCACCCTTCTTCGGGGTGCTGGCGGGTGACTGGTTTATTGCACGTACCGGCTATACCGGCGAAGACGGCTTCGAGGTCATACTGCCGGCGGATGCGGCAAGCGGATTCTGGCGAGAGTTGCGGGATGCCGGGGTAAAGCCGATCGGTCTGGGTGCCCGGGATACCCTGCGCCTGGAAGCCGGCATGAACCTGTATGGGTCGGATATGGATGAATCCACTTCCCCGCTGGAGTCAGGGCTCGGCTGGACGATTGCCTGGGATCCGCCGGAGCGTGATTTTATCGGCCGCGCGGCACTGGAGCAGCAGCGTGCCGAGGGTGTCCAACGCAAGCTGGTCGGCCTGCTGCTCGAGGGCAAGGGTGTATTGCGCAACCACCAGCAGGTGGTCACGAAGGATGCCGGCGAGGGCGAGATCACCAGCGGCAGTTTTTCACCCACCCTGCAGCGCGCCATCGCCTTTGCGCGTGTACCGCAGGATACCGGGGAGACCTGCTGGGTGGATATCCGTGGCAAGCTCATGACGGCGCGGGTCGTCAAGCCGCCGTTTGTGCGCAACGGCAAGGCCCGGATCGAAGTTTGAAGCGTCAATCTTCAGGGTGCATCCGCTTGCTTGCCGCCGGGATGCATGGAGCGTGAGGGGATTCCCGGGCGCTTGTCGGGAGAAAATGACGCTTTACGCCGTGGCGGTGCGAGACGGCATTTTGGATATTGTTCAGTGGTTTTGATAAGGAATCCTACGAAAAGCCAGCGAGGAAATCATGAGCAACATACCGGTTGACCTGAAATACACGAAGAGCCACGAATGGGCACGCAGCAACGAGGACGGTTCCCTGACCATCGGCATTTCAGACAATGCCCAGGACCAACTGGGTGATATGGTGTTTATCGAAGCGCCGGATATCGGCCAGACGGTCGCCGCCGAAGAGGCCTGCGCGGTGGTCGAGTCCGTCAAGGCCGCCTCCGACGTATACTCACCGGTTGCCGGTGAAATCATCGCGGTTAACGAGAAACTCGCGGACAGTCCAGAAACCGTCAACCAGGACCCCTATGGCGAGGGCTGGATATTCCGTCTGAAACCGGCCGACGCCGGCTCGGTGAACGCCTTGCTGGACGCAGAGGCCTATCAGGCATTGATTGAATCGGAAGCCCACTAGCCTGCTGCAACGACTGCTGAAGACAGTCCGGAAGCGTACAGACCCATGCCGTTCATACCCCACACAGAAACCGATGTTCGTGAGATGCTGGCCGCTATCGGGGTGCCTGATATCGAAGACCTGTTTGACGAAATTCCCGCCGGCCTGCGCACGGGCGTATTGAACGGTGTGCCGCAGGGCCTGAACGAGCAGGAGGTTTCCCGCCTGATGCGGGAACGGGCCGAGACCGACGGCCGGCCGCTCTGCTTCACGGGTGCCGGTGCCTACGAGCACCATATCCCCGCGGCTGTCTGGGAAATCACCACACGGGGCGAGTTCTACAGCGCCTATACCCCTTATCAGGCGGAGGCCAGTCAGGGTACGCTGCAACTGATTTACGAATTCCAGACCATGATGGCTGGACTGACGGGCATGGAGGTCTCCAATGCCTCGCTCTACGACGGCGCCTCCGGCCTGGCCGAGGCGGTGCTGATGGCGGTGCGCGCCAATCGCAAGTCGAAGTCACGCAGGATCCTTATACCGACCACGGTGCACCCGGCCTACCGCCGTACCGCGCATACCATCGTGAAAAACCAGGCGATCGAACTGGTAGACGTGCCGTACAGCAGCGCAGGCGGTCACACCCTGCCGGATTCGCTTGCGCCATTCGAAGGCGAGGACATCACTGCGCTGGTGGTCCAGCAACCCAACTTCTTCGGCATCCTGGAGGAAGTGGACGCGCTGACGGACTGGGCCCACCGGCAGGGTGCGCTGGTCATTGCCGTGGCCAATCCGGTATCCCTCGCCCTGCTGAATCCGCCGGGCAGCTGGGGTGCGGCGGGTGCGGACATCGCCTGCGGAGAGGGCCAGCCACTGGGTGTGCCGCTGTCGTCGGGCGGGCCGTATTTCGGTTACCTGTGCTGCAGGCAGGCGCTGGTGCGCCAGATGCCGGGACGCATCGTCGGGCGCACCATCGACCGGGACGGGCGGGTCGGTTATACGCTGACTTTGCAGGCGCGCGAACAGCATATCCGACGCTCCAAGGCCACATCCAACATTTGTACCAATCAGGGCCTGCTGGTGACGGCGGCCACCATCTACATGGCCCTGCTGGGCGCGGAAGGGCTCAGGCGGGTGGCGCAAGCCTGCCATGCCAACACCCGCAAGCTGGTGGCCGCACTCACGGCCAGTGACTGCGTCGAGCCCGTGTTCGACCGGCCGTACTTTCACGAGGCCGCGCTGCGTTTTGCACTGCCGCTGGAGAATGTGCTGCGGCCGCTGCATGCGCATAACCTGCTGCCGGGCTATCCACTCGCCGGGGAATATCCGGAGCTGGGGGAGGCCCTGCTGGTTTGCGCCACGGAAACCCGCACGGATGCGGATATCGAGACGTATGCCACGCACCTGAACCGGGTTATTGAATCACAGACATCGGCCGGATGCCCGGTAAAACCGAAAATGGCCTGATGCCTCATGCATGAGTCATGGTGCTGCCAGGATTTTTAAGTGTATATTCAAGGGGGTTCCGGGAAATCCGGTATACCTTGTTTCACCGCAAAGACGCAAAGAGCGCAAAGGATTTTCCCGAAAAAATCTTTTTTTCTTTGCGTCCTCTGCGTCTTTGCGGTGAATCTTAATTAATCAAAACATCCTCTATCAGGATGATTAAGACAGGAGGTGAGTGATGGCGACAGTAACCCTGCACGGCGACCCATGCCGCACCAACGGCGACCTGCCGGCTATCGGCAGCAGTGCGCCGGATTTTCATCTGGTCGACGGCAAGCTGAATGATATTCACCTGGCGGAGTACCGGGGCAAGAAGAAGCTGCTCAATATCGTGCCCAGTCTGGATACCCCGACCTGCGCCATTTCGACGAAGAAATTCAATGAACATGCCGCCGCTCGTGATGATGTCGTCATGCTGGTGATTTCAGCCGATCTGCCGTTTGCACAGGGCCGGTTTTGCGGAATGGAAGGCATCGACAGCGTCATTCCGCTCTCGTTGATGCGTACCCGCGGCTTTGCCAAGGACTACGGTGTGTTGATTACCGATGGCCCGCTCGCCGGTATCACTGCCCGTGCCGTCATAGTGCTCGATGAGAACGACAAGGTGGTGTATACGCAGCTGGTGCCGGAAATCGGTGACGAACCGGACTACCAGGCGGCACTGGCGGCGCTGTAGACGGCGCTTCCCGGATTCTGCCTTCCAGGCGAGAGCCGGCAATGATAAAGGCATTATCCACCTGGCGTCTTTGCGCAAGATGATCTTTTGGAAGTAATAGACACATGCTGATATTCGAACACTCACAGACCGGGCGTTGTGCCCATGCCCAGGCGCCGCAGCCCTGCGGGACGCCGGATATACCGGCCGGGATGCTGCGTACCACCGCACCGCCGCTGCCGGAAGTCTCCGAAATGCAGGTCGTTCGGCACTACACGCAGCTGTCACAGAAAAACTTCTCCATCGATACCCAGTTCTATCCGCTGGGTTCGTGCACCATGAAATACAATCCGCGGGCCTGCAACACCCTGGCCATGCTGCCGGGATTACTGGCCCGCCACCCGCTGGCGCCGGAATCGATGGGTCAGGGATTCCTGGCCTGCATGTTCGACCTGCAGGAGATACTCAAGGAGGTGACCGGCATGCCGGCCGTGTCGCTGACCCCCGCCGCCGGTGCGCAGGGCGAATTCACCGGTGTGGCGATGATACGCGCCTACCATGACGCCAGGGGCGATACGCAACGCGATGAAATCCTGGTGCCGGATGCCGCGCACGGTACCAATCCCGCCACGGCCACCATGTGCGGTTACAAGGTGCGTGAAATCCCCACCGACAGGCAGGGCGACGTGGATGTCGGGGCGCTGAAGGAGGCCGTGGGTCCGCAGACGGCCGGCATCATGCTCACCAACCCGTCCACCCTGGGGGTGTTCGAGCGCCGTATCGAGGAGATTGCCGCGATCGTCCACGCAGCCGGCGGCCTGCTCTACTACGACGGCGCCAACCTGAATGCCATCCTGGGCAAGGTGCGGCCGGGCGACATGGGCTTTGATGTCATTCACATGAATCTGCACAAGACCTTTTCCACACCCCACGGCGGCGGTGGACCCGGCGCCGGTCCGGTAGGGGTCAACGGGCGCCTGGAGCCGTTCCTGCCGGTACCCGTCGTGGGTTATGACGGTAACGAGTATTACTGGATTACCGAGGCTGTCCGCCCGCAGAGCATCGGCCACCTGTCGGCATTCGCGGGCAATGCCGGCGTGCTGCTGCGTGCCTATGTCTACGCGCGCATGCTGGGCCGCGAGGGCATGCATCGCGTGGCGGACTATGCGACCCTCAATGCCAACTACCTGATGAAGAAACTGGCGGATGCCGGTTTCGACGTGGCGTACCCGGGACGGCGCGCCACGCACGAGTTCATCGTTACCCTGAAGCGTCAGGAGCAGAAACTGGGCATTACCGCGATGGATTTCGCCAAACGGCTGCTGGACTACAATTTTCATGCGCCGACCACCTACTTCCCCCTGCTGGTGCCGGAGTGCCTGCTGATCGAACCCACCGAGACCGAAACACGGGAGGAGCTGGATGCCTTCGTGGCGGCCATGGTGCAGATCCAGCAGGAGGCGGAAACCAGCCCCGAACTGCTGCGGGAGGCACCGCACACCCGGCCGGTGCGGCGTCTCGACGAGGTGCGCGCGGCCAAGCAGCTGGACCTGGTATGGTCGGCTGAGGCTAACTAAAGGTTAAATTCTGGCCCGGACTCGCGGGAGCGCCGCCCCCGGAACGACCGCCGGCGAGGTGCCGCTCCCACCCCGGGATTATTACCGCCTCAGGGCGTCTATCCATCTGAGGTGTTGATTAATGCAAGCACGCCTGCCATGCGTGCTAATTCATTTTCGCGACAGGGAGATGCCATGTCAGCTTTGATCTGTGGTTCGTTCGCCTATGACACCATCATGGTGTTCCACGACAAGTTCAAGCATCATATCCTGCCCGATAAGGTGCATATCCTGAATGTCTCGTTCCTGGTACCCGACATGCGGCGTGAGTTCGGGGGTTGTGCCGGCAATATCGCCTACAATCTCAAGCTGCTGGGCGGGGATCCCCGACCGATGGGTACGGTCGGCAACGATTTCGGCCCCTATGCCGAATGGATGGACCGCCACGGGATCGACCGGCGCTGGGTCAGGGCGCTCGGTGATACCTACACGGCACAGGCCTTCATCACCACGGACATGGATGATAACCAGATAACGGCCTTCCACCCCGGGGCGATGAATTCCGCGCACCTGAACAGGGTGACGGATGCGGATGGTGTGACTATCGGCATGGTTTCGCCGGACGGCCGCCAGGGCATGGTCGACCACGCGGCCCAGTTCGTGGAGGCGGGGATCCCGTTTGTTTTCGATCCCGGGCAGGGCCTGCCCATGTTCAACGGCGATGACCTGCGGGAGTTTATCGCCAAGGCGAGCTGGATCTGCGTGAACGACTACGAGATGCAGCTCCTGCAGGAACGCACCGGACTGTCGCCGCATGAAATCGCCGAACGGGTGGAAGCGCTCATCGTAACCCTCGGCGGGCAGGGTTCCCATATCTATACCGGGAATCAGCGCATCGAGGTGCCGGCGGCGAAGGCAAGGCAGCAGAATGACCCGACGGGTTGCGGTGACGCCTATCGCGGCGGGCTGCTGTACGGCCTCATGAAGCAGCTCGACTGGGAAACCACCGGCCGGATCGCCGCCCTTATGGGCGCTGTCAAGATCGAGCACTACGGGACCCAGAATCACCATTTCAGCACGAATGATTTCCGGCAGCGCTACCGGGAGAACTTCGACGCGGATTTCAGCTAGGGGTGTCTGGATTGATTATTACCTCCTTACCGCAAAGGCGCAGCGGGCGCAAGGACAAACACCGGGTTTTACCAGAGCAATTCTCTGCGTTCTTGGCGCCTTTGCGGTGAAATCATGCGCTTGAGGTCTTTTCACAGGCATATCCATCAGCGGCCAGCAACGTCATCACAACCCGGATGCGTTTGCGTTCGATCCTTGCTGGTTTAAACTGTAGATATGCCCACGCCATTCCGGAAGCCAGACCGGAGAAGCTGTCTGCCGGTACTCCTGCAGGCCGTCCTGCTGCTGTTCAGCAGTGGCGCGTTTGCGGAGGAGAATGTCCCCAAGGCGTTATTCCTGTACGCGGAAAAAGACAAGCTGGTTGCCAGTAATACTGTGACCGGCCAGTTCTTCGATCTCGACTTCGGTGCCAAGGAGCGCGTGGAAGACAAATTCGTGGCCAATGCGGTCGCGATCGTGGTCACCAGCCGGCGATTCGCCGGTATCGGCACCTTTTCCGGCGGCTGGCAGAGTATTCGCAGGATTGCCAGTGAAAAGTTCATCAGTGCGGAGGTGCAGGATTATTCCGCCCTGCTGGTCACTTCGGATCGCCTGCTGAGTTTCTACGGCCGCACCGGGTCCTGGTCGGAGCGCAAACGCTGAATGCCATGCACTGCGGCAGGACCGAAGCGCAGGCGCGGTACGGATAACCAACCGCTGAGCGCATTCAATACCGGACCGGGTATTGTTGCGACGGGAGCGGTTTGCGCTATTTCCTCACCCGCATGGTCTGCGACGGGCTGGACCGGCGGGCGATTCGGCGACCACCAAGCCAATACAGGCGGACAAGGGCAACCACCGGTGTGAATGAAGCACTTCCCGTTGAGGACCGTATTCGTATCCAGGGGAAGGGGTTGCTCGACTCCATCCCGAAAACCGGCGGCTCGCCGCGGCTGGCATGGCTGGATGCGCTCCTGAGGCGCGCCGTTGCGGACCCGCGCTTCCGGGTGCAGGCACTGCGTTTCATCGATGTGCTGCCGAGCCTGCCGGATGATGCCGCCCTCGCGGCCCACCTCAAGGAGTACTTCAGCGGGCTGGAGCTGCCCTGGCCGGCACTCAGCGCCTGGAGCCTGAAACACAGCGACTCGTATTGGGCGGTGCATATTGCCGCCCCCCTGGTGCGTGCCACACTGCGCGGCCTGTCACGGCGCTTCATGGGCGGCAGCCACGTCCAGCATGCTTTGGACACCGTTGCCAGGCTGCGCAGTAAGGGTATGACATACACCCTCGACCTGCTGGGCGAGGCCATCGTGAGTGAACGCGAGGCAGGGGATTACCAGCAGGCCTATATCGATTTGCTGAAAGGCCTGTGGCGATCCAGCAAGGATGAGAGCCGGCAGCTGCGCCCGAATGTCTCGCTGAAGCTTTCCTCGCTGTACTCTCAAATCAGCCCGCTGGATCCCGCCGGCAGCGTGGCGGCCATTACCGACCGTCTGCGGCCGATCCTGAGAACCGCGATCGCCTGCGATGCCTGCGTCACCATCGACATGGAACAGTACGACTTCAAGCACATCGTGATGCAATGCTTCATGCAGCTGTTGATGGAGCCGGAATTTCGCGACTGGCCGCATGCGGGCATCGCCGTACAGGCCTACCTGCGGGAGGCGCGGGACGACCTGCAGTGGCTGATCGACTGGGCCGAGGAGCGGGGTACCCCGATCCTGATCCGGCTGGTACGCGGCGCCTACTGGGACAGTGAGAGCGTCATTGCCCGTCAGCACGGCTGGGATCTGCCGGTCTGGGAGTACAAGGGAGAGACGGATGCGAACTTCGAGGCCTGTCTGGATCTGCTGCTGTCCGGTTACCGCAGCGTCAGACCGGCGGTTGCGACCCACAATGTCCGCAGTCTGGCCTGTGCCATGGTTCTGGCGGAACAACACGGGCTGGCGAACGAGGATTTCGAATTCCAGATGCTCTACGGCATGGCGGATGAACTCAAGCAGGCGCTGGTCGACCTGGGCTGGAGCCTGCGCATCTACGTGCCCTTCGGCGAAACCCTGCCCGGCATGGCATACCTGGTGCGCCGGCTGCTGGAAAATACCTCCGGGCTGACCATACTCGACGCCGGTATGCCGGGCACCGGGCTGGATGAATCCTGTCTCGAACGGCCGGTACCCTGGGTGGCGCGGGTCGGAAGGGAACCCGTCAAGCCGTTTCGGAACCTGCCGGTCCACCGGTTCGTGGCCTCGGAGGAACGCACCGCCTTTGCCGAAGCCATTGTTGATGCCAGAGAGCAGCTGGGACAGGAGTATCCGTTGCTGGTTAACGGCGCGGCGGTCGCCGGAGAAGGGGAGATTGTGTCAACCAACCCGGCGCAGCCGGATGAAGTGATCGGTTCGGTAGCCGCCGCCGGACAGGCCGAGGCGGACATGGCGCTGGCCGCAGCGCGCGCGGCCTTTCCCGGCTGGGCGGAACGGACCGCCGGCGAACGGGCGGGTTATCTGCGCCGCATCGCCGCGCTGTTGAGCGAACAGCGCGACCGGTTCGCGGCCTGGCAGGTGCTCGAGGCGGGCAAGCCCTGGCGTGAAGCCGATGCCGATGTCTGCGAGGCGGTGGATTTTCTCAACTACTACGCGCACCGGGCCGAGCGGCTGGGCGCGGCGCGGATCACCGAACTGAGCGGGGAGCACAACGCGTGGAGCTGGCGTCCCCGGGGCGTGGGGCTGGTGATCACCCCCTGGAATTTCCCGCTGGCCATACTCACCGGCATGCTCTCGGCTACCATCGTAACCGGCAACACCGTCATTCTGAAGCCGTCCTCGCTGACGCCGGTGATTGCGGTGCGCTTCATGGCACTGCTGCAGGAGGCCGGTCTGCCGCCCGGCGTGGTCAACTGCCTGCCCGGCTCCGGCGGCACGCTGGGCGCCTACCTCGCGAACAGTCCCGGCGTTCATCTTATTGCGTTCACCGGTTCCCGCGAGGTGGGCACGCAGCTGTTGCGGGAGGGCGCCCGCATCGCGGAAGGGCAGGCGCACGTCAAGCGCGTGATCGCGGAAATGGGCGGCAAGAATGCCATCATCATCGATGACGATGCCGACCTCGATGACGCGGTACCGGGCGTGGTGCAATCCGCCTTCGGCTACCAGGGCCAGAAATGCAGTGCCGCCTCGCGGGTGATTGTGGTCGGTGACATTCATGACAGTTTTGTCGCACGCCTGGTCGATGCCACGGCAAGCCTGGCCATCGGGGACCCGCAGCATCCCGGCATCCGCCTGGGGCCGGTCATCGACGCGCCTGCCTGCGAGCGCATCCGTGCGGCGGTTGCGCGGGGCGGGCAGACCGCGCAGCTGGTCAGCCGGGTGCGTCAGGATCTGCCGGAACAGGGCCACTTCCTGTCGCCGGCCATTTTCACCGATGTCGATCCGGCCGACCCGCTGGCACAGGAGGAAATCTTCGGGCCGGTACTGGCGGTGTTGCGCGCCGCTGACTTCGAAACCGCGCTCGCGCTCGCCAACGGCACGCAATACGCCCTGACCGGCGGCGTGTATTCACGCCGTCCCGCGCACCTCGCCCGGGCGCGCGCGGCCTTCCAGGTCGGTAATCTGTACATCAACCGCCACATCACCGGGGCGCTGGTCTCGCGCCAGCCGTTCGGCGGGTTCAGGATGAGCGGCATCGGCAGCAAGGCGGGCGGGCCGGACTACCTGAAGCAGTTCATGGATCCGGTGTGCGTGACGGAGAACACCCTGCGGCGCGGCTTCGCGCCGGATGTGGACCACAAGACCTGAACCGGCCCGGGTTAAAGACCGCTACGCCAGCGGCCGATAACAGGACGGTCGCGGTATGCGAGTTTCAGTCCCGTATGCCGGTTGTACTGACCATTCACGCCTGATCAGGGGGTCTCGACATGCCACGCAACATCATCGTCGTTCTGGGTCTGTTCCTCGCGGTGCTGCTGGGCGGTTGCGCCACCAGTGGCGCCACCACGCCGGCCGGCAAGCGCCAGGCCATTCTGGACATGAAGCAGGAGGTGCTTGCGGATCTCTACCGGATCAATTCCGGGGCCAGGGCACAGGTGGCCAATGCCCCGGGTTATGCCGTGTTCAGCAACGCCAATGTCAATCTGATACTCGCCAGCTTCAGCGGGGGGCAGGGTGTCGTCAGGGACAACAAGACCGGCAAATACACCTATATGAAAATGGGCGAAGCCGGTATCGGCCTGGGCCTTGGCGTCAAGGACTTCCGGGCGGTATTCGTGTTCCACAGTCGTGATGCCCTGCAGCGCTTCATCGACAGCGGCTGGGAATTCGGCGGCCACGCCGATGCCGCGGCAAAGGCCGGTGAGAAGGGCGCGGCGGTTGGTGGCGAAGCCCTCATCGGCGGCGTCACCATCTACCAGATGACGGAGAGCGGTCTGGCCCTGCAGGCAACCCTGAAGGGCACCAAATACTGGAAGGACACGGAATTGAACTGATTCGTCACGCGCTCAATACGGACACCAGTGCGTAGAGACGCGCTTCCGTTACACTCAACACCCAGCCATCCACTGCTACCACGGCATCGCGGGCATATTCGGCCCGCACGACCTGCTGCAGCGCCACGGCCATCGCCGCCGGGTCGGCGGGGGGGGTGGGGACGGTTGCCTGCTCGATCAGCCCGACGAGGACGTCCCGGTTGTTTTCCGCAGGATGTGCCTCGAGATAGATGCGGCCGAATCGCGCCGCTGCGTCATCCGCACCGATGATTTTCGCGAGCCAGGCCGGTTGCCCCCCGGCATCGGTCGCCATACCCGACGAGTCCGGCTGTTGGCAGCCGAAAACACCGGCAGCGGCCAGTCCGGCGGCAACGGCCTGCAGGAATGTGCGGCGGGTGCAGCCATGAAGGCTGCGGGGCGTGGGTACGGGTTTCATCGCATGCGCACTCCCAGGTGGTCGGCCAGCCGCAGGGCCAGTGCCAGCAGCGTCAGGGTGGGATTCGCCGCGCCGCTGGTCGGAAAGACGGAGCTGCCCGCCACGTACAGATTGTCCAGCCCGTGGACCCGGCAGTTATGGTCGACGACGCCCAGCTTCGGGTCGTCGTTCATGCGGGTGGTGCCCATGTGATGACTGCCGCCATTGACATGCGCCGGCCAGCGCCCGTCATCGGCAACGTTCAGTCGCATGCGCCCGATGCCGAGGGCACCGAATTCCAGGGCGAGTGAATGCATGTGTTCGACGATGCTGCGCCGGCCCTGCTCCGTCAGCCGCCAGTCGAGCTTGATCCTGTTCAGGCCGAGCGCATCACGCTCTGTTGACAGGCTGACGCGGCTCTCGGGATTGGGTACCTGCTCGCAGGCGCAGCCGACCCCCATCCAGACACCCAGCACGTCGGGGTCTGCGGCGTCCCCCTTGCCCGTCCCGTCCGTCATGAAACGCTCCGCGGCCCTGAGCATGTCCCTGTGCCGCGCGGCCATTGCTTCCTCACCCTCTGCAGGGCCCGAACGCGGGTATTCTCCGGCCACGCCCATCATGAACGTCGCGTTCAGCAAGTGCCGCTCGCGCAGGAAATCCTCCGACGGGTTGAAGGCGACCTTTACCTTGCGGCCGTCGACGGGGACGCGATCGCGATAGATGAGGGGCAGCCGGTCGAGATCGGCGATGACGATTTCACAGAATCCACCCAGGTGGGGGTGTTCCATGAAATACCGCCCGACCAGGTCATTCTGGTTGCCCAGGTTCGACAGCAGCAGCAGCCGGGCGTTTTCCAGCCCGCCGGTGGCCACGACATACACACGCGCCTTCACGGTGTGGTGCAGCCCGGTCAGGGTGCGCACGTCCAGCCGGGAGACCGCCCGGCCCGATTCGAGGGCGCCGATATTCACGACGTTGGCGTTCAGCAGCGCCTGTATCCCGTGCGAGTTTTCCAGGTCATGGCGATAGCGTTCGCCGAACCGGGTCGGCGGGCTGAAGTGAACGAACTGCTGGCGCATGCGCCCGGTGGCGAGCTTCAGCAGTTTCTCGCCCGTGGCCGCCTGCCAGTATGCCACGTCATCGAAGTGGCCGGGTGCGACCTCGACCAGCCTGCAGGCCGCCGGATAATAGGGGTTGAGTGCCGCGATCCCGAACGGCCAGCCGCTGTACGGCACCCAGTCGCGCGCCTCGAAATCGATCGGGTCCAGGGGGCGGGAAAAGCCGCCCCAGTGGTTCGAACTGCCGCCGAGATAGCGCAGCCGCGTCGCCGCCAGCGGGTACTCGATTCCGGTCGACTCTCCTTCATAGAGCGCCTGGACCTCGGCATCCGGTTTCAGGCCGCCGGCCTCCACGATACAGACCGTCACGCCACGGCCGTCGAGCGCGCGTGCCAGGCTGATGCCGGCCGGCCCGCCGCCGACCACGGCCACATCGGCCTGCACTGTCGTATGGTCGGGCAGTTCACGCGCATCAATCAGCATAAAACGGATATCCTTTGCAAGATCAGCCGGAAATCATCCGGCATGCGCCGGGTTGCAAGACGGCAATCTAATCTTTCTCGTGACGCCGGACAAGCCGCCCGCGAATCTTTTCCCGGTCGTCGCGTGCAGTTGTATGGTGCGACCGATTCAGGAGGCATCGGCGGCTGCATCGCTGTCGGGAAACAACAGACTGACACACCAGACGGTTACAAACGCCAGCTGGAAGGCCGGGCCCAGTTCATACACCAGGTCGTGCAGGGTCCCGGTCTCGCGCCAGATGATCGCGGTGGCGAAGCCCGTTACCATGCCGGCGATCACGCCGGTGGCACTGGTGCGTTTCCATAACAGGATCAGGATCAGCGCCGGGCCGAAGGCGGCGCCGAGTCCGGCCCAGGCATAGAGCACGAAATCGAAAATCACCCGCACCTCGCCGAGCGCCACGCACATGGCCACCAGTCCCACCGCGAGCACGGCCAGCCGGTTGAACAGCACGATGGTGCGGTTTTCCGGATGCCGGCCCAGCAGGCGGACGTACAGGTCGTGGCTGATGCTGGAGGCGCTCACCAGCAGTTGCGAGTCCGCCGTCGAACAGATGGCCGCCAGCACGGCCGCGATCATGAGTCCGCCGATGACTCCCGGCAGCAGTTCGGCGGCGACCCGCGGCAGCACCGTTTCCGGATCGGCCAGCGTACCGTACCATGCGCGGGCGAACACGCCCAGCAGTACGGCGCCGGTAAACAGCAGGAAGACCCAGGTGGTGGAGATCAGCGCACCCCGGCGCACGGCGCTCGCGTCGCGGATCGCCATGAACCGGACCAGTACATGCGGCTGGCCGCAGTAACCCAGCGGGATGCCCAGCCACACGGCGAGGAAGCCGAACAGTGCCATCCCGGCCTTGTCCGCGAAGGGGTGGGTGAGGGCGGCGGCGTCTTCCAGGGCGCTGAGGCGCTGCCACATGGCATCGATCCCGCCGAGTTCGACCAGCAGCACGGCGGGCAGTATCACCATGGCACCGATCATGAACAGCGCCTGGATGACATCGGTCCAGGCGACGGCGCGGAAACCGCCGCTGATGGTATACGCGAGGACGATCACGGTACCCGCCAGCACCCCGCCCTGGTAGGGCCAGTCCAGCATGGTGTCGAACATCTTGCCGGCTGCGTTGAACTGTGCGGCAACATAGGCACTCAACATGCTTAATATGATGATCATGGCCAGCAGGCGGATAATGATGGCACGCTTGCCGCTGAACCGGGCGGCGAGAATATCCGGGATCGTGATGGCGTCCGTGTGGCTGGCATAGCTGCGCAGGCGCTCGGCGATCACCAGCCAGTTGAACAGGAAGGCGAGAAGCGTGCCGGGAACGATCCACAGCGCCCCGATTCCGGTCTGGAACGCCATGCCGACCAGCCCCAGCGTGACCCAGCCGCTTTCCGAGGAGGCGGAGGAAGACAGGGCGGCGACCCAGGCGCCGATGCCGCGGTTGGCCAGGAAGAAGTCCGTGGAGGTGGCGCGGCCGTAGCGCGCGCTGTAGATGCCGACGCCCATGATCGCCAGTGTGTAGACCCAGAAGCTGAGGGTGGTTGCGTCCATGGAGGATCCGTGCCGGTTGCGAACGGTTGCGCCATGGTACGGGAGATTGGTGTCGGGGCACAATTTTCACTTACCATTATCACGGCAATGCACATTTCCGTGTAGCCGAAGCACCTGGCAGGCGCCTTTTTTCAAGTCCGTGCGGATCGCGGCGAGGCGCCGCTCCCCCAATAAGATTTTATGCAATGATTGGGTTAACCCTGAACCGGGATATTTAGAACTTTATGGCCGGAGACACGCAGCGAGCACCCGTCGAGATAACCGCGGCCCGCGAGCAGCTGCGCCACCCCCTGCAGTTTGTCGCCAGGGTGCTTGCCGATTTCCGTCGCAACCAGGGGTTGCTGCTCTCCGGTGCCTGCGCCTATTACACCCTGTTGTCGATTGTCCCCCTGTTCACCCTGACGTTGATCGTGCTGTCCCGCTTCATGGAACGCGAACAACTGCTGAAAACCATCGCCGCCGAGGCGGAACTGGTCATGCCGGGATATTCCGATGTACTGGTCGCGCAGCTGGCCGTGTTTCTGGAACACCGGGAACTGATCGGTGTGGTCGGCATCGCGGTGCTGCTGTTTTTCAGTTCCATGGCGTTCACTGCGCTGGAAAACGCCATGTCCGTGATTTTCTACCATCGGGTCAGGGTGCGCCGGCGCCACTTCCTGACCTCGGCCATCATTCCGTATCTGTTCATCATGCTGCTGGGCATCGGCATGCTGCTGATCAGCCTGATGAGCGGTGCGCTCCAGGCCGTGGAAATGGAATCCGTGTCCCTGCTGGGGACCACCTGGACACTGCATGGTCTGCCCGGGGCTGTGCTGTACGCCCTGGGCGTGACCGGCCTGGCCCTGATGCTGACGGCGGTTTACCTGGTCATGCCGGTCGGCCGCCTGTCGCTGCGGCACGCCCTGCTGGGCGGCATCAGCGCGGCGGTGTTGTGGGAGATCGCCCGCCACGTCCTGGTGTGGTATTTCTCTACCCTGTCATTCGTCAATGTCATCTACGGGTCGCTCGCGACAGCCGTGGTGGTGCTGCTCAGCCTGGAGGTCGCCTCGATCATCCTGCTGCTGGGCGCCCAGGTGATCGCCGAATTCGAACGCCGCCGGGACGATGCCGTGCTGCCGCAGGACACCGGCCTGGGGACATGAGTGGTCCTGCTAAAGGACGGCTTACCGCAAAGGCGCAAAGCACGCAAAGGATTTTCCGGGCAGAATCACTGCTGTCCCGCTCAATTCCTTCTCCCCTTCAAGGGGAGAAGGTCAGGATGAGGGGTGAGAAATGAAGTTTCTTGACTGCATGATTTTTCAACCCTCACCCTGGCCCTCTCCCATTCATGGGAGAGGGGATACGCTATCTGATGGCAGTGGGAACCTTCATGTCTCAGATGCGCTTACTGTCGCTGTAACCCGGTATATGTTGCCGCTTGCGCAGAACTGATATGAAACAAGCGGGACAGCAGTGGGGCAGAATACTTTGTTTTCTTTGCGTCCTTGGCGACTTTGCGGTGCGTCGTGGTTTTCCGGAGTTCAGGTCTTCTTGACGTGCCTGACATAGCGCGGGTGGTCGTGTTGTGCCAGCTGCATGGCTTCCCCGTCGATGGAAAAGCGCGCGTTGGTTCCCGCCACGGTGAACATGCAACCCACATCACCGCGCCAGTCGATGGGCAGGGGGGCATGATCACGGTAGGTATAGATGTTGTTTGTCATGTCGCCGCCGGCGATTTCACAGGGATACGCCGGCAATTCACCGTCGAGCCGTATGTCCTTCACGGTGAGGCTGACGGCCTGGGTCCACAGGCTGTCCTCGAAGGTGTTTTCCATCTCCTGGATCAGGTGCACCCGGGAGAAGTGCAGGGTGATGCTGTCATCCTCCTGCTCGATGGATTCGAGCTGCGCGCCGGGTAGCTGGAGTTTGTAGGTGACATCGCTCACGGGTTCTCTGCCACCCCGGTTTCGGCCAGCAGGCCGTCGAACCCGGCAAGTTGCGTCACCGGGGCGCCGCAGGACAGCCCGCTGCAGACATAGGCCACTACATTGCCCTGCGGTACCCGTGCGGCGAGCGCCCCCGGCAGTGCGGCTTGCGTCGTTGCGGGAATGGCCAGGGTCAGGCGCCGGGGTGCGTAGGACTGCGCGGCATGGGCGTGCCATTCCGCCATGGCCGGCGCCTCCCCGCGCAGGACAATCGTCTGGAAGGGGAACAGGGATTCCTCCAGCGCGACCAGCAGGCTGGCATGGCCGTGCGGCATCGCCGCCAGCCCCGACCACAGGCCTTGCAGCGTGTGTTCGGCCGCTTCCAGATAGCGGCTCTCGCCGAGCAGGTGGCCGAGACGGCCGAAGACCTTGGCGGCGATGCCGTTGCCGGAGGGCGTGGCATCGTCATGCGTTGGCCGGGGGCGCTGGATGAGCGCTTCGTGATCGTCCGCGGTGAAAAAGAAGCCGCCGGCCGGGTCCCGGAAATGCACCAGCACCACCTCGGCCAGTTCGACGGCGAAGGCCAGGTCGGCATCCCGCCAGCGCGCCTGCAGCAGTTCCAGGATGGCGTCGATGAGGCATACGTAGTCGTCGAGATAGGCATTCAGGTGGGCCCTGCCGTCCTTGTATGTCGCCAGCAGGCGGCCGTCCTTCCAGAGCGTGCTGCGAATGAAATCCAGTGCCCGGTCAGCCGATTCGATCCATGCCGGTTCCGCCAGGTAGCGGCCCGCCAGGGCCATGCCCCGGATCATGAGGCCGTTCCAGGATGTCAGTACCTTGTCGTCCCGCCCGGGGTGGATACGCTGTTCCCGCCGCGCCTGCAGGGTGTCCCGCGCCCTCGCCAGGCGCTGTTCGATTTCCGCGGGCGCGAGGGAAAACTCGCGCGCCAGTTCGGCCACCGTGCGATAGACATGCAGGTGCCACTGGCCTTCGAAGTTGGCAGCACGGTCCAGGCCGTAGCGCCGCGCGAACAGGTCATAGTCCTGTGGTTCAAGCAGGGTCCGGATCTCGTCAGGCGTCCACACGTAGAATTTGCCTTCCTCGCCCTCGGAATCGGCGTCCAGGCTGGAGTAGTAGCCGCCCCCGGGCGCCTGCATTTCGCGCATCACCCAGGCGGCGGTCTCGCGACAGACGCGCCGGAACAGCGGGTTGCCGGTGGCGGCCCAGCCCTCGGCGTAGAGTGCGAGCAGGGCGCCGTTGTCGTAGAGCATTTTCTCGAAGTGGGGGATCATCCAGCGGTCATCCACGGAATAACGGCAGAAGCCGCCGCCGAGCTGATCGTATATCCCGCCGCGGGCCATTTTCTCCAGCGTGTGTACGGCCATGTGCAGGGCGCGCCGGTCCGGGTCGCCCGGAGCCGTGCAACTGCCGGCCCAGTGGCGCAGCAGCCGCTCGATGCTGGTCGGGTGCGGGAACTTCGGTGCCCCGCCGAAGCCGCCTTCGCTTGCGTCGAATGCGGCTTCCAGTTGCTGGCGCGCCGTGTCCAGTGGCGCGGCGTCGAGCACCTCGGCAGCGCCGTTCATGATGTTCATGGATTGCAGGGCGTTAACCAGTGAATCGTTCTGGCGCCTGACCTCCTGTTCGTGTTCGCCCAGGTAGTCGGTGATGCGCTGCATCAGGTCGCGGAAGGACGGCATCCCATGGCGCGGCGTATTCGGGAAATAGGTGCCGGCGAAGAACGGAACCTGATCGTCGGGCGTGAGGAATACCGTCAGCGGCCAGCCGCCGGGGCGCCGGGTCAGCAGCGAATGGGCGGTCTGGTAGATCTTGTCGAGATCCGGTCGCTCCTCGCGATCCACCTTGATGTTGACGAACAGCCGGTTCATCAGCGCGGCCGTCTCCGGGTCCTCGAAGGACTCGTGGGCCATGACGTGACACCAGTGGCAGGCGGAGTAGCCGATGGATAGCAGAATCGGCTTGTTTTCGCGCCGGGCCTTCTCCAGTGCCGCCGGCCCCCACGGATACCAGTCAACCGGGTTGTGCGCATGTTGCCGCAGGTAAGGGCTGGTCTCGCCGGTGAGTTGGTTGGTATAGTCGCGCATTCCCCTGGCAGCTTTCGTTGAAGGGGTTCGTACTATATCAGATAACCCGTGCGTGTCTCCGGTGCAAGGGACTCACCTCATTCAGATAAGGTATTGCAGTGGATTTGTCGGTTGTCATCCCGGTTTTCAATGAAGTCGAAAGCATCCGCGAGCTGGTAGAGGAAATCCGCAGCCGGCTGGACGGGAAATTCGACTATGAAGTCGTCGTGGTCGACGACGGCAGCACCGACAGTACGTCCGCTGTACTGATGCAATGCCGCCGCGGTTTTCCACGCCTGAGGGTGCTGCATCACCAGACCTGCTGCGGTCAGAGTGCCGCCTTGTGTACCGGGGTGGATGCGGCCGCGGCGCCGGTGATCGCCACGCTGGACGGCGACGGTCAGAACGACCCGGCGGATATTCCTGCCCTTTATCAGGCATGGCAAGGCGCCACAGCGGGGGTCAGTCTGGTGACCGGGTATCGCAGGCGGCGGCATGATACCTGGTTGAAGCGCTTCTCGTCCCGGGTCGCCAACGCCGTGCGGGGCGGATTTCTGAACGACAATACCCCGGACACCGGCTGCGGGTTGAAAGTGTTCAGCCGCGAGACTTTTCGGCTGCTGCCGCGCTTTGACCACATGCATCGCTTCCTGCCGGCGCTGGTGCAGATGCAGGGCGGCAAGACCCTGTCGGTCGAGGTCAATCACCGGGAGCGGCGGCGCGGGATCTCCAAGTACGGGATGTTCAACCGCTTGTGGGTCGGCATTGTCGACCTGCTGGGCGTGAAGTGGCTGCAGCGCCGCACACGCCGGCCGGTGGTATCCGAACTTCAGTAGCCGGCAGTGGGGGCGCGGTTTATTTTTCAGGGGCTGGTGGCGATTGCCATCATGGTCGCGGCCGGTTACCTGCTGGGCGATATCGTTGACAGTCATTGGGTAGACATCCACGTGCGAGGCCGGGGGCTGTGGGGGGAACTGCTGTTTCTGCTCGTCTGCAGCCCGGTTGTTGCGCTCGGTCTTTCACGCCAGGTCGTGGCCTTCCTGGCGGGTTACGGATTCGGGTTTGGCAAAGGTCTGCTGTTGTCCATGCTGGCGGTCGTTCTGGGCTGTATCCTGGCGTTCTACCTGGCCCGGCTGATGATGCGGTCCTTTCTGTCACGCCGTTTTGGCCGGCAGATCCGGATGATCGACGGTTTCATCCATGAAAATACCTTCACCATGACCCTGGTCATTCGCCTGCTGCCGGCCGGCAGCAACCTGATGGTCAACCTCGCGGCCGGCGTCTCCAGCGTGAAAAGCCTGCCTTTCTTCCTGGGCTCGGCGCTCGGTTATCTCCCCCAGATGGTGATCTTTGCGCTGGTCGGCAGCGGTACCCGGGTGGACAAGTTCTGGCAGGTGGCGGTTGCCATGGCCATGTTTGTGGGTGCCGTGGTGCTGGGCGTGTATCTGTACCGCAAGTTTCGCCACGGCCATACACTGGAGCAGATGAGCGACGCGGATAATATCCCCGCCGCAGATTGACAGTGGCGCGCGACGTTCCCATCAATATCGCCGGCGCCTCCTGGCCGGCCCTGTTGGTCGTGTGGCTGGTCGTCCTGGTGATCGCCCTTGTCTGGCGTCCCCTGGTGCCGGTCGATGAGACGCGTTATGCCACGGTCGCCTGGGAGATGTGGGCGCGGGGCGATTTCCTGGTTCCTCACCTGAACGGTGAGCCCTACAGCCACAAGCCGCCGCTGTATTTCTGGTTGATCCACGCCGGCTGGTGGTTGTTCGGTGTCAAGGAATGGGTGATACGCGCCATTGCGCCGCTGATCACCCTGGCATCCCTGGCAACGGCGGCGCACCTGGCGCGCCAGCTGTGGCCGCAGGAAGCCGCGGTGGCGCGCCTGGTCCCCTGGGTTCTGTTCAGCGCCGTCCCGCTGATGGCCTTCTATACCTGGGTGCAGTTCGACATGTTGCTGGTGCTGGCGACCCTGCTGGCCATGGTCGGTATTGTTCGGGCGGCAAACGGACGCCACAGCGGCTGGCTGCTGGCGGGCGGCGCCATCGGCATGGGCGTGCTGGCCAAGGGGCCGGTCATCCTGCTGCATGTGCTGCCGGCGGCGCTGCTGGCGCCGCTCTGGAAACGGGATGTGTCCGGGCGCTTCTGGGTCGGCTGGTATGCGGGCCTGGCGGCCAGCGTCCTGACTGGCGCCCTGCTGGCGCTGGCCTGGGCGCTGCCGGCCGCGGAGGCCGGCGGCGAGGCCTACCGGGAAGCGATCCTGTGGGGACAGACGGCGGATCGCGTGGTGGCATCATTCGCGCATGCCCATCCCGTGTGGTGGTACCTGCCGTGGCTGGCGCTGTTGCTCGCCCCCTGGTGTTACCTGCCGTGGGTGTGGGGGCGCCTGCTGCGACTGCGGCCGGCACAGGATACCGGCGTGCGTTTCTGCCTGGTGTGGCTGCTAGGTGTATTTGTCCTGATGAGCCTGATCAGCGGCAAGCAGGTCAAGTACCTGCTGCCCCTGTTACCCGCGTTTTCTCTGCTGGTGGCACGCGTGCTCGCCGCGGCGGAACAGCGACCCGTCGCGCAACGCCCCTGGCTGGTGGGGCTGGTGCTTGTGGTGGCGGGTACCGCGGTCATGCTCCTGCCGGGCCTGCGGGAGGAGCCCGAGTGGATGACGGCCATACACCCGGCCTGGGGCGGGGTGCTGGTGGTCGTTGCGCTCGTGGTCATGGCCATGAAACCGCTCCGGCCTGCCGGCTACCCGGTGCTCATGACACTGGTAGTCGCGATTGCCGCGGGTGTCGTACCGCTGGGCATGTTCAGGGCCGCGGCCCCTGCCTACGACATGCATGCCGTTGGCAGGATCATCCATGAAGCCCAGGCCGGCGGCCGCAAGGTCGCCATGCCGGGCAAATACCATGGACAGTTCGGATTTGAGGGACGACTGACGGTGCCGATCGTGCTCCTCGGGAAGGGTCAGTCCGTGAAGTGGGCCGAAAATCACCGCAAGGACTACCTCGTGGTGTTTTCCAATGAGCCTTTTGTGGCGGACTCGGGGGCCGTGTATACCCAGCTTTACCGGGGTGACTACCTCGCCGTTTTTACCGGCGAGGCGATACTGAGCAACCGCAGGGATCTGTTGCTCTGATCCGGATGTCATGCAGGCCGGTCCGGACACCGGGATATTCCTGTCCGGGGACGGTGCCTCGCCGTGAATCGGCCCGGTGCGGTACTCCAACCATGTAATAGTGAATCATTTCTGCAGTGGTTTTGAGCGCAGAGTTATTGTGGGAGCGGCGCCTCGCGGCGATGAGCGGGCAGGAATATTTGGGGTTGATTATCGCGCCGGGGGCGGCGCTCCCACGGGGCGGCATTCCCACGGGGGTGGCATCCCCACCGGAGCGGTGCTGCCGCGCGCGGGTTATTGCGACGCTGTGGTCAAGTATACTGTCCACGTATTTCGTAACCGGCGTTTACGCATATTCACACAGATCTAAAGGGCGTTTGCCAGGGGGAACCGCATGCTGATCTATCCGGACATCAATCCCGTGGCGATTGCCGTCGGGCCCTTCGAGGTGCACTGGTACGGCATTATGTACCTGGTCGGCTTCGTCGGCGGCTGGTGGCTGGGACTGATCCGTGCAGGCCGTCCCGGTACGGAGTGGCGCAAGGAGGAAATCAGCGACCTGCTGTTCTATATCGCACTTGGCGTGGTGCTGGGGGGGCGCGTGGGTTACACCCTGTTCTACAATCTGCCCGGCTTCCTCGAGGACCCTCTGGTCCTGTTCCGTATCTGGCAGGGCGGCATGTCGTTTCACGGCGGGCTGCTGGGCGTCCTGTTTGCCATGTGGCTCTATGGCAGGCACACCGGGCGCACCTTCTTCACCGTGACCGACTTCATTGCCCCGTTCGTCACCATCGGCCTGGGTGCCGGCCGGATCGGAAATTTCATCAATGGCGAACTGTGGGGCCGGCCGACGGACCTGCCCTGGGGCATGGTGTTTCCTTTTGTGGATGGGCAGCCGCGCCACCCGTCCATGCTGTATGAGGCGCTGCTGGAAGGGCTGGTGCTTTTCCTGGTGCTCTGGATCTATTCAAGCAGGCCGCGCCCGACCATGGCCGTATCCGGGTTGTTCCTGTTGTGTTACGGTGTGTTCCGCTTTGCCATCGAGTTCGTGCGTGTTCCCGACGCCCAGATCGGCTACCTCGCCTTCAGCTGGCTGACCATGGGACAGCTGCTCAGCCTGCCCATGATCCTGTGCGGGATCGCCTTCATGGTCTACGCCTACCGGCGCACCGACGGCAAGGTGAGCTGGTGACGTCTGTCAGCACCGATATTTACCGCAGAGACGCGGAGGGCGCAGAGAAAAATAATGCTGTGACCAGTTGACTCCCTTAGTTACCCCTTCAGGAATCGGCTGGGTTTTCAGGCATAATTGTTTTTTTCAAATAGATGTTCTCTGCGTTCTCTGCGTCTCTGCGGTGAGATTGAATGTACTGGATTTCATTTAAACAGCTAAAACAATGAAGCAATATCTCGACCTGATGCGCCACGTGCGCGACCACGGCGCACGCAAGGAAGACCGCACCGGCACCGGCACGCTGAGTGTGTTCGGCTACCAGATGCGCTTCGACCTTGCGGATGGTTTTCCGCTGGTAACCACCAAGAAGCTGCACCTGCGCTCCATCATTCATGAGCTGCTGTGGTTCCTGCGAGGCGATACCAACATCCGCTACCTGCATGAGAACAGGGTTTCCATCTGGGATGAATGGGCCGATGAAAACGGCGAACTCGGGCCGGTCTACGGTTATCAGTGGCGCAGCTGGCCGACGGCGGACGGGCGCCACATCGACCAGATCAGCCAAGTCATCGGGCAGCTCCGGAACAACCCCGATTCGCGGCGCATCATCGTCAGTGCCTGGAACGTGGCGGATATCGAGCACATGGCATTGCCGCCCTGCCACGCGTTTTTCCAGTTCTATGTCGCCGACGGCAGGCTGTCCTGCCAGTTGTACCAGCGCAGCGCGGATATCTTTCTCGGGGTACCGTTCAATATCGCCTCCTATGCCCTGCTCACGCAGATGATGGCGCAGGTGACCGGTCTGGTGGCGGGGGATTTCGTGCATACCTTCGGAGACGCGCACCTGTACCTGAATCATCTCGAGCAGACGGATCTGCAGTTGTCGCGCACACCGCGGACGCTGCCGGTCATGCGGATAAATCCGGACGTCACCGACCTGTTCGCCTTCCGCTTCGAGGACTTCGAACTGCAGGACTATGACCCGCACGAACACATCAAGGCGCCGGTCGCGGTATGACGCTGGCCATCATCGTTGCCATGGGCAGCAACCGTGTGATCGGCCACGATAACGGCATGCCCTGGCACCTGCCGGCGGACCTGAAGCACTTCCGGCAGACGACCCTCGGGAAGCCGGTGTTGATGGGCCGCAAGACGCATGAATCCATCGGTCGTCCGCTGCCGGAGCGGATGAACATCGTCATGACACGCGACCGCGACTACGACGCCCCGGGGTGTACCGTGGTGCACTCCATCAAGGAAGCCCTGCAGGCGGCGGGCGGCGGGGAGGTCATGGTGATCGGCGGCGCCGAGTGCTACCGCCAGGTCCTGCCACGCGCGGACACGATCTATCTCACCCTCATCCATCATGCCTTCGAGGGCGACACCTGCTTTCCCGAACTGCCGGATGCTGACTGGCGGGAAGTGGCGCGGGTCGACTACCCGCCGGACGAGAAGAACCCGTACCCCTACAGTTTTATCAGACTGGAACGTGTGATTCCGCAGGATGTAGCCCGGATGGAATGAAATGCAACCCGGGGGAAGTTTGCCAGTGCATCCCCTAACCGCGGTGTGTCCGGTACCCGGCGCAGGGCAGGCTGAAGCGCCGCGGGTCGGTGTCGATGCGCAGCGCCGTCAGCTGCCCGCCCCAGAGACAGGCCGAATCGATCGGAAAAATTCCGGGATCGTCACGCCTGCCCAGGGCTGACCAGTGGCCGAAAATGATCCGCAGGTCGCGGCTGGCGCGGTGGGGGAGCTCGAACCACGGGCGGTAGCCTGCCGGCTGCGTGCCCGGCGGGCCACTGCACTGCAGGTCCAGCCGGCCGCTCTCGTCGCAGAAGCGCATACGGGTGAAACAGTTCACGATAAACCGCAGCCGGTCCCAGCCCTTGAGCTGCGCGGACCAGCGCTCGGGCCGGTTGCCGTACATCTCCTCCAGCAGCACCGCGCGCTGGCTGCCGCGCAGCACGGTTTCCACTTCGTGCGCGCATTGCCGGGCCATGTGCAGGTCCCACTGCGGCGGCAGCCCGGCATGGACCATGGTGTAGCCCAGCGTTTCATCGTGGTGCAGCAGCGGCCGGTGGCACAGCCAGTCCACCAGTTCCGCGCCGTCGGGTGCTGTCAGTACGGCATCCATGGTGTGGTCGTCCTTGTCCAGCGGAATGCCGTGGGCCAGTGCGAGCAGGTGAATGTCGTGGTTGCCGAGTACCGTGACGGCATCCGGTCCCAGGTCGCGGACGAAGCGCAGGGTTTCCAGCGATGCGGGTCCGCGGTTGACCAGGTCGCCGACAAACCAGAGCCGGTCATCGGCCGGATCGAAGCGGATCAGTTCCAGCAGGGCCTGCAGCTCGTCAAAACAGCCCTGGATGTCACCGATGGCGTAGACGGCCACGAGTTATATAAAGATCAATGGAGGGTGCGCGGAATGGCCAGGGTAAAGGGGGGAATTTCGGCATCGAATTCCTCGCCGTATTCGTCCACCATCTGGTAGGTGCCGCGCATACTGCCTACCGGCGTGGCGATCATGGTGCCGCTGGTGTACTGGAAGCCCTCGCCCGGCCGGATATGCGGTTGCTCGCCTACCACGCCTTCCCCCCTGACTTCCTGGACGTTGCCATTGGCATCGGTAATCAGCCAGTGGCGTGTCAGCAGCCTGGCGGGCAGGCCCCCCTCATTGCGGATGGTGACGGTATAGGAAAACACATACCGGTCATTGTCGGGCTCGGATTGCCCTTCTATATAGTGTGTTTCAACATCGACCTGGATGTTGTGTATATTGTCGTTGGTCATGATGCTACAAGGATACCCCGTCAGGCGGTTACAGACAAAACTCCGACTCCGTGCCGGCCGGCACATGAGGGGGTTGCGTTTGATCCGGAACGGCGGTTGGCACTGAGAGCAGATTCTGTTTTTTCCATAACGAACTGGAGGTTGGCATGTATCTCAAGAGCAAGGAAAACGACGACCTGGTAGAGGTACTGGATGTGACGGCCATGATCGATCCCTGCCGGGACGAGTTGTCCGGTCGCTACCATGCCGGGGAGGAGCTGCAGGAACCGGCGGTGTTCAAAAAGTCCGCACTGGCCTTCCCGTCGGGCGAGGCATTACCCCGGTGCTGGGTGGATCCAAATTACAAGGATTTACCACAATAAAAAAAGGGTATATAATCGTTCAGACCTGCGGAGTGGGCGCGGCCGGTTCGGCCCGGCAAGGGCCGTGACCGGGGAAATCGCGGGAATGTGACGGTTATCCCGAAATTTCCCGCCATCCGGCCGCAACATGTAATGGAAGCATGGGAGAGGAGAGCGGTTGAGCAACCCTGCCCGGCCGTGCTCCTGCAATGTGAACGTTATGCACAAAGGCAGGCATACATTTCGCAAGCCGGATACCCTGCTGCTGCTGGCCGTGTTTGTGGGTCTTGCGGTGCTGATCACCACGGCGGCGGATGCCGTCGAGGGCGCATTCAAGGCCCCGGGGCTGGCAGACATGCAGGCCGGTGATATGCAGGTCATTCGCCTGGGTCACCACGGTCCCGGTGTGCACCTGTCACTACAGCCGCCAAACAATGCGACGCAAATCCACAGTTCCGGTGCCGCGAAGCAACCCCTGACAGACGCGCCGCCGGATGTGTTTCTCAGTCTGCGCATCCCCTGGTAACCCGGGGCGGCGGTAGCCGCTACCCGGTGGGGGGCGCAGAGTCCGGCGCGGGTGTTAGCTAAGCGGTGCCGCGCCAGCGGTACCGTTGGCGAGCGTCGCGAAATCCGCCAGCGACAACGTTTCCGCGCGCGCGGACGGATCGATCCCCAGCCCCGCGATTTCCCCGGCATCCAGCAGTCCACGCAGGGCATTGCGCAGCGTCTTGCGCCGCTGGGCGAAGGCCTGCCTGACCAGGCGCTCGAGAACCTGTTCGTCATCCACGGATACGATTGGCTGTGCATACGGCACCAGCTGCACAAAGGCGGACTCCACCCGCGGTGGGGGGGTAAAGGCACCCGCACCGATGCCGAACAGCGGTGTGACGCGGCAGCGATACTGCAGCATGACGGACAAGCGGCCGTACTGACCGCTGCCCGGCGCGGCGGCCATGCGCGCCACGACCTCCTTCTGCAACATGAAATGCATGTCCCTGATGCATCGGTGCTGGTCCAGCAGATGGAACAGCAGCGGCGTCGAGATGTTGTAGGGCAGGTTGCCGACGAGGCGCAGGGGCCGGTTGTCACGCAGTGCGCAAAAGTCGAATTGCAGCGCATCGCTGTTGAATACGGTCAGTTCACCCGCACCGGCGCACAGGTCACGCAGCGGCTCGACCAGGTCCCGGTCGAGTTCAATCACGGTGAGCCTGCCGGTCTGGCGCAGCAACGGTAGCGTTATCGCGCCCCTGCCGGGACCGATCTCGACGAGGTGGTCATCCTTTCCGGGGGCGATGGCAGTGACGATTCTGGCGATTACGACCGGATCGTGCAGGAAGTTCTGGCCGAACCTTTTCCTTGGACGGTGACTCAAGGGGTTATCCTGGTATTTGTCATTGTTAACAATTAGTTACTGAGTTCTGATTTGGATTTTATCCACGCAAACCACCCAGTTAGGATCATATAGGGTGCGATTACAACTCGCATCGATATTCGCATCGGTAATAAATGATTCGAGTTCAATATTAACACTGCGAATAGTGTGGCACTGATTGGCGTCTGATAGATCCGATTAAACAGCTTATCGCAAGGATAAGAATATGCGGCAGGGAAGCCAGCCGCGGCGAGTGTTCACCTCAATATGGGCGCCATCGCACGGAGCAGACACTCCTTTTTCAAGGAAGTATTCCAGCGCAACCAGTGTCAATATTGATTCATTGCGCACATGCAACAGGGTATCGACTAGCATGGAGCCATGAATTGGCTGGGGAAATGGCCAATGGCAGGAATCAATCCAGGTGGCTCGGCTAATTTAGGCAATATTTAGGTATGATCATGCTTGAAAGCAGTGGTAGCGATTGCTCAATGGGTGTGAGTTTTAGTGGCAAGGGCGTTAATCCGTCCAATAACTCCGAGCACACGGAAAAGTCCTGTTGTGGGAACTCAGCGACCAGGTCACCCATGCTGCCCACCGCAGCGGTCTCCGGCTGGTACTTCAGCTATCCGGAATCGAAGTGCTTTGGAGTTGGGAAGATTAAACGGAATCAGGCGCAATATTATGCGCAGCGAAAAGGGGTGACGCTGGAGGAAGCAGAGCGTTGGTTGGAGCCTAATTTGGGGTATGATTCGGATCAGGAGAGGAAGCAGTCCGCAGCTGTTTAAAGTAATTCTGAAATAACATCGGACATAAAAACGTTAGTGGACGCTCATATTCTTAAAAAACCACATATCCCACTCTCGGTGGACAAACATTTGTTAGACCTTATGGAAAGGTACGACAAACACGGACGCCCCATATCTGTAAACTTTCGCGAGTTGGTCAGCTGGATTCCTTATGGTGATCGTGCCACTCATATGATTCACCCTTATCCGGCAAAACTGCTAGTACACATCCCACACTATTTCTTATCAAACGACCTATTATCACAAGAAGGAAGCAAAGTCCTCGACCCATTTTCCGGTTCCGGGACTGTTCTTCTAGAGGCAGCGCTATCTGGAAGGCAAGCTTTTGGAGCTGATGCCAATCCGCTCGGAAGATTAATATCGAAAGCGAAAACTACCCCTATTGATGAAAATAAGCTATTAAAGGCATTAGAAAGATTAAAACGAAGGGTAAATGATACTCCAAACAACCCCCCTCCCGATGTTGTCAACATCAACTATTGGTTTCATCCGAGGATAATTAACCAGCTTCAATGCTTATTAGAAGCAATTAACAAAACTCGATGCACCGCAATCAAGTATTTTTTTCTAACATGCTTTTCCAGCTGCGTTAAAAAGGTTAGTTTAGCAGACCCACGATTATCAGTGCCCGTTCGTTTGCATGCCGACAAATATCCTGCCAGTCATAAATTCCACAAAGCAGCCAAATCACATCTTACTAATTTGGAAGTCGTAAACGTAATCGATGTATTTTTAAAAGTCTTCGAAAATAACGTCAAAAGAAACTCCGAATTAATCCGCATGTTGCCAAGCGATCCTCATGTGGAGATTGTTAGTTCTGATGCACGCAATCTTGTAAGCAATACTTTAATAGATGATCAGGTAACTTCAAAACTTAAAACCAACTCCATTGATCTTGTAATCACTTCACCTCCATATGTTGGCGCCCAAAAATATATTCGATCATCCAGCTTGAACCTTGGGTGGCTTGGAATGTGTCTGTCTGCTGATCTTAGAAAATGCGAAGATAAAAATATTGGCCGCGAACATTACCCGAAGAAAGAATATGAAACATTATTAAAAACGGGAATTGGACGGGCCGACTCCACTCTAAAAAGAATATATGAAATCAACCCTCTGCGCGCTCATATTGCCAGTAAATACCTTATAGAGATGCGTGATTCGCTACAGGAAACTCATAGAGTTTTAAAAACTGGTGGCCATATGATTCTAGTCGCGGCTAACAATGATGTTTGCGGAATGAAATTTAAAACTCAAAGTTACCTTAAAACAATTGCTGAAGATCTTGGCTTTAATACCAAGCTGAGACTGATTGATGATATCCACTCTCGTGGACTTATGACTAAACGCAATAAGACAGCAAGCATTATAACAAGGGAATGGGTGCTCTTATTTCAAAAGGGATAGAAACGATGTCAGAATTAGAAGATGAATTGATTGCGAAAATAAAAATCATGAGTGACACCATCTGGGATGGAAAACCCAGTCAAACTGATATCAACAATTGGCTAGATAACTTTTCGGACAACACAGCAGATATCTTCAAAGAACGACTTCACGCACTTTATTTACTAAGCCAATTCATGTATTTCTCCAGTAGAGAAATGCGAGAGCTACTCAAATCCCTATACAGGGATTTATATAAATACCCTATTATTCAGGGCATAAGAAGAGCAAATAACGATACGATAGACGTGGATTTTATAAATCATGAATATGCAAAAGAACTAAAAAACACACGCTTCCTAGGAGTAGGCAATCCATCGGAAAGCGGAGCACATCTACTTTATTACTTCCGTCAAGAAAATTCGCTTCCAAAGAATCTATTTATTAATAGCCACGAAATATTTGATTCCATAACTGCTGATGGCACTCAAAACTTTCTAGACCCGGTAATAACTCGATATGTATTTATCGACGATTTTTGCGGCTCGGGGAATCAAGCAAAAAAATATTCCGAGAGCCTTATTCAGGCCATAAAGAATATTTCCACATCTGTTGAAGTCTACTACTACGTTCTATTCGCCAATAAGACAGGGCTTGACTACGTCTCAAGCAATACCCTATTTGATAGAAGTGATTCTATTTTTAAGCTTGATGACACCTTCAAGTGCTTTGGAAGTAATTCACGACATAAACCACAAGATTTGCCTTCAATAGACTGGAGTTTCGCTTACAATACCGCGAGGAAATATGGCCTTCGCTTATGGAAAGATTTTCCTCTTGGTTACGATGATGGACAATTATTAATCGGTTTTTTTCACAATACACCTGATAATGCTCTACCTATAATATGGTTCGATGATCCATCAAATCTTGCCTGGAACCCAATCTTTCGTAGATATCATAAAATATATGGAGATGCCTGATAATGGCTATCACTCAAGTAAATCCTTTTGATATCACAAAAGCCTCAGATTTTACGGATCAGCAAATAAATGATTACTGGGTAGATATATCTGGTGGTGGTTTTGTTGATATATTTCAGCCTAACTCACCTATGCCTATGTACATTTTGGGTGGCAAGGGTAGTGGCAAAACACATTTAATGCGCTACTTCGCATACTCTGGACAAAAGCTTCGGCACACCAATGATACCTTAAAAGGTATTAGTTCTGATAAGTATATTGGAATTTATCTGCGTTGTGGCGGACTAAATGCTTCTCGATTTTCCCACCATGATAACGAATTATATCAAGCTCTTTCTCGCCTATTTTCTTACTATATGGATCTTTGGCTAGCACAGCTAACGATAGAAACTATTGTCGACCTAATGGGAAGCCACAATACTCTACTAAAGAACGAATCCCATATATGCAAAAATATATTTGAAATTTTCAGCTTCAAAAACACACAATCCGTCGAAGAGACGCCAGGAACTCTAAAAGAACTTAAAGAATTTTTATATAACAAGCAGAAAGAAGTCGATATAAGCATCAATAATTATGCATTTACGTCGAGCCTAGATGTCAAGATACACGCACCACCTGGGCGATTGGTGTTCTCAATACCGAAAATTTTCTCTGATCTAATTCCTGAACTAGATGGCATCCAATTTCTTTACCTTATAGATGAGCTTGAAAACCTTACAGCAGATCAGCAACGTTACGTCAACACCCTGATACGTGAAAAAGAAAGACCTTGCTCATTTAAAATTGGCGCTCGCCTATATGGAATCCGCACATATGAAACCTACAGCGCCGCCGAAGCAAATAAAAAGGGCTCAGAATACGAAGTAATACTATTGGACTACACTCTTCGCAAGAAATCGAAGAATCAATACCGTCAATTTGCGAAAAATCTTTGCAAAAAAAGACTTTCAGAATCCGGTTATTCTGAATGCATAAGAACCAACGCGATACTTGATTCCTATTTTGAAACACCTCCAAAAGAAACATTTTCCAAGACATCTACACAATTTATTAGAGAAAAATATAAGGGGCGCGAACGCCCCTATTTTAAGTCTCTTCGAAAGAAGCTTGAACAAGCATTCCGTACCGGGAACGCGCCGGGTGTTACAAAGGAGGTAGACATTAACGAGATAATTAATTATCTATCGCTGGATGAATACCCACTAATTGAAAAGGTAAACTTATTTTTATTTTATCAAGATTGGTACAAGAACAAATCACTTGCCGATTCAGCAGCAGCAATATCTAAGTCCTGCCTTAACTTCATCTCAGGTGAAAAGAAGGAAATAAGACATGCTAGCGCCCTCAGCCATTTTCGAGCCGATCTAATGTCTCAACTTTTCCGAGAATGCGACCAAAAGCAGCGATACTTTGGAATAGATACATTTATAGACATGTCATCTGGTTTGCCTAGAAATCTATTGACTACTTTAAAGTATATTTTCCAGTGGAGCATATTTAACGAAGAGCGACCATTTTCACAAAAGAGCAAAATATCGTATCAATCTCAACGTGAAGGCGTGGTGGAAGCCTCTGAGTGGTTTTTTCGTGATGCTCGAATGGTTGGTCGTGATGGGGAATGTATTAGAAACAGCATTGGCCGTCTAGCCACTCTTTTCCGTGAGATTCGCTATGCCGATAAGCCTACAGAGTGCTCATTAACAAGTTTTAGTGTTGACTCTACAAGTATAAGCAATGAATCCAAACGCATACTTGATCTTGCAGAAAAATGGTCCCTATTAATTGAAATACCCGGGGGACAGAGGGATCGTAATTCTAAAAGAGTAGATCAGAAATACCAATTGAACCCTATGCTATGCCCTAGATGGGATCTTCCGATACAGCGCAGAGGTACAATTGCTCTAAACCCCGACGAAATCAACTGTATCTTTGATGATGATTATTCGCAAAACTACGAACACCTAGTTCGTGCACGAATAAACAGAATGACAGCCCCATATTTTGGGAAAAAGAATGTAGAGGATCTTCAACATAGTGCAGACCAACATAAGTTGCCTGGACTTTAAGATGATCGACTACACGATATTTTACAAATCCGAGCTCCCTATAGACAAAGATTGGCCTGAAGAAGCGAATTGGGATATTTTCATTTCTGCCTATAACTCAAGCGACCGGGTTAATAAAGTATATAACCATGTTAAAGCCGCTACAAAGCACTGGTTAATTTTACCCGATTACAAATTTGAGGATGGTCAAATACCAAGTAAAGATACTTTCATATTCTCAGATAAGAACGAAGGAGATTTTATACGCAATTATTTTAACGATGCAAATATCCAAGAAATACAAAATCAAAAAATATGTATAGATATAACTGGATTCATTAAGCCGTATATGATGTTCATACTTCGATGGCTGAAACACCTTGGCGTTACTAAAGTAGATATACTATATTCTGAGCCAGGGCACTATGCGAAGAAAGAGAAAACAACGTTTTCAGATGGACCTGTTGAAGAAATTCGCCAAGTAGCCGGATACGCAGGCCTTCACCGTCAGAACACTACAAATGAAAATTCAAATGATTTACTCATACTTGGTTCCGGTTACGACGATGAATTAATCGCACAAGTAGCAGAACAAAAAAGCAACGCAAAAAAAGTACAGCTGTTTGGCCTACCGTCCCTTAGACCGGATATGTATCAGGAAAATATTCTGAGAGCCCATAAAGCTGCTGAGTCGGTTGGCGGAGATATTAGAAATGATAGACGTAGTTATTTTGCACCAGCAAATGACCCATTCGTCACCGCAGCCGTACTAAGGGATATATTCGAAAGGGAATCTTCCCGTTCACCTCTGACAAATGTTTATTTGTCTCCACTAGCCACAAAACCTCAAGCCCTCGGTTTTACCATATTTTATTTGGCTGAATGCATAGACGAACCAGTCAGTATGATCTACCCATTTTGTAACTCTCATGCTCAAGAGACAAGCAAAGGGATATCGCGAATATGGAAGTATGATGTGGAGTTGATTTAACTTTTACATGTTTTATTCTTATTAGATACTACTCAGAAAATCAAAAAGATTGCTATTAAAACAGCAGCGCAAGGGTGGCAGGAAGTGGTACCAAAATATTTGGTTGCACGATACATCACTTGACAATCTTAAATCTCGGTTGTGTAGGCGTATCCTGCAAATCAATCGTCTGCTTGAACCGTTCATTCTTCGCAAATGCCGCATAAGCCCTCTCAGTGGTTTTCACAGAGGCATGTCCCAACAGACGCTGAATATCCGTAATTGCGGCACCTCTACTCAATTTGCGTGTAGTAAATGTGTTTCTCATGTCGCGGAGAGACACGTCTGTGACGTCGGGCTCGTCGGAATGCAGCTTTCAATGCAATGTTATTCTGTATTCTTTTATGCCCAACATTTCGATCAATAGATATATATTCACTCGAACATCTTCACAAACGTACTACTCATACCCTTCACACCTTTTCCATCGAAGCGTTGATGATGTCAAAAACTTGCTCTAAGTATTTGCCTTCCGTTGCTTCTGTAGAAAGCCGGATATAAGAAGGTATCGCCTCTAGAAACTCGACTTTGCTTGTTGGCGCATATTCCAATAATGCCTCAATCATCGCCGGACGCAGCAATCGCTTATTCTCCGGGGTATTCGGGCACTCTTTGCGGATTACCTCACTATCAAATCGGATCAGTTTCTCTCTTAGACTGATTCCCTCGAAAGCGAATTCGTCATACTGTGCTTCCAGTGCATCAGCTTCCTCAATGATCTCCTCAATTTCGTCGACCTCGGACTCAGTCTCAAGATCAGCAGGCACAAGGGGCGTCTTCAAATCATGTAGTTCCCTAATGATCGGACGCAATTCACCCAACGGATTCTTAAACCAGTCGGTTGACCAGATACGGCGAATATTCCAGCCGAGGCGTTCAAGTATTGTCTGACGCAGGCGATCCCGGTCGCGTACAGACTTTGCGGAATGGTAGGTGGCCCCATCGCACTCTATGCCCATCAGATAACGGCCAGGGTTACCTGGATCAACCACCGCGACATCGATAAAAAATCCCGCAACTCCAACCTGAGGAATACATTCGAAGCCCTGTTCGCGCAGTGCACTCATCACATCAATCTCGAAATCGCTATCTGGTGCATGCCCTGTATCCCTCTCAGTCTTGTGTAATATGCCGGTCTCACAGTAACCGAGAAAGTCGCGCAGTGCCTGCACACCACGCTTGCTAGTGGGGCCGACGACTATGTTTTCAGGCCCCATGGAGCTAAAGATGTGCATCCGCTTTTTCGCGCGGGTAAATAGTACATTCAGACGGCGCCAGCCCGTATCCTGATTGATCGGACCGAAGCGCTGAGCCACAGTGCCGCCCGGTTCTGGAGGGCCGTATGTCATGGAGATGAAGATAACATCACGTTCATCACCCTGGACATTCTCCAGGTTCTTGATAAAAAGCGATTCATGCCGGATGGAATCAGTATCCAGCCATTCCTGGAAGATGGGGTCTTCTTTCGCTAACGTCTCTATGGCTCTCTCGAGTTGCAGACGCTGCTCGGCGCTCATCGCCACCACGCCAAGGGTTTCCTCTGAGCGATGCCTGAAGTGCTCTCTGACGGCTTCTGAAATAATCTTTGCCTCTTCCATGTTGCGCCTGTTCACGAAACAGCCACGCCTGACACGGGAGTACTGGATGCCGTAATTTTCGGTCCGCTTGTGCGGCGACGGGAAGAGGACCAGATCGCCCTCATAAAACGAATGGTTAGAGAAGGCAATCAGGTTTTCGTGTTGTGAACGATAATGCCAGCGCAAACGTCGGGCCGGGAACATGGGTAGAGTAGCGTCCAGAATGCTTTCTGACTCCTCAATTCCCGTCGGGTCTTCCTCATCTTCCTCCACAACACGGTCGAAAAAACTTGTTGGTGGCAGCTGTTTCGGGTCGCCCACCACAACCAGCTGACCGCCACGCGCGATAGCGCCGAGTGCGTCCTGCGGCTTGATCTGGGAAGCCTCGTCCATAACCACGAGGTCGAAGGCTATCTTTCCCGGGGTGAGATACTGGGCCACTGACATAGGGCCCATCATGAAGCACGGCTTCAGTGCGACCAGCGCACTGCTTGCCCTTTGCAACAATTGTCTGATTGGTATGTGACGTTTCTTTTTGGCGCATTCATGCTCCAGTAATACTCTCTCTGTGCGCTCACTGACCCGAGCCCCCATGTTCCCAGACGGCACACTGGTCTTGTCAATCTTCCATGCAACCTGCTCACACTGGAGGCGCTTGAGCTTGTTGTCGTATTCCCTGAACTTATCCTGCAATGCTTCCTGAGAATGCCCAGAGAATCTCCCCAGCTCCATGTCTTCCCTGAGTATTTCTCTCGCAAGTAAATCGAAGATCCCAGCTTGATAAGCATCCTCGACCTGTTCAATTTCAATATCATTGTTCTCGACCGCATCGGAAAGTCTGCCCAGTCCTATGCCTTCCAGCTGTTCACGAACACGTACATAATCAAGCCAGCTCTGCAGTGTTCCACCGTTGTCCAGAGCCAGCTGGCACCTGTGTATCAGGTCTTCGATCAGCTCGCCAGATTGAGCAGTCCAACCATCCCAGTTCAGTAGAACCAACTCCTTAAAGGAATCGCAGGATTCTTCCTGCGAGGCTGTAGCGGCACGGAACGATTGTGCATGTGCAGTTAATGATTCGAATGTCGGTCTGCTTGGGTATTGATAAATGTACGTGGTCAGCTTCTGATTGCTCAGCTGTGAATCTACACACGCAGCCAGCTTCAGGGTATTCCGCAGCTTGGATAACCCGGCTGAATTATCGACACCTACACCTGCCGTCAATCCGAGCCGACCTTGGAATAGCTTCTGATCGAAATCGGCCTTCTCCCATATATCAACCTTTTGCTTCAAATCGCCGATTTGCTCGATCCGTTCCGCGAGGGCCTCCATAGAGAGTGAACTGTCTTCTGTAAGAGTACCGCAGGCTCGAATCGCCTCCTTCACCTCGCATAGCAGACGCGGGATAACCCCATCTTTCCCTACCAGCGGGATGGTATTACTCAGCAACTCAGCAACCGGCTCAAAAACTTCTTTAAGGCTGCTCAGGTCGTAGATCAGATCACCCAGCTGCGCCGGTGTGCCTCGATCAGACAGTGAACGTACGGCTTTTGCGATGCTTGGACTCAGTTTTAGAATGGCATCACCCAAGGGTACTTTCTGCCCAAAGCCAATTCCATATTGGTGTCGAACCTGCTTGTACCAGCCCCTGAGAGCCTCCAGTGCATCAATATCAGTATCCAGTCCCTGCAGGTGATCACCAATGGCTTCCCGGTAGCGGATGTTGGTCTCAAGCTTCTCTTGCTTACTGGAAAACTCTGAAAGATCGTCTAGAAGGGGCATTAGCCTGGGGAATTTTACTTGTGCGCTGGCCGCATATCCCATCACTTGCTTGTGTGCAGCACGCCAGTCGCTCTTGAGCCATTTAAATAGACCGCCAGCAGCTAATACCTTCTGAAGCTTCTTAATTTCACTTTCCGAGGGCATGGTGTCCAGCGAGAAAACGCCATGAACCGAGTCATGAAGAGTCCGTAATTCGTCAATCTCATTGCGCAACACAGGCAGCAACTCATCCAGCTCTTCATTGTCGAAAAGCTCATCCCGGTGCTTCCAGTAGGCGGGATTGAGTGTAGAAATTAGTTCTATTACCGTCTTGAATTCCGCCAGACCGGATTCACTGATCGTCAGGTGTTTGGCAGCTGCATCGCCCAAGGCTTCTCTCACGCCTTGCAATGGTTCTTCGAGCTGCGTCAGTTGCTCCTGGACTGCGGTAAGCCGATTGATAGCCTCTGCCAGGCGTCCTAGCTCTATACTTTGTCCAACCAGTTGCTTTAGCTGCTCGCTACCTGTGAGAATCTGGTCCACAACTGACAGATCCTGAAGCACCTCGGGTCCGACCTGCTTGGCCAGAAACGCATACAGTTCCTGAATAACCAGGAAAGTCTTTAGATAACGCTGGGTCTGTTCCAGCAGATTACCTCGAAGTATTGGCAGCCGCTCCAGTATTTCGTCCCCTTGCAGGGCAGGGATGGTTTCAAGATCACCCAGGGAATCAGCCAGTTCGCCAACCGTACTTCCCACATCAGCTGGTTCGCAGTTAATCGTTTCAGCGACTTTCCCTCTCTCAATGTCCAGATTCCGCAGAGCTTCCTGCCATGCGCCGAGCGATTCCTTTATGCTGTCAAGATCGAATATCTGCAGGTTGCTGTTGCGCACACCACACCAGGGGTGCTCCTGTAATGAGGCACTGCCATCCAATTGGGCGGCTACGGCCTGGTAGACCTTGCGATAGGCTTCTACCTGGTCTTCATTGCGGCGTTGAGCTGCTACATCGTAGTTGCTGCCATCGTATTCAGCCGGGTGGATCTTCTCCAGCTTGATGTCGACCGCGTTGCGGTAGCGGGTCGCTGCCATGAAGATTTCATGTAGCGTCTTGCCTGTATTCTTCCATGGGCAATTGATCTTTTCTGCGTGCGTCTTGAGCGCATCTTTGAGTTCTTCATAGCGCGCGATATCTACCTCAATATCCTTTGGCCTACGGTAGTGACCATGATTCTTCAGGCGTTCGTCCACCTCATCAAGTACCTTGCGTTTCTGTGACTTGTGGCTGTGCAGTTCCAGGCAAAACACGCCAAGTCCCACCGCATCGAGTCGGCTGCGTACCACCTCCAGCGCGGCGAGCTTTTCGGCCACAAACAACACCTTCTTGCCCTGCGCCATCGCAGCGGCAATCAGGTTTGTGATGGTTTGCGACTTGCCAGTGCCGGGCGGACCTTCGATCACCAGGTCTTTGCCATCAACTGCATCGATCAGGGCGCTGTGCTGGGAGCTGTCGGCATCATCGATCAACGGGTAGTTGGCATGGACATCGTCCATTTCATCGATGGGATACTCCTCGCCAAAGCCCAGATCGCCGGGTGATTCATCCTCGTTATCATCTTCCTGTCCATAGCCGGACAAAAAGCGTAAAACGACCGGGTGATCCACAATGCTGGAATCTTCCGGCCAGCGTACCGGGTCCAAATCGAGATACATCAGCAGCTTGCTGAAGTTGAGCAAGGCTAGCGAGATATAGCGGCGCACCCGCCAGCGTGGTTGGTTTTCTTCAATCAGTTCTTGGGCTTGCTGGAAATAATCCTCCGGCACGGTATTCTCATCCAGCTCCGGCAAGGCCATCGCAAAATCCACGCGCAATTTTTCCCGAAGCGAGAGATTTGGAATGATGTCTTCGCCGGAGTAACTCAGGGTGTATTCGTAGGTTCCGGTTTCCCTGTTCAGCCTACCCTTGTGAAGGCGAACCGGTACTAGGAAGAGCGGTGCGATGCGTGCGCTATCGCTGCTGCTTGATTCATACCATTCAAGAAAACCGAAGGCCAGGTAGAGGATATTGGCGCCCATTTCCTGTATTGCCGACTCCGCCGTATGCAGCAGGTTCTTCAGGCGGGCCTCCATCTCATAGGGGTATAGCAATGTCTGGATGGACTTATCCGAGTGCTTGTCCGAATCGTCGTCGGCAGCGGGTGCCGGCACCTCGTAGCCAGTGGCAAAGCCAAGATGCCTTGCCCATTCCTCCGCCGTTGGATCCTTGCGCAGGCGTACAACCTGCTGCGACTTCTCGTCAAATACCAGGTAGCCCGTCGCAATCAATTCCTCTTCTGAGGGTTCTGGGATTGCCAGAAAGCGCATCTCATTTTCTGACAGCAGCGTTTCTACCAGTTGATTGGGCAACTCATCGATGACGCGCAGGCTTCCAGTCTTAGTGTGACGGAAATTGATTAGGCGATTCCGTGCTGTTAGATCCAGCAGGCGCATGCGCAAGTTTTCCAATGCTCGCAGTGCTGGTGACTGTTCTATCTCTTGGTGCCCGGTATTTTCGTTATCGTTTGGCATAGCTCCCCCTTCCTGAGTTAAGCGGCTGCCATCTGTTTCACGATGGCATTGGCGTAGCATGCCGCTGTGTCACTCTTGTCACGGATATTGGCTTCGAGTTGGTCGCATAGGGCCATGAGTTGGTCGACTTTGGCGACAATACGTTTTTGTTCTTCTATCGGCGGTACCGGTATGGGTATAAGCTTCAACTTTGCCGCCTTTATACCTGTGGCAGTCATTCCCGTTGCTTTGGCAGATATAGTGTCCTGCAATAACGGACTCATAATCGCATACATAAGAAACTGTGAATATTGATCTGCCCACGGATGTAGATTAATTGCCCTCTGAGCTAAGGCAAATCGGCAATCTAAATTAACCATGCACACGTTCCCTAATGGCGCTTCGGTTGTAAAGAGCAAATCCCCGTTTTCTGGAAATCCTCTTGTCATCCATTCTTTATAGGTATTTTCGGTAACAAACTCTCGTGGTTCATCCTGTAAATGCCCCATTCGAATATTTTTTGCTGTAATTAATCGAACTCCAGATTCGACTTTATTTGGTGTCTTGCCACGATAGTCAATAAATCTACATAAATTGCCTAATCTCTCAAAACACCAACCGACTGGTAAATTAAATAATTCTTCCTCCTGAGATAACTCAGGCATAAGCGTAGTTTTCTTCACCACACCATCTTCAATAGCTTCTGATCTTTCACGCTCAACTTTCTCCAACAAATCTGAAGCAGGTATTTCATTATTGTCTTGCGCAACAAGCCTTCCCTCTACTGCAAGATCGAGGATCGCTGCACGCAGTTTGGTAATGTTTTCCAGGTTGTCGTAGAGGTGGTGGAAGTTGTTGGCAATGCGTTGCCAGTGGAGGTTTAACTCTTTGGAGTTTAGGGCGGTGAGTAGTTTGTCAAGGGCGGCATTGTTGAGTGCGACTCGCGTTTTGGCTTTCTGTTTTTGTTGGGTTTCGAGTTGATCGCAGAGGGCCATGAGCTGGCCGACTTTAGCGACAATGCGTTTTTGTTCTTCGAGGGGTGGTATTGGCAATTGCAATGCTCTTAACGATGTTGCATTTACATTTGGCTGCCCCGTTCCCGCACTTTTTGCATACAACTGCCCCCAATATAAGGGCGACTCCATGAATAGTTTTAGATACCCCGAAGACATCAACATGCTAGGTACAACTCTGATTAAGTAAGAAGCAAACACAGCTTTTACTGGCAAATCATCTACAAGATAGGTTTTACCAATTGTACCTCCGGTTCGTGCTATCAATATGTCGTTAGCACGCAAACAATTAACTTTGTAGTTTTTCTCGTTTATTTCGCAACCCGGTACAGTTTCCCAGTTCACACGATTGTTTTGAATATCCGTTATTCTTAACAACCTAACATCTGTTAATTCAGGCTTGGCCGATGCTGTGTAGCCATAATGTACGGTGTGTGAAATATTTTCGAGCAACGACCAGGACCAACTATTCGGCAGTTCAAACGGTGGATCTATTATTTCTTCCGTGGGTAGCTGTTTAAGCCTGCCATATAATCCTTTTTTTGAAACTTCTTTTTTGTCTTCTTCAATTCTCACAAGTAAACTTGAAGCGATCTCGTTATTGGAATCTTGGTGAACAAGCTTACCTTGTACGGCAAGCGCAAATATCAGCTCTCGTATTTTTTGCACACCATTCTGCGCATCCGCGATATATCCAAAGTTGTCAAGAAAGGTTTTGGTATCCATTTCTCAGCTCGCTTTCTGTTTCTTTAGCTTTTCAACTATCGCGTCGCTGCCGCTGGAGCTTGCCAGTGCGGTGGTGAGTTCGTCTTTAAGTAGGTTCTGTGTGTCAGTGATTTCTGCTAATAGTTCTTTGTATTCTTGTAACAGTTCATCCGGGTCGCCATGGCCTGCTTCGACGGTATTGGGATTTTTAATATCGAGGTTATAGTTGTTGGCGATGACGTCTTTTACATCAACACGCCAGGCTTGTTCGGTTTCTTCCCGTCCTTTGCGGCTTTTGCCGCCCCACCATTGTTTTACGACCTCGAATTCTTCGACGCGCATGGGCCTAGTTTTGTTGTAGGCTTTATACCCTTCGGGGAGTTGGTGTTCGAAGTACCAGATGTCTTTTGTGGATTTGCCTTTTTCAAAGAACAGCAGGTTGGTTTTGATGCTGGTGTAGGGCGCGAATACGGAGTTGGGTAAGCGCACGATGGTGTGCAGGTTGCATTCTTCCAGCAGCTTTTCCTTGATGCGGGTTTTGATGCCTTCGCCAAAGAGGAAGCCATCGGGTAGGACGATGGCGGCGCGGCCACGCTCTTTTAGCAGGCGTATGATGAGCACTAAAAACAAGTCTGCGGTTTCACGGGTGCGGAAGCTGGAAGGAAAGTTTTGTTCTATGCCGTCTTCTTCCATGCCGCCGAAGGGTGGATTGGTGATGATAACGTCGACGCGGTCCTGGTGGCCGTAGTCTTTGAGTGGCCGGGCCAGCGCGTTGTCGTGGCGGATTTGCGCGGGCACTTCGATACCGTGGAGCAGCATGTTTGTGGTGCAGAGTAAGTGAGGTAGCTGTTTCTTTTCGATGCCGTGAAATGAGCTTTGCAGGGTTTCGCGGTCTTCCACGCTTTTGACGTATTTGTTGCGCTTGTGTTCGATGGAGCAGGTGAGGAAGCCGCCAGTGCCGCAGGCGGGGTCGAGCACGTGTTCGTCGAGCTTCGGGTCGATCATGTCGACCATGAATTGCGTCACGGCGCGTGGAGTGTAGAATTCTCCGGCATTGCCTGCGCTTTGCAGGTCTTTGAGCAGCTTCTCGTAGATGTCGTTGAAGGTGTGGCGGTCCGAGGAACGGTTGAAGTCGATCTCGTTGAGTTTGTTGACCACCTGGCGCACGAGGGTGCCGTTTTTCATGTAGTTGAAGGCATCTTCGAATGCGCTCTGCACAACGAAGGCGCGCGGGCTGGCACCTTTTTTGGTGGCAAGATCTTTAAGGGTTGGAAAAAGTTCGTTGTTAATGAAGTTTTGCAGGGTATCGCCGGTGATGCCTTCGGGGTCCGCGGCCCAGTTGCGCCAGCGCAGTTTTTCCGTGATGGGGGATTCGAACTTTTCCTTGGTGAGTTCGAGCTCCTGTTCCTGGTCATCGAAGATTTTGAGAAACAACATCCACCCGAGTTGGCCAATTCGCTGGGCATCGCCATCGACACCTGCGTCTTTGCGCATAATGTCCTGGATTGATTTGATGATGGTACTGACAGACATAGAGAGGATCTCGCTGGTATTCGTGATAATCAGGCTTGATCAGTCGGCTCTGGCATAGAGCGCATTGCTCAGATCGCGAACTGCGGCAATATAACGCTCCTTCCCACCGAACTGCTGGACAATTTCGAGCGGTGTCCCAAGGTGGCTGATGGGTGGCACCTTAAGGATATTCAGGTCTTCGATGTTCTCGATACCTTCGTCGGCATACTTGTCAAGCAAGGCGTCCAGCACCAGCCGGGTCTGGTCACCGTACTTCGTGAAGTAGTTGCGCTTGCGAACTTTTTCCGCGCGCTCACGCCGGGTCAGTGGTGGCTGGTCAAATGCGATGTGACAGATCAGGTCAAATGCATCGAGATTCTTGCCGACCTCATCTTCCAGCGCTTCGAACAGTACTCCGTGCTTTTCCAGTTCCTCGATGATCTGCTTTTTCTGGCCGACATCGGTCCAGGTCTGCAAAAACTGGTCGAGTGACTCATATTCCTTGAGCAATGCCTTGCGGGTGTAGTCCTTGAGCGATTCGGTGATGAGCTTGCCATCGCTGCCGTAATACTGGACCCGCTCGCGAACGACCCAGACCGGAATGTTATCGACATAGTACTTGACCCTGCCTTCGCCACCATTGCCTCCCTCAGGTGGTTCAGGAATATCTGTGGGGCCAGGCCCACTCGGCCCTTCGGGTGGCTCCGGTGGTTCTGGCGGGTCGGTCGGTCCGGGGTTGTAGATCTGCACCGGTTCGCCGTCGAAATCGGGATCTGCAAACAGTTCCGTGGCCTTCTTGAAATCCATGATGGTGAAGTAGAACTTGTCGAAGGCCTCGTTTATCCGAGTGCCCCGGCCAATGATCTGCTTGAACTTGGTCATCGACTGGATGGATTGGTCGAGTACGATTAGCTTGCAGGTCTGAGCATCGACACCGGTAGTCAGGAGTTCGGAGGTAGTGGCAATAACCGGATAGGTGCTTTCGGGGTCAATAAAGTTGTCGAGTTCCGCCTTGCCGACCTGCTCGTCACCGGTGATGCGCATGACATATTTTGGGTTGTCTGCTGCCAGGTCAGCGTTTTCATTGACCAGCGCCTGGCGCATGCGCTCAGCATGATCGATGTCCTCGCAGAAGACGATGGTTTTATCGAAACGGTCCGTCGCGCGGAGATAGTCCGAAACCTTTTGCGCAATGAGTTGGGTACGAGGCTCGATCACGAGGACCTTCTCCATGTCCTTCTGGTTGTATATGCGATCCTCGATGAGATTGCCCTTTTTGTCCTTCATCCCTTTCGGTGGACGCCAACCGAATACGTCCTTGTCCAGGTCTATGCGGACTACCTTGTAGGGCGCAAGGAAGCCATCCTCGATACCCTGCTTCAGGCTGTAGGTGTAGACCGGTTCGCCAAAGTAATGGATGTTCGAGACGTACTTCGTTTCCTTGGGTGTGGCGGTCATGCCGATCTGGGTCGCCGAGGAAAAGTAATCGAGGATCTCGCGCCATGCAGAGTCCTCCGAGGCACTGCCGCGGTGGCACTCGTCGATAACAATGAGATCGAAGAATTCTGGCGAGAACTTCTTGTATATCTTCTTGCTTTCCTCCTCACCAGTGATTGCCTGGTACAACGCGAGGTAGATCTCGTAGGAGGTGTCAGCCTGACGGTTCTGGATTTTGGTCAGGGCTGTGCCGAATGGCTTGAAGTCATTGGTCTTGGCCTGATCGACCAGAATGTTGCGGTCGGCCAGGAACAGGATGCGTTTTTTAATGCCCGCTTTCCACAGCCGCCAGATGATCTGGAAGGCGGTGTAGGTCTTACCGGTGCCGGTGGCCATAACCAGCAGGATACGATCCTGACTTCTGGCGACGGCTTCGAGGGTACGGTTGATGGCAGTCAGCTGGTAGTAGCGAGGTGACTTGCCACTCTCATCAAGGTGGTAGTCCTGACTGACCACCTTTCGGGCCGGCGCGTCGAAGCCCTTCCAGATGCAGTAACGTTCCCACAGCTGCTCCGGCGAGGGAAAGGCCTGCAGTGAGATTTCCTTTTCAACCGTACCACCGGTCGTGGTGTAGTCGTGAAACAGGAAGCCATCGCCGTTGCTGCTGAATACGAACGGCAGCGGGTCCTTACCCTGTCCGTCCCCCAGCATGGCACTGTAATCAAGTGCCTGCTGCATCCCAGCGCTAATACTGTGATTGTTGTCCTTGGCCTCGATGACCGCGATGGGGATGTTGGGCTTGTAGTAAAGGATGTAGTCGGCGTATTTAGCTGGGCCGCGCTTGTGTTTCTGGCCCTTGACCAGGATACGGCCACTGGTGAGCGCCACTTCTTCCCGGATCTGGGTGTGCAAATCCCAGCCCGCATCGAGTAATGCGGGGGTGATGAACTTGGTGCGGACGTCCGTTTCTGTGAGTTTCTTCTTTTCCATTCAATGACATATTCGCCGTCAAGGTGACGATCTTCCTGAGCACCAGGGAATTTAACACAACTTGATGCCCAAACGGGTGATATGGCTGTCTGATTTGAGCGGCTTTTGTTTGGGTTCCTCAAGTCGTCCATTCGTATCTGCGGGTAATTCTTCGATAACAGCTGTCCTTCAGCTTCCGATTCCCAGAAAACGCAGGCACTCGGGTTCGAGCTCCGCATGAGCGCGATAAAGTATTTTCTTTTCCAGGGCGGGTGTGATCAGTTCTTTGTAAGCGCCCACTTTGCCCTGGCGAATAAAACGCCCGGGTTTGAACGAAGCCTCGCCCGATTCGGTCTGTCCTGAAAACTTTTCGTCGTGCGCTTTCATCCAGTCGAATGAACTGTATTTCAGCACCTTTGCTTTTTGTTCCGGGTTAAGTTCCCAATCCAGAAACGCGGCAATCTGATCAACGACCTCGCCAAGATCACGCTTTAGATCTTTATAGCGAAGCAGCAACACTTTTTCATGGTCGCGGTAAGGCCACCAGCTTTTGACGTTGCGGAACCAGGCGGCGGACCCGAGCCAGTTATCGACGTGGGCGGTAAACGAAGCGGGACGTTGATGCCCGGCCATGTCGCGAGCCGAATCAGTCATGTTCATCAAATGGTGGTAAAAACTCACGCAGCAATCCCGCGGGTCGCGCATCGTAAGAATTATGCTGGCCGTACCAATGCCCGGAGTCTGCTCCGCGGTGCAGTGGGTCTTGAATAGGCGGGGGCGGGGCAGGGAGTCGTAATCATCCAGCACCTGCCGCCAGCTTTTGTCCTTACGCGGGCGTTCCAGCCAAGGGACCACGGTGTCGATGTTGTCAAAATCCGTATCGCCGCCGCTGCGCATCTGGTACAGGATCTGTTGCATCCAGGTGGTGCCCGCCTTGGGCGCGGTGGTGATGAGCACATCGGTTTCCAGTGCCTGAAAGTGGGCCAGCACCCAGGGGTCGTGGGTGCCATCCGGCTGGCCCCATTTCGGATCGAGTGATGTGGTGTCCGGCATGATGACTGCGCGCTCCTGTTTCTTTTGCTATAGGATGTCCTGATCCGGCGAAAGTTTGTTTCTGCGCCTGCACAGCATTTGACATGACGATGCCGGTGTAAGTTGCCATCCTGACGGCGTAGATGCAACAAGATGCTAACCGGACGTACATCGGAGCATAACGAAACCAATCGACCTCGACAGGTGCGCAGACACCCAGATAAGCCGAAACGCGTTGGCTGCCCTGACGCGCGTCTCAATTCAACGATCGGCAGACGTTTCCGCCCCCAACGACAACGAACATCAAGGCAAATGGGAACGCCATAGTGACAGGCGAACTGGGGTGCGGAGATGCGCAGGATGCGCTGCGCGGCCATCCTGCTCGCGGTTCGTATCGAAGACGCTCAATGATGGAGCTAAAGCGTAGCGTACCGGGTCATCACTTCACAATCTTCAACTTCGGCACCACCATCTGGTCCAATAAATCAATCGTCTGTTTGAATCGCTCATTCTTCACAAATGCCGCATATGCCCTCTCTGTTGTCTTCACAGAAGCATGGCCCAATAAATGCTGAACATCCGTGATTGCTGCACCTCTGCTCAGTAAGCGAGTAGCAAATGTCTTTCGCATGTTGTGTGTTGAAATGTCTGTAACGCCAGCTCTTCTGAATGCAGCGCTGCGAGCCTCTGGCAAGATGAATCCGCGGTGGCTGCGGGTAGGCGAGCATCGTGACCTCCGAAAACGAGTTATTGAGTGTTTTCGCTTGAAGGGTACAATAAGAGTTATCAAATCAGAACGTTATTGTCGGGACGCTAAACCGAAAGAATCGGTGGATCAGGACAGGGGGTAGAAATCCCTTCCTATCCCTCTTAGGCAGATTTGAATCAGCGCTATGGAAGATCCCCAATTGCTTTCAGTCCATACCACTTCAGCTCGATATCCCCGATGGAACATGGCATCTCGACGTTTGTAAAGTGTTTATTCTCCACGGGCAAGTACGAGCGGTTATCCAGCCAACTACAAAGGGCAGTCAAGCTTTGCAGTTCCTTGCATTTTTGTGCCAGATGCCAGGCGTTGACCACTGGAACGATTTTGTCTTGCGCGTATGAAGCACCAATCGATGAATCTGAAACGACCGCAAAGTGCACTGATGAATTCTCAGGCAAAGCAAGTATGCCAGTTAAGATCCCTGGATCTTGTTCATGCTGCTCTCTGCGGGCTTTTATCTGCTCAACTCCTCTGGTGATCTCCTTCGATCGATACTGGACTTCTCTAGTTTCCGCCGGATTGATAAATGACTTCAGCTCGCATACAAGGGCGCATTGCTCACTGTTCGAGTAGACAACAAGATCTACCTCTCCGTGTCTACCCCAAGCGTTAATGTGACCAGACCAGGTATTGAGTCCATGTCTCGAAAGGCGCTCAACTAGATCAGATCTAGTCAGCTCCTCTCTGCTATCAGCAATAGCAGTATAAAACTCCTTCTCCTCGTCAAGACGATTGATTAGCACCATGTGGTTTCGTTCCAAGGCAGAATGCGTAATCAATGTCGGAGAAAATGTCAGTTTGTCAGCAGTCAGCGGGATGAGTGGTTGAAGAGCTGGATCCGGGTTCTTTATCCCACGGGATCCATAAGTCATAGTATTGATGATGTTCGCTACAGTGGTTTGACTTAGATCTGTGTAGCGCGTGAGCCGTCTAGCTAGCTCTTGAGATTCGAAAATGGGCAAAGCCCCCGCATAGCCCCCGCCAGGACAGCCTCTCACAGCGGCTTGAACACGGGCCAGATCATGCATGACAGCCAGAACCCATAAACACTTTGCGACTTTATGAAACTCACCGACCGAGTAGGACGACAGGGCGATGTCGGGAGAGAGTCTCATTCGGAAATCAAGTGCTGGCCCCAACGTTTCTAACCCAAGCTGTACTAGCTTTGGGTCTATTCGATACCTGAATTGCTGCCCAGAAATCCCCACAGAAGACACTAACTGATCGCGAAATGCTGTATCTGTTGGTTCCGGGATGGAGTCTGCGATGTCAACCGCAACCATTCGGTCATAGGCTTCAAATCTAATATCACTACGCAAATCATCTGATACAGAGATGACATTTCCTTCAGCTTTCAACGACAACATTCCCAGGCTGCCGTAAGTAAAAGCGCTTTCAAAGAACAGATAAGCCTCGCCGGCGCTCCATAGATTGCGTGCTTCCGAGTACCACTTTTCGTAGTACTTAGTTGGTATTTTCTTTCCACTTGCGCATGTACTCCAAGCCCAGAACAGCGGCCATTTCGAGTTCATTACGATGTGGTCAATCAAAGCGCCTGTGTCATGTTCAGAATACTCAGCTCCTTCTAGTATGCGCATTCGATGCATGAAGAACACTTCTTCGAATTGAGCAATAAGGTACCACGCAGCCTCCGGCCATGGCAGAGACAATAACGGGCTGAACTTGTGAAATTCGTCTACTGCTGCTTCAAGTCGACGCAGCTCGGGGCTTAATTTGTCAACGTTGATCGTGAGAGTCTCCTTGAGATCCCGTGTGGTCATAAAACTCATATGTAGTGCGATATCAACATCTTAACATCTATAATCTGTGTCACAATGCCTTTGCGTCTTGCCTCAAATGAGGCTTACAATTGACAGGTCGATTCTAATCGGCGGTGGGTGGTTTTATGGATTGGACACGTATTCTGCCCTGCATTACCGGGACAGTGGATCAGGAGCTTGTCTTTCCCGATAAATTGTAGCGGCTGAATTTGTTGACCTTTGCCAGTGATGACGACTAACGAGGAATCCTCGATCTTTGTTGCTGCCGACAAGAATCCAGAAACATCACTTCACAATCTTCAACTTCGGCACCGCAGGCTTATCCAACAAATCAATCGTCTGTTTGAACCGCTCGTTCTTCACGAATGCCGCATAAGCCCTCTCAGTTGTCTTCACAGAAGCATGGCCCAGCAGATGCTGAACATCAGTAATTGCAGCACCTCTGCTCAACAACCGTGTAGCAAATGTCTTTCGCATATTGTGTGTAGAAATATCGGTAATGCCGGGCCTAATAAAGTGTGATAGGAGTTTTCGGGAACTACGGCGGATTGAGAGCCGCTTGACACCGGTGGATACCCGGGCGACCTGGGGAAAGGGCGTTTATGTTTCCTAAACTCGACCCAGTCAATGGGGTACTTCCACACGAACAGCTAAGCAAGTTCCAGGCGAGCTATTCACCTCTCTTACGCAACCGAATCCCCGCGATCATAACTTCATCCGCTGTGTTGATGATATCCGGAACGAATGCATCCGCAGCGTGAGCTTTTTCAGGATCTTCGCGCAACGGTTCCCAGTCTCCAAGAAGATAGCGGCAGGCATTGCAGAAGTCTGGATCATCCCACCAGAAACCACGGTCAGCCAAAAAGGTTGAAACATTCAGTCTTTCCCTGGCGAGGATAAAGGTGGCCGCAGAGACAAAAGGAGCAGCGAACGATGTCCCACAGGATGCGCGATCGCCAGCAAAGATGCCGTATCCGTTTTCCTGGTCCACAGGGTCGCCACCGAATGCAGTCAGAAACGAATTGGCTGGACCATCGACGTAGTTGGAATAGCTGGCCCGGTCGCCTGCCGAATCTGTCGCAACGGCAATAATTGGGGGCGCTGTACCGATAAGAGCCAGACGGGCAATGCTACGTTGTCCCAGGTTACCCGCCGCCATAACCGGGAGTGAAACGCCAGCTGCAAGACGAAAAACAAGTGGGAGCAATTGGGTATGGAACGCAGGAATTCGTACCACCTCCCTTGAGCGGGGACAGATCAAAGTGTCGTCACGTGGTGCCAAGCTGAGATTCACCACTGTTGGACGTTCCGTCGTCACGAGGTGGGCATAAGCCCGAGCAATCTGCAGGACGGTCACCCCGGAGTCCCTTACCGCGACCTTCCCGCTGACAATTTGGACATCGTCGGGTAGTATGGCGTCGAGTATGCGATACACGCTGGTTCCATGCCCGAGGCCATCGTGATCCGCTACTACCGCTGTCTCGTCCGCAGTATCTGCAGGCGTAGAGGGGCGAACAAATAGGCATTTCGTTCGCCCGAGGGAATAGTCGTAAGCAGATAAAGGCCGGCTTGAACGAATGGTCCCTGCGTTCAGACCGCTGTCAAGAAAGCCGACCTTATCTCGCGTTGCGTTGATATAGCTAGGCATCGCCTCAGCAGCCATTCTCAAACGTCTGATCAAGCGCTCCGCTGGTGGTGTGAACGCTGGCTCTGGCTGGTACGTCGGTATAGAGGCGAGCGGCAGATAATAGTTAAATTCGACAACTGCGCGGTGATTACCAATCTCATCGGCAAGCATTGCCGAGAGCTTCGAGACAACTAGGACCTCCATCCCCTCCGGGATGTTTGTAACATGGATAATCTCGTAGTCCCTGAAGATGTCGTCGTCCATTTCAGGGTCTGGGAATGGCACTGGTATCACTTTAGGAGTACCGGGAAACGACCAGTCCGCCAAGCGATCTTGAATTATTCCGATTGGAGCGATTCCTAGACATTCTCCTGGAACAAAGTTGCACATGGCAACGCCTTTATCCTTCTGTAGCGCCCGATGACTTGCGTTGTGGCGGCTTCCAGCGCAACGTCAACGACAGTGTCGCCTCGGCTCCGAAGGACACAATGGCCCATTGTGTGCCGCCTTCGAATGCGAGCCCCAGTTGAAGCTCTATCTCCTCGGGTGCCCGCTCCACGTTTTTAGTCATTGCGTCGTACAAATCGCCAATCGGTTGTCGAAGCGCTGTCCCAATGGCGGGAAGTGCTTTACCGATCTGCGCCACTTGCCGGTCGCCTCCAGATGAGAAACCTTCGGCGGGACGAATGATAATCTCAACGCTTTCCTGGGAATCTGCTTTCATGCTGTTATCTCAGGCCGCAATGACCATTGCGAATGGTAAACCATTTTCCAAGATCAGTTTGTAATCCCGGACTCGTGCCAACCAAATGCTCGCTCCAACCTCTTATCCGGGCTCAATACTCCAATAAGAACATGTTGTGAGCATTATAGCCCAGCCGATTCAGAATTTAACTCTATCTTGCTGCTCTGATATTTCCCAAATGCGAGTACTACACACGCTCAAAATCCGGGGGGTGGAACGAGCGCCTGAGAAATAACAGCTCCAAATTACGACGATGCAGAGAATTCACTTAAGTAAGCCCTTGAGTTTTGCGTTTGTGGCTTTCCAGGCACTACTATCTTCCACTAGTCGCAGCTTGATTTCACCCAATGCCTGTGATCCGCAGAAATTCATGTAGCCTTCGCCGCCAAGCCATACTCGTGGTGTAAGCTACCTAAGCCTTTTCAGTTGCCTTGACGGAAGCATGGCCTAATAGATGCTGAACGTCCGTAATGGCAGCACCTCGGCTCAGAAAGCGAGTGGACGACAAGAAGCCGAACTACATGATTTGGTCTTGTTGGCTGGTGACTCCCAAAAGGGTGCCCCCGTATCAGCCGCATCTTTTCTTCGCGCGCCCCCTTTTTTGACCATTTACGTATGACACGAGATCGCGTTCTCCCGAAAGAAGAAAATTGAGAAAGGAACAGCCGTTTGCTCTGCATGTCTGATAGATGCCGAGAAGCGTCAGGTAGCCGTGAATCGAGTCGATCTGGAAGAGGGTGTTGGATATCTTCCGCTGGATGGCGATGTGCCTCAGGCCGAGTTCTGAGGCATTGTTGTGCCAGGGAATGCCGTCGAACTCGAGGAACGTAAACAAGCTTTCCCTGTAGCGCACGATTCTGGATATCAGCTTTTTTGTCTCACCTGTTGCCCGGCGGTCGATCCTCTCCAACCTCGTGTAGAACCCCTCAATTCTCTTGTAGTGCTTGTTGAAGTGGTACTTCGAAAGGCCGAATCTCCTGGCATCCTCGATTATCGGCGCCATCAGGCTCGAGACTTCGCTTCCCAGGTCTTCCATGGACTTGTCGAACGGATACCGCCAGATCCCGTTGTTGACGTCCTTTATGAGGTGGGACCAGCATTTCTGCTGTCTGAAGGGGGCACTGTCGAATCCTGGGAAGAAATCCGAAAGGAGGGTTCCGCCATACCCACCCAGCACGCTCAGCACCTTCTTTGCCTCCCTGCTGTGAGTGGCGGTGAAGGCGAAATGCGTTCCATTGGTGACGACCCAGATGTAGCCCCTGCCGTCTACTGCTTTGATTGAGGTGTCGTCAACGCCGATGAACGGGGAGTCAAAAAGTTCGGACAGGATGCCCTTCTGCGTCCCCTTCTCGTAGTCCTCTCCAAGCTCGTCGATCATGATCTTAGCGTTTGTTTTACTCACCTCAATTCCGAACATTTCGCGCGTCTGCGTGACGATCGTGGCATAAGACAGACGATTCTCGACTCGATTATAGGCAAGCCATGCAGCCAGGTTACGCGAATAGAGCCTCTTCCCCAACTCCCTGATTCTCTTCGGTGGGAAGAACATCTTGCACTTGTAGCAGTACACAGTTGGCCCGGTGTACATTACCAGCCTTCTCCTTACACCGCTTTTTCTGAACTCCAGGTCGTAGATTGTTTTTTGTGAAGGCTTGTCAGGGTGGGGGCGCACCTTTTCCCACCCACATTTCGGACACTTGATTCGTCGTCTCACCTTGACGACTTTGTCCACGCGTAGTTTGCGTCGCTTCCTACTACGTTTCATGACCACCCTCTTCCTGGTCTTTCCGAACGTAATCTTGCTCTTTTCATAGTGGCTGTGCCCAGAGAGAAGCATCTTCTTTAATACCTCATGAACCTCCCTGCCTGTATCCGTCGCTTGCTGCTGTCCAAGAGTAGAAAAAGATACGCCCTGCATGTTGCCGGCATTCCTTTCGATGTCGAGCAATGCCCGCATGAAGGTCCTCAGAGCCCTGCAGTCCTCCATGTTGTAGACCAGCAAGACATCCTTCCACAGACTCTCACCTTCCTCCCAAAGGTAGCGCCAGAGAATGGGATTCCCTACGGATGGTGTGGAGGTCTGTTTGAAAACTGTCCAGTTCGCACCGAAGAAGGAAGCGAGATCCTTCAATCCGTGGGTATATACTGGAAAGTAGACGCGACCGTAGAACAGTCCGATAACATTCACCATTCGATCCAATACATCCCTACATTGGATGCCATGTCTACGCCCTAGCGTCTTGACCGCCTTGGCATCGTAGGAGCCGAAGTGGTATATGGGACAATCGCTGTTTACCCTAAGTCTTTCAATGCACTTTCCGAACATGGTTATCTCGTCGTCCCCGCAGTCTGCCCAGAACTGTTCCTCCCAGTCGCCAGAATCGCCGACAGCTAGAATGCCACAGAGATAGTAGAGTGATTCGTCGGGTAGTCCCTCGAAGTCAAGAAAAAACCCATGTACTTCATCCACGACCCGCAGATCGAGATCCCGATCGATGATCACGCTGTTGCGCTCCAGCGCAAGAGCGTGGATCTCGGGCTTGTATGGCACGGAATCGACTTTCGATAACTTTCCCCTCCTTCTAGGGCGGTAGGTCAGGGATAACTGGTGAATGGTCTCTATGCCCTTCGACCTGAGACGGTCGGCGGTTTTCTCTCCAAGCGGTCCCATGAGATTCAAGCTGTCTGCTTCTTTCCATACACAAAGACAGTGTTCACGGTACTCGCAAAGGTTGCAGTGGGAACATCTTCTCGGAGGAAGAATCTCCCCGCTCAAGGGATTATCTTTGAGAATGGCCAGCGCATCGTCCACGGCCCCGTACAATGGCGGCAGGTGTACCCTCGACTTCTTTTGTCTAGTAACGATATAGCCGTATCGTGGAACTCCGGTCCCGGCATCTCCCGCGATGACCTTTCCAATGTACGCCAGTTCCAGCCGCTGCTCTCGAGTAATCGTGAGGATTCCACTGAAGAGGAAAGGGGACCATGTCCCGTCGCTTTCAATCCACTCAGCATAGTAGACAGTCGCTTCAATTTCTCCGTATGTGATGCGCCTGTTATTGATCGATTGGACCATTAATGGAGCTGCATGTTGCTTCTCCATCCATATCCGCCTGGTTCTTTCCGCACGCGAGGCTATGAGTAACCCCAGTCTATCGTCCCCTGTTTCGCGCAAGCGAGCAGAAGCATAGGCCTTGTGTTGGCAGGAAATAAACCGCCTGAAAATGTCCCTTGTGATGAGAGAAGATTCCATCTTTCGGTTCTCCTAACTCTGATAGTTAAGAAAAGGATAGTCACGGTCCGACGAAACAATAAGGGACAGACAGAGGTTTAGCTGCTTGGCGATCAGTTAACAACCTTCAACCTCGGCACCGCCGGCTTATCCAACAAATCAATCGTCTGCTTAAATCGCTCATTCTTCACAAAAGCAGCATATGCCTTCTCCGTCGTCTTCACAGAAGCATGCCCCAACAAATGCTGAACATCCGTAATAGCAGCACCCCGACTCAATAGTCGAGTAGCAAATGTTTTTCTCATGTTGTGCGTTGAAATATCACTAATGCCAGCTCTACGGAATGCGGCTTCCAAGGCACGATTATTCTGTATTGTTTTGTGCCCGCCATGCCTGCCAGGGAATACATATTCACCACGAACAGCCCTTTTCCTATTCAGCAGCGTGGTACGTAAACGGTTCGTCATCGGGATGAAATCGTCATTGGAAACCTTCGATCGGTACAGATAAATCACCCCATTATCGAAATCGACATCTGACCATTGCAGGATGCTTGCCTCATTGATCCGGAATCCCGCATCTATCATCAGAATGAAAATATCTCTCGCTGCCTGACGTGCCTTCTTGTGAGTCAGATCTTTGACCTTCGAAGGATCAAGTTCACTGAGAATTCGCTGTTCTTCAGCATCCGCCAGGTACCGGATTGGCTTGTCTTTTATGTTCCACTCGCCCCATTCATAATCCGGGGTGTAATACCCGAGGCGCTTTGCATTCCGGCAGATCTTGTTGAACTGCCTTGACCAGAGGCGAATCGTGTTGTCCTTGATTCCACGATTCCGCTCATATTCAACCCACCGGGATAAATCTCGATTGGTGATTTCATCCAGATGAATATCGCTGAAGTAATCCTTGAATCGATTGATTGCTGTGACCAGGGTGCTGTAGGCCCCAGAATCCTTGCTGGTGCGGAGGAGGGCATCACACGCGTCATACAGGTTGATGTGCTCCAGATGTCCCAGGACCTGTGTATCAACCAATTGCTGGCGCATCTGGCGCTCTAGTTCCAGCGCGTCTCTCTTGCGAGTGGATTTCGAACTGCGGGTATAGGTTTTCTTGTTGTAATTGAACTGGACGACCCAGTATTTTCCTCTTTTGTATACGCTCATCTAATATCTCCTGGTAGAAGGTTTTCTTATTATTCTAAGGAAACTATCCTGCCGAACAGCCGAGAAGACAACAGGAGAAATAGGGTGATTTGTAATATAAAACAGTGGGATATGAGGAGAGTTGTGGCGGATGAGCGGGGTGGTAATACGACAAAACCATGAGGTAGTACTACTGGTTAATCCGGTGTAACCAGCGCAAAAATCACTCTACCTGCTGGTCTTTCATGGTTGCCAGAAAGGTCCCCGGAAATTTGCAGCTAACTCCCTGGTTTCTGCGGGGAGTGGTTATTTTAGTGGTCCCCGGAGTTGTATATCCGTAGGTATGGGTATTCGTGTATTCGGGTGTTCGGGTATAGATGTGGACCCAATCCCCCTAATCCAGGATAGTGGGGATGCTGGGAATCTTATTGCTGAGCTTTATCTTGGGCAGCTACCAATTGACGCAGGAACGCCATCTGCTGATTTCCAGTTTGCTTCCTCGGTGTACTTTTCATCGTGCCTGCTACCTGTACCCGGTATTCAATCATGATCACGTGTTCATTCGTGTTTTCGTCAAAATCCTGGCTCAGCTTCCTAAATTTCGATTTCTCCTTGCCTTTCATCCCGAATACCACATCCAGCGCAGCCAGCAGTTGATTCCATTTATTCATCGCAATGCCCTCCTGACCGTGTTTATCCAGGTGGACTCACACTGGAATTACCCGTAAGTCATCACAAATCTCTACCACTTTTGGTCCGCCAGTTGTAACCCGCTGATCCACATCACCCTATCGAGGTACACCAGCAGATGTAGAAGGCTGTGCCGTAGGTGCAACCCCCGGGGATAACATCTTTTTTCTTTTGTTATGGAATATAAAAATCAGTTATCCCTGGGTATGGGAAATCACCCGGTTTGGTGGGGATAGTGGGTGAATGGAGAGGATCCTGAGGATGGTGGTGGTAGGCACTGGATAATGGCTGAATTTGACATACATAGAAAAATTGGTAACAATGTAACTATGTTATATATTTTGGGGATGCAGTTATGAGCCAGGTTATCAGGATTCCTTCAGATCTTTACAAGCGATTGGAAAAACATGCTGTTGGTTTTGCATCACCAGCCAGTGTTATTGAAAAATTGCTGAATTACTACGAAGGAAATAATTATGAATCTTCAGCAGAAACAGAAGTAATCACTAAAGATTTACCTGAGAAACTGGAAGTTGTGTTCTACCCACCAAACGAAGAAAAATTCAAATCACTATTTCTTACGAATAAAGTTGCTTGGGTTTTACTTCGAAAGCTAGATGGTAATAGTGAGTGGAAACGATGGGCACTACGTGGATTTACGAGCACTTCGAGCGTGATGGGTAACTTACGATCTGGATACCTCAGGGATTGGAAGAAAAAAGGAATAGTAAAAGCTGAGGTTGCAATTAATAAAAACGATATTACACAGTAATTACGTATTAAATAATAATGATTAGGTGACCACTCATGGCTAATAACAGCGTACTAGGGAAAACGAAGGTTAGCTCTGCACTGATTCAAACTCGCGTTGCAAGAGAAGACGCTGGTTTAATCGCAGTAGAAGTCTTTCTACTATCTTTATGTGTTGGGGCTATTTCTGGGTCATTTATTGTGGGGTTTCTAATTTCATTTATGCTGCTTTTTGGACTCATTTCTACGCGCGTGTGGGTGGTATTGAGTTTCCTGTTTAGTTTACTGTGGGGATTCATAGGCTCAGTAGTTGGTTTCATAATTGGTGGTGATTCTGTAGCAGCAGGCGTAGTTAGCGGAATTTTCGTATTTGGTCTGATGCTTGGCAGGCACCATTGGAGTTTATCGTATTGGCGTGCACTGGGGGACTAAGATAGAACCTTTACACAGAGTCCTTACCAATTGTGTATAGTTGTGCGAACCCCGTATATGGGTACTCGGTTGAAGATGTGGTCTCTATACCCCAGATATCGGATAGTGGGGATGCTGGGAATCTTGTTACTGAGTCTTGCCTTGGGCAGCTACCAACTGACGCAGAAACGCAAGTTGCTCACGGTCTGATTTTTTCCTTGGGGTACTTTGCATCGTACCCTTCACCCGAACACGGTATTCAATCACGACCACGTGCTCATTTGTCTTCTCGTCAAAGTCCTGGCTGATCTTCTTGAAAGTAGATCGTTCCTTGTTGTTCATCCCGAATACCTGGTCCAGGCTCGCGAGTAGTCGATTCCATTTGTTCATAATAATTCCTCCTGGTGTATTTATTCAGGTGGAATGATTTTGAAAAAACACTTGTGTCGTAACAAATCCCTGCCTAGTTAATCGTTTAGAAACATATAAAGTATCTGCAAAAGACTCCGATAATATTCCTATTGGCCGTGGTTCTGATGAAAAGAAATTTGACCATCTGGCCTTTCGCGTCATGATGAAAACATCATAGATATACATCTTCTTCAACGATCATATAGGAGTAGCTATCATGGATAGAGCTGAGTACAACAAGGACGATGATAGGGTATTTAAAGGATTAGTTAGAGATTTTGATGATTCTAATGAGAGCGAGAACGTTAAAGCACTTTCAAAAGTGCGTTCTATCAGCATTAGCGTTAATTGGTCAGATATTCAAGAAAATGGTGCAGATTTACCAGAGGCAGTGTTTTTTGGTGGAGAATTATTTGAACCAAAGGTGGAGGTTAATGTAGAAGAAGGCCCAACATTATCTGAAAATGAAGAGTGGATTGTACGCAGTATTGTAAGTCGCTCAATGTTTAACTTTTATTCGACTCTTTTGCGTTCGCAGCGTGTATGTGGGCTGTGGAGTAAAGAAGACTGGAAGCAAGACTATATTCCTTCTGATGAAGAGGTGGCGTGATGAGACATATAAACCATACCACTAGTTTATTATAGAATTGCGAATTAGAAGGATCGAAAATTAGGCAATAACTGTATATATACTTGCATACTAACAAGCAGCAAAGAGCAAGCGATAACTCATAGGGTACTTGTATTTAAATGTAACAAGGTTTTACAAAAATCATTCTGTTGATCGACACACAATAAGAATATGATCGTTGAGCCTCCTTTATGGAGGTTCGACGTGAACACACAGAAAGAAATCTATAGACGACTCACCCGAGTTATTCCCAATCTCTATTCCATCAAAGAATCCGGAAAGTCAGAGGTGCCTGGCTTCATGGATTTCAATCTCGATATTCTTCAAAGAAAAGGTGATTTGCTGAGGATAGCGATCAGCCATTACTACAAACATACCTCAGGCGACATGATTGCTGATCCGGATATGGAGATCCAGGTTAACAGGAAAACGGAAACTGCAGAAGCTTTAACGTATCAGGATACCTATCGGTATCAAGAAGTGTATTCAGAGGACGGATCCTGCAATACATCACTCCAAAACTCTCTCAATGAGTTTCTCCTGGTGTGGCTGAAAAATCTGTACGAACAGGGCTATAAAATCGAATAACCCTGTTGCCCTCAGCAGAAATCGGTTGGACGGTGGGGTCATGGATCACGAAATCACCACCAAAACCGAGTTATCAATTGATCAGCAGAAAACGCTGGTCGAGATCATCTGTGACCAATTCGGTCCGCACCTCTCATTCGATGACTTCGCCGATCAGATGCTGATGTTGTTCGAGGATATCGCCGGTTTCGAGACGATTTCTGATTCTGAATCACAAATCCTCATCAACCAGTTATGGAGTTACTATCATGGCACAGACCACAGAAACCCCCACCCCAAAGAAGCCTGATCTCAATAAAGCCAATATCAAAAAGGCGATTGCTCAGGGAAAGGAGATGATCAAGTCCGGGATGTCGAAGGCAGATGTTTCCCGTGAGATTTACGACCTCGTCAAGGATGAAGAAAAGGAAGCGATCCTCCATGTGTTCCAGCAAGGAGCCAGTCTCACGGAAAAGGGCGCACTGACCTACCTGTACAACATCAAGCGGAAGCTGCAGAAGAAATCCTGATCCGGCATCACAACGTTCAAACCATGAGAGGAGATCAGGCCACTGATCTCCTCTGTTCGTTTTCCGACCTTTCGGGATCGGTCAACTCACCTTGGCCATTTTGATTAGAAATCCGGGATACTCATTCCCCCAATGCTAGATGATTGCATGTGGATTTATTTTGATTGTTTTCCCACCTGACTCATTACTTGGAGGCTTGTAATAAAAGCACTCTCGCTGAATTGAAGAGCCGCATTCACCGGCCGATAGAGGGTTAGGTGGTGTGGCATGAAGCGCCCCCACCCATGTGATCGGAGCATTAAGTCCACCCTTCCGATTAGTAGTATGAGTGGGCACAACCTCAATGGTTACTTATAGTAACCAAAGGAGGTACGCGATGGATGGCATAAGTTATCCTGAGCGCGGTGTGCATGGCTATCAGTCATTAATCTGGGCTATTCACAACTTCATTCAAGCCGATCATGAGTATGAATCGCTACCATCATGGAGTGATGAGGCAATTGATAGGTATATGGATGTAGTAGACGCCGCGGTATTTGTGACTGAGTTAATCGAGGGAATCCTCGATCAGCAACACACTGAGTAGTAACTGTGGGGCTAGTCCGCTAGCCCCACTTTATTTTGAATCCAGTCGATATTCTCTTGGTGAATAATGGCTTACTGATTTCCTCTGTTTGTTTCCAAACCCTTCGGGATCAGTCAACTCGCCCTGTCCACTCAGATATGTAATTCGATTTCTGACGGTGGATACCGACTCGTGCCGAATCGCTGACAGGAGATATCAGATAATTTGAGTTCGCCGCTCAGAAACGCTCTGAGGAAGTAGTACAGCGAGACCGTTACCTAAAGGCGTTCTCTCATAAATACCATCGCCGGTGAGCTTCATCGGTGGTGGAATATCGGTTCAAGACCTTTGGTGCCACGATAAAAACAAAGCGGATTGATGGTGTCACGGCCTGTAGAAAACAGCCTATGGCCCATATTCAGATGATCACAGACAGGTGCATTACATGTCCGGATCAATGAGTGGGCTAAGCCAGTGAAATAGTCACGGGACTTGAACTCATGCGGTGTTGGGAGAATATGCATGGGGTGACCGGTCCAGCCCAACCCCCGCAGCCGGGGCGGCATAAACAGGGTATGCTCCTTACCATGAAACTTGGCGGCTCATCCCCGATATCGGATCCCTGATAAACGTGCAGCTGCTTTACTACAGTACCTTGTCTAGGTGTAGAACAACGAACCGGAAGCCCGATGGTGATGATAAATCGATGCCATCGAAGTGGGGGAGTCTAGGACGTAGCATGTGAAATACAATAGCGAGCTTACTAAGCGACTGAATGTATTGATTAATTATGCTATGGGGGAGCTAGGGTTAGGGTTGCTGCCTCTAAAACCCAGGCGCTGAGAGAGCGCTAGAGCTCAATCCCTCCTCTCCTTTCTTTACCTAGGGTCACATATACGGAGATTTTGAAAAATACCTATATATTAAGGTCTTGATAAAAAAGTCCGTATTCCGATAAAAGAAGCAATAAATCAAATGATTATTTACTTCAGTGCTTCCTCAAACCAGCTTTGTTCACGTTCAGGCCACGGATTATGCCCACTGTAGACATTCATGGCACTACGGATCTGTCCATCGGTCTTTCCGGCAGCACGCAATTGATGAATTCTCTGAAGGCGCTTTTCGCGCCTCTGTAGCTCCTTGGCGGTTAAGTCCCGTTTCGGATCATGCTTGTGTTGTTCAAGTAACTGGTCAATTGCCGCTTCAACCTCGAGTGCTTCATTAGTGGATAGTTTCTTGCGTGTTGTGGCCCATTTTAGGGCTTTTTTGATATCCGTTTTCTTGTGTCCTTGGCTGATTAAATCCTCGGCGCGAGCAATGAGGAATTTGTAATCCTTTGGCCGATCAGCAGGGAGATCACCGTTTGCAATTGTTTGACTTATGTAGTCGCAAAAATCCTCACTATCTAGAAACTCGGGAATCCACCACGTATCGACTGGCTTCAGTGACATCTTGGATAACTGTTCAGCTAATCGGGATAAGTCAGTCTGTTCCTCTAAATTCTCAACTATGATGACCTTGATTGCCTCGTTGGTGTCATTCGATCGTCTCAGTATGCGGCCAACGTTTTGGATAATGATATTGATCCTCTCATCCTGCATCTGGCTGTGCAGAGCTTCAGGTTCATTTGTGACATAAGCAGAAAAGGGTTTGTAAATGGCAGCATTGATGTTGACGACATCATATTCCGCAAAATCGACGCCTCGCCCAAGCGAGCTGAAGGCATAGGTTTGCAGTATTTTATGATTTCCATATTCATTCTCATCGGAGGTCAGCATAAACGTCCGCCTATCGTAACCCATACGGATGGATATACTATTTTTCAGCTTTTCGAAATCCTTTTCAGCCGCTTTCTTAGTTTCGCGATAACGGAACATCTTTGTGAATTTAAGATGGTCATTGGTGTAAGCGCTGAGAGGGATTGTTTCCGGCATTCCTATAATGATGATCTTATCCATTTTGCGATCACTAATAGGATCAATCTCAAAGCGGTGGACCTCATCATTGATGGTTGTTGAAATAAAACGCTCCTGTGAGGGTAATAGGGTTGCGGTAAGCCCAGAAAATGATTTTGCGTTGGCAAAACAGGATAAGGGTCGACGATCAATGGTTGTGACGGTTAGCACATTACAGGCCCGACTCGGAAATCTGAGCTTGGCCCTCTCATCTTCTGGAATGTCCTTGAGTTTGGTATCCTGATTAAGGTGGAATTGTTCTATAAAATCTTCCCGTGAGATTTCCTCATTGTTATACAGGATGACCGAACGGTGTACCGTAGGAAGGTACGAGCTATCAAGTAGATCTTCAAAAGTTGTTGTGAAATCTGCTGCCCTGTCGTCGTCAAATACGATGGGTCCAGGAGAAGGATTTTGCTTTAGCATTTGAACTTCATTTGTATTGACTCTGACTGTTGCTAATATCCTGGGTTCATAATTAATATGCTCTAGCTCTTTCGGTTGAGTACCCTCCATGTATTCTAGTATCGGAATATAATCTAGATTGCGGTAATCATTAATGTCGAGGCGAGTTCCATCGTACTTATGCATTTTGCAATTTAAGCAATTGTTGAAGCGGTGAAACAATCCACATTTAGCCGTATGTATATTTTTATAAAGCCCACCACTTGCTACCCTGCGCTTCCTGCTTCCAAGTGGATAATGCCGTGTTTGGCTTTCAACGAACGCGTCTATTTCGTCGACAAGAACGTGCGTATTACTATCAATGTATTTTAGGAATGCATAATAATATTTAGAAAATCCACGTCGCGATACATAGGTATAGTGTGTGATCGCAACGCGGGTTTTACCTTTGTCTCTAACAGAGTCCCGCGATAAGGCTTTACCAACTTTAAGGCTTGAAGTGGATTCAATTAAATCAATGCCGTAGTTGTTGATATTGTCGGTTTCAAGTATTGCAGCAAATCGATTGGCAATCTGGATCATCTGATCTTTCGAGCTACAGATAATGGCGAACTTATCTCGATTGCCAGAGTTAGCGTCTAAGTATTGTGCTACAAGGGTGACAATAGCCTGTGTCTTTCCACTGCCAGTAGGTGAGATGATCAGTTTATATTTGCTAGGCTTATGTAAAGCCTCAAGGATTTCCTTTGCTTTGCCATCAAGGATTAGTTTATCTGGGTTAATCGCTGCTTTGATGTTGCCAATGTAAACGTCATTGATCTCCTTGTCCCAGTTCCTGCGTCGTGTCCAGCAGCTCTGATGGAAGCAGTGCGTTCTGACCTTGTCATTACTTAGATAGACACGCATGTTCTGATCACCTTGCAGGTTTGTGTGACTGCGATGGCCAATGCATAAGCAGACAAGCTGCATGCCATATGTTGAAGCTTCCCAATGAGGTTTAAACCCAGAAGCCGATATATGAGGATCGTTACTGACAATGTCTTCAAGTCTTTGTAAAGACTCGCTGATCGGTTCAGTTGGATAAATGGCAGGCTTATTATCGCAAGACGATATTTTGTCGGGCAGCGACCATTCCAGGAAATTTAATAACTTCTTTGGGATGGATTTGAGTGAACCACTGAATTTGTACTCACTGCCATCTGGATGAAAACCGGCGAGATGTACGACTTTCTTCCCATAGAGGATTTCAAAGCCATGTTCGAAATAATACTTGGCATCGGTTGTGTGTAAGTTATCCCCGTCGTATTGAAAGATGACCGTGCCACGTTGATTTCCATTGAATATCTCGGATCGTTCAAAATCACCATGCCATGCGGTTAATCCGCTGCGGCCGAGTACTTCGAAGAGCCCCGATTTAGTCGCTTTACTGGGGTCATCGATATCAATTGCAACCAGATTAAAATCGCGCCCGGTGTATGCGCCAAATCCTTGATAACCTTTCCAATCAGCGGTTTCCAGCGGTGTATTTTTCCAATACTCAATGACATCGTCTGCATACGTGTTCGGGATATTAGATTTTTCATAACCCTTGTAGCCCTTCGGGACAATGACGAGGCCTTTTTCTTTTAATTTGGTCGCTTTTGCGATCAGCTGAGGCGATCGCTGTGTAGCGGAGGGCTTGCCAAGGCGAATGTCGTTGATAATTGATTCGGCCTGGTTGATATAGTGCTGATGATCAAGGTCTTTTGGAATCGAAAGTGAGGGGAGCCGGTTAGCAATTGCACAATTCTCTGAGTTGGCGACACGCCTAGAAACTTTCTTATCATCAACATCCCGGATCCACCTTTCGATTGGGGCGCCGTTGATCGATTTATACCAGCGATTGGTCCGCTGAACTGTGTCTGTGCCATGTTTAACCTCAATGAGGTTCTTTTTGCCAACAGTTGAGCTGTAAAGAAAATCGAGTATGGATGTATTCTTGTTGATATAATCCTTAGGTTGGCTGCCCGTACTAAAATGATCCAGCGCTGCATCCGTGACGACCATGGGGGTTGTGCGTTTACCGAGTGCAAACTGTCCTTTCTTGTGAAACCATCCCTGTTCAGCGTGATATAGTGCGTAGTCATTGATGGAAGTGGCAACGAACATATTGGCGAGGCGCTGGCTGAGCAGGAAACCTGTCTCTGAACTCCATTGATCAGCAATCTGTATGGCCTCATCAAGGCGATCGCCCGCGTCGACATAAACACCATCAGTGTTAGCAGAGATCACCTCAAAACCCGCTTCATGGAAGCGTTCCATTAACATAATGAGGAACAGTTGGCCGTTGAGTACGACTTGCAACTGTAAGCTTGGATCAAAATTGATGGAGTACTTGTCTTCAAGTTTGCCGTAGATGGAATTGATAATAATTTTATAGACGCCCGCTGTAGACATATCACCGGATGCCTTTGCTTTAAGCCTTGCATCTGTGAGTTCATTGAGAACGTCTATCCACTCATGTGTAATGCCAGCTGGGAATTCGCCAAAGCGCCTTAACAGGCTTGGATAATAAGAATCCACGTCAAATTCCACGATATTTTCCGATTGAATAACTTTTGCTGGAATTATTGTGTGTACGCCACCCCTGCCTAACGCAATGTCATGCGAGGCGATTTTAAATGTATAGCCTGTATTCAAGCCATCAAGCCATTCGCTTGGCTCAAAAGGGGAATGATGGCGTAGCCTTTCGAGAAGCGCCTGGTTATGTTTGCTATCAAAATTGATTACCGAATCAATCTTATTATTGGGGTTAAAGGTAAATCTTTCAGGCTTTCTGATTGCGTGCATTTTTATACCTGCACGTGATTGAACCTCTTCGCGCATCACTTTCTCGGCAATGCCCGAGTTGCTTAAACGAAGTGCGCTCCCTCTAAGATAACGAAAGCAATCATTGACCCTGATCCGGACCTCAATGAGGTCTTGTACGTCATGAAAGAGTGCTTCTGTCGCATTGACATCATGTTGGCAATAGGCAATGAGCTCTTTGAGTTGTGTCGGAGAGAGGTCGGTTCCTGGCTCAAAGGGTAGATCCTGAACATCTGGCATACCCAACCGCACTTCATGAGATTTAAGGCTTCCAGCAATTCTAGGCCCACCGAGGATTTGAAATAGATCAATGCAGCGCCATGGCGCGGTTTGGTATGTTAGGGTATAAAGGATTTTGTCATTAAATACTTCTCTGTTGATTAGCCTTTCTGCCAGGTTATAGATTTCGTTAGCATTATTAACTGCACCATCTAAGAGACTCTTGATGATGACATCGTCGAACTTAAAGTTGTTATACCCGACAAGCGTCAATCCTTTTTGGAGCACAAATTCACGTAAAGCCGCGAGTTCGCGCTCATTGAAGGATGCATAGCGTCCGTTGCGGTCATCTTGTAATTTTTTGAAGACGACAAGAAAGCAGTTTGGGTACGTTTCAATGTCGTATACCCAAATGCCGGCATCACTCACCCCATCGGCAGTGTTAGCTGGCTGCGATGGTTTCTTAGCGGTTTGAGTGTTACTCAAAGTCATCTCCCTCAATGTGCAATGGATTATCGAGATGAACAGAGATACCCATTATTTCATGCGGAGGTTTTACCTCGCGATATAAAAAGTAAAGAATATTAATGAGTTATCGATTGCGCGCAAAATGCCAATGGTGTGGATGATAATGTAAATGGGGCAGGTAGCGCGAGATAACCTGCAAGTCATAGGATTTGTTGCCTCGTAAGGGTAATAACGACCTTAGGAGGGCGCAGCTATCGTTCTGAATTAAGAAGATATATTAAGTCTTGCGATGGCATGATAGCGGCAATTCGCATATCTGGTTCAGCATGACAGACAGAATGGCAGGGATGAATTAGCCGTATGTGCCACCGGCTGTTAGCCACTCTGTCGATTATTACCACATTAGCAATCGACAACAAAATAACTGGCTGAAAAAAGACGATGAATCAAGCGTGCAGAAGATTTTGTAAAACTGTCTACACGGACTGTGTCTATTGATAAAGCCAGATTCACATTCGAATAGCTGTCGTCGGTAATGGCACCGGTCAGGTTCACTGACTAAATTATCTTTGTGGATTCCAAAGGAGAATAGAGCAAGCGTGGAGTCGTGTTGCAACTGTCTGCATGGATTGTGTTGGTATAAATATCCTTGACGTTAGCTGTCATCGAAGCTGCGCCGACTTTGTGTGGCAGCTGATCTATCATTTATTTTATAAGTCTACATAGCGACCCTATCGGGTCTTCGATTCCCTAAAACCTTAGTTCGCTTCTGCCACAAGATGTGGTCTCACTCTCAATTACCGTATTAAGAAAACGCCTGGATTGCGCTCATTTTGTGTAACTAGTTGAGTTGAAGTGTATTTCAGTATGCCCCCTCTCCTGATGATGACATTGTAGTTGCAATTAATGGAAAAAAATATCCAATAAATCAGTAAAGAATATCCAAGAAAGTATGTAACATATTGATATAAATTGGATATGGTAAAATATATTGTGGCCTGAAATACTAAAGACACTACTTGATCAATTGAGGTTGTGAAAATGTATTTATCAAATCATGCGAGTGTTCGTTGTAATCAAAGAGGTATTCCACCGTTTGCAATTGACCTGATTCTTGATTTTGGAGCAGTGGAACACAATAGAGGGCGGGAAATATTCTGGCTTGATAAAAAGGGGTTGCGTAGAGCAAAGCACTATCTCGGAAAATTGAGTGATGGCTATGCAATGATGCTGAAGGATTTGTATGTCGTAGTAGATGGTGATGCTGTAATTACAGTTGCGCGGAAGAACAGACACCACAAACGAGATCGCCATTAAACGAGAGGAAGATAAATATGTCAAATATTCTACCTTTTACCGGGAGACTCCCAGCTAGCGAAAAAAGGCGTAAATATAAGGAAGAGCAAAAGGCGCTTATTGAAAAGGCTGGGGGTGAAGCGCTTAGTATATTGTTATCTTGGCGTAAACCAATTCCCACTGAACACCGTACTCAGATGGCAAAGAATATGAATGTCATTATTGAGAATTATGGGGTTATTCCGTCTAAATTGGATTGGCAGAAGGACGGTTTCTACAGATCAGTTGAAGACTTTCGTCGAGATATTCACAGGATGAGACTGCCCATACCTGCCACACCTGGACGAAGGCTGATTGCACATACAATGCAGTGGACGCATCTACTAGATCTTATACAAGACTATATCTCTACGCGTGGTAAAAGTGTTTCGTTAGAGTATTTGGCTGATAAATTAACGCGTGGAACAAGATTTCATCCTACAAAAAATGAGCAAAATAAGTCTGACAAGCTATTTTATCTGCTGAATGGGTGGTCAAATGAATTAGATGAAAAACATGGTTTGCTGGCGACATATAAGGAAATAGCAAGGGCCAGAGCAGAATATTTCAGGCTAAATCATCATGGGCTTAACTTGGATTATGAGCCTCTAGACACATGCAATTCAGAAAGAGCTAGTGATAGGTTAATTTCACCCAATGATGCTTTCAATAAACTATTTGATATGGAATTTCAAGATTATACACCAGACGATTGGGACAGTCTTTTTGATGTATTGCCTGATGATGAAGCTGAAAAGAATCATTACACATTATCTAGAGATGCAGTCACAGATTGGAAAAGAACCATTTCCCCAGAAGGGACGTTGCACTTTGACGAAACGTCGGCATGTTTATGGGGTGGAAGTGAGATGAAATATTTGCCCTGTTGGTTTATTGGATACCATGATTATCTAGATGAAAAGATGCTTACTGAGACGTCAAAAAGTGTTCTAACAGAAACTATGCGGGAACATGGCACTACTGATCCAATGCTGCTTGGTCACAAAATTGACTGGGATCTGGCTGCGAGCTATTTAGTGCTGTACCCAGATCCGAGCTTTAATCGCATCATTCCCTATGAGTATACTTTTCATGAAGAAGGTAGTGATTTCTCGCCGTTGGAACAGTCATATGACCTAGAAACTACTGCGTACTTCTTCCAGCCTAAGGGTGCTAACGAGGCCACAGTGAGCAGAAGCCTGCTGGTAAGAATAGAAGAAAGCCTTAAAGAGATAAGGGGCACCTGGGATTTGAGGGCGCCACGATTAGAATCACATCCATATCTCGTGTGGAAGACTGAGAGGGAATCCAACATAGATGGCGAAATCGAATCTATGCTGGAACGCACAGGACGAATTAAGCCAACAGTAGATGGGACGTGAACCTCGTTAGTGCTGTTACTTGGCTCTGTTCCTAGATAAATCATATCTGTTAATTCCCAACAACTCTTGGTGGTTAGTGGGTAGATGTGGAACAGAACGATAACCATATTAAAGGAAGAACAAATGTCATTATCTAAAAAAACTCTCGCATCAATCTTTAGTGATGCAGATATGTTTTGTGGTAAAGAAGATGTTATTCACGCCATTATTTATCATCATTTACTTGGGTCGGGTATGTTGGCAACACAAGTAGCAAGAGAGCAGCCAGTATCAACAAACCGTATTGATGTGGTTGTATTAGATAGACAGATACGGGGGCGATTTATAAATACTGAATTGCTGCCAGGGCTTGTAGTAGAGGTCAAGGGTGGCGCATATGGTGATAGAAATGCTCTAAATGATGAGATAGCCGCAGATGGCTATTGTAAAGATATGGAAAAGCTTGAAAAGGAGGTGGCAAAAGGAATTGAGTCATGGTTTGTGTGCGTCGATATGCCAGAATTAGGAAGAGCTGTGACCCGTGAAGGAGTTAACAAAATATATGGCCAATGCAAAAAACGAAAAATATCCTTTGCCTATTTCTGTCAAGGAGAAGAGCATTTTTTCTATGCCCCTGCTGAGGAATCTGAATCAAATGGAAAGATAGCCATTAATAGAAATGGAGGAGCTGAACCGTGCGTAAAATCTATAATAAACAAAAGTAATTCAAAATTTAACAGTATGTGTGAACAGTTGCTGAGGATTAATGGGAATGAAGCAAATACAACAGCAGCGCTGTACCATTTGTTCAGGGAATCAGGTCTTGCTGCTTCACAAATATCGCTTGAAACTTACTTTTCTTTTGCGAAGAAGCCTGGCTCAAGGATGCACGATCGGCCGGACATGGTGTTATTTAATAAGGACTTTGATGGTGTCTTCAATCTTTATAGGAAAGGAAATAGAGAGTGGCCAAATGATTCGCATAAGGTGTCGCATATAAACACAATATTTGAAGTAAAAGGAAGCGCCACAATGAATTCGAAGGCTGATAAAGCCCGCTATAAAATATACATGAAAGACATTGAGAAACTAAAATGGTGGCAGGCGATGTCTAGAGCTAATGGCTGTCAGGCTCTAAATGGATATTTTATTTGCCTTGACGGTCGAGCAGTTCCACTCCCAAAAACCGCAGTACATGAAATGTTCGAGCGTTCGGGCGATAATCCTGTGGTTTACATTAGTAACCGAGGTATTGAAATATCAGCTCAGTAAAGAATTAAACTACCTAGGACAGACCGGGTGGTGTCAGTGATTGTTGCAAGCTGAACAATACGCTTCCTTGTATATATGCTTACACGTTAGGTCTCCAGATTGTGCTACGAACAAACTATGAGCTTGCGTAGAGGTGAAAAGAGTTATGATTGCTGTCATTTTTGAGGTATTTCCCGCTGAGGGGAAAGTACAGGAATATTTAGATATTGCTGCCGAGTTGAAGCCTCAATTGGAAAAGATTGATGGTTTTATATCGATAGAACGTTTCTCGAGTCTTGTTGTAGAAGGCAAAGTACTGTCACTTTCATTTTGGCGTGATGAAGAAGCGATTAAAGAATGGAGAAATATTGAGTCACATCGTCATGCCCAAGAAAAAGGCCGCAAAGGAGTATTTGCCGACTATCGTTTAATGGTTGCTAATGTAAGCCGGGATTATGGAATGACTAACCGTGAACAAGCCCCGAATGACAGTAAATTATTGCATGACAAATCTAACCAATAACTCCTGTGTTGTTCTTTGTCGGAATTTGGTCAACGATCTAATAGGGTAGGGGCACAGGATCGTAGATTCGACGTTAAGCAGGTGGCAATTGCTTGAGGCTCTATCAAAAATCACATCACTCCAACCCAGCGACGCTGTAACTGATTGAAAAACTGTTGCGAATCGAGCGTGCAGAAGATTCAACTACAACTGTCTGCATGGATTGTGTTGGTTGGTGCCGTCACTGCCTCCTGGTACCTAATCGATGGATTGCTGTACTTTGTCCTTGTTTCCTGGGCTGAGGGGAATGGCGTGTCAGGCTCACATCCCAGACATTCAGTCGACACTAATATTAGAGATCATTGAATGGCGACTTCCAAGGGTATTCCGGTCTTACAGTCACATGTAATATTAACAACGACTTAACGTCCGGAAAGGGCACCATAGCGGACCTAGAATGCCTCAATGCCTACTTCCGGAATGTACTGGAACCGGTCGTTCCCGGAGCTAGTACTGGTCGGCGACATCCGACCCAAAGCAGAAATTCAGGAAATTACCTTATACTTCCGGAAGGTACTGAACTCTGTCTATTATGGGCTATATGCAGGT
>Ga0210096_1000030_pt1 | contig 87275 bp, 105 predicted proteins | sample China_Galinas_PW_4_FD_184864 | JGI IMG/M metagenome (GOLD analysis project Ga0210096, IMG submission 184864) | Wetland microbial communities from San Francisco Bay, California, USA, that impact long-term carbon sequestration - China_Galinas_PWA_D2... | ecosystem: Environmental > Aquatic >...
GTTAGAAAACATAGGAACATAAAATGGATGACATTGAAATTAGTGAAGCGACAGCCCAGCCAGGTCTTGGAATTATTCCGAGTCACAAAATATCAATCACGCATGGCTCTGATGTTTACGTTTATTGGTATGTAAAACATAATCCAGAATGTAGGGATTTTGACAAAATGAAAGATATGGATTTAGTCAAATTAATGCACGCCAAAGGATTGGAAATGAAGTTAGGCGATTTTGAGTCATTCAATATCAATAACATCAAGGACTACCACTTAGAGCGCAAAAGTAGCCATGATTTTGTGATCAAAGCGTTAACTTGAAAAATGGTTTCTAACAATCACATCAAATTCGCTCCCTTCGGTCGCCGGACGCTCCTGACGTCGCGCCGTTTATGTGAGCGTTATGCGTAAAAGATGAACAACAAAGTCTATCCATTGGCCGAGCTAGAAATACCCATGCCAGTAATTGACAAATACGGTCCATTTCATGAATTTGCACAAGATGCATCAATGGTAACTGTAGAGTTGGCGGATAAAAGGATTATTACTGGGGTTCTTGTTGTATACCCAAATTACATTGGCGCCATAGAGGGAAAAGATAGTTTGTTCTTTTCACCTAAAGACGTAGTAAGGGTGTTTCAAACCTCCGAAGACCTTAAGAAACGGAGCCAATCAAATTGGTCTTTGTTGTATGACCCAAGCGAGTTTAGTAACCGGTGAATCTACGCATAACAACGTGTTCAAGTCGTTCGCTATCGCTCACTGGGACGCTTCGCCGCGATGCGGCTCGCGCCCCTTAACACAACGTTATGCGGCTTAGATAAGGAAGAGAAGCAGTGAAGGTCAAGGAACTGATCAAACTGATTGAAAAGGATGGCTGGGAACAAACCCGGATGAAAGGGAGTCATCGCCAATACCGGCATCCGGGGAAACCGGGGACGGTTACTGTAGCGGGAAAGCCTAGTGCCGATATACCACCAGGAACATTATCGAGCATCCTCAAGCAGGCTGGTCTAAAATAGTCGCGAGGGTAAAACTATGAAATATATGGTAGTTATAGAAGAAGGCAAAACCGGATATGGTGCGCATGTGCCTGATTTACCGGGATGTATTGCTGCAGGTGAAACCCGGGAAGAAGTCCTGGAGCTTATAAAGGAAGCCATCGAATTTCATATCGAAGGCCTTATTGAAGCCGGTGAGCCCGTTCCACCTCCCTCCTCAGCAAGCGAAATAATTGAAGTTAACGCCGCATAACAAGTCACTCCTGCCGTCTGGCTTGGACGTCACTTGTTTGCTTCGCAAACCGCGCGCCGTCCTGGCGCCAGCGGCAGAGTTCAAACGTTAGCCACAAAACATGACGACCGACGAAGAAAAAGAAATATTGCATTTGATGCGGGAAGTGAGGAAAAAAGCCCGTGGTTACGCCGACTTTTTTGGCTGGGGTTCAGATCGTGACATTGAAGAGTGGGGAGTAGTTACAAGTCTTTCCGAATCACTAGAGTCCGAAGGCAAAAACTTATTCTCCTCCTTAAAGCGGCGTGGACGCCCTAATGATCCGCCTGATTGTGAAGCGATTGATAACGAAGGCAACCGAATAGCAATTGAAGTTACTGAGCTTGTTGATGGAAAAGCAATCCAAGCCTATAAATCAGGTGCGGTCTATGAATGGGCGGACTGGGATAAAGGTAAATTCATAAGTTCTTTAGAAACATTGCTTTCTCGGAAAGATTCGAGATTTCCGGAATTAAAAGAGCCGCCTTATGATGGTGGCTATTACTTGGTCATATTCACCGATGAACCTATGCTAGATCGCTCAACAGTAGAGACGTATTTAGATGGTCATCAGTTTGAAAAGCCTGAGTATTTAACGAGAGCATTCTTACTTGTGTCATATGATCCGGGTGTAGAGAGGTGTCCGCATTACGAGTTGCAATTCAGTGGCTAACAAGGCACTCCACTGGACGCGAATTTCGCTGCGCTTCATTTGCGCCAGTGAGTTTAGACGTTAGCCGTTGAAAGGGAAACTCGGTGGTAAGTGATTACGCTTCAGATGAACTGTTCCACTTTGTCGGTCATTCTTCACCGAGTGACGATAATGTGAACTTCGGAAAGCTAAAAAAAGTCCTCGATTCCAATTGCATTTCACACTTTCCGCACGATGGATCATGGGGAAAAGTAAGCCATACAACCACGTGGGATAATCGCTTGGAAACGGAGCAGCTAATTGTACCTTCTGTTACTTGCTATGCCGATATACCGTTCAAGGCCCTCTCAATCCATACAAGCAAGTATGGAAAGTTCGGAGTTGCTCTACCTCGCTGGTTGCTAATCAAGTATGGGGCTCGTCCGGTAACATACATTCCAATAAGGTCAGATGACTGGCAGCAAATCAACGGCCTCACTCTGTTGCGCGACATCGAAGCGGTCATTAAAGGCTTCAAGGAACAACTTGTAGAGAACCAAAAGGGAGATGAAACAATAAGCCGGACACTAGGAAAAATAGCAAGTACTCCAGAAGAGGCTATTTCTGCCACACATTCTATGCTGCTTAAGGATTTCCTCGCATTTATCAAACCATTCAACTCCGAACTTTCTCATAGCGATCCAAACAACTATTATATGGAACGCGAGTGGCGAAAGTACGGAAACATGAAATTTGAAACTGGCCAAGTGACAAGAGTATTGGTAGCGAATGGTTACAAAGAACAAACTATCGAGAATTATCCTGCGTATGAAGACCGAGTATTCGAGATCTAAATCGGCTAACAAGGAAAATCCAGCCGACGCCAGAAAGCGGCGCGGCTGATTTGCGACGTTATGCAAATCAACACATGGAGGTAGTATGAAGGTCATTTATATCTTTGCCCTTGTTTTGTCTATATGTTCGTGCTCAATGAGCAACGGAGCAGAACAAGCAGCTGGTCGCTACTATGAGGCAATGAAAGAAAATAATGTCGATGTTATGAAATCACTATTAGATGATACTAAATGGTTCAGTATTACTCCTGGCACGAATATTGGGCTTAAAGATTATGAGCTTGGCGAAGCTATAATCGACGGCGAGTCAGCAACTATACAAACTATCATCATATCGGATTCCGGATTTAGGGGCGAATTCGATACGGTGCTAGTAAAAAAGAATAATGATTGGTTTGTTAGTTATGAAAAAACATTAAAGAACAAACTGGAGGCGGCTAGGAAGGCTAAAAAGATAGAGATGAATATGGAAGTGAAAATTAATCCCGTTGAATGATTTGCATAACAAATCAGCTCAGTCCGACGCCTGCTTCGCAGGCGCGGCTGGTTTCAACTGTTATGCCTCAAAAGATCTGAAAGATTCACAATGCATGACATGAAAAGATCATCACTATTACTTCTTTCAGTCGTTGCAACAATATTACTGAGCTATGTTGTAGTTATTGGGTTATATTCTATTCCAAAATTTTCCAACTTTTTTGAAGCGTTTGATGCAGACGTACCATTGGCTACAAAAATAATACTATCCACCTACAGGATGTGGTGGATATTTCCATTAATAACCCTAATTGGAGGGATAGAAGTATTTCGAAGAAAATATCTATCTTACAAATATGCATTCTATTATGGCAGGTAGATTATTTATTGGGTCAATTATCTTTGCGGCAATATTATTTATATTAATGCACTATGGAATGTACAGCCCAATTTACGAAATGGGTAAATGATTTGGCATAACGCCATAAGCACGGACCGCCAAAAGCGCTGCGTGCTTTCGTCGGCCGGTCATGGCTGGCATTAGGAATCAAAGAAAACAAATTGTTCGCTTCGTTATGAGTTAATTTATTTACCAAAGCGTCATGTAAAAGTTTTTTGCCGAACAGTAAAGGTGGATCAATATGAATAGTGTTAAAACGTACCCGGGCAGATGTTTTTGTGGTGCTGTTCAATTCACGGTACGCGGAAATCCGGAACTTGCGGGATATTGCCATTGTGAATCTTGTCGGCGTTGGTCTGCAGGTCCTGTGAATGCCTTTACTTTATGGAGACCTGAAGTTGTCAAGGTCACCCAGGGCGCAGATAGGATTGATGCATTCAGTAAAAATCCCGGCACCAAAGACGAAACAGTTAGAAGTGTTCGCAAATGGTGCAAAACATGTGGAGGTCATGTTTTCACGGAACATCCCGCAATGGGACTTATAGACGTTTATGCTGCCAGTATCCCTAGTTTTCCGTTCAAGGCTGGTGTGCACTTGCACTATCAGGAAACTGTTCTGCCGATGAAAGATGGATTGCCGAAAATGCAGGATTTGCCCGCGGAAGCTGGTGGGTCGGGTGTGAAATTACCAGAGTAGAAAAAATGTGAATAGGGGGCAATGACTCCTAACCAAGCGCCCAAAACGGACGACTTCGCCGCCGCATGGCTTGGACGTTATACGTAACAAAGGAAATAGATGAGTCCGACGATACACAGGGAAGGTGGATACCGGTTCTTTTTCTTCTCCCGGGAAGAAACCCGGCCGCATGTGCATATCTATAGTACTGACGGAGAAGCGAAATACTGGCTGGAGCCCAAGCTGGAGCTGGCTAAAAATTACCGATTAACTAAGATACAATTGAAAGAAATCGAAAGGATTATTGAGGGGCATTACGATGGGTTTAAGGCCGCATGGAATAGCCACTTCGGGAGTTGAGGTTACAAATATCTCGGGCCACGGCGTATGGTTGCTGGTCGGGGACCGCGAGCTATTCATGTCCTATGATGACTTTCCCTGGTTCAAGAATGCGTCGGTTGGAAATGTGCTCAATGTAGAAGAGCCAAGCCCGGGACATTTCTATTGGCCTGATCTGGATGTCGATATAGGTTTAAAGACAATCGAGAATCCTGAAAAATTCCCACTGAAAGCCAAGTGACGTATCAAGTCACTCCTGCCGATGGACGGCGCTAAGCTCCCGGGCATTGCCGCCGAGGACATCGGCCGGTGCGCCTGCGGCATCTTCAGAAACGGCCGCGAGTATATCGGCAAGACGGTCGGCATTGCCGGCGAGCACCTGACCGGTGCGGAGATGGCCGCCGCATTCAGCGAGGTGCTGGGTCAGGAAGTGCGCTACAATTCCGTATCGCCCGAGGTCTACCGCGGTTTCGGTTTTCCGGGCGCGGAGGACCTGGGCAACATGTTCCAGTTCAAGCGCGACTTCAATGAGGCCTTTTGCGCTGTTCGCGACATCAAGGTCGCGCGCGCGCTGAATCCCTCGCTGCAGAGCTTCGCCCAATGGCTTGCCCGGAACAGGGAGCAGATCCCGCTCGAGTAGCCGGATTCAGACAGGCGGTCGTTTGGATAGCAGGGAGGGTTAAACCGGGTCTCAATTGACGAGGAATAGCCTGGCGCCGTCATCCGCGGGACGGATAGCGGGTTTGTCGTGTTCGTGTCTGTCGCATTCCCGGACCGTCCCGTTCGCATGGACGATGGTGACGGGTACCCGGCCGTCACGGGCAACCTTTTCGGATACCGAGCCCGCCAGCAGTTTTGCCAGGCTGGAACGGCCGTTGCTTCCCATGACAATGAGGCCCGCACCGATCCGGTGCGCGATTTCCGGTATCCTCGTTGCCGGCAGTCCGGTGACCACCATCATTCCGGCGTTCGCCAGCGCCGCATTTCCTGGGTGCCGCTCGCGCATGTCGACCATGAAAGTCTGCAGCATATTCTCGGCAATCTCGTCGATCGGGAGAATCAGTTCCTTTTCGTTCTTCCGCGGATAGTGCTGCCCGTTTACACTTTCGTGCACGACGTGCAGGACGACCAGCCGCTGTGATGAACAGGCGGCCAGTCGCAGTGCGAACTGCAGGGCTTCATCAGAGGCGGGGGAGAAATCAACCGGTACCAGTATCGTACGGGTAGCGGTTTGTGTCGTCGGTGCTTGCATAAAATGCGGTCCAGTAATCCACGTTACCTCATATTCTCCCTGATCCAGATTTCGCCATCATTACAGATTTGTTACATTTTCGTTAACGCAGACTGCCGTGCAGGCTCTCGCTGATCTCGCGCTCCACCGCCTCCAGGGTTTTGTGCCGCACATCCTTTCCCATGGCGAGAAACACGACATGCCCGGCGATGTTCTTGGCATGCCCGCCGATTCGCTCGAGCGCGCGGATGGTCAGCACGACGTCGATGACATGGCCGACGCTGCGGGAATCTTCCATGAGAAAGGTCGACAGGCGGCGCAGGCAGGACTTGAACTCGTTGTCCAGCTCGGCGTCCATGCGCAGGACTTCGAGCGCCTTCTGCAGATCCAGGTCGTTGAATGCCTCGAGGCACATTTCCAGCATGCGGTCCACGAAGTCCGCCATGGTGTGGATGTCGCGCAGGATCTGGTTGTTGGGGGGGCTGCCATCGTTGTCATAGACGTGAATCGTCAGCCGCGCCACCTTGCGCGCCTCGTCACCGACGCGTTCCAGGTCGCACACGGCCTTCGAGATCGTGATCACCTCCCGCAGGTCCTTGGCCACCGGCTGGCGTTTAATCAGGATCTGGATCATCTCCTCGTCCGCCTGGACGTCCAGTGCATTGACCTCCTGGTCCCTGCTGATGACTTCGCGCGCCGCCTTGGGGTCCTCGTCCTCCAGCGTCTTGACGGCAAGCGCAAGCTGATTGCGTACCATGGTGCCCACCTGCAGCACCAGTTGATGCAGATGCCCCAGTTCACCGTCGAACCGCTTGACGGTATGTCCCGATGTGATTGCCGTCATCTCTCCAGCCTCTTTAAAGTAAACCCGTTCGGTGCAGGCATCCTGTTGCAGGACACGCGCCCTGGCGGGTAAACGGGTCGTTCCCGGCCGGGGGCCGGCCAGATAAATGATCTTCCCACGCCGTGATAATGATATGTGGGCACAGTGCGCGCCCACCGGATACCCTCGTGCCATTTGCGATGCGTCATTCCGTTACCCGAAGCGGCCCGTGATGTAGTCCTCGGTGAGCCGGTGCCGGGGATTGGTGAAGATCTGCTCCGTCGTACCCACCTCGATCAGGCGGCCCAGGTGGAAATAGGCCGTACGCTGCGAGACGCGCGCGGCCTGCTGCATGGAATGGGTCACGATGGCGATCGTGAAGCGCTCCCGCAGTTCGTCGATCAGCTCTTCCACCCGGGCGGTGGCAATGGGATCCAGCGCCGAACACGGCTCGTCCATCAGGATGACCTCGGGGCTGATGGCAATGGCCCGGGCGATGCACAGCCGCTGCTGCTGTCCCCCGGAAAGGCCCGTTCCCGGCTGATCCAGCCGATCCTTCACCTCCTCCCAGAGCCCTGCCTTGCGCAGCGAGGTCTCGATGATTCCGTGCAGCTCGTCCTTGTGGTTCGCCATGCCGTGGATGCGCGCCCCGTAGGCGACATTCTCGAAGATGGATTTCGGGAAGGGATTGGGCTTCTGGAAGACCATGCCGACCCGTGCACGCAGGGGTACGACATCCATTCCGGGAGCGTAGATATTTTCTCCGTCCATCATGATGTCACCGCTCACCCGGCAACTGTCGATGGTGTCATTCATCCGGTTCAGGCAGCGGATAAAAGTGGACTTGCCGCATCCCGAGGGCCCGATCATGGCAATGACCTGGTTTTTCCCGATATCGAGGCTGACATCCATGATGGCCTGCTTGTCCCCATAGTACACGTTGACGTTGCGACAGGTCATGCGTGGATTACTCACGGTGATCTCGCCGACGGTCTCTGAAATCTCCTGTGAGAGATCCTCGCCTGTCTGTTTCGTGTCGGGCCCCGCGATGCGTATCCTGCCCGCTATCGTTTCATTCTCAGCCATGATGCTTTCCATTGTTTCACCTCTTGTTTCCACCTGCGGCGCGATGCCGGTACCTACCAGCGGCGTTCAAAGCGCCTGCGCAGCACCACCGCCAGCGCGTTCATGAGGAACAGGAATCCCAGCAGGATCATGATGGCGGCGGAGGTGCGTTCGACGAATGCGCGCTCCGGGCTGTCTGCCCATAAAAAAATCTGCACCGGCAGCACGGTCGCAGGATCCGTGACGCCGCCGGGAATATCCACGATAAAGGCCACCATGCCGATCATCAGCAGCGGCGCCGTCTCGCCCAGCGCCTGCGCCATTCCAATGATGGTGCCGGTCAGCATGCCGGGCATCGCCAGCGGCAATACATGCTGGAACACCGTCTGGGTCCTGGATGCACCGACACCGAGGGCGGCCTCGCGGATCGACGGTGGCACCGACTTCAGCGCCGCGCGGCTGGCGATAATGATGGTGGGCAGGGTCATGAGGGCGAGCACGAGTCCGCCGACCAGCGGCGTCGAACGCGGTATCCCGAAGAAATTGATGAATATCGCCAACCCAAGGAGTCCGAATACGATCGAGGGCACGGCCGCCAGGTTATTGATATTGACCTCGATCAGGTCGGTCCAGTGATTCCTGGAGGCGTACTCCTCCAGGTACACGGCCGTTGCCACACCGACCGGAAAGGCCAGCAGGAGAGTGACCGCCAGGGTGAGGAAAGAACCGACGACGGCACCGCGGATGCCCGCCAGTTCCGGCTCGCGGGAATCCCCGGCGGTGAAGAACGTGGTATTGAAGCTTTTCCCGATCCTGTTCTCATCTGCCAGCCGGTCGATCCAGGCAATCTCGTCATCACCCAGCCTGCGCCTGGATGACGCCAGGGTGCGGTCGATGTGGCCCTTCATCAGCATGTCCACATCATCATTGGCCGGCACCCGGATGTGCTGTGTCGTCCCGATGATGCGGGGATCGTTCAGTACCAGTTTGCGCAACTGGAACGCGGCGCCGCCGCTGACCAGGCCGTACAACTGCCGCTTCTCGCTGCGGCCGGTCACGTCCGGGAACATGCGCCGCAGGCTGTCCTTTACCAGCGCGCCGTAATTTGCGGTTGCCAGGACTGCGGGGTCGCGTTGACCCGTCGGGTCCAGCTGCTGTTCGTCAATCACGATATCGAGTGCTATCCAGGTCTGCTGGAACGCACTGTAGCCCTTGCCGACGATGCTGATCAGAAGCAGCGCGAGGAAGAGCAGGCCAAGAAGAATGGCGGCCAGGCCGAAGCGGCGAAAGCGGCGTTCGGCACGATAGCGCCGGCCCAGTCCGGCCCGGACCTTCTGCATGGCGGCATCGGGGGAGAACACCAGCGACGTTTTCCCGGGACTATTCATATTGCTCCCGGTATTTTCGTACCACGTGCAGGGCGATGACATTGAGCACGAGGGTGACCATGAAAAGTACCAAACCCAGCGCGAAGGCCGCCAGGGTCTTCGGGCTGTCGAATTCCTGATCACCCACCAGCAGGGTGACGATCTGCACCGTTACCGTCGTGACGGCTTCCAGCGGGTTGGCCGTAAGATTGGCCGCCAGACCCGCGGCCATCACCACGATCATGGTCTCCCCGATGGCGCGCGAGACCGCCAGCAGCACGCCGCCGACGATGCCCGGCAGCGCGGCAGGAATGATCACCCGGCGGATGGTCTCCGAGCGGGTGGCGCCCAGTGCGTAGGATCCTTCGCGCATGGCCTGCGGTACGGCATTGATGACATCGTCTGACAGGGAGGAAACGAAGGGGATGATCATGATGCCCATCACCAGCCCCGCCGCCAGCGCACTTTCCGAAGCGACGTTCAGTCCTACGGCGCTTCCGGCGTCGCGCACCAGGGGCGCCATGGTAAGGGCGGCGAAGAAGCCGTAGACAACGGTGGGGATGCCGGCCAGGACCTCGAGCAACGGTTTGGCGGCAGTACGCAGCCGTCCCCGCGCATACTCGGACAAATAAATGGCCGACATCAGGCCGATCGGAACGGCCACAAGCATGGCGATCAGGGTGATCAGGAAGGTGCCCGTGAACAGCGGCACAGCGCCGAAGGCGCCCGATGAGCCTACCTGATCGGCGCGAATCGCCATCTGCGGCGACCATTTCAGGCCGAACAGAAAATCGCTGACCGGAATCGCCTTGAAAAACCGGATTGATTCGAACAGGACCGACATCACAATACCGATCGTCGTGAAAATGGCGATCGTGGAGCTGCCGATGAGGAATACGGTGACCACCTTCTCGAACTGGTTCCGGGCACGCGTCTCCCGGTGGATGGAGCGCCTGCCGTAAACCACGCCGGCAATCGCCAGCGCCAGCACGACAACGGTCAATGCGGCGCTGCTGATGTTCTGCAGCTCCCGGTAGCGGGCTGCCGCTGCCCGGGTGGCGCTGTCCGCCCTGGCGGACACGATATTGCCGCTGACCATGTTCCGGATGTCGTTGACAACCAGCGCCAGGCGCTCTGTCGGCAGATCCTGCACCTCGGGCGGAAGCTCCGCCACCACCAGCTGGCTGATGATTGCGGGTTCCAGGCTGAGCCAGAGTAGAAAGACCAGCAGGGCCGGTATGCCGCACCAGATGGCGGTCATCATGGCGTAGTAGGAAGGCAATGAATGCAGTTCGCGGATTTCCCCCCCGGTGATCCGGTAGGCCCGGCGACGTCCGAGATAGTAGCCGGCGATGCTGAGCGCCAGCAGGACGAGCAGAAGAACGGAAGCGTTCATGGATGATGTCGAGTAAGGCGCGGCGATCTTCCGGTGAAGATCGCCGCGCCTACCGCAGGTTGCGTCAGCTTATTCGCCCGCAAGCTTTTCCATCGGTTTAAGGGCATCGACCGTGGCCTTGACCTGCTTGCGCTCCGCTGCGGGCATGGGTATCAGTCCCTTGTCCGCGAGGTAGCCGTCCTCACCCCAGGCCGGCTCGCTGGTGAACACGGCAAGGTATTCCGTCATGCCGGGAATCACGTTGACATGGGCCTTCTTGACATAGAAGAACAGGGGGCGCGAGACCGGATAGCTGCCGTCGGCGATGGCCTCGAAGCTCGGGGCGACGCCTTCGATCGAAGAGCCCTGGATGAGGTCGTTGTTCTGGTCCAGGAAGCTGAAGCCGAAGATACCCAGTGCATTGGGGTTGGCCTCCAGTTTCTGAACAATCAGGTTGTCATTTTCCCCGGCCTCGATATAGGCCCCGTCTTCGCGAATGGTAAAGCAGGCTTTCTTGAAGGCGTCCTTGTCGGTATGCTTCATTGCCTCGATCCAGTCGAATGTCTCGCAGCCGCTCTCCATGACGAGTTCCACGAAGGCATCGCGTGTACCGGAGGTCGGCGGCGGTCCCAGGACCTCGATGGGTTTGTTCGGCAGCGCCGGGTTCACCTGTTTCCATGTCTTGTAGGGATTCGCTACCAGCTTCCCGGCCCCGCTCGGTTCCGGTACGTCCTTGGCCAGGGCGAGGTAGAGGTCCCGCCGCGTCAGGTTGAAGTGCTCCGCCTTGCGCGAGTTGGCCACGGCGATGCCGTCATAGCCGATCTTTACCTCGACGATTTCCTCGACACCGTTCTCGGCGCACGTTGTCTGCTCGGACGGCTTGATCCGGCGCGAGGCGTTCGTTATATCGGGATGTTCCACCCCGACACCCGCGCAGAACAGCTTCAGGCCGCCCCCGGATCCGGTGGATTCAATCTTCGGTGTCTTGTATTGCGTGGTCTTGCCGAACTGCTCCGCTACCACGGTGGCGAAGGGGTAGACCGTTGATGATCCCACGATGGCAATGTAGTCGCGTGCAAGTGCCGCGTTCGCCGCGGCCAGCAGGGAAGCCGCGCCCAGCAGCGCGGTGAACGTGTATCTCTTCATAATAAACCTCCAGGTTATGTGTGGATTGCAGCAACTCGTTACCGCCCGCGGCACCATGCCCGGTCGCCGTTCAACAGGCTGTCGGGGAACGGATGAGAAACGATGGGCGCCACTATAAATGTGCTTTGTTAAAGAATGATGTAATTTAAATGACGGATAGATTGCTGTGCCGTGAAGGTTGTATGACAGGCCCGGGTTCTGTTTCGGCCGGTTTTTCCCTGACCAGATTCAGCGGGAAGTGACAGGAGAAGGTGCTGCCCACGCCCGGCTCGCTCTCGATGGAGAGCGAGCCGCCCATGAGATTCAGTATGTGCTTGACGATGGCGAGGCCGAGACCGGTACCCCCGCATTCACGGGAACGCGCGGCATCCACACGGTAGAAGCGCTCGGTCAACCGGGCGATATGCCGGGCTTCGATGCCGATGCCTGTATCCGTGACCGAAAAAAGCGCGCCGTGCCCGTCTGCATGCCAGCCGATTGTTATGACGCCCCCCGCAGGGGTGTAGCGCACGGCGTTTGAAACGAGATTCGCGAACAGGCTGTGCAGTCTCTCGCTGCTGCCGACCAGGTCGAAGTCACTTTCGATCTCGAGCCGGATCCTGTGCCTGTCGCCGCCGCTCAGCAGTTCGGCCTCTTCCCTGATTGTTTTCAGCATCGCGGCGATATCGACGGTACCCTGGACTTCACCATGGCATCCCTGCTCGAGTTGCGACAACGCAAGCATGTCTTCCACGATTCCCTTCACACGGTTGCTCTGCTGGTACATCTGGCTGATCGCCCGCTGCCAGGGCCCGGTATACAGCGACGGGTCATCGAGCATGGTCTCCAGATAACCATGTACGACGGTGAGCGGTGTTCGCAATTCATGCGAGGCGTTGGCGACGAATTCGCGGCGTACATTCTCAAGACGGCTTATCAGGGTGATATCACGCGCCTGCAGCAGGCGCTTCCCCTTGCTGTACGGCACGATACGCACGGACAGCAGGATATCCTTGTCGACCGGCGAGGGTATTTCCAGCGGCTCGCGATAATCGCCCGCTTCCAGGTAGCGGTTGAATTCGGGGTTCTGGATAACCGCATCGATCTGCCGTGACTCCGACGGGTCCCTGTTGAAACCCAGCAGGTTCGTTGCCACCCTGTTCCACCACTCGACATCGCCTGATTTGGACAGCACGACAGTCGCATCGGGCAGTGCCGACATCGAATCCCGAAAGCCCGTGAGCAGCCGGTCGAATCGCAGCTTGCGCTTCTTGTTGCGTTTCTCGAGTCGCAGGACCGATGCATAGAGATCGCGCCAGATCGAACTGCCCGACGTATGGTTCTTTTTCCTTTTGCCTTCTTTCAGCCAGGCAAACAGCTGATAGAGATTTATCTCAACCCATAAGAGGTAGACCAGCAGCACGGCCAGGAGTGTCTCGGCAGGATAACCTGCCCGGTAGCCGCCCGCGAATGCGACTGTGGCGGTGATAACCAGCATCAACAGGTGCTTGCGCCAGATCCGGTCCCGCAGCATCACTCGACCTGCGATGAGAAACGATAGCCGACACCGCGAACAGTCTGCACCAGCCTGTCGCAACCGTGTTTTTCCAGGGCCTTGCGAAGTCGACGCACATAGACATCGACCGTACGCTCCTCGACAAAGGTGTTCATCCCCCAGACACGGTCGAGCAGCAGGCTACGCGTGTAAACGCGCTCCGGATGGGACATGAAGAAATGCAACAGGCGCAGCTCCTTGGAGCCCAGTGTCACAGTATCATCATTGGCGGTCACGCGGTGCGAGACCGGATCCAGGCTCAGGCCTTCTATCTCGATCCGCTCATCACCGTCATGTGGCGACACACGGCGCAATACCACCCTGATCCGGGCCAGCAATTCCCTTGGCGAGAAGGGTTTGGTCACGTAATCATCGACCCCGCTTTCCAGGCCGCGGACCCTGTCCTCTTCCTCGCCGCGTGCTGTCAGCATGATGACGGGGATATCGCGCGTCCGCTTGTCGCGTGAGAGTTTACGTGCGTATTCCAGGCCGCTCGTCCCGGGCAGCATCCAGTCAAGCACGATCAGGCTCGGCTGGTGTTCCAGGAGGCAACTGTCGGCCTGCTCGGTATCAACGGCTTCACAGACCTGCCAGCCTTCCTTGTCAAGGAGAAAGCGCAGCATTTCTCGTACGGCCGTGTCATCTTCCACGACGCAGATAAGCGGGGATGCCATGATTCTGTCTCTACCCTCGGCGGGAATGTTTACACTCTATTTATATTAGACAACATGTTTGTTACATTTCGATGACAGACCATATTCGCCGGCATGGAATTGTTACAGTTTCATGAACGTCACCGAATGTGCCTGACGTGCCGGTTCGAATACGGTGTCGCGACGGGCGCGAAGAAACCCGCACCTGAACGCCCTTCAACCGCCGGGTTGGCATCATGCGCCGTGGTTCATCGAAAGCACAACGGGACCGGCACGCGAACGCTGAGTAACGACACTCCGGATACCGGCCTGTCCCCGGCCCGGCACCCCCCGTGTCGTTGCCGCAGGGGCGATCCCTGCCGGACAGAAGGCCGGTGCTATTATCCGGATACGGGGAATGTGGCAGGGTTTTCGCGGGGCAGCCCGAAATCAACAGGAAATCGGCGATGGTCATAAGAAAAGTAGGGTTATTCGCAACCATGGCTGCCGGAATCATATTGAGTTTTGCCGGGGGGGCGGCGGTTCTCGCCTACGTCCTGGAGGCCATCATTGCCCGTGCGGGTGATCCGGACCAGTCATTGCTGTTCTGGTATCTGCCTTTCCCGCTGTTCGGATTGCCGGCGCTGATCGCAGGATTGAAGGTGTGTCATTGGGGGATCGGTCGCTTGCGGCACTTCGGTCAACCGTATCCAGTCGCCGGTGAATGAGACAGGCCGGGACGAATGAACCGGGATGCGGAAATAATGCAATCGGCAACACGGCAGCGATTGCTGTCTTGTCTGCTGCTTGGTCTGCTGTTTGCCGGCTGCTCCAGCGAGCGCAAGCTGGCGGGGGATTTTTACCTGCCGCAGGGTACGACCACCAGTATCAAGGTTGATATTGAAACCAAATACCCGGACAACAGTCTATATTTTCACTTGACCGAGCCGCTCGAAAAAACGACAGAATTCAGTCGCATTGTCGGCATCGAGCTGATGGACAGCAACGGCACGGTATACAGGGCGGAAGATATCCGTGACATGAAGGGGCAGGGGAAGCTGATCGTGGCTGTCTGCAGCGGCATACCCCGGGGGACACGGATCGAACTGATCAGGATAACCGCCTACGCAAACCTGCACGGGGAAAAAATCAACTGGTGGTCGGGCACCTTTGAATAACCGTCACAGGGCGGCCGGGCATATGCCCCGCCACGGCTTGAAGACCGGACAGACAAGGGATGCAGCGTGCTGACAAACAACGCCACTGACAGTCAGGATAGCGTTCAGGCCGGGTATCGGGCGATACGGCAGGCCAGCCTGGACCTGTGCGTACCGCTGGAGAATGAAGACTTCGGCCTGCAGGCGATGCCCGAGACAAGTCCGCCCAAATGGCACCTGGCCCATACCACCTGGTTCTTCGAGACCTTTGTCCTCAAGCCGTTCGCCGCCGGCTACCGGACGTTCCATCCCCGCTACGAATACCTGTTCAACAGCTATTACAACGGTGTGGGCGCCCAGTACCCCAGGTCCCGGCGCGGATTGCTGTCGCGCCCGACCGTGCGTGAAGTGCTCGACTATCGCGCCGCCGTCGATACCGCCATGATCCGGCTGCTGGAACAGGCGGATCACGCGGACCGGGAAACCATCCTGCAGCGTTCCATCCTGGGGCTGCACCATGAACAACAGCACCAGGAACTGCTGTGCACGGACATCAAGTACAGCCTCTCGTTCAATCCCCTGTATCCCGCCCTCGGCAAACCGGCGGCGGTGAAACCGGCGCCGGTGCGCCGGGCCGTGAATTTTCTCGAATTCTCACCCGGGGATACACAGATGGGGTATGCCGGGCGCGGGTTCCACTTCGATAACGAAGCGCCGGCACATACCCGGCATCTGCCGGGATTCCGGTTTGCCGATCGCCTGGTGACCAACGCGGAGTACCTGGCATTCATGCGCGAAGGCGGCTATGAAAACCCCGAACCGTGGCTGGCGGACGGCTGGATATGGCGGCAGGAGAATGCGGCGGAGCATCCGCGCTACTGGGTGTCGCAGGACGGCGCCTGGTTCGAGTACACGCTCTGCGGCCTGATTCCGCTCGATCCCGATCTGCCGGTCAGCCACGTCAACTACTACGAGGCGGACGCCTATGCCCGCTGGTGCGGGCGCCGGCTTCCAGCGGAACAGGAATGGGAGGCGGTCTGCCGCCGGCTGGAGCCGGCGCCCGCGCACCATGCCATTGCCCTGCATCCGCGGGCCGCCGCGTATGACGGCGGCATCACCCAGATGTTCGGCAGCCTGTGGCAGTGGACCCGCTCGGCTTATTCCCCCTATCCGGGCTACCGGCCGGCGGCGGGGGCCATCGGTGAATACAACGGCAAGTTCATGTGCAACCAGATGGTTCTGCGCGGCAGCTCCTGTGTCACGCCGCCAGGACATGCCCGGCCAAGCTATCGAAATTTCTTTTATCCGAAGGACCAGTGGCAGTTCAGCGGCATACGCCTGGCCGATGATCTGTGACGGGATGTTGAAAAACGTTTTCCGTATTGCTGTTCAACCCGAAGCGGGAAAATGTGATTTCCCGCCTCTTCATTTATCAGGCACCGGTAGTGCCTGATAAATGCCGGCGCATTCCTGTGCCGGGCGCAGTCTGCTGAACTGCAGGGTTTTCCGGCAGCCCGCCAGGGCTGTGTGTCGAACCAACCGGGAGGGAGTCATGTCTTTTGTGGCGGTAAGGAAGGACGCAATCTATTTTCACGAACTCCATGCAACCGCGGACACCATGGCGGCGGAGATTCACGCCGGTCTGTCCAGTGAACAGAAGGCCCTGCCACCGAAGTATTTTTACGACAAAAAAGGCTCCGAGCTCTTCGATGCCATCACGCGGCTGCCGGAGTACTATCCCACGCGCACCGAGATCGGGTTGCTCAGGCGGCACGCGCCGGAGATGGCCGAGCTGCTGGGTATGCAAAGCTTCCTGATTGAACTGGGCAGTGGCAGCAGCACCAAGATCCGCCTGCTGCTGGAGGCCGTCAGGCCGAGGATCTACGTCCCTATGGACATTTCGCGTGAGCACTTGATTACCGCGGCGCAGCGCCTGGCGGATGACTATCCCTGGCTCACGGTGCATGCGGCCTGTGTCGATTATTCCAGGCCCTGGGACGTACCCGATTTCGGACCGGGACGCTACAACGCCTTTTTCCCGGGTTCCAGTATCGGTAATTTCGAACCGGGCGATGCCCTGCGGCTGCTGCGGCAGGTCGGACGGCTGGTCGGCGCCGGCGGCGGTCTGCTGATCGGCGTGGACCTTAAAAAGGATGCCGACATTCTCGAACAGGCCTACAACGATGCGCAGGGGGTGACGGCGGATTTCAATCTCAATGTGCTCGCGCACATCAACAGGCGCCTCGATGCGGACTTCAATACCGGTAATTTCGCGCACAAGGCGGTGTACAATGCGGTCAGCGGCCGGATTGAAATGCATCTGGAGTGCAGGAAGGACCACACGGTATGTATCGGCGGCACCCGGTATTCCTTCTCCTCAGGCGAAACCATACATACCGAGAATTCCTACAAGTACTCCGTCGAAGAGTTTCACGGCCTTGCCGCGCAGGCCGGTTTTTCCCCCGTCCGGGTATGGACCGACAGGGAAGGATTGTTCAGTATTCATTATCTGAAGCTGGGCTGAGGCCGGAGCATCCCGGCAATGCGCAGTTACGGCGCCGGGCAGTCCCGGCGAGGGCCTGCAACCGCGCCGGCGGACGGCGCCGATTCCGGGTCCGCGTAAATGTGGTATCAACAGGGAGAGCGCAGGTTAGCCGACATGAATATCCATGGGACACCGTGAATACGGCCCTGCAGGCCTGACGGCGGTATCCCTGCCACCGGCCGACACGGATATCCCTGGCGGCCGACTAATGAGTACATTGGCCAGCCAGATTCCAGTCATCCCCAGATGGAAAAGACACCGGGAAAATCCGCCATTCTACTGATCCATTGCCCGGATTGCCCGGGCATCGTGGTCGCCGTTACCGAGTTCATTGCGAGACACGGCGGCAACATCCTCTACCTTGACCAGCATGTGGACCGGGAACGGCAGGCCTTTTTCATGCGTGTCGAATGGGATCTGGAAAAATTCAGTATCGCACCCGCGGATATCGATGAACGTTTCGATTCCGCCGTGGGCTCCCGCTTCGGTATGCACCGGCGGCTGTATTTTTCGGATGAACTGCCACGCATGGCGCTGTTCGTCTCGCACCTGCCGCATTGTTTCTACGATATCCTGGCGCGTTACGAGTCGGCGGAGTGGCGGGTCGCAATACCACTGGCGATCAGCAATCACCCGGACATGCGAGAGGCGGCCGAGCGCCTGGGAATCGACTACTACCATCTGCCGGTCAGCGCGCAGAACAGACAGGAACAGGAGATCAGGCAGCGCGAGTTGCTGGCGCGCTACGACATCGATTTTATCGTGCTGGCGCGCTACATGCAGATACTGAGTGAAGACTTCGTGGCGGGGTATCCCGACAGAATCATCAATATTCATCACTCCTTTCTGCCGGCCTTTCCGGGAAGCCGTCCCTACCATTCGGCGCATGCGCGCGGGGTGAAAATCATCGGCGCCACCAGTCATTATGTTACCGCTGACCTGGATGCGGGTCCCATCATCGCGCAGGATGTCGTGCATGTCAGCCACAAGAACTCGGTGCAGGATATGGTGCGCATGGGCCGTGACCTTGAGAAGGTGGTGCTTGCGCGTGCAATCTGGCATCAGTTGCATCGTGATGTGCTGGTTTACGAGAACCGGACGGTCATATTCGATTGAAGGGCCGTTTTTGCCGGTATAATTCCGGGCCGTGCATGTCGGTCGATCCGGGACCAGGCAGGAAACACAGGATTACAGGGACATGAATAATATTTCCTATCCGCACCTGGCGCTGGGTATCGGGCTGCTGGTCGCCGTCGGCCTGCTGCAGGCCGGTGCACTCGGTCCTGCCGGGAGCCACGCCCTGCCATTGCTGACCATGCTGATCGTGAACGAATTCGGCTTTTTCGTGACGGCAATCGGCGCGGGCGTCGGCATCAACAGGCTGGCGGGGCAGGGTTTCGGACTCCGCCTGCTGATCGTCACCATTGCCAACACACTGCTGGCCGCCGGTTTTCTTTACCTGGGTGTGGGTCTGTGGCCCGGGTGACCGAAAGTACCCTTACTCCCGGAACCTGTTGTTACCCCTTCCGCCCGGGTAACTGACGCGTGCGGCAAACAGGTGCCGTTGCCTTCGTTATTGGGTTCAGTCGTGTTACTTTTCGCGTATGCAAAACTCGAACAATGCCTCAATGGCGACAGCGGGAGTCCTGCTGGTCAATCTCGGTACGCCTGATGCCCCGACCCCTGGCGCCGTGCGCCGCTATCTCAAGGAGTTCCTGTGGGATCCGCGGGTGGTCGACGTGCCGCGCCGCCTCTGGTGGCTGATACTCAATCTGGTCATCCTGAATATCCGTCCGCGCCGCTCGGCCGCGGCCTATGCGAAGGTCTGGATGGAGGAGGGATCGCCGCTGATGGTGATCTCCCGCAGACAGCATGCTGCGCTGCAGGCGGCACTGGTGCAGCGGCCGGGTCCGGCGCCCGCGGTGGTGCTGGCCATGCGCTATGGCCGTCCCTCGATTCCATCCGGCATCGCGGCATTGCGTGAGGCCGGTGTCAAACGGGTGCTGGTGTTGCCGCTGTATCCGCAGTTTTCGCATACCACCACGACTTCGGTGATGGACGCAGTGGTGGCGGCGTTCCGCGAGACCGGCTGGCGGCCGGACCTGCGCTACGTCGAGCAGTACTACAGCCACCCGGCCTATATCCTGGCGCTGGCCGGCAGCGTCCGCCGCCTCCAGTCCGGCATCGGCATGCCCGACCGGCTGTTGATGTCCTTTCACGGGATTCCGCAGGACTATGTCGATGCGGGCGATCCCTACGCGAGGCAGTGTGAACAGACGGCAAAATTGCTGGCAACGGCGCTGGGACTGGATCCCACCCGGTGGGTGATGACCTTCCAGTCGCGGCTCGGGCCGAAGCAATGGCTGCAACCCTATACGGACAAAACCCTCAAGGCGCTGGCAGAGGAGGGGGTGAAGAACGTCCAGGTCATTTGCCCGGGTTTCAGCGCGGACTGCCTGGAGACGCTGGAAGAGGTCGCCATGGAGAACCGTGACATCTTCCTGGAGGCGGGCGGCGAGGTGTATGACTACATTCCCTGCCTGAACGACCATCCGTCACATATCGACTTGTTGGTGAAACTGATCGACCGGCACCTGGCCGAATGACGGCGCGACGCGGCAGATCATGAAGGCCATGATACTCGCCGCCGGTCGCGGGGAGCGTATGCGTCCCCTGACCGATACCATACCGAAACCCCTGCTCCGCATTGGCGGCCAGACCCTTGTCGAGCGTCATATCCAGGCGCTCGCGCGGGCGGGCTTCCGGGAGCTGGTGATCAACTACGCGTACCTGGGCGAAAAGCTGGTGGCCGCTCTGGGGGACGGCGGCGTCTATGGTGTGGAGATATACTATTCACCGGAACAGCCCGGGGCCCTGGAGACCGGCGGCGGCATCTTCAATGCCCTTCCGCTGCTGGGTGAGGCGCCGTTCGTCGTCGTCAATGCCGATATCTGGACGGATTTTCCCTTCGAGCGCCTGCCGCTACAGCCGACAGGGCTGGCGCACCTGGTCATGGTCGACAACCCGGCGCATCATCCGGCGGGTGATTTTTCGCTCACCCAGGGACGGCTCGCGACGCAGGGCCCCGCCATGCTGACTTTTGCCGGCATCGGGGTGTACCGTCCCGGATTGTTCGCGGACTGCAGGACCGGCGCCTACCCGCTGGCGCCGTTGCTGCGGGAAGCGATGGCGGATGACAAGGTCAGCGGCGAACACTTTCACGGCACCTGGTTTGACATCGGCACGCCGGAGCGCCTGGCTGCGGTGAACGAGACGGTGATTAACAGGCAGTGAAGCGCTAGCCCGCGCACGTAGTGGACTTTGCCGGCAAAACCTTGTGTATGTCTTTGCGTGTCCGGCGTCTTTGCGGTAAATCATCAATGATCGATCGATTAGCAAACGGATAAAGGCTATGGGCCAGGAAATCGAAGAGACCCGTTTTACTTCCGAGGACTTCGAGCTTTATGCGGAGCGTCTGCGGCGGGAAACCGAATTGCTGGGCGAGTGGTTCCGGATGAACGCCTTTTCCCGGCGCGCGCGCATGGGCGGGTTCGAGCTGGAAGCCTGGCTGGTTGACGAGCAGGCACGGCCGGCGCCCGTCAACGAGGAATTTCTGCGGCGGCTCGACAATCCCATGGTCGTGCCGGAACTGGCGCGCTTCAATGTCGAGCTGAACGATCATCCGCAGCACCTGTGGGGAACGGCATTGAGCCGCTTCGAGGCCAGTCTGGGTGCTACCTGGGGCCAGTGCAACAGGACTGCGGCGGAGCTGCAAAGTCACCTGTTGATGATCGGTATCCTGCCGACGGTCCGCGAGGCGGAACTGAACCCAGCGAACATGTCCGGCCTGAAGCGTTACCGGGCGCTCAATGAGCAGGTGCTGCGACTGCGCGAGGGGCGCCCGCTGGCACTGGATATCCATGGCAGGGAACACCTCAAGACCACGCACCAAAGCGTCATGCTGGAGGCGGCCACCACGTCCTTTCAGCTCCATCTGAAGGTCCGTCCGGAACACGCTGCGCGGGCCTACAATACCGCGATCGTCCTGTCGGCACCCATGGTGGCGGCAACGGCCAACTCGCCCTACCTGTTCGGTTACGACCTCTGGGACGAAACCCGGGTGCCCCTGTTCGAGCAGTCGGTCTCCGTTGGCGGGCTCGCGGGCGCCAGTCAGGGTCCGCTGCGCCGGGTCAGCTTCGGCTCGGGTTATGTGCGGGATTCCCTGTATGAATGTTTCATCGAGAACGAGCAGCACTTTCCCGTGATGTTGCCCATGAAATACCCGGACGGGGTGGAGCAGATGTCCCACCTGCGGCTGCACAACGGCACTATCTGGCGCTGGAACCGGCCCCTGATCGGATTCGACTATGACGGGAGGCCGCATTTGCGCATCGAACACCGCGTCGTACCCGGCGGGCCGTCGATCGTGGACGTTATCGCCAATGCAGCCCTGTTCTTCGGCCTGATGCAGGGACTGGGCATGCAGGCTGTTCCGCCGGAGCAACAGCTAGACTTTTCCATGGCGCGCGATAATTTTTATGCCGCGGCGCACCATGGCCTGGGCGCCAGCCTGACCTGGCTGGATGGCAGGCGCGGCGCGGCGCAGGCACTGTTGAAGGATGTGCTGGTCCCACTGGCCAGGCGGGGTCTGGAAGGGCTGGAAATGGATCGGGCCGATATCGACAGGTACCTGGACATTATTGCGGCCCGCGTCGGCAGTGGCCGGACGGGCGCCGCCTGGCAGCGTGCCTGGGTGGCGCAGCACGGAAAGGACATGGCGGCCATGACCAGTGACTACCGCCGGCACCAGGAAAGCGGGATACCCGTGCACGAATGGCCGATTTGATCATTATTACCGATTCGGCGAAGATAGGCGCAATTATATTATTTATTTTGACTTTTTGCGAAAATTACTAACAAATAATGATGTTGAAAGAAATCGAGACCCTGCCGGCGGGCCTGCTGGAAACCCCGATCGAAGGGCTGCATGAACTGCTGGGGGGGCCGACCCTGATACACCTGCCCGGCCGGCGGCCGGAACCGTTGTTCCTGACGGTGCTCTCCCATGGCAATGAGAGCACCGGCTTTCTGGCGGCACAGGCCCTGCTGCGCGAGTATCGGGACCGGGAACTGCCGCGGGCCCTCTCCCTATTCATCGCCAATGTGGCCGCCGCCGCCCGGGGGCGGCGCTACCTCGACAGCCAGGCGGACTATAACCGGGTCTGGCCGGGGACCGACCGGCCTGACGGGCCGGAGGTCCGCATGATGCGGCAGGTGGTGGAACGCGTGAAGGAAAGGCGACCGTTCGCCAGCCTGGATGTGCACAACAACAGCGGCGTGAACCCGCATTACGCCTGTATCAACCGGGTGGACAACCAGTTTCTGCATCTGGCGGCGCTGTACAGCCGGACCGTGGTGTATTTCATCCGGCCGCTGGGCGTGCAGTCCATGGCCATGTCCCATGTCTGTCCGGCGGTGACCATCGAGTGCGGCAAGCCGGGCCAGGAGTACGGTGTGGAACACGCACATGATTTCATGGATGCCTGCCTGCATCTGCAGGCATTGCCGGGGCACCCCGTCTCTTCCCATGATATCGACCTGTTTCATACCGTGGCCGTGGTGAAAATGCCGCCGTCCCTCGATTTCGGTTTCGGCGACGAACCGGCCGGCCTGCGCCTGGTGGGGACCCTTGATCACCTGAATTTCCGGGAATTGCCGTCCGGCAGCACGCTGGGCTGGTACGCCCTTGGCAGCGAACGGCCCCTGGACGTGTACGACGACAACGGCGAGGCGGTGCATGATTATTATTTCGCGGTCGAAGACGGCGCCCTGGTAACGAAACGACCGTTGATGCCCTCCATGTTTACCCTGGACAAGACCATTATCCGCCAGGACTGCCTGGGCTATCTGATGGAACGGCTGCTGCCTGAATAGCCATTCCGTGAAACATCTCCTGCTGGCCCTGTCCGGTCACGGCTACGGGCACCTGGCGCAGGGTGCGGCGGTGGTCAACGCACTTTGGAAAACCCGGCCCGGTGTGCACGTGACCGTGTGCGCCAGCCTGCCGCGTTCTGTCGTGGCGGGCAAGCTGACGCGGCCCTTCGACTACCGGCGGGTGGAGCTTGACCCGGTGCTGCGGATGATCAATGCCTGGGAGGTCGACATCCCGGCCTCGCTGGAGGTCTACCGCGAGTTTCACCGCGACTGGGATGCCGGCCTGCGGCATGACGGCGAACTGCTGGCGCAGCTGGCGCCGGACCTCGTCCTGGCGGATATTCCCTACCGGTTCCTGCTGGCCGCGCACCAGGCCGGTATTCCCGCCATCGGTTTGTGCTCCCTGAACTGGGCCGCCATCGCAGCGAACTACTTTCCAGACGCCGCCGGAAAAGCCATGCTGGCGCAGATGTGGGCCGGTTACCGGGCCGCAGATGTGTTTCTGGCGCCCGAACCGGCACTGCCCATGCCGGAACTTGCCGGCTATCGGTCCATCGGCCCGATCGCCCGCCTGGGGGTCAGGCGACGCAGCCGCCTGCGGGAGCTGCTTTCCCTGCCGCCGGAGACTGCCGTGGTGCTGGTGGCGCTGGGCGGCATCGCAACTGCGCTGCCGTTCGGAAACTGGCCGCGGATGGAAAACACGGTCTGGCTGTTTACCGGGCCGGTGCCGGCAGACCGGAAGGACCTGATTGATATCAGCGGGCTCGCAATGCCGTTCATCGACGTGCTGGCCTCAGCGGATGCCGTGCTCACCAAGCCCGGCTACGGCACCTATACGGAGGCCGTTTGCAACGGCATTCCGTTGTTGAGCCTGGAGCGGCCCGACTGGCCGGAGACGGAACACCTGAATTCGTGGGCCCGGCGGCATGGCCGCCTCGAGACGATGACCCGGGAGCAGTTCGAGTGCGGGCGGTTTGCCGCCGCCCTGCAGGCCCTGCTGGCACAGCCAGCGCCCGGGCGGATCCCGGAGCCGCACGGTATCCGGCAGGCGGTCGAGGTCATTGTGTCCCGCCTGCCCGGGAACTGATCAGGGCAAGGCGTGGTGTGCGGCACCGGGCCGCCGCCGTGAAGCATTCGTGAACATTGCAGGGCTATGCTTGTCACAGTGAATGTGAGGTCGGAGGCAACTGCATGTCGCGCCGCGTATTGGTCATCGAAGACAGCCACGACATCGCCGAACTCGTGAAGCTGCACCTGCGTGACTGCGAAGCGGAGGTCGATGTCGAATACAACGGTACTTCCGGTCTGGCCCGGGCGCGCAGCCGGGCCTATGACCTGATTATTCTCGATCTCATGCTTCCCGGGCTGGACGGTCTGGAGATCTGCCGCCGGCTGCGGGAACGCCGCGCCTATATTCCCATCCTGATGCTGACCGCCAAATCGAGCGAACCGGACCGGGTGGTGGGCCTGGAGATGGGCGCCGATGACTACCTGACCAAGCCCTTTTCCGTCCGGGAACTGGTCGCGCGCGTGCGCGCCATTTTCCGCCGCGTCGATGCGCTGGGTGAGCGCGCGGAAACCGGCCACCGGGTCGAGCGCGGCGGGCTGCTCATCGACAGGGACAGGCACAGCGCCTCGCTGCATGGCAAGCCGCTGGACCTGACCACCAGGGAGTTCGAGCTGCTGTGGCATTTCGCCAGCCACCCCGGGCGTGCCTATCGCCGCGGACAGCTGCTAGACCAGGTGTGGGGTGCGGGTTACGAGGGTTACGAACATACCGTCAACTCGCACATCAACCGCCTGCGCGCCAAAATCGAGGACGATCCGGCCAGACCGCGCTTCATCCTTACCGTGTGGGGTGTCGGCTATAAATTCAATGACGTGATGCACGACGGCTGAACACGGACGTGGTGCGTTCGCTCTACACCAAACTGGCCATCATACTCACGGCGCTGTTCGGGCTGGTGGCCCTGGTTTTCGTGTTGCTGCTGAGCCAGGCTACCGAGCGCTACCAGCAGGAGGTAGCACAGAAGCTCAATGCCGCACTGGCCGGGCACATCGTCGATGAACACCCGCTGTTCACGGATGGCGAGATCGATCACGCGGCGCTCGAGCGCCTCTTCCACAGCCTGATGGTGATCAATCCCAAGGTCGAACTCTACCTGCTGGACAGTGACGGCCGCATCCTGGACTTCTCGGCACCGCCCGGCAAGGTGCGGCGCGAGCGCGTCGATCTGGCCCCCGTACGCCGCTTTATCAGCCGCGATTACACGCCGCCGCTGAGCGGCGACGATCCCCGCGACACCGGGCGACGCAAGGTATTCTCGGCGGCGCCGATCGATGCGGGCGGCGGGCGCGCCGGCTACCTGTATGTGATTCTCGCCAGCGAGCAGTACGACAGCGTCGCGCAGATGCTGGCGGGCAGTTACGTCATCAAGATCAACGCACTGCTTACCCTGGTAACGGTGGTGTTCGCGCTGCTGGCCGCGCTGTTGCTGTTCGCCATGCTTACCCGGCGTCTGCGCCGGCTTACCCGGGCGGTGGAGGATTTCCAGTACGCCGGCTTCACCGGCAGCCTGCCGCAGGGCGGGCGCAGCGGTGACGAAATCGACCGCCTGACGCTCAGCGTCAACGCGATGGCAGAGCGCATCGCCGGACAGGTGCGACACCTGCAGGAGATCGACGCCCAGCGTCGTGATCTGGTGGCCAATGTTTCGCACGACCTGCGCACACCGCTTGCCTCGCTGCAGGGCTACCTGGAAACCTTGCGCCTGAAGGACGGGGATCTCAGCGAGACGGACCGGCTGCGGCATCTCGAGGTCGCGCACCGCCACTGCATGCATCTCGGCCGGCTGGTGGAGGAACTGTTCGACCTGGCCAGGCTGGATGCCAACGAGGTGCAGCCGGTGCTGGAACCGTTTTCCCTTCCGGAACTCGTCCAGGACGTGGTTCACAAGTTCGAACTGCGTGCCCGGCAATGCGAGGTATCCCTGCTTGCACGCTATGACGAAAACCTGCCGTTCGTCATCGGTGATATCGCGCTGATCGAGCGGGTCATGGACAACCTGATCGGGAACGCCCTGCGCCATACTCCGGCGGGCGGGACGGTAACGGTGGCGGTACAACCCGTCGGCGAAACACTGGCTGTCCGGATCATCGACACCGGCGCCGGTATCGCCTCCGAGGATCTGCCTCATGTCTTCGAGCGTTTCTACCAGTCCGACAAGATGCGCACGCGGGGCGGGGCGGGACTGGGCCTGGCCATCGCCAGGCGCATCGTCGAACTGCACGGACGCGATATCAGCGCCGCCAGCACGCTGGGCCGCGGCACGACCTTTGCCTTCGACCTCCCGGTGCGGATGGTGCACTGAATACCGAATCCACATACAACCGGGAGGCCGAACAGTGGACGGTGTCCATCAACGCGACCGCCAGTCAACCGGTGAAGCCGGCAGGCAACCGATCAGTTTTCTCGCCGGATATTGCAAAGATGTCAAGGTCCCGGCTGGCGAGCCGCGCGGGCAACGCCGCAGCCGATTAGTCGGGATCATGTCGCATGTCCATCCGAGTCCCTGGTCCCGGTGTCCGCTCGCCCTCTGGTTGAGCTACAGTGATTCATTTATGATCCTTGGCAATACATTTCGGAACAATCCGATCAGGAGCAACCAGTCATGAATCCGATTCTGTCTGTTGAATTCACGGTCAGGGCCGCGGACGGCGAATTCAGGGAAGAAAGCATATCCATCCACAGTCCCGGGGAGTTCTTCGAGTACGTGGCGCCGGGCGGCGGTTGTGAAAAGATCCCGGATGAAGTGGGCGAGATCAACCTGACGTTTCTCAAACCGGCGCATGCGAATGCCAGGAACCCGGTGGCGGACCGGTATGCCACGCTGCAGATCGGCATGGTGTTCATGACCGGTCCGCTGGCCGAGATCGTCCAGATCGCCGACGGGATCCGGGACAGGGCGGGGCGCGGGGAGCTCTCCGAGGCGTTTCTCGCGGTCATCGGTGCCGGGCGTTGATCCGGCAGGGGCAAGCGCGCCCGCCGCTTCGGGTCCGGCGGTCGGCCATGAGTGACGGCTGCGCGGTTTGAAGGGGGGCGCGGTGTACATCGACCCCATCGGCGAGTCGCGGCAGACGCAGGTAGTCGCGCTGACCTGTGACTATATCCGGCGCGCCGGGGAAATCTACGGGCAGGCATTTGCCGCTATCGCTGTGCGCTTCGACCTGAGCGGCCGGGCCGCGGGCATGTACCGGGTCCGCGGCGGGCAGCGGGAAATTCGCTACAACCCGTATATTTTCAGTAAATACTTTGCCGACAATCTGGCCAATACCGTGCCTCACGAAGTGGCGCATTACATTACCGACATGCGCTACGGCCTGCGTAACGTCCGTCCCCACGGCAGGGAATGGCGGGAGGTGATGCAGGCGTTTGCCGCCGAGCCGGGGGCGACTTCCCGGTACGACCTCTCAGGCATACCGGGAAGGCGCCGGCGGCAGTTCAGCTACCGGTGCGCCTGCGGCACGCACTCGCTCGGTTCGGTGCGTCATAACCGGGCAAGGAGCGGGCAGGCGCGCTATTGCTGCAGGCGCTGCGGGACGGTCCTTAGTTTCGCGGATTGACGGCGGCGTCCGTCATGGCCGCCGGATCGGCGCAGCGTCAACCAATGACCGCTTTTGCCTGCTTGTCGGCGTGGTAGGACGAGCGCACCATGGGTCCACTGGCCACATGGCTGAATCCCAGCGCATTCCCGAGTTCCCCCAGCCGGTCGAACTCCTCCGGATGCACGAAGCGCTCCACTGGCAGGTGGTGTTTGCCCGGCTGCAGGTATTGTCCCAGGGTCAGCATGTCGCAGTCATGCGCGCGCAGGTCGCGCATGACCTGCTCGACTTCTTCGATGGTCTCGCCCACGCCCAGCATCAGGCCGGATTTCGTCGCTACCTCCGGGTGCCGGGCCTTGAAACGCCGCAGCAGGTCAAGTGACCAGTGGTAGTCCGAGCCGGGACGCACCTTCCGGTAAAGGCCGGGGACGGTCTCGAGGTTGTGGTTGAATACATCCGGCGGAGATTCGGCGAGGATATCCAGCGCCCGTTGCATGCGCCCGCGAAAGTCCGGCACCAGGACCTCGATGGCAATGTCCGGGCTGTGCGCCCGGATTGCCCGGATGCAGGCGACGAAGTGGCCGGCGCCGCCATCCCGCAGGTCGTCGCGGTCAACCGACGTGATGACCACGTAGCGCAGTCCCATGGCATGAATGGTGCGCGCCAGGTTCTCCGGTTCATCGATGTCCAGCGGCCCCGGCCGGCCGTGCGCGACGTCGCAGAAGGGGCAGCGCCGGGTGCAGATATCGCCCATGATCATGAAGGTCGCCGTGCCGCCTGCAAAACATTCTCCCAGATTCGGACAGGAGGCCTCTTCGCAGACCGTGTGCAGGCGGTTGCTGCGCAGGACCTGTTTGAGGCGGGCGACGGCCGGGTTTGCCGGCGACTTCGCCCGGATCCAGGCCGGTTTGCGCGGCGGCCGGACGGTGGGCTCTATCTTGACGGGGATGCGCGCCGTCTTGGCGGCGCCACGTTGCTTGTTCTCAGTGTTGTTCATCAGATGTACTCAACAGGCGTTCAAGGTGGTGCTGAAACTGCCGGGTGGCTGCGTGCACTGACAGTGCAATGCCCAGGTCCGTTAGCTGCGTGATCCCGAGACCGGCCATGCCGCAGGGATTGATCCGCGCGAACGGCGCGAGATCCATGTCCACGTTCATGCTGAGACCGTGATAGGAACATCCCCGACGGATGCGCAGCCCGAGTGCGGCAAGCTTGCGGTCATCGACGTACACACCGGGCGCCCCGGCGCGGCGCTGCGCGTTCAGGCCATAGTCCGACAGCAGGTCGATGACGGCCTGTTCCAGCAGGCGGACCAGCGTCTGCACGCCCAGCGCCCGCCGCTTGATGTCCAGCAGGGTATAAGCCAGTAGCTGGCCGGGTCCATGGTAAGTGACCTGCCCGCCCCGGTCGACCTGGATGACCGGTATATCGCCGGTGTCATGCAGGTGCTCGGGCTTGCCGTTGCGGCCCTGGGTGAATACCGGGTAATGCTCCAGGAACCAGAGTTCATCCGGCGTCACGGCCGAACGCCGTGCGGTGAAGTCCTGCATCTCCCGCCAGACGGGCAGGTAGTCCGTCCGGCCGAGATGGCGGACTCGTATTGCCGGTAGCGGGACGGGTGTCGCGGCGGGCTGGCTGTGCATGGCCGATCGCTCAGAGCGCCACGATGACATCTTCGCAATCGACCAGGTCCTGGTAGATGGCGTCCAGTTGGGCGCGGCTGGTGGCGCTGACAATCACGGTGATCGAGGTGTAGTTGCCCTGTGCGCTGTCGCGACTGCTGATGGCGCCTTCCCGCAGGTCGGGTGCGTGCCGGCGCACGATTTCAACCACCGTCATGTCGAGATTGCAGCCGGTTTTTCCCATGGCCTTGATGGGAAATTCGCAGGGAAATTGCAGCGTGCTTTCATCTTCTATGTACATGCCGGTGTCCGGTCGTACTGCTGGGCAATCGCCAGTCTATCAAATAATGGGTGCGCCGATTAAACCGTAATCCCCGGGGTATTGAGGCAGTGCGAAATCGCCAGGTGTACCGTGCTCAGCCAGGTAACAGACAAGCCGCTGATACATGGCGCGCAAGGCGCATCTAGAACGACACCGGTCGGCGGGAGGGTCGGTAGTGGTGCGGTGCATCGGGTGCAGGCAGGTGGCCCGGACGTCCCGGGCGATTGTCGGGCCAGCGTCCGGGCCAGTGTCCCGGTCGATTTCCGGGCCGTTTACCGGGACGCCACCCGTAAGGCGGGCGGTAACCATAGAGGGGGTAGGCGGGATAATATCCGGGCGCCGCCTCCTGATCATCCGGCTCCTGCTGTCGTGCCTCGGCCTCCGCGATGGCCTGCCTGGCCTCCGCCTCCGCCCGTTTCCGCTCGGCAATCAGCTTCTCGTTTTCCAGGCGCTGCGTCTGCATGCGGTTCAACTGGTTGATGACGGAGTAATAGTCATCGGGCGGCATGACCGGCGGCAGCTCCGGAAGTTCGATCGGCCGGGCTTGCAGGAAATGGTCCGGCGGCGGTGTTTCGCTGTAGTGGGTGATGCCGGCGGCATCGGTCCAGGTATAGATTTCCCCGGCGCTGGCCCGGTCGACCGACGCCAGCAGTACCAGTGATACGGAAATAATGATGTGTCTGTGCATGAGCATATATCTCAAATATTAGACTACCCGCTTCCCCGCAGGTTTCAACGCTGATCATTCAGCGCGCGTCTTCGCCCCGGCGGTTGCCGGTCCGTTCGGGGTCCGATGACGGTGAATATCCAGGAAAATCAAGAAGCCTGGAATAAAACCGGATGTTGTCACGGGTCGCAATCCCGCCATCCCCCGGCGCTTAAGACATCTTGCGTGCCGGCCGATAGGTTACTGAAGCGCGAACGGTTTGTTGATCGGGATACCTGTCAAGGGGGGCAACAAATGAGCGTCGTAACACACGATGTCGTCCTGAAACGAAAGACGCGGCGGAAACGCCGCAAGAGTCTGGCGAACTTGCGCAAGCTGCGCCAGGCACTGGCCCGCAAGCGGATCGAGGAAATGGAAGACGATCTGCGCCTGAAGGAACATCTCTACGACGTCTTCGCGGACGAATGACCGCAACCGGCCGGATCCGCCGGATGACGCGCACCCCCCCGGGGGTGCGAAGCGGGTGGATCAGGCAGGCAGCGGCATGATTTTCGCGGGTGCACGGCGCAGGGTTTCATTGCGTCATCGAGTGCGGGCTAGTCCTTGATCCACTTCTGCAGTGCGGCGATGAGCTTTTCCGCCTGATCGGCGCTGGAAATATTGAACTTGGATTTTTGCTGATAGCGGCCGTTGCGTTTCTGATAGCGGCGGATGGTGTACTTGTCCGGTCCGTATGCTTCCTTCGCGCGATTCCAGTCCTGGTAGCGGAACAGGATGGTTGACCAGGCTCCCTTGCTTAAAATCTGCTTGTCCAGTTCCCTGACGGTTTCGATGCCGTCCTCCTCGTAGGCGACGGTCAGTTCTTCCACGGTTTCGGCCATGCCATCCTCCAGGCTTGCTCATGAATAGGGGTCGGCATCCGTCGGCATGCTGCCGGCCGGTTGCGCGGCACATCATACGGATTTATGAAAACAGCGGAAGACCCCCTGATAAAAATATTTATAATCAATAAGTTTTGAGAATTCTTCCGGGTCAGGGGAACGTGGCCGCCGCGAGCAGGTATAGCAGAATCGCCAGAACGATTACCGTCACAAAGCCGAACTGGATGGCCAGCAGGGTCGCCAGGGCCGCGCTCAGAACCGAGGCGCAGCCGTTAATGCCCCATGCCCAGGGGATGTAATCGGAACTGATGGTGCCGAGGCGCGCGAGGCCGAGCGGAAACGGCATGCCCATGCAAAAGGCCACGGGCGCGATCAGGGCGATGGCCGTCAGGATGCGCAGGCCGCCGGGCCACGCCTGCAGCAGGGCGAACAGGGGGCCAAGCAGGAAGGTATAGCCGGTGCCGAGCAGCGCGATGCAGCCGATGGCCATCCGGGCCTGTCGCTGGCCAGCGGTTGCCGTGGCGCCATGGTGTGCCGTCCAGCGACTGCCCAGCCCGGCAAACAGCAGGAAGGCGGTCAGCACGACGGCCGCGGCATATAGCGGGTGATGGAGAAACAGGATGAACTTCTGGATAAAGGCGATCTCGATAAACAGGAAGGCCAGGCCAATGGCGAAGAAATAGACGATGATCCGGGACATGCGTATCCCCGGCGGCTGATTTTCCCGCTGCCGTCCCAGCGCTAACTGCGGCAGCAGGATGAAGACAACGCCGAGCACCAGGGCCTGAAGGAAGGTGGCGACCAGGACCAGGTAACCGGCCTCGAGCAACGGCAAGCCTCCCTGGCCGCGCAAGGCCAGGATTTCCGGCAGGACAGCCCACTTGAAAAAGTGAAAAAAGTACGGCCGGTCGTCGGTCGCCGGCCGGATATCGAACTTGTAGCGCGCCATGAAGGCGGCGGCCTGGTCACCGGTCAAGGCACTGGCCGCCTCGAAAAAATAGGGCTCGGCGAAGATATTGAAGCGGTTGGCCTCGGTCGCCTGCATACCCGGGTACCAGGCCACGTCGAAGGCGCGCGCGCGGCAGAAGTCGTGCAGCCGGGCGATATCCCCGGGGGTAACCGTGCCGTTCTTCACCAGCAGGGTGCCGGTCTGCCAGCCGCGGATCAGGATGAGCCGGTTTTCCGGGGTCGCGACACCCATCCGCCGGAGCGCGTCCACGGCGGTCGCGAACAGTTTGAGGGTGCCCCGGGGCGGCACCCTGATCCAGCGGGTGATGGCCAGGAAGCCGTCCGTCGACAGGTGTTCGATATAGGTCTGCAGGGCCTCCGTAGTGTAGAGGTAACTCTCGTTCAGGGCGTGCAGCCCGGCACTGGAAGCACCGAAGGCGTCCAGCAGCGAGATCTCCACAAGGTCATAGCGGGCGGTGCTGCGCGTAATGAACCCGCGGGCATCCCCCGTGTAGACATGGACGCCTTCACGCTCATACAGTCGACCCGACCATTCGGCCTGGTCGGCCGTCATGAGTTCGACGATCTGCGGGTTGAGTTCGACGGCATCCACCCCCAGTACGCCGTGATTGAGCGCCTGCTGGATCCCGCTCCCGCCGCCGGCACCGGGGATCAGGATATGCTCCGGATCGGCGAGGTAGTAGGGCAGGGCGGAAGTCAGCTCATCCAGATAGCCGAGCGGTCGCCCATCAGGATTGTGATCGATAGCGGTCAGGCTGCCGGCATCCGTGAACACGGCCAGTTGATCGGGCAGCGGCGCGCTCGAATGCAGGCTCAGCCCGGGTGCATGCCGCAGCGGCACGACTTCGCCTGCCACCACGCTGATCATCCCCAGCGGACTGGCGCGTTCATCGATAACATGCATGCCGGGAATGCGCAGGGTCTGGCTCAATTCCTTGTAGGGTGAAGGCCGCGGCGCCAGCCACTCGCCGGGCAGGGCCAGCAAGGCCGCCGCACCGAGCAGTGCCCCGGCCTGCCAGTGCCGCAGCTGCAGTTTACGGGCTGCCACAAATGCCGCCACCAGGCCGAGTGCGCCCAGATATTTCAGTGCCGTGCCGGGGAAAACGGCAAACAGCAGCCCGATGACTCCCAGGCTGCCGGCCCCTGCACCCAGCAGGTCCGCCGCATAGATCGTCGATACGTTTCCGCTGAAACGGGTCAGTGCCAGGGCGATGCTGTTGGAGGCGAAGAAGAACGGCAGCGCCAGCAGGAAATAGACCGTCATCAGGTGCAGCGGCTGGCGCCAGTCCCACAGTACTTCCTCGGGATTGAACGGGACCCGCTGTGCCGCCAGGTAGCAGACGATGACGGAGCATCCGAACAGAACCAGGTTGATCAGGAAGGCACTGCTGAAACGGGTCGCCAGGTATTTCCGGAACAGTACGATCACGGTGCCGCTGGCGCCGTAACCCAGCAGGGCCAGGCTGATGATCATGTAGGCGAAATGGTGCCACTGGATAATCGAAAACAGGCGCATCAGCAGGATTTCATAGGCCAGTGCGCCCGCCGACACCAGGAACACGGACACAAGGGGCAGACGGCCGTTACCGGCTGACAATCAGTGGGTTCCCGTCAACGGTACGAAGCGCACCGGCAATATCTGGCGGGTGGTAACCTCACCCCCGGTATCCTTCTCCACCAGCACCAGTTGCTGGACCATGAAGCGGGTGCCGACCGGGATCACCATGCGCCCACCCGGCTTCAGCTGTTCGATCAGGGGGGGCGGGACGTGGCTGGCCGCGGCCGTGACCACGATGGCATCGAAGGGTGCCTGTTCCTTCCAGCCGTAATAGCCGTCACCGATGCGTACCTCGATATTGCGGTAGCCCAGCTTTTCCAGGTTCCGGACGGCCAGTTTGCCGAGCGGTTCGATGATCTCGATGGTGAAGACACGGTTGACGAGCTGCGCCAGTATCGCGGCCTGATAACCGGACCCGGTGCCGATCTCGAGTACGCGGTCGGTCGGCGCGGGTTTCAGCAGGTCGGTCATCACCGCCACGATGTAGGGTTGGGAGATGGTCTGCCCGTGGCCGATGGCCAGCGGGCGGTTTTCGTAGGCAACGTCCCGCACATCATCGGGCACGAGTGCATGCCGCGGTACCCTGGCCATCGCCTGCAGTACCGCCGGATCGAGCGTCTCCTTGTCCAGATACAGGCTGGTCTCGCTTACCTGGTCCTCGATTTCCCCGATCATGGCGGCGCGGGCGTCGGCGTAGGGTTCGGCGGCGCTGCCCGGTGCCGGGAGGCACAGACAGGCGGCGCAGACGATGGCAGCGGCTGTTCGGTTGTATTTCTTCATGTGACGCGGGAAGACCAAATCAATTGCCATGGCTGCTGGAACAGCATGCATCATCACTGGCCTTCGCCGTGTCCGGCATCCTGATGCTGGCCACGGCCGGTGTGTTCGTCCTGGTAGCGCGTGGCTACCAGGACGAGTCCTTTATCCACGAAGAGCAGCCTGCCTGAGACGGATGCGCGTCCTGCTGCCGTTCGTCTGTGTGGCAGGAATCAGCTAGCTGTGGACACCGGCGCCCGGTTAATACCAGGGAGAGCCGCCCCAGGGATTGCCGTATTCATATTCATAATCGCCCCAGGGACCGCCGCGGCTGTAGCCATAGCCGTATTCATAGTCCGGCCGGATACTCTCGTAGTAATCCCGGCGCTGCTCGGCCATGTCCCGGTACCAGTTGCTGCGCGCCTGGCTCCACTGGCGACGGGATTCAGCCCGGGGATTGGTCCACCAGCGGCGCGCACTGAGGTTGCGCTCCATTGCCTGGCGTCTTGCCGCCATCCGCTCCTTCATGGCCTCGATCCTGCGGTCTCGATCAACCCACGAGTAACGGTGGGTGCCGCTGGTGGGGGCATCGGTCTTCGTAGTCGTTTTCGTTTCCGGCGCCGCTTCCGGCTGGCCGGTTGCCTCCGGTTGGGCGGCCGCTTCAGGCTGGGCTGCTGCTTCCTCGGCCAGGGCATGGCTGGTCCAGACGGCGGCAGCGCCCATCGTCAGGGAAAACAGCATGACCGGTATCATGTTCAGTGAATTTCTCGCTTTGTTCATTATTGCGCTCCCGTTGCAGGAAAAAATGGGTACAGCATCACTTGATTATTCTATTGCGCCATCAAGTGTTAACTCTTTGACATACGTCAACTGGAGTGGTGGCGCCGCTCGCTATCGCAATGCCAGCTGCCCGCGAAAGCCGAGAGCGCTCGCCACCCCCATCAGCAGCAGGGCCGCCAGCAGCAGGATGGGACCGATACCCGTTGCGAGTACCTGGGCGGCCCATCCCAGGTTGAATACCAGGGCAAGGTAGAGGCTGCCGGAGTGCAGCAGGGCACCGAGGATGAACAGCCAGCTGATCAACTGCTTGATGAGCGGGGCGGTGGCGATGAAGCAGAGCACCAGACCTGCCGCGATGTTGAGTAACGATTCCAGGTTGCCGTGGGCGTGCGGACCGCCCTTGATCGAATCCAGCGGCGCCTCGGCGTTCAGCTGCCTGTTCAGGGCGAGAATGGCAGCACTGTTGGTTCTGGCGATATCTGCCGCCGACATGGGTTCCAGATCCACCTCGAAGTCGTTGCTGGCCATGAGCTGCAGGGCCGCCAGGGTCTCCTGCTTGGCCGCGGCGGCGGCGGACACGTCGGGCAGGACCGCCTTGACCATATAAGGGCCCAGTGCGGCCGTGAGGACCAGGTAGAGAAAACCAAAGACAATATTCTTCTTTCCGATCATTGTGACATCCTCCGGGTTGGTGGTTCATTTATTACAGGGCCGCTGAAATTTCACGACACCCCGTTTCTCACCGCAAAGGTGCAAGGCAAGCCAGGGTTTTTCTGCATAATAGCCCCTGTTTTCCCTGGCGTCCGTCGTATCCAGGCGCTTGATTGACAGATTGCAGCGCATTCCGATGATCGGTTGCCGGGTGCAATGACCGTCCAGCGTGTGTAATACACTGGTTGCGAGACCGAAACGATGAACCCTGCGTCCCTGTATTGATCATATAAACAATGGCTTCGAGAAAGGAAATCCTGCGCGGCGCCCGCCCGCCCGAGCGGGCGATGCCGCCGGCCCTGCGCCTGATGCGCGGCGTGTTTTCGCTTATGGGACGCCACATGCCCGGCTTGCTGGGTCGCTGGGCTTATCATCTGTGGTTCCGGACGCGGCGGTTTCCCGAATCCGCGGCCGGCCGGCATGCCGTGCGGTCCGCGCGCCGGGAAACCCTGCTGGTGGACGACATTCCGGTGGCAGTCTACCGCTGGGGGGAAGCGGGTCCTGTGGTTGTGTTCGTCCATGGCTGGTCCGGGCGTGGCAGTCAGGCGGCGGCCTTTGTTGAACCGCTGCAGGCCGCCGGTTTCCGCGTGCTGGCGCCCGATGCCCCGGGACACGGGAACACGCCGGGTGACCGGACCGATATCCTGGAATGTGTCAGGGTCCTGCAGGCCTGTGCGCAAAGATACGGCCCCTTCCACGGCGCGATCACCCATTCATTCGGCGGCATGGTGCTGGCCATGGCAATGAACCGGGGCATGCCGGTCGGACGGGTCGTCTGCATCAGCACGCCGGCCGATACGGGTTTCCTGCTGGACAGCTTTGTCCGTACGCTGAATCTACCGGTGGCGGTCGTCGCCGATCTCAACCGGCGCCTGGAACGGCGCTTTGACGGTAATTTCACGGAACGCATGTCGACCATCAACAATGTGCGCGCTCTGTCCGTGCCCGCACTGATCATTCACGACGAGGCCGATACCGGCGTACCCTGGCAGCACGGCGAGCAGATCGCCGCGGCCTGGCCGGGTGCGCGGTTCCTGAAAACCCGGGGGCTGGGACACGGCCGCATCCTGCGTGATCCGGCAACCGTCCGCGCCGCGGTTGAGTTCATCCAGGGGTGACTGCGCCTCGCTGGATTGTGCGGGTCCCGGGTATCAGCTATTACCGCAAGCACTTCAGCTCCTGCTCACGCCCTTACCGGCATCCATGCAGGCAGGGTGCAAGGCACACGCAGGATTTTCCGGACAAACCCTTGCCGCCCCCCGCAGCATTTCGCTAATCATTATCAGGCATGGCATCCTATAATGAGTTCGGGTTACCCCTGAATTCACGCAGGATGTCGTGCTGCAAACTATCGGCTGGAATAGTATTTACTGCTTGTGAAACTGTATCTGGTACAACACGGGGAGGCGCTCCCGAAGACGGAAGATACCGAACGCCCGTTGAGCGAGGCGGGGCAGCGGGATGTTCAGGCCATGGCGGCCTTTCTCGAGGCGGCGGGTATCCGGGTCGAGCGTGTCTGGCACAGCGGCAAGCGTCGGGCGGAGCAGACTGCGGACATCCTGGCCAGGTCGGTATTGCCGAAGGGAAAGGCGGTAGCGATCCAGGGAATCAATGCGAATGACGCCGTCGGGGAATTCAGCGCCGATGCGGATGTGTGGGAGGAGGACACCGTGGTGGTGGGCCACCTGCCGTTCATGTCCCGTCTGGTGTCGCTGTTGACGCACGGCGACCCGGAACATGCCGTCGTCGCCTACAGTCCGGGCAGCGTGGTGTGCCTGGAGCGCCTGGCGTCGCATCACTGGGCGATGCTGTGGATGCAGCGTCCGGAATTGCTGGCAGGACGATGAGCCTGCGCGGCATTGTTCCCCCCGATCCGGAGACCAATGTGTCCCGGGAATGCTTCGCCGTCATCCATACACCCCGGCTGAACCGCAAGCGTTTTCCGGCCGGCTGTGTGGAAATCTTCGCGACCCGGGCGGCCGCGCTGGCCGCGGCCGACCCGGCGAACAGGCACCATGCCGCCCGGGTGGTCGGCCCGTCGAAATCATCGGAAGGCCAGTTCATCTATTACCTGCTTGACTGGCTGGAGTGATCGCGCAGGTAATGCGCTCCTGCACTAACAGGCGTGCAGGGCGCAATCATGTAGCGTCTTGAGCCGCGGGCGGCACCCCGTGGTTGCATTTTTATCCTGCAGTGTGCACAGCGTACCCTGCCTTGAGTCCGCAGGGCGACGCAATAGCGTAGCGTATTGCGCCGCACCCTGTTTTCGTGCGGCGCATTTCATTGCCTGTGTCGCGCCCTGCTGGTGCGCAGGTATTGTAGAGAGGATGCGTTTCTATTCCGTGGTCAGGCCGCGCAGAAAATCGAGATAGGCGGGCTGCCCCCATTCACGCCCCCCCAGCGCCTGGTACTGCAGGCGACCCGCCGGGTCGACCAGGAAGGTGGCCGGCAGGCCGCGCGGCTGCCAGGCCTCGGTCACCAGTCCGTCGCTGTCCAGCAGCGGCACCAGGTCGGGCGCCACAATACCGAGGAAGCTGAAGACCGCGTCTTCGGTTTCCGCGGTGTTGACGAGCACGAATTCAATAGTGCTGTCCGCCAGCAGCCCCGTCATTTTTGCGATGCCCGGCATCTCCCGGCGGCAGGGGCCGCACCAGCTCGCCCAGAAATGCACGAAGACCCAGTGGCCGCGCGAGTCCGCGAGATCGAAGGCATTGCCGTCCAGGTCGTCGAGCCGCAGGGCCGGTGCCGGCGGGCCGTCGATCCGCATGACACCGGGGGGCAGGGCATCACCGTGCACCCGGGCAGCAAGCAGCACCAGCAGCAGGCAGGTGGTATATGAAACAAAGCGTGGCTTCATTGCACACTTCCGGACCGCGGGCACTCGATGTTTCTGAATCGGACATCGATCAGGGTGCCGCGCCTGTCCGCCCCCGTCTGAAACCGGGCATCCAGATCGAATGTCCGGGTCGTGCCGGGCAGGACGATGTTGCCGCCGACCGGCTCGTCCGGCTGCAGGTCGCGCACCGCCGGCAGCTGGGTCCAGCCGAAGGTGGAGCGGCTGGCCTGCGGCAGGTCAACGGCATCCCATTGCGCTTTCCAGTAGTCGCTTTCCAGGGGCCGGATCTCCCCCCTGCCGTCCGTCAGTTTCCATTGCCGCGGTTGCAGCCAGATGACATCCTGGCTGCGGTTTTCGATATGGACCGTCACGAAACAGGTCCGGCTGATGCGCTCGATAGCGGCCGGCGGGAAGCCGCGGGCCTCATAGAAGGCGGCCATCTGCTCCGGTGTGCGCGGTATCAGGACCATCAGGATGCGCTCGTTCTCGACGAACGGCCCGGGCCAGGGGGGCTCGATGGCGCCGGCGGCGGGCAGCAGGCAGGCGCTCACCAGGGCGATTGCGGGCGTTAGATATCGGCGGACTGTGCGCATACCATCGTTCCAGCTCTAGCAGTTTTAGAGTGTGCACCGTCCACCAAGGGGGGGCAAGGTATGCAGATGGCGAGGCTGATCGTGCTGGCTGCTTGCCTGCACTGGCTCGGGCTGCCGGTGTGCCTGCGGGCGTGCGCCCGGTTTCTGCCTGTGTCGCCTGCGGCCCGAAAACGGTCAGTCGGGCGTGGCGGTCCCGGGGGGCAGCGGCGAGCCCGCGGGCAAACGCCCGGGAGGACCGTCTGGTTGACCGCCATGGGGAAGACCGTTGCGAACCGCTGCAGCTGCCGGGGCGTCTGCTGATGCTGAATAGCGCCTATAATCTGGATATAAAACGGGCGGCCTTTCGCTCAAGCTGACGATGTCGAAGAAGCCCTGTTATATTACGGCGGTGCCGGGTGTTGCCGCCTGATAACACGGAAATGAAATTCCGGCGTGCGGTGTCACCGGTCAAAGCCGTTCGCAGCGACGAAAACCTGCCGGTATTGACAGCGATCTTTGCCCGGGACGGGAACCGGCGCGAACCGGTGCTGCGACTGGCGGCGGACCCGGCGACGATCAATCGTATTGTGATTATTGGAGGGTAGCGAGATGCCTGTCTTGATGAACAGATGCTTCCGGATATCACTGCTGTTGTCCTGTCTGGGCTGTTTTTCCACAGCTTATGCACAGGATGTTATACCGGCGCGCCTCATGAGCCTGGAGCTGGCGCGGGACATCGCCCGGGGCACCCTCGACGCCTGCCACAAGGATGGTTACCAGGTGGCGGTCGTGGTGACCGATCGCAGCGGCGACCCACTGGTGGTGTTTCGGGACGTGTACGCGAGCAAGTTCAATGCCGCGCTGGCGCAGGGCAAGGCCAACGCGGTGGTGTTGTCCACCACCAGCTCCGGCCAGTTGCGCAACAACATGGCGGCCATCAAGGATGAACTCAACGAGCTGGATGACCTGGTCGTGCTGGCCGGCGGGCTGCCGATCCGCGCGGCCGGCTCTCTGCTGGGCGCCGTGGGCGTCAGCGGCGGACCGGGCGGCGACAAGGATGAGGCCTGCGCACGGGCGGGTATCGAGGGGGTGGTGGAACGGCTCGAGTTCGCGGAATGATTGTCGGCTGCGTCGTGCGCATCCCGGTCGGTGACCCAGCGATAATCAGCGTGAAATAGTGAATTTCCATGATACGGAGAGCGTGATGAAGACGAGAATGATGGCCTGGGCAATCGGTGCCTGTTTGAGCGCTGTGATATTTACGGCCACACCCGTGCACGCGGCACTGAGCGCCACGGAGCTGGCGAAGATTGCGCAGAACCCGGTCGGCAACATGATCAGCGTGCCTTTTCAGAACAACACCAATCTCAATTTCGGGCCGGAGAAGCAAACACAGAACGTGCTCAATATACAGCCGGTGATCCCGGTCTCGGTGAACAGTGAATGGAATATCATCACCCGCACCATTCTGCCGGTCATTTCCATGCCGTCGCTCGGCCCGGGGGACGACCGCACCAACGGTATCGGCGATACACAGTTCACGGCGTTCCTCTCTCCGGCCAGGCCGGGCCACTGGATCTGGGGTGTCGGGGGTCTCGTGCAGATACCCACACACAGTGACTCGGAACTTGGCAACAACAACTGGGGCCTGGGTCCTTCAGTCGTGATGCTGCGCCTTGAGAAAGGCAACCCCTGGGTGTATGGCGCATTGGTGAATAATGTTTGGTCGGTCGGCAACAGCGATGATGAGTCTTACAACAACGGTCTGGTCCAGCCCTTTCTCAACTACAACTTTAGTGGTGGACTCTACCTTACCAGTGCCCCCATCATGACAGTTAACTGGAAGGCTGACGGTGAGCAGTGGACCGTACCCCTGGGTGGCGGTGTCGGCAAGATCTTTCATATCGGCAGGCTGCCAGTGAATGCACAGTTGTCGAGCTACTACAATGTGGTCAAGCCGGATTACGGTCCCAACTGGCAAATCCGCGCACAGCTGCAGTTAATGTTTCCCAAATAGCGATTGCTCTGGAATTTGCGGATGACAAATGTTGACCAACAGGCAATTTATGACCAGGGAATATGAATGCCCGGAGTTGCTGCGTTTTCGACCTTCACGATAACTCGGGGAAAGCCGCTTTCTGGCGGTTTTTCCCTGTTCCCAGCCGCACAGACACTCGGGGTTCTTGAGTAAACCCAATCATGGCACAAAATTTTCTTTGGGAGCGGCGCTCCTACGGGGCTGGGCTAAATCCCACCAACGGTGAAGTCCAGAAACAATGCGCCAGGATGCATTTCATTCTGTAAATTACCTGTTGAAACCATTTTCCAGGCAGAGGTTTATGCAACTATCGGGTAAATTGAACGGCAGATTACTATTCCAGCCCGGTCCTGCACAAAGCCCTTGTATGAGATTCCTCTAAAGGTTGACAGACGGGTTAAAGGACGTGAGAAGACCCATTCCGGTCCTGCATCAGCTGCTAATATAAACAATCACTTACTAATGTACTCCTAAGTAACTATTATGTATAACAGCGCTCGACCGTTCTATAATGTCCGTACGACAATGAACTAAAATACGGATTGGCTCCCGGAAAGCACCATGACGGGTCTTCAACGTAGTATCAGGAGAACAACCGATGTTGTATCTGAAACAATGCTTGTCTTTTTGGTTGGTGGCGGTCCTGGCATTGCTGGCAGGCTGTGCCACCACGGGCGGTAACCAACCCGGTGAAATGGAAATTCGTAGCGGCGTGATCGAACATATCAATGACGTGCAAATCCAGAGCAACCACCATCGCGGCGTCGGCGCCGTTGTCGGCGGACTTGCGGGGCTGGGTATTGGCAGCCTGATCGGTGAGGGCACTGGCCGTGATGTCGCGATGGTGCTCGGAGCCGTCGGGGGTGGTGTGGCGGGCAACGAGGTGCAGAAGAAATACGATGCACCGAAGCCCGGGCAGCAGATCATCGTCCGCACAACCAATGGTGTACTGGTCTCGGTGACGCAAACGCCGGATCCCGGTCTGCGGATTGGCGAAAGGGTCTATATCGAGGGCAATGGCGAGGGCGCGATGGTCAGACCTCAGTAGCGATACACGACATGCCTGTCGCGCTCGTCATGCGGGTGCGCGAGGCTGTTTGTCCGGGTGCACGTTGTTGCCGCCGATGAAGCGACGGGAGATGGCGCGGCTGTCAGGTTTTTAAGAATTTCAGATACAAGAAGAAAGATCCAGGCGCACAGGGACGCCGCGACTGACGGTGAAAAAACCAATGCCAGTACACGCTCCACGCCGCAATTGCACCCTACTCTGCAGCCGTTTTCCACATGCCGGCTTTTTCAATACGACAGGCCGCGGATCCGCTTACACCACCAGCACCAGCTTGCCGATGGTCTGGCCGGATTCCAGGTCGCGGTGCGCCGCGGCGACGGCCTCGAACGGGTAGGTGGTCACGGTCGGCGGCCGCAATTGACCGGATGCCAGCCAGTCCAGCAGCTGGCGCAGGCCGCATGTCAGCCTGTCCGTCCGGTCGAACAGGAAGCTCAGGTTGAAACCCATCACGCTGCGGTTGCGGGTGGTCAGCGAGAAGGGGCTGAAGCAGGGCGTGCGCCAGTAGTCCCACGCCAGTCTGAGCCGCGCCGGGACGCCACCTTTCCTGGGCAGCATGCTGTGGAAGCCGTACACCACCAGTTTGCCGACGGGCGCCAGGTGGCGGTAGCTTTGCCGGAGGGTCGCCACGCCGTTGGCGTCCAGGATGATGTCATAGCCGCCCGGGGCCAGGCGCTGCGCCTCCTGCCAGAGATTCTGTGACGATTTGTCGATGACGGCGTCGGCACCCAGTGCCCGGACAGTGTCGACCTTGTGGGCGGCGCCCACCACGCCGACCACCACGGCGCCCGCGATCTTTCCGAGTTGCACCAGCATGCCGCCGACACCGCCGGCGGCCGAATGCACCAGCAGGCGGTCGCCGGCCCGCGGGTGGGCCAGTTCGAACAGGGCAAACCAGGCGGTCAGGGACACGGCGGGGAAGCCTGCGGCCGTTTCGTACGTCAGCTGCGGTGGCAGTTCGACGACTTGGTGACGCGGCACGGTCAGCTGCGTGGCGTAGCCATTGAAGCGGGTAACGGCGAGCACCACCGCGCCGGGCGTGAGATCCGTGACGCCGGCGCCGGTTGCCGCCACCCGGCCGGCGACCTCGAAGCCGGGAGTGACGGGATAGCCGACGTAGTGTTTCGCCGAGGCGTACAGGCCCATCCGGGTGACGCAGTCGGCGTAGTTGACGCCGATGGCCGTGACCTCGACGAGCACCTCGCCGGGAGCGGGAACGAGGTCGGGGTGTTCCTCGACGGCGAGGCGTTCATAGCCGCCGGGTTTGTGGATAACGATTTTGCGCATGCCCGTGACGTGCCGCCCGCCCGGCGGTTGAATATTCCGGATTCACCCCAATAATCAGCGATAACCCATTATGAAACGGAGACTACCATGACGGCCGGTATTGTATTGATTCTCGCTGGCATCCTGCTGATCGTTTACCCGCCCCTGTTATCGATTATCGTGGCGGCCCTGCTGATTTTTATCGGGTCGATGGCGATCTCGGTTGCCCGCTACAATCACAAGCACGAGCGGCATTTCGAGAACCCCACCATCGACGTTTTCTTCCGGTATTGAATCCTGTTCAGCCGGCGTACGCCACGTTCGTTTGCCGGTCCCGGGATCAGTCGACGAAGCTGCCGTGCTGCCGGATCGGCTCGCGGTGCGGGCTTCCGCTGCAGATCATGAAGTGCGCGGGAGTGATGGCCCGCAGTTCCCATGGCCGGCCAGGCTCCAGGAAACAGGCCCGGCCGGCGGTGATGGTCGAAGAATCCAGGCTCAGCTCGCCGTCGACCACGTAAATGAAGCCCTGGTGTGAATCGGGGATGGCACCGCTGTAGTGTGCCCCCTCGTCCAGGTTGACTTCCCGGTACTCCACCGCGGTGCGCAGTCTCAACGGCGACGCGCCCCCGACGATGATGCGTACCCGGCCGCCGGGTACCGGCTCCTCCGGGATGGCCGCGGCAAGCACCTCCTGGTAGTCGGGCGCAATGGCCTTCAGGCGCTGCGGCAGGTTGATCCAGAGCTGGATGCCGTGACTGACCCCCCGCTCGCCCGGCATTTCCGAATGTTCGATGCCCCTGCCGGCGGTGAAACGCTGGGCGCCGCCGGCGCCGACCGTGGACTGGTTACCCAGGTTGTCGGCATGGCTGATCGCACCTTCGAACAGGTAGGTGATGGCCTCGAAACCGCGATGCGGGTGGGTGGGAAAACCGGCGCCGGGCTGGATACGGAAGTCGTCCCACAACACGAACGGATCGTGGTTCATCAGCCGCCCGGGCACCGGGAACAGGCGATTGACCTCGACGGCATCGCCTTCCATTGTATGCACGGCCTCGCGAATGATATGGCCCATCTGCCGGTTAGTTGCCCCAGAGTTCTTCCAGGCGACGGTCACGGCCGCAGCCGTAACGATAGAACTTGTAGCGGACCGGATTCTTCTGATAGTAGTCCTGGTGGTATTCCTCCGCGGGATAAAACGTCCCGGCCGCTGATATGGTCGTGACAACCGGGTCCTTGAAGGGCTTGTTTTCAATCAGCGCCTTTTTCGATGCCTCCGCCAGCCGCTGCTGTTCGGCGTTGTGATAGAAGATTTCGCTGCGATACTGGTTGCCGCGGTCACAGAACTGGCCGTTGGCGGAAGTCGGGTCGATGTTGTGCCAGTAGACGTCCAGCAGTTCGGTGTAGCTGATTTTCTTCGGGTCATAGACGATCTGTATGGACTCGGCATGTCCCGTGCCGCCGCTCGAGACTTCCTTGTAGGTCGGGTCCTTCCTGGTCCCCCCCGTATAACCGGAGGTCGTCGAGATAACGCCATCCAGCTTGTCGAAGGGCGGTTCCATGCACCAGAAACAGCCGCCGGCAAAGGTCGCGGTCTCATAGCCTGTGTTTCCCGGAACGGATTCCGCGTTGCTGCCGGTAGCGAGAATGGCCAGCAGTGGCAGCCAGAGCCAGTACCGGAGGCGGGGTGTTTTCATGTGCGTGTCCTGTGATGTGTGCCGATTTCTGATGGACAACACCGTGAGGTAATTGTTTCCTGCCATATTAATGCCTTTTTTATCAAGTTGTTGCGGAAATTCAACTGGCACTTATCGGTGCCGTTAAGGTCAATATGGGTAGAGTGACGAGTAGGGGGGTTGAAATGGATATCCGTTACCCAAGTCCGGAAGAGGCCGGAATCAGGGTTCCTCCGCACCTTAAGCAGGAGCGCTTTTGTGCCGGTTTCAGGCACGGGCTCGAGGGCGGGCAGTTGAACCGGGTGGAATACCTGCGGCTGTCCTTCCGTGAGGGGTTCCGGGCGGCGAAACTCTACCTTCGCGAGGTTCGCCGCCGCCAGGGTATTCTGGAAATGCCGCTGCGCTGGAAAGTGCGGATATATACCGCCTGAATTCGACCGGAAACGCCGGCGTGCCGGAATCCGCTGGTTGAACGGGCGTGGGCTGTCCTCCTGTGTCGGTCAGGGGCTGTCCGTCGTTTGGGGTATTGAACCGGCCAATGGAACCTGCGCTACTCCCTGACCTTCGCCAGCACATTGACATGAAACGCGATCTGTTCCAGGTAGGCCTGGGTATCGCGTGCGCCGGCGGCAATATTGACGCGGAGCCTGCAGTCATCCAGATCCAGTTCCCCGGCCGCGCCGAAGATCTGCCAGCCGGCAAAACTGGCAACGCCGTCCGTGCGCCCGCCCGCGAAGGATGCCGTTGTGACAACCTTGATGATGTCTTCCCCGTTGTCGCAATCGTATCGCCTGCCGATGTCAAAGCAGACGACTTCCAGTGACCAGCGCGGATGCGGCAGACCGCCGCGCAGTTCAACTTCCGCCATGCCGCTGTAGATGAAAAGCCGGTTGGCACCGTCCGGCCCGTCTACATGGATTTCCATTTCCTGCATGTTGGTCAGGCGGTTGGGTTCAATGACGTTTGAATAATCCACAGCAAACCTCCTGTTGTTCTGGTTCTGGCATTCCAGCTAACTATTGGACGATACTTGGTCCGAGAAGGCAAGTGCCAGGGGCGTGCCCGGGCCCGCAAACAAGGACCTCAGTCGGACTTGTTGCGTGTCGGGGGCTGCGGCAGAGGGAACGGCGTGACATTTCCCGCGACCCCGTCGGTGGCGATAATCTTGCTCGCGCCTTCACGTGTCACTTCGTCGATACGAATCACCGCCTGTAGCGGGATATAGGTACGCCGTACGCCCTCGAACTCCGCCTTCAGCTTTTCTTCGGCGGGGTCGACCACCACCGTTGTCCGTTCGCCGAAAATAAGGTCCTCGACCTCGACGAAGGCATACATGCTGCTCTGCCGGACTTCGCGGGCATACAGCTCATAGATGTTGCCCTGGTTGTAGAAGGCGATGCGGTAAACCTTCCTGTCATTCGTTTTCCGGGATTCCGTCACGGCCTATTCCTCGATCAGGTGATCGAGCCCGCTCTCCATATGCAGTTCCGTCAGCTCGGTAAAGCCGCCGATGCACTCGCCGTCGATGAGGATCTGCGGAACGGTGCGCGCTCCGTTGGTTGACACGGCGAATTCGCGGCGTGCCGCCTGATCCACGTCGATACGCGCCTCGTCGTAGGGGATGTTCCACTTGTCAAGCAGCTGTTTTGCCTTGACGCAAAAGGGGCAGCTTGCCGTACTGAAAACTTTTACTCGTGCCATGATTCCGGTCCGGTCATTCTGTTCAATCCGACGGGGAAGTATACCCAATCAGTGCAAAAATCCTTATTGGGAGCGGCGCCTCGCCGCGATTCGCGCCGGGGGCGACGCTCCTACAAGACTTTAGCAGAACCTGACCGGCTGTGAACTCCCAGGATTTATGCAACTTATCGGTTATACAAGAAACCGAAATCCGCAGTCGGGGTGCCGTACTCGGCGACACGACACCACCCGCATGCCCTGTTCCGGCTGCCGGGGGGAACGGCCATTATCCCGGGTTTTCGCCGGGCTTTGTCAGGCGCACGACCTTTTTTTGCGGCGACAGGTTGATCTCATCGATGACCGTTCCGGGCCTTGCCTCCAGGATACCCAGTGCCGCGAGGGCCACGTCCCGGGGGAGGATGTAATTGTCGGCGTCGGGGCCCGGTTGAAATTCCAGCCCCGCGAAGAATGCCGTCCTGACCATGCCGGGGTTGATGATGGCGACGCGCACGCCGCTGGCGGCGCACTCCTGCCGCAGGGACTGGGCGAGCCCGCGCAGGCCGAATTTGGTGGCCGAGTAAACCGCGCCGCGCCTGCCGCCGGCGCGGGCGGACTCGGAGCCCATGAAGATAATGTCACCGCATCGCCGCTGCTTCATAGCGGGCAGCAGGGCGCGCACCAGGTAAATCTGGCTGGTCAGGTTCAGTTCCAGCAGTTCGCGAATCTGTGTATAGGAGAATTCCTCGAGCGAGCCGAACCGCCCGCTTCCCGCGCAGCAGATGATGCCGCCCACAGCGTCGTACGCATCCACAAGGTCGCCAAGAAATCCCGGCAAGGTGTCGAGCCTGGAAAGGTCGACCTCCAGGGCGGTGAAGTCTGCGTGTGCGCAGGGGAACTTGCTGAAGTCGCGGGCCATCCCGATGACCGGGTAGCCGCGCTCCAGCAGCAGCTCTGCCGTTGCGCGGCCGATACCGGAGCTTGCGCCTGTCACGACGATGCTCCTGCGGTCGGTCATGCCGCCGCTGCGCAGGGGAACAGCCGGGAAGCTGGAATGTAGCGCAGCAACTCGCCGGTGCAAAACCCGGTGAGATCCTGCTCCAGCGCGTGTTGACAGGACAGCATTCCGTCGCGTTCTGTGAAGGCACCGGCAAACAGGGGCTCGTCGGGGTACAGGCGGGCTATATTCCGGAAATAAGCGCGCGGCAGGCGGAATGTTCCCAGGCTGACGGAATGCAGCCGGCTGCCGTCGATGCGCGTGAATATCTGCCGGAACAGGCGGCGGTACTGTTGCCTGAAATCCTCCCGGTAGATTAGCGGGTCAAAGCGCAGTCCCACCGGCCAGCCGGCCTGGTGCAGCCGTACCAGGGCATCCAGGCGCCGCCCGACGGCGGGCACCCCGTGTTCCAGCGAGCGGTGGATTTCCTCCGGGGTGAAACTGAAGGCAATGACGGCATTGGCCAGCGGCTTCCGCCGCAGCAGCCCGCGCACCTGGGTGCTCTTGGTCCGCAGCTCGATTCGGGCACGGGGGTGCCCTGCGAAGAAAGGCAGGAAGGCCCCCGTAAAGCCGGTTACCGGGTCCAGTGCCAGGCTGTCGCAGTCATAACCGGAGAAAAACCAGCAGTCTGTGCCGCCCGCACCCTCGAGCAGCCGCCCGATATCCGACTGGAAGTCTTCGTAGTTCACAAACAGCACATGGTGGGCCGAGCGGTACATGCCCTGGAGAAAACAGTAGCGGCAGTCATACAGGCAGTTCAGCAGGTGTGAAAAGTAGTAGGCCCTGCCGTCGCCGATGCCGTAGCCTGCGGGGGCCGGCAGCACGCGGCGTTCGTGTTTGTGTGCCAGGATCAGAGCGGGGTGGTGTTTCTGCAGGCGGAAATCCTGCGCCTTCGGATTGAACACCTCGCCGTAGCGGTGACAGGCAACACGGCTTGCCCGCGGAAAGCGGTCAAGGATTTCCCGGGTGCGCGGGTGGTCGGTGACCGGATCTTCGATATATATCGTACAGTACACGTTTCAGAAGCCGATCGCGGCAAGCCGGTGTTCGAGGCATTGCAGTACCTCGGCCGCGTTGCGCCGGTTTTCCAGCTCGGCATCCCAGAGCGGCTGTCCCGGGGCAAGCGCCGTCCAGCGTCTGGCAAGCTCCCGCAGCCGGTGCTGTTGTGTCACGCTGAAGTGCCAGCATCCCGCCAGGCGGTCCAGCTCCGGGTGTGGTGCATGCCAGGCATTGTAGTCGCGCGCCATGTCCGTGAGCCTCCTGACCAGCCGGTCGATGGATGCCAGCTGCCCGTCCAACAGCCGTTCGCACAACCGGGCAGTTATGCCGCTCGCGGGTGTAGTCCGGTTGTCCGAAACGACCTTGAAGCACTGTACGAGTTCGGCCGTCGAGAAACGGCAGGCTGTGGGGTAAAACCCGCTGGCCTCCATGTCGTAGAGGGTGTCATCCGGATATCCGATCTCCGCTGCATCGACTGTCCGCAGGCTGCCGCTGCTGATCGCATGATCGAGCAATTGCGGCGGATACCAGTTGGTGCCGGTGGCAGTGTCCGTAATCCGGTTGGCAATCACACCGCTGCCGATCGCCCGGGTGGCGTGGCCGGCAACCCCGATGTTCAACCACGCCGGCGTGCCCGTCGCCGGTCCCCCGCTGCCGAGACAGGCCGCCGCCGCGGCTGCCGCGATCTTGCCGGGCCCCGAGACCGTGAGTGCCATCCCGGCGTTGCGATAAACCGGAAAAGCGGTCCCGGCCGGCCTGTCCCGAAGCCCGTAACGGGCGATCAGTGGCCTGGCCTCTGCAGGCAGGGCGACAACGATGTAGATCATGGGGCAATTTCCAATTGCAGGTAGCCGTCCAGTTTTTCCTGGTACCTGCTGGCCAGTTCCCTGTTGTTGCGCTTCTCGGCACCCTGAATCACGATGGCCAGCTTCTGCAGCAGTGTCTGCAGTGCGGCGTTGCGGTAATCCGCCGGGAGCGTCGCCAAGGCAAGCGTTTTTTCCAGCGCCCGGATGCGAAAACGGTCCATGCCCCAGTAACGGCGCGAGAGCTGGTCGTCATGGCCGCCGTACCTGATCACCAGGGGTGTATCGATGTACAGCACGGGAAACGCGGCACAGATGCGCAGCCACAGGTCATAGTCCTCACAGGCGGGCAGGGATTCGTCGAACAAGCCGGCCTGTTCAAGCACCTCGCGGTGCAGCAGTACGGCGGAAGGCGACATGGCGCAGCGCGGCAGACACAGCGCGAAGATGTCGCCCCCGTGTTTGGCGTGCTTCTTCATCGGATTGACCCGCCGGCCGTAGCGGATCCAGATTTCATCGGTGTGACAGACCCTGAAGTCCGGGGCCTGCCGCAATGCCGCTGTTTGTCGCTCCAGCTTGGCCGGCTGCCAGCGGTCATCGGAATCCAGCAGGGCGATCCAGTCGCCGGTTGCAGCCCGAATCCCGGTATTGCGGGCGCGGCTGACCCCGCCGTTTTCCTGGTAGATATAGCGCATGCCCCTGAACCGGGTGGTGACCATTGCCCGGGTGTTGTCGGTGGACCCGTCGTCCACCACAATGACCTCGTGCGGCGCCAGACGCTGGTCGCTGACGGACTGAAGTGCGTCTATCAGGCGCTCGGCGCGGTTCCAGGTCGGGATGACGACGGAAATGTTCATCATCCGGCATTGTCCGGATTCCCGGGCCGGATGCCAGTCTGCGGGGATCGCCGCACGGGGGAGCGCGGCTGCCGCCCAGGGGCAGATACTGACCCTCCCGGTTACGGCAGGGGAGAAAAAACGGCAGGTCGCTGTAGATTTGACGCCTGGCGGCTTATTGAATCGATGCCATACAGGCGCAGACCTGCTTGCGGATCAGCTCCATCAACTGTGCCAGACTCAGGGATTCGGGCACCTGCTGGATATTGGAAAACCAGATATTTTCCACCTGACCATTATCCCGGGCGGTGTCCTCCGTCACCAGGGGCCAGCCAATGAACACACCCTGTTTTCCGTCATCCAAGCCAACTGTAATTAGCTGAAGTTCAAGAGTTTTCATGCCGAATCCTCCTTCCACCCCGGGGAGCATGGTGTACCGGGGCTAACTGTGGGTTCGGTAGAAACCATGCATTATGTATACCATTTCGGACGGTTTAGCCGCTCTGGTGTTTCGACAGCCAGCGCCAGACCGTCCCGCTGGGGCGGTCGTGGCCGGTGCAGATATAGGTGAGCGCATGCAGGTTGTTGACGGTCCAGCGCATGTGAGTCCGGGCGTGGTCCTGGCCGCAAAACAGGACTCGGTCACCGGCCTGCAGCACGGTGTCATCCTCCGGCAGCAGGGTTTCGCTGTAGTCGGCACGCTGCAGGAACAGCGGTACGCAGGGCAGGCGGGCGGTGCTATCGCGCGGGTCGGTTATGAGGGCCTGCAGGGTGACGGGGGTGTTTTCCCGCAGCATCTCGATCACGGCCGGGGTGTACTTGCGGGCAATCGTCATGGTCCAGGTTTCCGGCGTGCGGTCAGTCAGGACACCGACGACCCGGCTGACCAGGACATTGGCCCAATCCTCGCTTTGTTCCCCCGCAAGACGCAGGAAATCGATCAGCAGGGGGGTTGTCAGGAGGTCGACCGCCCGTTGTGCGGTGATCGTGCCCGGCTGCATGAGGACATCGATGTCGGCGACCTTGAAGATGGCATCATTGTTTTGCATGTTCTGGCGTGCGATGGTGAACAGCGCCGGGTTCAGGTCGCGTGCCGTCATGATGATCGACAGGTTGTTGGCATCGTCATCGGTGCCGGCGATGATGCCGACGGCCTGTTCGATACCGGCTTCGTAGAGCGTGATCGCCTCGGTTCCGCGGCCATGGATGGCGCCTTCCGGTGCCGCGGTTCCCGCGATGTCGGCTTCAACGATGGTCGTGTGTATGCCTTTGAACGACAGGCTTTCCCGAACGGCCTTGCCAAACCGGCCGTAGCCGCAGAGGATCCACTCACCACGCGGCGGCCTGGCGAATTCCCGCAGCGGCGCCTCGCGGATACTGGTCATCCATTCATAAACCAGGTACATGCTGGGTGACTGGAACATCATCGCGAAACGCTTTGCGAATACATCGTAGGGGTTGACGATGTAGTCGGTTCCGAACGACGCCATGTTGGCTTCCGAGTCATGGGTTTCGGAGCGGCACAGCACCGGCAGATTCGGCGCCAGCAGTTTGCTGCTGATCGCAATCATGAGATTGACGTTGTCGACATCGGTCAGTGCGAGGACGCCGGCGCACTGGTGTTTCAGCAGGCCGGCGGCCATCAGGGTCGAGGCGTCCGCAACGTCGGCGCACAGCCCGGGGATATCGACGCGCAGGTCTTCCAGGCTGAGGGCCTGGATCCGGCTGTCGTTTCTGTCGATCGCCACACTGCGGATGCCCTGGTCGGCCAGCTTGCGGATCAGCAGATTACCGGCATCACCAACGCCGCAGACGAGGTAGAAAGGTTCGCGGACATGTCTTACCGAACGCGTGAAACGCGCATACGCGACGCTGCGCCGGAATGCGTGATCCTGGAAAAGGGAGAACAGCGAACCGATGGCGTACAGCCAGGCGATCACGGTCATGTACATTCCGGCAGTCGTCCAGAGCCGCTGGGTATCGGTAAACGGGAAGGGGATTTCACCGAAACCGATCGTCGATCCCATGAAGCTGACGAAGTAGAACGCATGGAAGAAACTCATGCGCCAGGGATTCCCCTGATCATCCTGGCCGGGTATCAGGACCATCCCGATGATGGAAAGGGCATAGGCAAGGATGACCGCCACCAGCGGCAGCCGCATGCGCCGCAGCAGCAGATAGATGATGTTTTTCATCCGGATCGTTCCCGGACCGGTCAGCGGCGGAACATGACCGTCTCGGTGGCCAGGATGATGACCGAGGTGATGTTGGCGAGCAGGGCGCCCCCGGAGAGTGATACGATGCTGGCCATGATGGCGGGCGTCATGCCGGCAGCGGTCGCATTAACCGATACCGCCCAGAGGATCACGGCGGCGATGAGCTGCAGGTCCGCGACCAGGCTGGTTGCGAGCAGGACGGCGCCGATATGGGCGCGATCGCCGAATTTCAGGATGGTGGCTATCAGGCTGACCACCAAGGCGGCGAAGAGTTCGTAGACGTTGTGGTGGTCGGGGTTGTCCAGCTCACCGAGAAAGAAGCCGAAGTTCAGTGTCAGCGCAAGGACAATGAAGAATGCAAAAAACACTTTTTCCAGGTTCATGGTCTGCAGCTCCCTTGTGCCGGACGGCAGGCACGTCGTCGATATGCCGCCAGGCGGGCGGGCGGCAGCCATTTTACCGGGCTACGGTAGCAAAGGGCCTGGTGGATAACAAACAGTATCAGCCGCCTTGCATGCGGGCTCAGGCGGATTGAAAAAAGCGGATTCCCGTCCGACAATGAACCATGGCCACGTATCCACCGGACGATGCAATCCTGGAGTCTCTGCAGGAGCGTGTCGGAAAAATTCACCTCCAGCAGCGGCTCGGGATCGAACATGATTACGAAAGCAGGATCTTCGGCCAGGGACGTAATTTCTTTCATATCGAGAACTGGCATTCCGTTCATTCGGTGATCCGCAACTGCCTGCGGCTGGTGCTGTTGCACGGGCGTGGTCGCAGGAATGCGCGCAGGATAGAACTGCGCCACAACCACTTCACGCTGCCGTCACTGCCGGAGGTGTTCGACGGTTTCACCATCCTGCAGATTTCCGATCTGCACCTGGACATGGCGCCGGACTTTCCCCACGTGCTTATCGAGGCGGTACGCGAAGTGAGCTATGACCTGTGCGTGTTGACGGGTGATTTCAGGGCCAGGACTTTCGGCCCGTACGCGGATGCGCTGCGGGGGATGGCCTTGGTGCGGACACACCTCAAGGGCGAGGTATACGGGGTTCTGGGCAATCACGACAGTATCTGCATGGTACCGGGGCTCGAGTCGCTGCAGATTCGCATGTTGCTGAACGAGCATGTGCCCATCATGCGCGGGGACCGGTGTATCTATCTGGCCGGTGTGGACGATGCGCATTACTACCGCGCGGACAATCTGGAGAAAGCTGCGGATACCATTCCTGCGGAGGCGGTGTCGATCCTGCTGGCCCATACCCCGGAAATCTACCGTCACGCGGCTCACGCCGATTTCAGCATCATGCTCTGCGGGCACACCCATGCCGGGCAGATCTGCCTCCCCGGCGGCATCCCGCTGATGTGCAACGCACGTTGCGTGCGCGATGTCTGCGCCGGCACCTGGACCTACCGGGACATGGCGGGCTACACCTCGGCCGGGTCCGGGTCCTGTGTCGTGGATGTGCGCATCAACTGCCCGCCGGAGATCACCCTGCATCACCTGCATCGCCCCTGAGCAGTTTCGGCAGGCTGCTCAACAACAGGTCAATCACGACAAACAGGCACACGGCCACGAACATTTCCATGCCGGTTGGACCGAGAACGGGCCGCATGACCGTGAGCGGCAACAGGGTTTCGGGCAACTGGTCGAGCAGGGGCGCCGAGTGGCCAGAGGTAAAGCCGAGACGCCGCTTGACGAAGCTGGAAGCCAGGTCACCCAGCATGGCCAGTCCGCCAAAGGATGCGCCTGCCAGGAGGCTCATGCCAAACAGGGGAGCCAGCACCGCCGTGACGGCGATGGCGGCGACGAATCCGCGAATGGTCTTGGAATCCCCCAGCAGGGGTTGCCCGTCGGGCAGGACCAGATGGCCGTCCAGCGGCCGGTCCCAGCGGCAGCCCGCCACCAGGTTGACGAGCACCGGTACCCCGTTGGCGATAACAAGCAATGTGGTGAGTTCGGCGACCAGAAAAACATTCATTGGTATTTTGTTGTCGATGCCGTGTTATGAATCAAGGGTACCGGTTTGCGCTGCAGTGCGCGAGTTGGCGGGGGCCTGAATGCACGGCACGACCGATGTACAGGGATGTACGAGTGTCGCGGGAGGGCAGGAAGCCGGGAGCGACCTTCCCTGTAGGCGCATCCCTCCCGCGCATCCCTGCGCTCCGGGATGTACCTACATCCCTGTAGGCAAAAAAATCCCGCCGTTGGGGAGGCGGGTGGAATTGGAGGTTGGTATTTGGGCAAATACTCGAACTTCAATGGCTGCAAATTATCGCTGTTCTTGTCGGTGCCGCGGAACGACATGTCGGACGCAGACCGTTGCATCTCATTAACCCGGAGTCTATCCGGTGCAATGAGCATATTGATTACGCCCGTTGGCGAGGGACCTGTCAACCACAAAGGATTGACGCGGTGCGGGCCGTTTTTCCGGCGGTTTGCGTAGGTTTCTGATAAGCCTTGGATATCGGGAAACCTGATTTTTTCTCTGTTTGAATTTCCGTGACACTTTTTGCCCGCGGATGGCGGGCGATACCCCTGATAACCTGGCACACCCTGCCTGACTGTGCTCACAGGTAATTGATTTAAAATGAAAATAATCTCTTCCCCTAAGGTATGGCCGAATGGATATGGTGATGCAACTTTTACCTCCATATACTTGACTAAAATACTAGGTTATTCTAGTTTTGATTCAACCGGGTTTTATCTTGATAGGATTTAAATAAATAAAAACAATGAGTTGCACTAACGCACGCAAAGTGGAGGCGATTTCCCATGGGTTCCGCGAACCGGCAGATTGATACACAGCTTGGCAGGGAATATACGGCAGGATTCGTTACCGATGTCGAATCCGATGCCTTGGGCGCTGGCCTGGATGAGGACATCATTCGGCTGATTTCCGGCAAGAAACAGGAACCGGATTATTTACTGGACTGGCGTCTCCGTGCGTACCGTCACTGGCTGACCATGAATGAACCGCGCTGGTCCAGCGTGCGCTACCCGCCGATCAACTACCAGGACATCAGCTATTATTCCGCGCCGAAGTCGCAGCAGGACGGGCCGAAGAGCCTGGCTGAAGTGGACCCCCGGCTGCTGGAGACCTATGCCAGGCTCGGTATCCCGCTGGCGGAACAGGAAATGCTGGCCGGGGTGGCCGTGGATGCCGTGTTCGACAGTATGTCGGTCGCCACCACCTTCAAGGAGAAACTGGCCGAGCACGGGATCGTGTTCTGCTCCTTTTCCGAGGCAGCCAGGAACCATCCCGCGCTGGTGGAGCAGTACCTGGGAACGGTGGTGCCGTACACTGACAATTTCTTCGCCAGTCTCAACTCGGCGGTTTTCAGCGACGGCTCATTTGTCTACGTGCCGAAGGGTGTGCGCTGCCCGATGGAGCTGTCGACCTATTTCCGCATCAACGCCTCCAAAACCGGCCAGTTCGAACGTACCCTGATCATCGCCGACGAGGGCAGTTATGTCAGCTACCTGGAAGGCTGCACGGCACCCATGCGCGATGAGAACCAGCTGCATGCGGCGGTTGTCGAACTGGTCGCCCACCGGGATGCCGAGATCAAGTATTCCACCGTGCAGAACTGGTACCCCGGAGATGAGGAGGGCAAGGGCGGTATCTATAATTTCGTGACCAAACGGGGCGCCTGTCGCGGTGCCAGCAGCAAGATCTCCTGGACGCAGGTGGAGACCGGCTCCGCGATTACCTGGAAATATCCGAGCGTGCTGCTGGAAGGCGACAACTCGGTGGGAGAATTCTATTCGGTGGCCATGACCAATAACCACCAGCAGGCCGATACCGGGACCAAGATGGTCCATATCGGGAAGAATACCCGGAGCACCATCATCTCCAAGGGTATCTCGGCGCGCTTCGGGCAGAATGCCTATCGCGGGCTGGTCAGGATCCTTCCGGGCGCCGCGGGTGCGCGGAACTATACCCAGTGCGATTCCCTGTTGATGGGTGATCGTTGCGGCGCCCATACCTTTCCGTACATCGAGGTCAGGAACGACACGGCCCGGGTGGAGCACGAGGCGACCACTTCCCGCATCGGAGCAGACCAGCTTTTCTACTGCCTGCAGCGCGGACTGTCGGCCGAAGATGCGGTGACCCTGATCGTGAGCGGCTTCTGCAAGCAGGTCATCAAGGAATTGCCGATGGAGTTCGCCGTCGAGGCGAAGAAGCTGCTCGGCGTCAGCCTCGAAGGCGCAATTGGCTGATTCATTCAGTCAGGGAGATTGTCATGTTATCCATACGGAATCTGCAGGCTTCAATTGAAGGCAAGGCGATCCTCAACGGCATCGACCTGGAGGTGGGCGGCGGAGAAGTGCACGCCATCATGGGACCGAACGGTTCCGGGAAAAGCACCTTCGCCCATGTGCTCGCCGGCCGCGAACAGTACGAAGTCACCGGGGGCGAGGTACGTTATGACGGCGCGGACCTGCTCGCCATGAAACCGGAGGAGCGGGCACGCGCCGGCCTGTTCCTGGCCTTCCAGTATCCGGTGGAGATCCCCGGTGTCAGCAACATCTACTTTCTCAAGTCGGCGCTGAATGCCGTGCGCACCCGCAACGGTCTGCCCGAACTGGATGCCATGGATTTCATCGCCCTGGTCAAGGAAAAGCTGGCGTTTATGCAGATGGAAGAGGAACTGCTATACCGGTCGGTGAATGAAGGTTTCTCCGGCGGCGAAAAGAAGCGCAACGAAATCCTGCAGATGCTGGTGCTGGAGCCGCGCCTTGCCATTCTCGATGAAACGGATTCAGGGCTGGATATCGATGCCCTGAAGGTCGTTGCCGACGGTGTCAACAGCCTGCGCGGAAGCGATCGCGCCATGATCGTGGTGACGCATTACCAGCGCCTGCTGAATTACATCAAACCGGACTTCGTCCATGTGCTTTCGGGCGGCCGGATCGCCAGGTCCGGTGGTCCCGAACTGGCGCTGGAACTCGAGGCGCGGGGTTATGGCTGGCTGGCGGGGGAATCGCAGGCGGGAGCCGCGCCGTGAACGCCCCGCAGTCCGGCTACCTGGCTGATTTTCGCGCCGCGCGCGACTCCCTGCCCGGCGGGCAGGCCGCCTGGATGCGATCGCTGAGAAATGCCGCCATGGATATCTTCATGGAGCAGGGTTATCCGGCAACGCGCACGGAGGAATGGAAATACACTGACCTGCGGGCGCTGTCAAAAGGGCATTTCACGGCGCCTCACGGGCAGCCTGGGATCGATGCCGCATCCCTGGGTGCCTGGATGCTGGATGGCGAACCGGTCCACCGGCTGGTCTTTGTCGACGGTCACCATGTACCGGGGCCGGGTTCCCCCGATCCCCGGTTGCACGGCATCACGATCCGCAGCCTGCGCGATGTGCTGGACAGCGATCCGGACCTGCTGCAGGCGCACCTGGGCAGCACCGTCGAGCTGCAGGAGCCGGGGTTCAATGCCATGAATACGGCCTTCATGCGGGACGGGGCTTATGTCCGCCTGGAGCAGGGGGCCGTGCTGGAGCGGCCGTTGCACCTGCTGTTTCTTTCCAGCGGGACGCAGGATGCACTGACCGCGGTGCGGAATCTCGTGATTGCCGGCCCGAACAGCCGGGCCACCATCATCGAATCCTGGGCGTCCCTGGATGATGCGACCTGTCTGACGAGCGCCGTGACGGAGATCGTCCTGGAGCACGGCGCCGCCGTCGAGCACTACAAGCTGGAGCAGGAAGCCGAGTCCGGCTACCACATGGCGGGCATCTACGTCAGGCAGTGCGACGAAAGCCGGTTTTCCTCGCACAACTGCACCCTTGGCGGCAGGCTGGTACGCAATGACCTCCAGGTCGCGCTGGATGGCGCCGGCGCCGAATGCAGCCTGAACGGCCTGTACGTCACGCACGGTCGGCAACACGTGGACAACCATACCCGGGTCGATCACAACCGGCCCCGGGCCCGCAGCGGTGAATGGTACAAGGGCGTGCTCGATGGACGCTCGCGCGCCGTTTTCAACGGCCGCATCGTCGTCCACGAGGATGCACAGAAAACAGAGGCGGCACAAAGCAACCATAACCTGTTGCTGTCCGGTCGCGCGGAAGTCGATGCCAAGCCGCAGCTCGAGATCTATGCCGATGATGTCAAGTGTGCGCATGGCTGTACGGTCGGACAGCTGGATGAAGCGGCTCTGTTTTATTTGCGCGCCCGCGGTGTCGATAAAGCGGTTGCGCGGCAGCTGCTGGTGTATGCCTTTGCCGACGACGTGCTGGAGCGCATGCGGCTGGGGTCCGTGCGACGATTGCTGGAGAGGCAGCTGACCGGTCGCCTTCTGCCTGCCGGGATGCCGCTGCGGGAAAACCCGATACAGGGGCACTGAACACATGTCGAAGGAGCCTGATATGTCCTACTTGCGCGATCTCTACGAGGAGACGATCCTGGACCACAACCGGAAGCCGCGGAACTTCCTGTATGTGCCGCAGGGCGTCAACCGCCATGCACAGGGATTCAACCCGGTCTGCAATGACAACTTCACCGTGCACCTGCGCGTGGAAGACGGGGTCATCAGGGATGCGGGATTTGAAGGGGCCGGCTGTGCCATATCGACGGCATCGGCCTCCCTGATGACGGAAAGCATCAAGGGCAAGACGGAGGCGGAGGCGCGTTCACTGCTGCAGGGCATGCATAATCTGCTGACGGCGGAGGGCGATTCGGGCGATGTCGGCAAGCTCGAGGTGCTGGCCGGCGTGCACGAGTATCCCATGCGCATTAAATGCGCCACCCTTCCCTGGCATACGCTGCGGGCGGCCCTGGACGGGAATGATGAAACCGTGACCACCGAGCCAAAATGACTGAGACCGACAGGCCGGCGGAGCAAACCCTTGAGCGGCGCGTGATCGCCGCGTTGCGCACTGTGTTCGACCCCGAGCTGCCGGTCAATATCTACGACCTGGGACTGATCTACGGGCTTGACGTGGACGAACCGTCAGGGCGGGTGGCGATCAGGATGACGCTGACGACACCCGGGTGTCCGGTGGCGCAGTCATTTCCGGCAACCGTGGAATGTGCGCTGCGCGCCGTGCCCGGTGTGCGGGACGCCTGCGTCGAACTGGTCTGGGATCCCCCCTGGAGCCGCGAACGGATGTCGGAGGCGGCGCGCCTGATGACGGGTATGTATGACTGAGCGATCCGGCGATGGCTGAATGGATGGATGTCATGTCTGCCGATGAACTGCAGGCACTCGGCGTAACAGTCGTGGATCTGGATGATGTCGAGGTTGCCGTATTTCTCGTCGACGGCAGTCTGTATGCCATCGAAGACGTCTGCACGCATGACGGCGGCCCCCTGGCGGACGGTGAGGTCTCGGGATGCGAGATCGAGTGCCCCCGCCACGGGGCGCGCTTCGATCTGCGTACCGGCAAGGTCACGGCGCCGCCGGCCTATGAGGACATCGCTGTGTTTCCGGTACGCATCCGGGAAGGAATGATCCAGATCAGGGACGACCGGGATGACTGAGCGCATCTGATCCAGCCGCCATTCCGCGGTGAGGGCGACGCACCCGGGTTTTTCTCCGATGGCAATCGCAGCGCAGTGTCACCGCTGCCGGGATCGGCCGCAAAAGGGCGCGGGTGCCCGGCGCTATGAATCCTTCCTGCGGGCGCCCGTCAGCCGCTTGAATATTAGACAATACTAATTTAAGGGATCTGTTATATACTATCTTTTCCCCGCCGCGATACCCTGTCCGGGTGCGCGTCAGCGCCGCCGGGTGGCAGCCAGCCGCTCCTGCGGAGCCCGTTTTGAATCGTGGTGGTATTTGTTACTGACTTCGGAAGCGAAAGCATGCATAAGCGACTGTTTGCGTCTCTACTACTCGTGCTGATCGCCGCACTGTCCACGGCGGCCGTGCGCGCCGATGTGCTCGTCCTGGTGCACGGTTATCTGGGCAGCGACCGTTCCTGGGATGCGAGCGGTATCAGCGCCCTTCTGCAACAGCATGAGTGGCAGCGTGCCGGCAGCTACCTCGCCGGTCCGGGCGGGCTGCAGCTTCTCGTGGCACCCGGCGTGCGGGCGCAGCGGAAGTTCTATACCGTGGACCTGCCTTCGGAAGCGCCGGTGATTGTTCAGGTCTATCTGCTGGACGGGGTCATGGATGCCATCCGGAGCCGGCATCCCGCCGAACCGCTAATCCTCGTCGGCCATTCCGCCGGCGGTGTCGTGGCGCGCGCGGCGCTGGTCCGCGGTGATTCGGAGAACGTCAAGGCGCTGATCACCATTGCCAGTCCGCACCTGGGCACTGTACGGGCCGAGCAGGCGCTGGATGCAACCGACATCCCGTTTCCCCTGTCGCTGGTGACGGACTTCTTCGGCGGAGAAACCTACGCTACGGCGATGCGCTCCCGCAGCCTGTATGTGGACCTGGTAAGGCCGCGCCCGGGTTCCCTGCTCTACTGGCTGAACAGCCAGCCACACCCGGATATCGAATACTTTTCCATTGTACGGGGCGAGAGTCCGGCCGGGTGGGGCGATTTCGTGGTACCGGCATACAGTCAGGACATGAACAACGTCCCGGCGCTGCAGGGGCGCTCGTCATTGATCACGATTCCGGGCAACCACGGACTCGAGGCACTCGATGGTGCCGCCATCGTGAATATTCTGGACGGCCTGAAATAAGACGGGCGGGGCGGGCGCACGGCGTCTCCATAGCCCGCCTTCCCCCGCCGGTCGGTCGCTCGCAGCGGCATATCCGCCAGGTCGCCGCGCCGGAAAGGGCCGTTTTCCCGCACGAGATTGGATTAAGGCAATGCGCTGGGTTATAAATCGAATATGCGGCATGCCATAGAAATGCGGGTAATATTCCTGGGCGGCTGTCGGGGGGGGTGTTGAGTTGATTCGCTTTGTCTCCCGGCTGGCGTGGCGCCTCATCTGCTGGATTGAATTCATCCTGTTCACCCTGACAATGTACCTGCTGTCGTTTCTGCCGCGGGCCGTGTTGCGTGGATTCTATTTCCCCCTGTTTCGCTACTGGGCGCGCGCCTTTGTCCGGGCGCTGGGTATTGACCTGCGCGTACACCAGAAAAATATCCGGCCCTTGCCGGAGCGCTACATCCTGATCGCCAACCACCCTTCCGCATTCGAGGACATCGGCATTCCCGCCGTGTTTCCGGTGCACTCGCTGGCGAAGGTCGAGGTCAGGGACTGGTGGGTCGTCGGGAGAATCAGCACCGCATCAGGTACCCTGTATGTACACAGGGAATCCAGGGAGTCGCGCAATGCAGCGGCCGAACAGATCGAGCAGGAACTGCGTGCGGGCAGGAATATCGCCCTCTATCCGGAGGGCGGCTGCAAGGGCCGGCGCATCTTCGAATCGTTTCGCTATGGCGCATTTGACGTTTCACTACGCACCGGCATTCCGGTGCTGCCGGTATTCCTGCACTATGAATCCCAGGATGATTTCGAATGGCACGCCCCCCAGACGCTGTTGCACAAGATCTGGCACATGAGTACCACCCGCAACAACCGTGTCAATTTCTACATCTATGATGCCTTCGAGCCCGGCGAGTTCAGCGACAGGGAATCCTACGCAAACCACGTGCACGACAGGTACCTGCAATGGCAGGCCCGGTATCTCGACTAGGCATGGGTATGAAACGCCATCTTCCCGTCTGGCGTCCGGCGCTGCTGGCGGCACTCCTGCTGGCGGCCGGGCCGGTCTGTCCGGCCGATGCCCCCGACGTGGCCACCAGTTCACCGGCACCCGTCAACGCGGAGATGTTGAACGCCCGGCTCGGGGAAATCGAGTCTTCCACCGATATTGACGAGAACACCCGGGCGGCCGTGGCCGACCTGATCCGCCGCGCGCTGGGCAACCTGGAATCCGCGCGCACAAACGAGGCGCAGACGGAGGATTTTGTCAGCGCCATCCAGTCCGCGCCGGAGGAGACCCGCAAGATCCGTGAGGAACTGGCTCGCAGCTCCGGTGATGCGGCCACGGCGAGCATCAAGGCAACGGAATCCTCGGACTTTGAGGAGATCGAGCGGGAATTGTTGCAGGAGAAGGCAAACCAGGTTGCAGTCAGGGCGAAGCTCGATGACCTGCAGGAGCAGCTGGAAGCGCAGGCCAAACGTCCCGTGGAAATCCGGCAGCGCCTGATTGCCGCCCAAAAAGAACAGGATGACCTGGTGTCCGAGCAGGACCTGCAGACACCGGCGGGCGAATTGCCCTGGCTGACGGAAGCGCGCCGCTGGGCGCAGTCCACGGGTATCGCGGCCCTGAAAAGCGAGGTGAAAATGCTGGACCAGGAACTGCTGAGTCAATCGGTCAGGAGTTCCCTGCTGGATGCGAAAATCGAGCAAACGAGCCGCAGCCTGGAGCGCATCGGCAGCCGGATCAACCGCCTCGAGATGCTGGCAAGTCGCCAGGGACAGGCCGCCGTCAAACAGGTGCAGGACAGGGCGAAGGTGGCGGCCAGCGATGCACAGGGCAAGCCCCCGCTGGTGCAGGAACTGGCGGACAGGAATGCCAAGCTGGCCAATGACCTGGATTACAGCACACGGAGGCTGAAAACAATTACAGCCAGTGATGACGAGATCGATGCACAGGCAAAGCAAATCGGGGAGAGTTTCCGGCAGGCCAGGGAAAGGCTTGATATAGCCGGTATGAGCAACGTGCTGGGCGAGGTGCTGCGTGAACAGATGCATACGCTTCCCGATTTGCGCGCCTTGCGCAAGCAGGCAAAGCAGCGCGAGCGGGAAAATGCCGATGTCACCCTGCGCCTGATCAGGGAAAGTGACGAGTACAAGGAACTGCAGGAGCCGGACACCTATATAAAAGCGCTCGCCACGGATCTGCCGGACAGCGAACTTGAGGCAATACATGCCGATCTCACGAACCTTGTCGAGATCAGGAAGTCCCTGCTCGAGAACGCCATCACGATCGACAATAGCTACCTGCGTGCGTCATCGGAACTCGAGGCGGCATACCAGCGCCTGTACAAGGCAACGCAGGAATACCGGAATTTTCTGGACGAAAACCTGCTCTGGATTCGCAGCGCACCCGTGCCTGGCCTGCGAGACATGGAGGTTGTGCCGACCCAGATCGCCATCATGCTGTCCCCGGGCAGCTGGCAATCCGTGCTCCGGACGCTGCTTGCCCGCTCGACGGAATCGCCTCTGCTGGTCCTGGTGCTCGCAATCTCGGGGTGGCTGGTGTGGAAGTCCAGACAACTGTATGCCTTTATCAAGCTGATGGGCAGCAGGGTGGGCAAGCCCTCGCTGGACGAGTTTACCTTTACCCTGAAGGCACTCGGCGCGAGCGTTCTGCTGGCCGCCCCCTGGCCGCTGCTGCTGTGGATACTGGGCTGGGAGCTGGGCTCCGCGGCTGCGGCGACCGACTTCTCGAGTGTCGTGGCCGAGGCATTGCTGTGGGTGGCGCCGGCATTTTTCTATATACAGTTTTTCAGCATCATGTGCCTCCCGGGGGGGGTGGCGGAAAGGCATTTCGGCTGGGTCGGCAAGCTGACGGGGGGGCTGCGGCGCGAGTTTCGCTACCTGAAGGTTGTTTTCCTGCCGCTGGCCTTCGCGACCCTGATCATCGCCAACCTGGACCAGCCGGATCTGGGCTTCGGGCTGATGCGCATCGGCCTGGTGGCGATCCTGCTGGTCCTGGCGTTGTTCTTTTACCGCCTGTCAAGACTGCTGGTGCTGCAGCTGGAGGGGGCCCGCCGCAGTGTGCGCTATTTCTGGGCCGCGCTGACTGTTGCCACTCCGTTGCTGCTCGCCGGGTCTGCCCTGAGCGGTTATTTCTATACGGCGGGGATACTGGCGCGCAGCCTGGTCGCCACCCTGTGGTTCGTCTTCGGGTTGGTCGTTCTGCACCAGGTGGTGGTGCGCTGGCTGCTGCTGACCCAGCGACGCATCGCCCTGCAGGTGATCCGCGAACGCCTGCGGGCAGCGCGGGAAACCGTGCCGGTCGAGCAGAAGGACGATGCAGGTGCCGCCGCAGAATTCGAGGAGCCCGAGGTGGACCTGGTGGCCCTGAGCATGGAAAGCCGCAAACTGCTCAACATCCTGCTGACCATCATCGGCATCGTCGGTTTATGGCTGATATGGTCGGATGTGTTGCCGGCCTTCGGCATTCTCGACGAAGTGATCCTCTGGCACCATAGCGCCGTTGTCGCGGGAAGTGAACAGCTCCTGCCCGTCACGCTGGCGGATATCGGCAAGGCGCTGCTGATCGCCATCGTGACTATCGTGGCGACGCTGCGCCTGCCCGCACTGCTGGAGATCGTGCTGCTGCAGCGTTTCCGGCTCACCTCCGGCAACCGCTATACCGTCACCACGCTGACGACCTACGCCATCGCGGCCATCGGTATTGTGCTGTTTTTCGATGCTGTGGGCGGAAACTGGTCCCAGATACAGTGGATATTTGCCGCACTCAGCGTGGGTATCGGTTTCGGCCTGCAGGAAATCGTGGCGAATTTCATCAGCGGCCTGATCATCCTGTTCGAACAGCCGGTACGCGTGGGCGATGTGGTGACGGTCGGCGATACCACCGGGGTGGTTACCCGTATCCGCATACGTGCCACCACCATCCGCAACTGGGACCGGCAGGAGCTGCTGGTACCCAACAAGGAATTCATCACCAACCAGCTGCTGAACTGGTCGCTGTCGGACCAGACAACCCGGATCAAGGTGCCGGTCGGTATTGCCTATGGTTCGGATGTCCAGCAGGCGATGGCGTTGATGGAAGAGGCGGCCAGGGAAAACAGCAACGTCCTGGCCGATCCCGCGCCGTCCATCATTTTCGAGGCGTTCGGCGACAATACGCTGAACCTGGTATTGCGCTGCTTCGTCGGTGATCAGGATATCCGCCTCCTGACCATCACCCAGTTGCACGAGGCGGTGAACCGGAAATTCAGCGCTGCCGGTATCACCATCGCATTCCCGCAGCGCGATGTCCATCTGGACAGCCTGCGGCCGCTGGAGGTCCGGATCCTGAAGGATGATGCCGGCTAGAACCGGGCACACCCGGACCAACTGCAGATGAAGCTGCGCACCCAGATTTCCCTGCTGTTGTTCCTTTTCGGCCTGGTCCCGCTGCTGGTGGCCGTTGTGATCAATGTGCCCATGATCTTTGAACGGATCAATGTACTGTATCACGAGGCGCACGTGCAGAACCTGCGTGCCGGCTTCAGCGATCTCGACCAGCATATCGCCCGCAGGCATGAAATGGCGCGCTTGCTGGCGCGGATGCCGGAGCCGGGCATGTGGCGCACGGGTGATGAACAGGCATCGGAAGTTACGCTCGAAACGGCACGAGCCAACTACGCGGACTGGGTAAACCAGATTCTGTTCGACCAGCTTGATATCACCCAGGTGGTCTTTATCGACGGTTCGGGCCAGTCGCATTTCTGGCTTGACCGCAACAGCAAGACGGGCCAGCTTGAAATACGTACAGAAGAGAAAACCGGTCTCAACCAGCGGCTGATCACCGCAGGCAGGCGCCTGCCGCCCGGTGGTGTTGTGACCGGCCCGATCAGTATCGATCATGAAGCCGGCATGATATCTCCGACGCGATACATGCAATTGAGCATCATCAGTCCTGTGGTGATGCCCTTTATCTCTCCCGATGACAAGGGCGCTGAAAAAGATCGTGGTGTGGTGATGATCTACCTGGATATGGGCGGCCTGGCAGCAGCCTACCATGGCAATTTCTGGGTTCATAACGACGGGACTTACCTGGTAATGCCCGGCGATGAAGCACCGACGACGACGGCATTCGAGGATTTCCCCGGGCTGGAGGAGATTTTCAGGAAAGGCGATCTGGGGCTCTGGGAATACCAGGGTCAGGAAGTGCTGTGGGTGCCGTTGTTCGACACCGAGACGCTGGGGCCGCTATGGGTAGGGCGCAGCGTGGACCCCTCGCCGATTACGCAGTTTCAGCGAACGATACAGGGCCGTATCGCGACGGTGGCGATCGGGCTGCTGGTCGTGGTGTTCATCGTGGCCCGGCTGATTGCTGTCAGGTCCGAACGCCTGGGGCGCGAATTAACGAACGGAATATCGCGTGTGCTGGAACGCGATACGGCGGTCAGTTTTTCCTGGCGACGGCCCCAGGAGCTGCAGGAGCTGGGCAGCAACCTCACCCGGCTGGCCGAGAAGCATGCTGGCCACAGCCGGGCCCTGCAGGAATATGCCCGGGAGCTGGAGGCAAGCAACCGCTACAAGTCGGAGTTCCTGGCAAACGTCAGTCACGAGCTGCGCACACCGCTGAACTCGATTCTGCTGCTCTCCAAGATGCTGGCAGAGAGTTGTGCCGGAAAAAACCTTGCAGACGAAAGTCGGCAGGCGCGGGTTATCCACGGTGCGGGTACGGACCTCAAGTCACTGATTGACAATATACTCGACCTGTCCCGGATCGAGGCGCGACAGATGACGCTGGTTGCGGAGCCGGTGAATCTGCGTAAAAGCCTGGGGGATGTCATCGAGCTGATGAGACCGCAATTCGAGGAAAGGCAGCTGGCTCTGTCACTGGAAGTCGATGCAGCCGTACCGGAAACCATCGTAACGGACAGTGAGAAATTACGGCAGATTCTGGTCAATTTTCTGTCCAACGCCGTCAAGTTTACCAGCCGGGGAGGGGTGACCGTCCGCCTCGGCAGCGGTCGCGACCAGGCCGGCCAAAACTGGCCGGTTGCCATCAGTGTGGCCGATACCGGCATCGGTATACCGGCGCACAAGCGCGCGCTCGTGTTCGATGCATTCCAGCAGGCGGATGGATCAACCAGTCGCCGCTATGGGGGTACCGGACTCGGTCTTGCCATCAGTCGTGAACTGGCCCGTCTGATGGGCGGGCGCATCGAACTCGAGAGCGAGACCGGAACGGGTTCCACGTTCACCCTGTGGCTGCCGCTGGAGGTCCCCGAACTGGCGGAGGATGCTGTGGCCGCAAGACCCGTGATGGAGGCTGATGTCCTGGAGCAGCAGCCATTTCTACCGCAGGCCGACTATCAGCAGGCGCGTGTGCTGCTGGTCGATGACGATGTGCGCAACCTGCTGGCTCTTACGCCACTGCTTGAGCGCTGGAATCTGGAAGTCATGGCGGCCGGTGACGGTCAGGAGGCACTGGAGACGCTGGAAACAGATAAGGACTTCGACCTGGTTTTTATGGATATAATGATGCCCGGGATGGACGGTTATGAGGTGATGGCGGCATTGCGTGCACGGCCGCGTTTCGGCCATCTTCCGATAATCGCCCTGACCGCGAGGGCTGCCGCGGACGATCGGCAGCATTGCCTGGATGCCGGCGCCAGCGATTGTATCGTCAAGCCGGTAGACCCGACTGAATTGAAGACCATGATTGACCGGTATCTTGGTGGAACGGATGTGGCGGTGAAGAAATGAAGCCGGGAAGCGCCTGATGAATCGATATGAAGGTTTCAGGATCCTGATTGTTGACGACAATGCCAACAATCTGTACTCGCTGCGCACCCTGATCGGCAAGTACATGGATGTCGAGGTCCTGGAGGCGGATTCGGGCCAGGCGGCGCTGGATATCGCACTGCATGATCCGCGTATTGATCTGATCGTGCTGGATATCCAGATGCCTGGGATGGACGGTTTTCAGACAGCCTCCATGCTCAAGGTGCGGAAAAAAACACGGGATATCCCCATTATTTTTCTTACAGCGGCATACAAAACCGACGAATTCCAGCAGAAAGGCTATGAAGTCGGGGCGGCGGACTATCTGCTCAAACCGATCGATGACAACCAGCTGATCAACAAGATCAGCACCTATCTGCGTCTGATCGAGAAAGAGCGGGATATGAATCGCCGGCTCGAGAGGCTGGTTGAGGAGCGTACCCGGGAACTGCACACGGCCAAGAACTATCTTGAAAACGTCATCAACAATATGGGTGAGGCGCTGCTGCTGCTGGAGCCTTCGGGCAGGATCAAGGCAGTCAATCCGGCGGCTTGCCGTATGCTGGGCTATGCAGAACACGAGCTGTCGGGAATGGCTGTCGGGGACGTTTTCGAAGAGCCCGACTCGGAGCAGGCCAATGCATTCATGGGGCTATGGCTTGAGGCATTGATCCGCACAGGCACGATCAGCAGCATCGAGGCCAGATTCATCGCAAGGGATCAGAGGCGGGTACCGATATTGTTCTCACGCACCGCAATCACGGACGAGAGCGGTGAAATTACGGATATAATCTGCATCGCAAAGGACATGACAGGATACAGACGGGTCGAGGAAGATCAGGCTCAACCCTGAGAGTTACAAGCCCGGGCGCAGGGAGTACACTCTGTTGCGGGAATGTATGGAGTATTCAATGGAAGCGCCAACACCAGACGAGGGCCCGGAAGAGGATATTGTTCTCACAGCGGACGCCCTCAAGGCCATGGGACACCCGCTACGCTGGAAAATCCTGTGCACCCTGGGCAACGAGGAGATGTCGGTCGGGGAGATCGTCGAGAGGATCGGTACGTCTCAAAGCAACGTTTCCCAGCACCTCGACCAGTTGCGTAACAAGAATATTGTCACCTCCCGACGCGACGCCAACCGGATTTATTACCGTGTCCGGAACGACCAGCTGCTGGAACTGATCGGCACCATGCGGAGCGTGTTATGCCATACGAATCTGAACGACATGCCGTCGCCGGAGTAGGGATTGTTTTTGATACCGCTTTCAGCGTGCCAGGCAGGACTCGTCGGCACGGCGTATTGCGCCGGCGAGCGCTAAATACTGTCCGCATCGGTATACAGGCAAGGCGTGCGAATGGACGCCACGCGGTATTTACAGCTCCTGCGGGGGATGCATGCCCTGTTTCGGTGCCGGGTGCCTGCGGGGCATTCGGGTCGGACCCGGGGCAGGGCTTGCGGGGATGGGTCATCCTGGCGCATACGGGCGCTGCTGCAGAGGCTGGCGGGATGGGCTGATTTGAGTATAAATAAATATTAAACAATCAGTTACGATTCATCATGGTCAGTCGACCGGTGTGCGGCTGGATCGACGTTAGCGGATATCGCCATGCCTCCAAGCAAATTGCTACTGTCCATCGTGGAACTCGGCGGTTATCCGAATTTTACGCCCCTATACAGGGATCTGGGCTTCGAGGTGGTTGTCGAGAACCGGATGCGCAAGGCCATCGGGTTTCTGAAACGGCGAAAACCGGATGTCATCGTGACGGAGTTCAATTTTCAGTCCGATTTCAGGGATCGCACCAGCAGCCTGGAGTCGTTGCTGGCGGCGGTCCAGCGGCTTCCGGATGTGCGTGTCATTGTGTTTTATGAAACCGAGTATGCGTCGCAGTTTGCACGATTGCGGGAACGCCTGCCGGTACATCATGCACTCGCATTTCCGGTCGATGCGGGCGAACTGCGCGGCACCCTGACCGGAATCCTTCAGGCAGCCGGAATTGACGTATAAGCCGGATCTTGTATAGAGTGGTACTGAAATGTGGAATTATGTACCACGGTTTGCGGGGAACTCGATATGAAAATTTCAGGATTGCCGATAGCGGGTCTGGTGCTGGTCATGGCGGCTTCCGCTGCATCCGCAGCGGACCTGAAGGTGCGTGTATTTGAACGTGGCGGGAAAGCACCGCTGTCGGGTGCCGCAGTCTGCCTGGGAACCCCGGCCAACGTCTCACAGTTTGGCGCAGAGCCGGCGGATGCCCAGGGTTATGTCGTGTTTCGAGGGTTCCCTAGGGCGCCGCTGCAGGTGACGGCATCGAAGCCGGGCTTCAGGGGCGAGCAGACGCCGGTGGTGACAACGAATTCAGACCGGCTCATCGTGCTGTCATTGGCGCGGGGCGGCGGCGGGAGCAAATGCAAGCTGGCTGGAAACCGGGTATCCGTGCAAACCGGCAGTCTGGTGGTCAGTCGCCTTGCGATAAATGATGGTGCGCTGGTCACGGACAGCAGCAAGGTGACGCTTAACAACAGCACTTCAGGACAACCGACCCATTACCGCGCCAGTGAGCGCGCCGATTTCCATGGTACGGACTGGAAGGACTGGTCAGCGGCGCCCGTGTTCCAGTTGAGCGCGGATCCGGGCAAAAAGTTCGTTTATTTCCAGGTGCGCCGGCAGGCCACCATCAATGGTGCTGACATCGAAACCCGTTCCCCCACGGTGCGCGGTTCCATTACCCTGCAGTAATCTCAGAAAGACGGGTCATCAGGATTGTAGTCGAGCATTTTCTCGGCGAGGATTGCCCCCGTTTCGTCGAGCACGACCACCGTCCAGGCGCCCCGCATGGCAGGGGTCAGAACCCTGCTGGACCAGGTGCGCCGGCAGGGGGCGGTTATCCTGAGTGCTATCTGCTCGATCACTTCACCCTGGTATTCCCAGCTGTGGACAATCCTGCCGCCCGTTATGCCGCTTAGTTCGGTAAAGAAAAAGACCTGTTCCGCAGCAGCGTTCAGTTCCGACAGGTTGTCCGCGGGCTCGTTTCCATGGATCGCCGTGGTAAACAGCGCACGTACAACATGCCTTTCGGCATCGCTTGTATCTTGCGCCGCTGTTGCGGCTGTGAGTGCGGCGGCCAGTATGACTGAATACACTGCGGTTGGCATGGCGGTCCAGCGTTGTTACCAGTGTGGTACAAGGCCGGCAGACGTCGCTTGCCTTGTATCACCCTGGTAATAAGGTTAACTGCACGACCCCCAACCGGTCCCGCTCCTTCAAGGGGGGCGGGGACGCATCCTGGATGCCGGCCAGCTAACGTATACCCCGGTAGCTGAATATCATGTGACCACGAAATTGAATCTGTTTCCGTGATGCGGGTCTCGTGCCGCGTTAGCGGACTAGCGGTGGCTTCCGCGTCCCTGGAATCTGACGATGCTCTGCACGATGAGGTCAAACGGCAGATCCCCAATGCGGCCATAGCGTTGAATCGCACCATCGAGCAGCCCGATAATGTTATCCACCTGTGCCGATTCTGCGATTTCAGGATGCAGCAGGGCCTGCAAACCAAGCAGGCCACCGGTCTGTACCTTGATTTCCTTTGTGTGTGGCAAGGAGGTATCTGCATGGGTCAGGTGCAGGGCGAACCTGGCCTTGGTGCGCATGGTGTTCAGTAGTTCAGCGCACAGGGCATTTCCGGTGGCCGTTTTGCATGCGACTCCCTCACGATCCGCCAGATTGAAGCGTTGGCACTTGTTGCAGTTGCAGCGTCTGGAGTTGATGGCCTTTTCGAATACACAGCGACGCTGGTTAACAGCATGGTAGGTATCCCTGAATTGCTGTTCTTCCATGGGCCGGGCCGGACGTCAGTTTCAGACCTGTTATTTCTCCCATTCCCTGACGATGGTTTCCTCCCTGAATTCTTTCAGCCGCTCCACCGCCTCGTGCCTGTCCTGTGCGAATATGATTTTATAGGCCTGATCGTCCTCCAGCTCCTCCTCGGCGCGTAATCGCCTGGCCTCCTTTTTTGCCGCCTTGAAGCTGTCAAACTCGGCAACATAGTCCGTCGTTCTGGCCGTGGATGACACGCCGGGTGTGATTATGTATATGTAGTAAGGCATCATCAGCATCCTGTTTGTTATTGCCGGATGTATTATATCAGTATGCCGCCCGGATGAACGGATGCGCGTTGCGGTTTTGCCGTATTCACGGTATTTCGCCGGGTTTTCGGCCGCCCGTTTCTCCTGAGTCCAGCAAGACGGTAGTGATGTGCGAGTTCCACATGATAATGAAGCCGCGATCGCGTTCGATGCCGTTTTCGCTGTAGTCGAAACTGTAGATACGTTTGATGCCGGCACCGCCGGCGCGTGAGTAACCGGGCCGGATTTCCCGCAGTGAGGCCGTACCATCGAGGAACTGAAGTTCATGGTTTCTGCAGATCTCGCGTGCAGTATGCACGGCCAGGTCACGACAGCGCAGGCTGGATTGCCAGAACAGGACCAGTAAAACGATTAACATCAGCAGTGCAAGTGCAGTCATGGTCCCGGCAGCATAAACCCTGCAGCCGGAAATGATGAAATAGCGTTGTCCGGGTGGCCTGTCCGCGAACGGCGGATTAGTGCAAGGTACGCAAAACGGGCCACGCCTGTCCGCTGTTGCCGCAGATCCGCCGCTGAAACCACTTGAATACAGTGGAATTGCGTCGTGCCATTCGCGGTAAATAATTCACGGATGGCGGAAGGCGGCATGTTAAACTGAAACGATCATCACGGGATATCATTCTATGTCAACGCTTACAAATAAAGACCGCGCCGAGCTTGGCCGCATGGTGGTGAACATGCTCAACGACTGGGGCATTCGGACATCCGATCAGGTAAGCATGCTCGCCCTGCCCAGGGGGACGCCAACGCGGATGCTGCGTCGCTACCAGGATGAAACACCGCTGCCGGACGATCCGGATGTCATGAAACGTGTCGAACACCTGCTGGGTATCGCTGATGCGTTGCGGACCACCTTTCCACGCAACGCCAAAATCGGCCTGCACTGGCTCAGACAGCCTTGCCGGCGCCTGCGTCGCCGCCGTCCACTGGATATCATGGTAGAGGATGGTCTGAGTGGATTGATCACCGTGCGCACCCACCTTGACTGTTCATTCGCCTGGCGGGAGTCCGAGCGCAGGGATTGATTGCCCAACCGGGCAGCGGCAGGTTTATCATGGCCTCCGCGGCATATCCGGCCGGATATACGGGGACGGTGCTGCAGCTGTTTAGAATTGACCTGAAGGTGAGCCGGATTCATCATACCGGATTCCTGTGGTACAGCAGCATTCACCCGGTGCCCGTTCGAGTGGTGGCAAACACCGTTTCAGGGGCGAATGCCTTTCGATGAGAGAAAGCTGTACAGGGCATTCCTGCCCTGATTGAAGGCAGTGAAGCGCATACCGATGTGCCAGCAGTCAGGTGACGCCTCCCGGGTGTAGACGCTACGGCACCGTAGCTTGATTTCAGCCGGGTGTAATGTCGCACCGGGCACGGTAAAGACTGCCAGTAAATCAACCGGTGTGTGCCCGCCCTGCAGCCTGTCATCCGGGACCAGGGCATCGACCATCTGCCGGCTGCCTTTCAGCTGGAGTCCGGAGCGGGAAAGATTGGATATAATAGCAAGCACGCGACTGCCTGCAACAGTGAACAGTTCGACCGGCAACCGGGTGTCAACCCGCGGGTCCTTGCGCAGGTCAATGAGGGCAGTGCTGGACCTGACACGCTGGCTATGCAGCGTGTCCATGGCCTCAAACGTAAACCCGCCGGTTTCGCGGTTGTCTGGCAGTCTGGTCATAACAGGAGTCCTGGCCTTTTTACCCATCACCGGACATATTTCACCGGCCCTCGGAAACCTGTATCGTCCCATCCGTAAATTTCTTGAATCTACCTTGAAAATCAAGGTATTTTTATCGCGCCCGGCCATCAGCCGGGGGCGGGTGGCCGGATTGAATTCCGGGCTTGCCGGGGTGATCGCCGGTGGCAATCTGCGCTCACGGCAATCACCCTGCCGCTGTCGCCGGTCCTGCCTTGTTTGAAAGGCAAATCAGTCGGCGCTCAGTCGCTTGTCGCCAATCGTGGAGGAACGTCATGCACAAACCCGGGATTGTGACGGCGATACCCAGACGCCGCTATACCTATGGTGAGTTCAGCGTTATTGTGCTGGGTGAGGTTGAGAGTAATGACGGTGTGGACTATCGTTATATTGCGGCTGTGGTACAGGGCCAGGATCCCGAACCGGGCATGTACGTTACCGCCGAGCAAGGCGGCGGGTCACAGGCGGCAGATCTGGACATGCGGCTTGTCATGCGGGATGGCGCACAGATAATCGGGAGTTCGGAAGCGTGGGGCGACCTTGATACATTTGCAGATGAGGCGCTGCGCGTTATATCCAGAGTTCTGAGCCTGGGCGATGAAACGCCCTACCGACTTGCATAAGGGGACGGTTTCATGGGCAAGCGACGCCGGAGACTTCTTTTCGCTCTACCACTGGGCATGCTGCTGGTCGCGGCATCCACTGTCCGGGCCTTTCCATTCTGTTTTTCATCCGAGCGCGGCAGCAACAGGAACGATGCAGGGTATTACTCCTTCTTCGAACCGTCCGACGGTCCCTATGCATACAGCTACCGTGACTATCCCTACAACCCGGTGCCGGATAGTTCCTGGCACCAGCCCTACTATCCGCCACCGGCGGCCAATATAACCGGGGACCGGGGCGTTCCGGTCAATCCCTGGGAAGTCCCGATGCAGCCGGTCACTGAATCGCGGTGATTCCAGTTCATGTCGTAAGTTTTTCGGGTCTTCCGGCACACCGCTGGCTGTGCGCCCGGCGGGATAGTACACCTGGCAGAATACGGCGTAATACCGGCACATGCGCAGACAGGCGGATGCCGTCTGCAGGACATCGGTTTTCCACGCACAATCGGACTAGGCTGTCAGTTCGAGGTAGGCGACCAGCGCCAGGGAAGCCAGTAAAGACAGCACCAGCAGTAACTGCCGGGTGAACCGGAATGTCTTCTCTGTCATAAAAACCTCCCATAAACACAGCGCCAGCCGTTATCTGTCGACAAGTCTGCGAATGCCGATTCTGTCGTCTCAGACGCAGCCGGTCGGCTTGGGCAGGCCACCGTATTTGGTAATGGGCTTCATCGGTCCCGTCATCCAGAGTTTAAACATGGCCTTCTGGTCCTCACCGATGTATTTGGAGAATTTTCTGATCGGGGGTACGACCGCATGTTCCTCGAAGTAGTCGCGTGCCTTCAGGATCTGCCGCCACTTGACCTCATCCAGTGCCACGCCGTCGGCTTCCGCCATGGCATGGGCGATTTCGGGCGTCCAGTCGGACATGTCGGTGAGATAGCCGTCACCATCGCGTTCCGGAATTGTCATCTGAAAATCTCTTGAATTTGCTGGAAATAGATAAACTGCTTAACGCAGCACACGCCGGCTCTGACATTGTCATTGACGCCGCCACCGGTGAGGCCATTCAACAATACCTGAGTAAAATAGTCAAGTATTTTTTATTCAGAGTAAGCATGCGGCCGCGGGCATTTCTCCATCCCGGGTCGTACTCCTTGTCCCGGGGGTTTGCCGGCCCGTTTGGGCCAACGGATTATTACCTGACCAGACTGGTGGCGCAGAACCGGATCCGGTCCTGCAGCATGTTCTGTATTTCCTCTGCTGTCACGGGTTTGCTGAACAGGAAGCCCTGCGCGATTTCACAGCCATGCTGCCTGAAAAAGTTCAGTTGCCTGACATTCTCGATACCTTCCACAACCAGTGATAAATGCATGCTCTGTGCCATCGCGATGATTGCCTGGGCGATCACGATATCCTCCTCGCTGTCGGGAATTTCGCGTACGAAGGAGTGGTCTATCTTGATGGTATCGACGGGCAGCCTGCGCAGATAGCTGAGCGAGGAATAGCCGGTACCGAAGTCGTCCATTGCGATGCTGACACCCATCTGCCTGAGTTTCTGCAGGGTGGGAATGGAGGTATCCAGATCCTGCATGGCCACGTTTTCGGTAATCTCGAGTTGCACCATGCCGGCATCGATACCGGCATCGGCAAGGGCCTTCATGACGACAGCGTCGAGTCCTGTGTGCGCCAGCTGGGTGGAGGAGACATTGACGGCCATGGTAAGTTCGGTGTGGCCGGCCCTGCGCCATTCAGCCAGTTGCAGGAAGGCGGTGCGCAGCACCCACTCGCCGATAGGTTCAATCAGGCCGCAGTTCTCGGCAACCGGGATGAAGTCACGGGGGCTGATAAAGCCCATGGTCGGGTGTTCCCACCTGAGCAACGCCTCCACTCCGGTAATCGCATCCGTAATGATATTGATCTTTGGCTGGTAAAACAGCTGCAGTTCACCCCGGTCAAGCGCCTTTCTCAGGCTGGTTTCCAGCTCCAGTTGCCTGCGCGAGCCGGCATTCATTTCCTCCGTAAAATAAATGGCCTTGTTGCGTCCGAGCTGCTTGGCGCGGTACATGCTGATGTCCGCGTGCCTGACCAGTGTCTCCAGATCCGTTCCATTATGGGGGTAGATGCTGATACCGACACTGGTGGTTATTTGCAGTTCGTTACCACTGCATGTCACCGGTTCGGTCAGCGCGGCGGTTATTTTTTTGGCGATGCGGCCGGCATCCGAAGGATTGCTGATGTGCGGCAACAGAATCATGAATTCGTCGCCTCCCAGTCGTGCCACCGTGTCCTCAGCGCGTATAGAGTTTTTGATGCGCTGTGCTATGACTTTCAGAAACTGGTCGCCAACGGCGTGTCCGAGCGAGTCATTAATGATCTTGAAGCGATCCAGGTCGAGAAACAGCAGTGCCATCAGGGTCTGCTGGCGTTGTGCATGGGCCAGCGCGTTGGTAATACGGTCATTGAGCAGTACGCGGTTGGGCAGGCCGGTCAACGCATCATGATGGGCGTGGTATTCCATCCGTCGGGCAACGGATTCCGCCTGTTCCTTGGAGGCGGCGAGTTCCCGGTTTGCCGCCTCCAGCTCCCGGGTGCGCTGTGCAACCCGTTCCTCGAGCCGGGTACGGTGTTCCTCGAGTTCGTCATCGCGGCTCCGTATCTCGTCGAGCATGGCGTTGAAATCGACAATCAGCGTGCCGAGTTCATCCCTGCATTCACCTGCCACCCGCAGCGAATAATTCTTCTCCGTGGTGATGCGGCGCGCGATTGCCGACAGCCGCAGCAGCGGATCTGTAATGACGCGCTGCATCGGATGACTCAGGACGAGCGTGACCAGCATGGAGGCCGCCAGGATGCCGGCAACGACACCCAGGAACCAGACCATGCGTTCCTGCACGACCCGCAGGTCGGAGCGCAGGTAAACAGATCCCTCGATTTCGCCTTCATGGATGATCGGTGTGAACAATTCGACATAATCACGCCAGAACAGGACATTGTCAGTCTGCTGACCGGGATTCGGAATTTCTTCTGTAAAGCCGGGCTGTTTATAGACGGCGAATTCATCCCCGACTGCGCTGTAAATGACTGCTGCCTCGATGTGCTCCTGTGCATCGAGGAATCCCAGTGTCTCCTGGGCGGCTCCCTGATCACCGAACAGAATGGCGGCGCTGCTGCTGGCGGCAATGACCTCCGCCATGGTGCGCAGGTTGTTTACCACGGACTGCCGCGTGTTGATGCGATCGGATGAAATAAAGGCGAGACTGGCGAGCAGCAATGACACCGTGCTGATGATCATGATGATCAGGTTCAGCTTGCGTCTTATCGACATGTTGCCGAAGTATCTCATCGGAATACCCTACCGGGACTCCCCGACGACGGTGGCGAGCGACAGCAGCTTTGAGCTGATGGAAAGGTTCGCTGTCCTGGCCGCCTCGATATTGATATCGAACCTGATTTTGTTATCCATCAGCTTGAACCTGATGATTCCGCCCTGCTCGGTAAAATCCTCGAAATCACTGACCGTAAGGACCGGCAATTCCCGCAGCAGTGACAGTGCCGCGCTCCTCCGGCCGGCGTCGGGTAGGTTTATGTAGACAAGCTGGCAGTCGGTCACCAGCGCCGGGTCCCTGATGCGCTTGACGATCAATTCAAGCTCATGGACCTTTTTCCCTTCGAGCGTATCCAGTGTTTTTCCGAATGGATCATCGCCGAGTACACACACCGAGAAACTGTTGTGTTCCCGGCCGGTTGATTCCGGCCAGATGACGAAGCGGGAAAAGTTGTACAGGAAGGCAGCCTTGATCCGGTATTCACTCACCAGCACATCGTCCGCCATACTGTAGGCGGGTGCGCAGAACAACAGGGTTAGCATGCCTGCTGCGGCAGCCACCTTTATCCATTTTGTTCTGCAATACGCCATGACCGGACTAGAAGTGCCAGATAAGCCTCGCATAGATATTTCGCTTGACTTCCGTTGGCTGGGTGTCGATGAAGTCAGGCAGGAACTCGGGATGCCTCCCGTCCGTCAGGTTCTGGCCGATCAGTGACAGCTCCAGATCCGGTTTCGGTTTCCAGCCAAGACGCAGGTCGAGTGCGACATAGCTGTCGATGTCAATGCCCGCGACCTTGACATTGCCCACATAGCGCAGGGCGGAGTCGAACTCCAGATTGTGTTCGAGGTCGAGGCTGGACCACAGAACGGCACTGTTGTTCGGGCTGGCGTTTTCCACACTTTCGGAAGCGGTGTCCATACTGCCGTTATCGAGTTTCAGGTCCATGCCCAGCCAGGTATAGGAGGCGTTCAGCAGCCAGCCGGGACGCACCCGCCACTGTGCGGCGAGTTCCAGACCGTGGGTTTCGCCGCTCATGTTGTTGGCGAACGGAAGCAGGACATCCGCGGGAGGGGTGGTTACCGGATCGAGGGTGCGCAGTTTGTCGTAGTCGTTGTAAAAAACAGTGGTATCCAGCGACCAGCGGTTGTGGTAGTTCAGGCGGTAGCCCAGCTCATAGGCGATCAGTTCCTCCGAGCCGTAATCGTCATTGCCGACGGCAAGTACCGGAACACCTGGATCAGCCCCTGCCGGGGGTACCAGACGCAGCCGCACGTCATGTTCGCCGCGTGCCGGTGTGCGTACGCTACGTGATATGGCACCCCACACGGTTTGGTTGGCCTTCGGTTCCCAGGCGAGACGTACATTGGGCTGGTACTCGTAACCGCTGAAGTCGTTTTGTTCGAATTTGGATCCCAGTGTCAGACGCATGTCATCCCGCATGATGATTTCGTCCTGGATAAACGCACTGTACAGGTCTACATCGCGTGATGACGGTTGCAGGGAGAAGGTCGGGTTGGCGTCGGTGTCATCATGGATGTGGCGGAACCCGAGCCCCCATATGATGTCGTGCCCCGCGCGTGGGATGAACTGGTGCTGGAAATCGATATCGAACGTATCACGGTCTTCAAACAGGACCACGCCATCACGCCCGACATGATCGTAGTAAAGCTGCAGTGCCAGATCGGAGGTGGCACCCAGGCTGCGCGCCCAGCGGAACAGCAGATTGCCTCCGTCCATGTCGGTGTCATTGACAACAGGCAGGATGGTCGTTGGCGGGGGACCCGGCGGACCGGTCGGTATGTAAGAGAGCTGACCGGCCGTGCCGTGGTAGTAATCGCCCTGCAGGGTAAAGTCGTCATTGTCCCGGTCCCAGTCGGAACGGAACCCGACCTGCTTGTTGCGCCAGTCATCATGCGCCCCGTCTGCGTTGTAGCCTTCATCATAACCGGTGTACTGTGCATAGACCCGGTAGGCTCCGCCATTATCAAGTGTGCCGCCCTGGCGCACTGTCGTGATGGCGTTGATTTCGTTGCCGGCCGTGACGGAAACCAGACTGCCCTGGGTTTCGGCGGCCGGTTTTGTAATGATGTTGATTACGCCGTTGACCGCGTTGGCGCCCCAGAGGGTGCCACCGGGTCCGCGAATGACCTCGATGCGATCTATGTCTTCCAGGACCACTTCCTGAGATTCCCAGTACACGCCGGCAAACAGCGGTGTGTAGACGCTGCGGCCGTCTATCAGCACCAGCAGCTTGTTGGCGAAGCGGCTGTTGAAGCCGCGCGCGGTGATGGCCCACTTGTTGGCATCGATCCGGGCAACATTCAGGCCGGGCACGCGACGCAGGGCTTCCGGGATATTCGTGACCCCCCAGCGGTGTAAATCATCCTGGGTGATGACAAAGATTGCGGCCGCAGCGCCGATCTGCTTCTCGGGCCGCTTGGAGACCGAGGTGACCTCGATATTCATCAAGGCCTCCAGGCTCATTTCCGTCAGGTCATCAGGGAGCGTGGTCCCGGCAGTGGCGCACAAGGAGACGATGCCAAGCAGTCCTGCGAGCAGACCGCTGCCCAGCTGTGTCCCGGCGGCCGGGCGAGGGTGCAGGCCGCGCATGCGTTTGTACATTCTTATTGCCCCCTGCGTTTCCGAAAGCCCGGTAACTGATCGAGCCGCAGAGGAAGTACGGTCTCTTTGGCGCAGTTAGCGGTATTTCACAAACATGAAATGATTGCCTTCCTCCTTATCGGTCCGACTGAATCCAATCTTAAGTATTGATTGGTAATCAATTTGTCGGAGCGCGGCGGAAAGCAGGGGCAGCGGGGTCAGGGTTTGTTCCTGTCCTTCGGATCGGGGATTTTCAGGGAGACAACGACGGAATCCCCGGGTTCATCGACAAACCGGGGCCGTTTGTCCATCGACCGGCCGGCCGCCTCGTTCAACTCGACCTCGCGGGCCGTAATCAGGCTGAGACAGTCGCGAATGCCCTGGATGGTGTCATCCGACAGCGGGTGCCGCAGTCCAGGGCGGGTGTAGGTATCCTTGGCGACATCGGTCAGCACCCGCTTCATCATGTGCAGGATGCGTTCTTCCTTGGTGAGGGTTTCATCGTTCATGGCACTGTTACTAAGGAGTATATTAGTAAGCCGACATTCAACCGTCCGTTCCCGCCCCCTTTGAAGGGGGCGGGACAGGGTGGGGGTAGTGTAATTACACTTTTTACTAATGGGAAACAAGGCAAGCGATGTCTGCTTGCTTTGTTTCCCATTAGTAACAATACAAGATAATGGCGCGGTGTGACAGGTGGCTATTCCCTGATGTACAGGGTGCGCCACTCACAGCCGGCCAGTGCCCTGAGGCTGGCAAGCAGGTTCTCGCCCGCTACCGCTTCCCCGGGATGGATGCCCCGGATTTCCAGAAAGACCCTGCCGAATCCGGCGCTCTTGCGGAAGTTCAGGTCGATGAGCCGGCCCCGGTAACCGCACCCCACGCACGTCCAGCCGGTTGCTCCGGGCTGCTCCCGCCAGACCCGGATCAGGCGGCGCCACTCCGTCACCGGCTGGCGGCAGCGAGGACAACGGGGTGCCGGGGCGCGCTCATCAACGCGAAATTGCAGGCCACGATCCGTCCCCGGCAGGCTGACATGGCAGAATCCACCATCCCGGCTGGCGGCTTCAAGCTCAGCCGCCGTGGCCGGCGGGTCCAGATCAATCCGGGGTGAGCAGCCAAGAAACGTGACCAGTTGCAGGAAGTGTTCGCCGACGGGATAGATCATCCCGTTCCCGAGCGGGATGGGCGGGCCAATAAACCCGATGGAAAGCAGTGTTTCTGCCAGCCGCGCGGTGTCGACGGTCGAACAGTCCGGATCAACGGGCGTGAGCAGCATTTTATGGGCAGTCACGTGGGGTCCTTCTGGCTTATGAGTGATCGTGAACCTTGTATGATCAACGAAATGTGCTAAACACTGAAAAGATACGAAGGGCGCAAAGAAAAACAAAGGTATTCTACGGGAATTCCTTTGCGCTCCTTGCGTCTTTGCGGTAAATCTTCATCCATCAGGGTTTCCGATACAGGGTGCGTATCATGCCATCAGCCGAGCCGTTTTCAATCCATGCCCTGGAACTGGGGCCCATGGAAAATTTTATCTACCTGATTCACGATCATGCCAGTGATCGGGCGGCCGTGGTTGATCCCGCCTGGGATGTACCCGCGGTGCTGGCGCTGGCGGAACGGCGCGGTGTACGGATCACCGATGTCCTGCTGACGCACAGCCATCACGACCACATCAACGGTATTGAGACCTTGCTGGCACATTCCGATGCCCGACTGCATTTGATGAAGGAGGAGGCGCAGTTCTGGGGCCATTACCTTGCGTTGCCGACCCTGCATCACGGTGGCGACCGGATCACCCTGGGTGCAACTGAAATCGCTGCCCTGCTGACACCCGGACATACCCCGGGTTCGGCCTGTTACCGGGTGGGCGACCACCTGATCACCGGCGACACCCTGTTCGTGTTCGGCTGCGGCCGCTGTGACCTGAGCGGGGGCGACCCGGAACGGATGTATACCACCCTGAAGGATCTGGCGGAGCAATTGCCGCCGGATACCATGATCCATCCCGGCCACAACTATGCCGAAAAGACAACCTCTACCATGACGGAACAGATCGACGGCAATCCTTTTCTGCATTTTGACGACCGCGACCACTTCGTTCAGTACCGTATGCACTATCATGACCGCCATCGTGACTCGCCCTACGGCCCGGTTCGCAAGGGCGAGGAAATGCAATGAAAATCACGGTTCAGGGAATCCGATCAATGGAACTAACTGCAAAGACGCGAAGGATGCAAGGAAAAACAAAGGTTTTTACGGGAATTCCTTTGCGTTCCTTGCGCCTTTGCGGTGAGTAGCCTTTGTTGTTATGCAGGATTCCCTTGACATGAATTACCGGACAGTCACCCCGGGATACACGCCGGTCCGTGGTGCAGTTCCGGCCCGAGCAGGCTGACATGTCCGGCTTTCGGGCCTATCGTATTTCCCAGGAGGCGGATACCGTCCGCGGTCGCCTTGAAACCCTCACGCTGGATGACCTGACCGCCGGGGAGGTGGTTATCCGGGCACATTATTCCAGCGTCAATTACAAGGATGCCCTGGCCGCCACCGGCAAGGGCAGAATCCTGCGCCGTTTTCCACTGGTGGGTGGAGTGGACGTGGCCGGTCTCGTCATGGAATCCACCGATGCACGGTACGCAGCCGGAGATCCCGTGCTGGTAACGGGTTGCGGGCTGGGGGAGAGTCATGACGGCGGCTTTTCCGAGGTGGTCCGGGTGCCGGCCGACTGGGTGGTGCCGCTGCCCGCCGGGTTCAGCCTGTTTGATGCCATGGCGCTGGGTACCGCGGGATTTTCCGCGGCGCTCGCCATTGACCGGCTGGAGCAGATCGGGCAGACACCGGAACAGGGACCGATGGTGGTAACCGGTGCGACCGGCGGGGTCGGCAGCATTGCCATCGACCTGTTGAGTGGCCTCGGCTATGAAGTCGTGGCACTCACCGGCAAGCCGCTGGAGGCAGCGTGGCTCAGTAGTATCGGCGCCGAAACCGTTCTGGGCCGCGATGCCGTGGTAGACGGCAGCCGACCGCTGGAAGGTGCCCGTTGGGGCGGGGCCATCGACAATGTTGGCGGCGATACGCTGGCGTGGCTGACGCGTACCGTGAAGCCATGGGGCGGTATAGCCAGCATCGGTATGGTTGGCGGCGTCGAGTTGAATACCACGGTCATGCCGTTCATTCTGCGCGGTGTCAGTGTGCTGGGTATCACCTCCGCCAATTGTCCCATGACTCGCCGTCGCCGCATCTGGCAGCGGCTCGTGACGGACCTGCGGCCCGCACATCTCGATGCCATTGTATCGGCGACCGTAACCCTGGATGATTTGCCGGGTGTTTTCGATCAGCTGTTGTCAGGCGGGCATCGGGGCCGTGTGGTGGTCGGGATATCCCGGCGGTGAAGGGTTGGCCGCCGCGCAAGACCCCTGCGCGGGGTGGGGTGGATAAATGACCGGATTGAACACACTGCCGGATTATCTCGGTCCCGGCCTTGAGATCGTCTCCATCGGGTTGAATCCTTCACTGCCGTCCGTGCACGCGGGATTCTATTTTGCGAATCCGCGCAACCGCTTCTGGCGGGCGCTGAACGCCAGCGGGCTGGTCCCGGTGCCGTTGACACCGGGTGTGGCGGCCATGGAAGCGCTGTTCTCCACCTACCGCATCGGGTTCACCGATGTGGTCAAACGCCCGACCGCCCGAGGCAGCGAGTTGCGTGCAGCCGATTACCGTGAGTGGGCGCCGCGGCTGAAGGACAAACTCGCGGTGGTTGCGCCCGCTATCGCCTGGTTTCATGGCAGGCAGGCCTGGACGAACTACCTGAAGTTTGCGGAAGGTGTTATGCCGCCGCCGGGTTGGGGCGCTCAGCCGCTTCAGCTCGGCACGGCCCGGGTGTTCGTGACACCGAACCCCAGCCCGGCCAATGCCGCGTATTCTCTGGCGGTATTGACCGACGGGTACCGCCGGCTGAGGTCATTGCGGGATCGGCTGATGCAGGCGGGCACCATCCTGGCGGAACCTGAAGCTTGATCTATACTCAACAGGAGACTCTGCGGGAGGTTATAATTATGTCAATTGCTTCAACGGTTTCGAATTGCCTGGCCGAGCATGATGTCCCCTATGACATCCTCGCCCATCCGCATACGACCAGCAGCGCTGAAAGCGCGCAGGCCTCGCGTATTTCCGCCAGTCGCCTCGCCAAGTCCGTTGTTCTGGAGGATGACCACGGCTATCTCGTGGTGGTATTGCCTTCGAACAAGCGGGTTGATCTCGGCGAACTGCACCGCGTTTTCAACCGGGATCTCGGCCTGGCGACGGAGAGTGAACTGAGAGGCTTGTTTGCCGATTGTGAAATCGGTGCCCTCCCGGTCGTGGGCCCGGCATACGGCCTGGAGACGGTTGTCGATGACAACATCGCGGAACAGCCGGATATCTACTTCGAGGCGGGGGATCATGAGCAGTTGATCCACGTGAGTGCGGAGGTGTTCCGGATACTGATGGGTGATGGCATCCGTCATGGCCATTTCAGCCACTGAATCCATCCCCGCCGGCACTCCCCGTATTCGCGGGGGTGCCGTATTTATTTATGTAAATTAGTCGATTACAGGCCAAACGCTGTCGCCCCCACCCAATACCGCCAACCGCGACTTCGGGATGGTGGCGGTGCACGCGACCTTCAATATCCGCCACGCGTGTTTCCGGGACATCAACCATCAGCAGGATTTCACCGTGTGCCATGGCGTCCCGGAACTCATCCAGGTGGGTATTTGGGTACCCCGGTGAAGCGCAGGCCGGCGAGAAAGGTGGCCAGCGTGATACCGGCCGGGATTACCAACCAGGCGCTAAAGCCGGATGTTGCCAGCAGGGCGACAAGGCTGCCCAGTGCCAGTCCGAACACAACCAGATTGCCGTTCCAGGGCAGTGTCTCGACGCGTCGTCCAATGCCATCATTTTAACGTCGGGTCGCTACTGGCAGGCCACCCAGCTGAAGGACCTGCCCGGCCAGGGCATGCATGGATTCGTGGTGGATGCCGTTCTCTACCAGTTCGTTGACCAGGGCAAGGGCATGCGCCTTGTCCGGCAGCAGGAAATACAGTCGCCGGTTCATGGCTTATCCTATCGAATAGGTTTGAAAAACAAAGGGTTGCATTTTTATATTTTTTTATTTCCCTTTTATGTTTATAGCCCGTTTCGGTTGCGCGACAACCTGTCTGGTCGGGATGCTCGTTGTGCCGGCCTGGTACGCCATTCCTGTTGACACTTACCAGCGCCTGCAAGACAATAGCGGGCTTGCATTTTTGGAGGGGTTCCCGAGCGGTCAAAGGGATCAGACTGTAAATCTGACGGCTCAGCCTTCGGAGGTTCAAATCCTCCCCCCTCCACCATGTGGTTTTACCTCCGGAATATCGGGGGAGGATGCAGAACCGAAGGAGGTTCACAACAACATCGCCGGGAGCGACTTTGAACGCCGCGCGAGGCGCGGCGGCCCGGAGGGCGCAGGGCAGGATGCCCGGAGTCAATCCTCCCCCCTCCACCATTCGTGCGGAAAGGATGGTTGCCGGCTGGCAGACTGCTACAGGGAGGTAGTCTATACGGAAGGTTGATATACAGATTCGGGTACAGGCGGGTGTAGTTCAATGGTAGAACCTCAGCCTCCCAAGCTGATGATGTGGGGTGAGTCGCGACCGTCTTGACTTAACGTCAAGACGCAGCGCGGCGAACGCCCGGCCAGGGAGGGCCGGGCTGGCAGGCTGCTACAGGGAGGTAGTCTATACGGAAGGTTGATATTCAGATTCAGGTACAGGCGGGTGTAGTTCAATGGTAGAACCTCAGCCTTCCAAGCTGATGATGTGGGTTCGATCCCCATCACCCGCTCCAGTTGTAAGGCAGGGAATATGGCAAAAACCGGGGTCTGACCCCATTGATTCCGCCCATATAGCTCAGTCGGTAGAGCACTTCCTTGGTAAGGAAGAGGTCACCGGTTCAAATCCGGTTATGGGCTCCAGAGTATCTGCACGTGCTTTATTTTTCAAAGAGTCATTGACACAAAGAACCGTACAAACCGAACAGGGGAGCCAGGCGCGATGTCCAAGGAAAAATTTGAGCGAACGAAGCCGCATGTCAACGTGGGAACGATAGGACACGTGGATCATGGGAAGACGACGCTGACGGCGGCGATCACGAAGGTGATGTCGGAGCTGCGCGGTGGCGA
>Ga0210096_1000031_pt1 | contig 86351 bp, 83 predicted proteins | sample China_Galinas_PW_4_FD_184864 | JGI IMG/M metagenome (GOLD analysis project Ga0210096, IMG submission 184864) | Wetland microbial communities from San Francisco Bay, California, USA, that impact long-term carbon sequestration - China_Galinas_PWA_D2... | ecosystem: Environmental > Aquatic > Marine...
TCTCCCGCCGCGGTCTGGGCGACGCTGCTCGACGAGGGCCGCTACCTGTGCTCGGAGCGGACCATGTATCGGCTGCTGGAGGCGAGCGGGTCCTCGCGCGAGCGGCGCGACCAGCTCACCCATCCGCACTACGCGAAACCCGAGCTGCTCGCGAAGCGCCCGAACGAGCTTTGGAGTTGGGATATCTCCAAGCTGAAGGGCCCGGCGAAGTGGAGCAGCTACCACCTCTACGTGATCCTCGACGTCTTCAGCCGCTACGTCGTCGGCTGGACCGTGCAAGAGCGCGAGTCGGCCGCCCTCGCCGAAGCGCTTATCGCCCAGGCCTGCGAGCAGCAGGGGATCAGCCGCGGGCGGCTCACCCTGCACGCCGACCGCGGTTCGGCGATGCGCTCCAAGCCGGTCGCTTTCCTGCTCGGCGAACTCGGCGTCACCAAGACCCACAGTCGCCCCCACACCTCGAACGACAACCCCTACTCGGAGGCCCAGTTCCGCACCCTGAAGTACCGGCCCGCCTTTCCCGCCCGCTTCGACTCGATCGAGCAGGCGCGGGGGTTCTGCCGCTCCTTCTTCGATTGGTACAACCACCAGCACCGCCACTCGGGCATCGGCCTGATGACGCCGGCCGCCGTCCACCACGGCCGCGCCGAGAAGGCCCGCGCCGCTCGCCAGGCGGTGCTCTCCGCCGCCTACGCCGCCAACCCCGAGCGCTTCGTGCGCGGGGCGCCGGAGCCGCCCACGCTGCCCGAGGCAGCGTGGATCAACAAGCCCAAGTCAGAGGAGGTTGCTCACTAAATTCGGATGACGGGTGTCTCATTTTCGTTGACAGGTACCGACTCGGCTGCCTGCAAGGGGATCTACTCCTTGCTGCTCGCAAAGGGCGCCCGCGACTGGATGGAAGACAAGGCTCTGGACATGGTCCAGTACGCCAACCTCGGTACCGACATCCACCACATCTTTCCCAAGCAGTGGTGCGCGGAGCATGAGATCGACGACGAGCGGCGGGAGAGCATCGTCAACAAGTCGGCGATCACGGCGCGCACCAACCGGGCGATCGGCGGCTCCCCTCCCTCGTCGTATCTGGAAACGGTGGAGTCACGGGCGCAGATCTCCGCCGCGAGGCTGGGCGAGTTGCTCGACGGCCATCTGGTGACCGCCTCCTTACTGCGCGACGATGATTTCGACGGCTTCTTCGCCGATCGGCGTGAGCGGCTCTGTCTGATGATCGAGGAGGCGATGGGCAAGGTGGTCCAGCGCGACGTCGACGAAGGCGAGTCGACCGAGGGGTCCGAGGAGTTCGAGCCCGAGCCGGAGGATCGCGAGCCGGAACTTCCGGTGATTCGAGTCCTTCCCGCCCCACTCGTCTCAGGCCGCGAATACCTGCTTGCCGCGGATTTCGACTTTGTAGTCGGCGGGCAGGAGGTTGGCGGGCTGGCCGTCCTTGGACTCACGTCGTCGAGTCAGCAAATGCGCGAGGAAGGCGAGCGGGCCACCGCGAGGAGCGGCGACGACCTCACGTCCATCTGGATAGACGATCGCGAGCGGCCGACGATCTTCCACGGCTTCGGCAAGGATCGAATCGAAGGCCTGTTGGTCGGCGGCGATGAAGGTGGTCCCCTCGGGATAGCGATCAGGGTCGAGCACGGCCTCAACCAGCCGTTCGTTCGCGATTTCGCCGGCCCGGGTGAACTTGCTGCGCTCCGGTCTGTCCATGCCCGCTTGCGGAGCCGATGTCACCTATGCGGCCGCGCCCGCGCGACGGTGGGCGAGCGCGTAGAGAGTCTCCGGTGCGATGTCGGCTTTGTTGGGCCAGACGATCGTGCCGGCGTCGGGGTCTGCCTGTAGCTGGCGCTCAAAGGCCGGCCGTCCCTCAAGTGGCTCGACCTCGCGGCCTTCGGCCGCGCCCTACTGCTCCCCGACCAGGAGTTGCATAGGGTCCGCTACTTCACGGCTCGGGTGGGCGGACGAGCGGTCGATCCTCACCTCCCACAGCGCCAGGACACCTACCTGCGCGCCGTGGCGACGCTGCCGGAGGTCTCGGTCCACGAGGGCTACTTCCAGACCAAAGCGGCTCGGTTGCCCCTGGCGTCTTCACCGCCCCACCCGCCAGAGATCGTCGAGGTCCTGCAAACGGAGGAGAAGGGCTCCGACGTCAACCTCGCCATCCACCTGCTGCAAGACGCGCTTGCTCGAACCCCGGCTCGGGTTCAAGTGGGGTCCAGTTGGGGCCGGGCGAATCCGGCGTGTGGACGGTGGACGGAGACCTCGCCGCTGCCGAGCAGGCGGGCCTTCTCGTGGATCTGGCGCAGGGCGGTGTCGCTCGGATCGCCGTAGACGTCGATCGACCGGAGGGTCAGGAGGTCTGCGAAGCGCCGGAAGGCCGGGCCGGCGACCTCCAGGTGGTGGTCGAGGGAGGCTGGGTCGGGATGGACATGGACCACGGTCATCCGGCGTCCGTCGTCGTCGAGGTGGACCCGGTAGGCGAGGATGCGGGGCTCGTGGGCCTCGATGAACGCAACCAGCTCCTCGATCGCTTCCCGCAGCTCGAACAGCGCTCCCTCGCGGACCTCGGACGTATCGACGTATACCAGCGGCTGGGGCACCTTTCCCTCCATTGGCTCGCTCCCTCTCCGCCAGTATCCCAAACGCCCGTCGCCGAAGTGTGCTCTCCTATGCGCAGGAGGCTTTTATGAATCAGGCGGACTTGGTGCTCGAGGGCGGCGGGATGAAGGGGCTGGGCCTGGTCGGGGCCGTGCGGCGGCTGCTGCGCGAGGCGTATGCCTTCGAACGGCTGGCGGGGACCTCGGCGGGGGCGATCGCGGCCGCCTTTCTCGCCGCCGGGGCCGACGAGGCGCGGTTCGACGCAGCGATGAACAGACTCGACTACGAACAGGTGCCGGACCGCGGCTCGCCGGGCCTGCCCGTCGTCAGCGAGGGCCTCTCGCTGCTGCGCGACGCGGGCGCCTACGAGGGCGACTACATCCACCGCTTCATCGCCGAGGAACTCGAGGAGATGGGCGTGACCACGTTCGAGCAGCTGCGCCGCGAGGACGACGGGGACGACCCGGCGCTTGCCGGAGAGCGAAGCTACAAGCTGGTCGTGATGGCAACCGACGTGACCAACGGCCGTCTCCTGCGTCTTCCCTGGGACTATCAGCTGCTCGGCCGCGATCCGGATCGCGAGCGGGTCGCCGACGCCGTCCGCGCCTCGATCTCGATCCCGCTCTACTTCGCCCCGGTCGCGATCCGCGACGAGAGCACGGGCGAGCAGGTCACGCTGGTCGACGGAGGCGTGCTCTCCAACTTCCCGATCGAGGCGTTCGACCGTACCGACGCGTCTGAGCCGCGCTGGCCGACGCTCGGCGTCAAGGTAATTCCGTCGCTCCCCGGGGGCGATGCCCAGCTACTGCCAGCCGGCGCACAGACCGCCCTGCGGGCGCTGCCGCCGTTGCGGATGCTCGAGCAGGTGACGGCGACGGCGATCGTCGGCAACGACCAGACCTATCTCGATCGTCCCTGCGTCAGGCGCCGGACGATCCAGGTCGAGACCAGTGCCGTCGGCATCGTCGAGTTCGACGCTCCGCCGGAGCGGCGGGAAGCGGTCGTCAACAACGGCGAAACGGCAGCTGACCAGTTCCTGAGCGGGTGGGACTGGGACGCCTACAAGCACGATTGCGGCTCGACCTGAGCCCGCCCCACCGCTACGGGGCGCTCAGGCGCGCCACCCGAGCGATCGGGGGCGCAGGGGGCCGGCGAGCTACCTTGTCCCCGTGCCCGAGAACCCCGAGCTGGACGAGTTCGAGTCGCTGGTGGTCGACGCGATCGACCGGCTGCCCGAGGAATTCCAGGAGGTGCTGGCGAGGGTGGCGGTCGTGGTCTCCGATCGCGGCTCGGAGGTGCGCGCCTACGGCCAGTACTTCGGCGACGGGGTGGCGCGGGAAAACTTCGAGGACCGGATCGTCATCTACCGCGACACGCTCGAACGCGACTTCGGCCAGGACAGGGAGCTGCTGGCCAGCCAGGTCGAGCGGACGCTGCGCCACGAGCTCGCCCACCACCTCGGCTGGGGCGAGCGCGGCGTGGGCGGCCTCGGTCTATGAGGCCGCCCCGGGCGCTTCGCTACTCCGCCTTCTGCGCGACGACCGCGATGTAGTAGAGCGGGTCGCCGTTGACCGAGACGCGGTGGCGGTAGCGGTGGCGGGCGTGCTCGACCAGCTCGCCGCTCTCGAACAGCCCGTCGAGCAGGCGGGAGAAGCCGCTCGAGTCGCCGTTTTCGAGGAACTGATCGCGGATGTTGAAGGCGACCCAGCCTCCCGGCGCGACGAAATCGTAGGCGGCGCGGAAGGCGTCCGGCGGCATGTCGCCGAAGCCGAGCGCGGCGACGCAGGTCAGACAGTTGAAGTCGCGCTCCTCCAGCTCCTCGCGCACGTCCGGGGCGAGATCGGTCAGGTCGAGCGCGTGGTAGGCGTCGTAGAGGCCCGGCCGGTCGCGTTCCGCGGCCTCCTTGGCCTCCTCGAGCAGATCGACGCCGACGATCTCCTCGGCGCCGATTTGCGCCAGCTCTTCGGCGACCATCCCGTTGCCGGCGCCGAGATCGATCACGCGCAGGTCGCTGGAATCTGGCTCCTCGCGCTCCAGTGTCTCGCCGAGCAGATCGACGACGACCTGCGGCGAGCGGCAGCTCAGGACCTCGGCGAAGATCCGCTCGTAGAGCCCCGGGACCGAATAGATCTCGCCGTAGTCGTGGCAGCGGAGGCGACGGCGCTCGCCGTCCTCCTCGATCTCGAAGAACTCCTCGTCCTGCGCGAGCCCGAATGCGCCCGCACGTGGCAGATGAACTTTGAGGTCTTCCTCAGATAGCGTGGACATGCGCTCCTCTTGTGTCGTTACGTACGTCGCCGGTGGCGACCCCAGCAAGTGCGTACCACGCCGTGAGGGGCGGACGCGAACTACACCCGGCCGACGCGACTCTCGTCAAGGCCGCCGAGCGTTGCGCACGCTATCGAGATTCGAACGCACGTGCGCCGCCGCCTACCTCTACCCGCCCGTCGGCGATCGGTAAACACCGCAGCACAGAGCCGTGTCCCTGGTGTATTGCAAGCGATCGCCCCAACCGCGCGCAGAGTCCGATCGCCGCCGATCCGGTCGCCTCGTCCTCGGTGATCCCGGCCTCGGGCACGAAGGAACGCGCCCGTACCGTGCCGGCCGATTCGTCGATCCAGGACCAGACGTAGGTGTTGCGCTCGGCCGTCGCGGGGTAGAGCGCCCGCACCTCGGCCGGCGCGCCGAGGCGCCGGTACTCGAACGGCGGCGCCCACTCGGGCCGCGCCGCGACGTAGGTCTCCGCGCCCGCGTAGCGCACCGCGACCTCGCCGGCCGGCGTCTGCAGAGTGTCGACCGGCGACCCCTCCTGGGCCAGCAGCCAGGCCGCGCCCACCGCCGGGTGTCCGGCGAACGGCAGCTCGACGAGGGGGGTGTAGATGCGCAGGCGCCCGCCGGCGCGGTCGTCGACGAAGACGGTCTCGCTGAAGCCGAGCTCGGCGGCGACGCCCTGCCGCTCGGCCTCGGGCACCGCGCCGCCATCGAGGAAGACCGCGAGCAGGTTGCCCCACTCGCCGTCCTCGTTGACGAAGACGCGGAGGATGCTTGGGTCCGACACCATTCGATCTTAGACTCCTGTGTCCCGTCCGACGAGAGGAGCTGAAGTGTCCGAGCAAGAGAGGAAACGAGCACTGCGGGAACGCCTGCCCGCCCTGCTGGTGGCGCTGTCGATCGCGCTCGCGGGCGCGGCCTGGAGCGGCTGCGGGGGCGGCGACGACGAAAGCGGCGGCGAAGCCCAGGAGCGGATCGAAAAGGGCATCGAAGAAGCGAAGCAGGGAGTCGAAAAGGGCAAGGAGGAAGCGCAGAAGGGGATCGAAAAGGGCGGCGAGGAAGCCAAGAAGGGGATCGAAAAGGGCAAGGAAGAAGCGCAGGAGGGGATCGAAGAAGCCGAAAAGTACGCGCAGGAATACACGCCGTAGGCCGGCCTCAGGCCGGGACCGCGGGCGCTGACTCCTCGGCGAGGTCGGCGGCGAGAGCCTCGACCACGCGCGGGTCGAACTGGCTGCCGCTGTTGCGGCGCAGCTCGGCCAGCGCCTCGCCGGGGCCGACCGGCTGCCGGTGCGCTCGCGGCTCGGTCATCGCGGCGAAGGCGACGGCCACGGAGATCACGCGCGCGCCGAGCGGAATCGAATCGCCGGCGAGCCCGTCGGGGTAGCCGCTGCCGTCGAAGCGCTCGGCGCTGGAGCGCACCAGGCGGGCGACCGGAGCGAGCCCCGGCGCCGCCGCGACGATCCTCGCGCCCTCGGCGGTGTGGCTGCGGACGAGCGCCCGCTCGGCTTCGTCCAGCGCCTCCTTCTCCAGCACGCTGTCGGGCACGCCGAGCAGGCCGATGGGCTGCAGCTCGGCGGCGAGGGCGACGTCGTCGATCTCGTCGCGCTCGAGCCCGAGGCGGCGGGCGAGCGAGATCGCCCGGTAGGCCGTGACGCGCAGCTGGGCGCGGGCCTCCGGGCGGCGCGCGTCGAGGGCGGCCATCAGCACCGCGTGCGCCTGGCGCCGCGCCGAGCGATGGCGGCGCCGGCGGTGCGCGGCGAGTCGCCGGCCGGCGATCTGGAGGGCGGCCTCCGGGTCCGCCGCCTCGCCGGGGATGCTCACCTCGCCGTAGGAGCGTCCGGTCAGCGCCTCGTTCTGCTCGCCCTGGGCGCCGGTCGCCGCGAGCACGACCTCGCCCACCTGGCGGTCGGCGATCGGGGCGAGCACGGCGAGCCGGCTCGCGGCGACGCGGTAGGCGATCCCGCCGAGCGGCAGGACCGCGTCGAGCAGCCGCCGTCCGGCCTGGCGCAGCACCTCGTCGCCGGCGCTGTAGCCGAGCCTGTCGTTGTGCGCCTCGAGCCCCTCGAGCTCGAGCAGGACCAGCACCCAGCCCTCGCCCGGCGCGGTCGCGGCGGCCGCGATGTCGGCTTCGAGGCTGGCGCGGTTGCGCAGGCCGGTGACCCGGTCGTTGACCGCGTCGCGGCGCTGCTGCGCCAGCTCGCGCGCCTGGCGGCGGTTCGTTTCCAGCATCCGCACGAAGACCGTGACGATCAGCCCCAGGGTGAGCCAGAAGACGAGCGCCGGAACCCGCTGGTTGAGGTGGTCGTAGACGAGCAGCGCGATGCCGGCCAGGGCGAAGGCGAGCGGGCCGACGATCGATCGCCAGCCGCTCGGACCCTGCACGGCGCTCCATGCCCCTCGAACTGTCCGCATCTGCTTCTAATCGGCAGCCGGCCGGCCCGGCGATAGGCCTGCGGACAGTTGGTCGAAGGTTGCGATGCTGCGACTAGGAGCCCCTGCGCACCGTGCAGTCGCGGGTCAACGTGGTGACGATCCGCTTGCCGCCGGAGAAGGCGAAGGTGCCGCGGGTGAACGAGAAGACCGCGCCCGGGAACCCGCTCGGGGCGGCGCAGCGAGCGCTGAGGAAGCTGAGACGGCGACCGCGGAAGCGATAGCGCCGGTCGAAGACGAGCGAGACCCTGGTGACGTAGCCGAGGTCGGAAGCGAGCTTCGGGATCGTGGCCGAGAGCTCGGTGCCGAACTTGCCCCGCCTCGGGCGCCGGATCTTGAAGCGGAGCACGATCGTGACGTCCGCCGGCCTCGACGCGTAGACGTGGAGCAGAAAGACCGGGCGGCCGTGCGAGCGGCTGTTGAAGACCAGCATCCGGCCGTGCACGGGCGCCGGTTCGTCGCCGTGGAATTCGAGGTTCGCGCCGAAGCTGCCGCGCCCGAGCAGGGCGCCCTTGCAGCGTTCCAAGGCGGTCTTCGAGCTGGTCGACTCGAGCTCCGCCGCGCGACAGACCGGCAGGCCCCTGGTCGTGATGCGGCCGTAGCGGTTGACGCCGAAGGAGATCCGGCGCAGCCGCGGCGGCGTGCTGCCGTCGCTGGTCTTGATCGCCGTGCTGAGCCGCACGGTGACCGGCACGTCGCGGTCGCGGGGCAGCGAGCGCGGCGCGAAGCCGCCGCCGAACTTGATGAAGATGCCGTTGCTGCCGAAGATCTCGGCACGGGCGGCGCCGGCGCCGCCGAGCGCCAGGCAGAGCAGCACCACCCCGAGCAGAATCCGCCTCACGGAACGATTCTAGGCGGGCGCGACGCTCTGTCGGTGCAGCTTGGGTTAAGGGTAGGCCGCTACTTCGCGAGCACGCCCGACATCGCCTTGAGCCCGACGTCCATGCCGCGCCAGAAGGCGCCGCCGTGGAAGGGCTCGCCGCGGCTGAAGCGCCAGGGGACCGAGTGGCCGAGCATCTTCTTGCCGGCGCGCCAGAGCTTCGAGCTGCCGACCCGGTAGTCGCCGTCGGCGTCCGGGCGGACCTCGATCGGCCTCGCGGGATCGCCGGTCAGCCGCAGCGGCACCTGGGCGAAGGTCGCCTTGTCGAACTGCTCCATCACGCACATGCTGACCGGATCGAAGTCCAGCTCGGGCTCCGTGCCGAGCAGCTCGGCCGCCAGGTGCGCGGCTGCGGCGTCGGCCTGCAGGAAAGCGAGGAAGGCCTGCTTGACCGGGAAGTCGCCGGCGTCGCCGACGGCGAAGATGTCGGGCTGGCCGGTCAGCCGGCGGCTGCCCAGCTCGGTTGCGAGGAAGCCGCGGTCGTCGGCGTCGAGGCCGGGGAAGGGGGTGGAGGCGATGTAGGGGGGGAAGGCGACCAGCAGGTCGTACTCCAGCTGCTCGCCGTTGGCGTAGGTGGCGGCGCCGGGGTCAACGCGCTCGACGGGCCAGTCGGTGTGCCCGGCGATGTCGCGCCGCACGAACTCGGCGGCGGCGACCTCGTGCAGGCGCGGGCCGAAGGCCTGGATGTAGCTGCCCTCGAAGGTCGTCCAGGTGATCTCGACGTTCTCGCGGACGCCGTTGCGACGCAGCCAGGTGTCGAGCATCAACACGATCTCGTACAGCGGCCCGGCGCACTTGTTGTTCGGCGGCACGACGAAGAGCACACGCTGCTTGCCGTGGCCGTCGCCGGTGAGCAGCTTCTGGAAGCCGCTGCGCAGGTGCAGCATCTCAGCCGGGGTCCAGGGGCTGATCGCGTGCTCGCCGAGGCCGGGGATCTCCGCGGCGCGCATGTCGGCGCCAGTGGCGACGACGAGGAAGTCGTAGGGGATCGAGCGGCCATCGAGCTCCACCTGGTGCGCGTCCGGGTCGATCCCGTGCGCTTTCGCCTGGATCAGCTCGATGTCCTTGCGTGCGGCGGGCTTGGCCAGCGGCACCTTCAGCTTCTCCGGGTCCATGCCGAACGGCACGTAGATCGAGTTCGGTTTGAAGAGGAAGTGATCGCTGTCGGAGACGAGCGTGATCTTCGCCCGATCCCCCGCCAGTAGCCGCAAGTCGAAGGCGGCCTCGAGGCCGCCGAAACCGCCACCGAGGACTACCACGTGACCCTTGCTCATAGCACCACGATGGCGGCCGGCAAGCTGCCTGACATCGGGCGCGGACCGCCGATCCGCTCGGTGTTTTCCCGCAGCCGGAAGCCGACCCCGTGGGCGGTGGCTACTCGCCCAGCGCCTTGATCACCAGCCGCTTCGGCCGGCGGCCGTCGAACTCGCAGTAGAAGACCTGCTGCCAGGGCCCGAGGTCGAGCCGCCCTCCGGTCACCGGCACGATCGCCTGGTGGTGGACCAGCAGGTTCTTGAAGTGGGCGTCGCCGTTGTCCTCGCCGCCGCGGTGGTGGCGGTAGTCGCCGCCCTCCGGCAGCAGCTCCTCGGCGACTCCGTTGGCCGGCGGCTTCCAGCTCGGCGGCGCGATCTTGTCGAGCCACTCGATGACGTCCTCGTGCAGCCCCGGCTCGTCGTCGTTGATCCAGACCCCGGCGGTGATGTGCATCGCCGACACGAGCGCCATCCCCTCCTCGATCTCGGCCTCGTCGACGGCCGCCTGCACCTCCTCGGTGATCCGGATCAGCTCCCGGCGCCCGGCGGTCTCGAAGGTCATATAGGCGGTGTGCGACTTCATTCGTCTCCTTTCCGGTCCTTGCTGACGCCGGTTACCCGTTCCGCCCGCTGCCTCGCTTCTTCGATCGCCTCGCGGGTGGTGGCGAGCGCCTCCTCTGAGGCGGCGGTGATGCCCTCGCTGGGCTTGCCGCCGACGATGTCGCGGAACGCGTTCTTGAAGCGCTCGGTGTGGCGGTCGGGCTGGAAGCGGTCCTCGGCCTCGGCCTGCTTGCCGGGGTTGCGCTCGCCGTAGCGGCGGCGCGCCCAGGCGGATCCGGGCTTGCCGAGGCGGGCCGCGCCGTAGATCGCTATGGGGAAGACGAAGAAGCCGACGGCGCCGTGCATGGCGCGCTGCTTGAGGAAGCAGATCGCGACCAGGGCGAAGACCAGCGCCGCGCCGACGATGCTGATCGTCGTCTCGGCGACCGAGCCGGTCTGGAAGCTGAACGGGCTGAAGCCGAGCAGGATCAGCATCATCCCCGCCGCCGCGATCACCGTCGCGTCGATCGAGGAGCGGCCCTGCTCGGCCCAGTAGACGTCGTCGAGGTAGACCCAGAGGGCGAACTCGTCGATCGTCAGGCCGGCGCCGATGCCGAAGGCGAAGGCGCAGATCTCCGTGTACGGGCTCTGCCCCAGGGCCATGAAGCCGAGCGCTCCCGCGACCATCATCGTCACGATCCCGAAGACCAGGTGGTGCAGGTGGACGCCGCTGTCGCTGACCACGCTGCCCGGCCACCAGGGCGCCCGCGGGCTGCGCATCAGCCGCGTGCTCATGCGGATGAAGGCGAACGAGAGGATGAAACCGGCGAGCACCAGGAAGAGCCCCTGTTTCTCGTTGGCGAGGATCTGGTCGTTCCAGAAATCGCTGAAGATCGAGGCGGCGGTCATCGGCTCGGTTGCGAGTGTAGTCGCGGGCCGGCGCCCTCCTTCTCGGCGATCAGGTCGACGGCGAGCAGCACACAGGCGACCGAGACGAATGGGGTGGCGACGATGTTGGAGAGCGACTCCGCGAGCCAGTCCGCCCAGAGGCTGTGCCCCAGCAGCGCCTGCGCGAGCTCGTCGGCGAGCGCGCCGAACCCCTCGCTGAGGAGCTCCAGCGGCGCAAGCACCGCGAAGACGAGCCAGAACCGGCCCCGCACCAGGCGGGCGCTGCGCGCCAGCGCTTCGCCCGCGCCGCGGCGTTCGATCTCGACCACGGCTCCGGCCAGGCCGAGGAACACGTAGGCGATGACGCCGGGGGCGACGAGGAGGGCGAGCCCGACCGCGACGGCGACGGCGTAGGTCAGGTCGACGGCGAGCAGTCGGCCGTAGGCGAGCCGGCCGGCGATCTCCCGCGGTCGCGGCGGTCTGCACGGCGCCCCTTCGTAGGTCAGCGAGACGGCGACCACGCCGCTGAAGAAGATCTCTCCGAACAGCGAGGTGCCGACCACCGCGAGCACGGCGACGAGGGCGCCGAGCAGCAGCACCCCGCTGCCGAGGTCGAGCGATTCGATGTGGGCGCCGAGGGGCAGGGCGCTGAGCAGTCCCAGCGGAACGAAGATCAGGCAGGCCAGCGGCAGCAGCATCCGCGCCCAGGCCCGGTAGACCCGCCAGATCTGCCTGTAGACGGCGCCGGCGCCGGCGATCGGTCCGCCCGGCATCTACCGGCGCCGCCGTCGCCGCCCCGAGGGCCGCCTGCCGCGCTCCTCCAGCTTCGACTGCGAGGACTGCGACGCCGGCACCCGCTTCACGTCGCGCAGGTCCGGCTCGAGCCACTCTTCGGCGCAGCGGCGGTGCCAGTGGTGGTGTTCGGTCCCGCCCAGCCGCAGCACGTACTGGACCACGGTGTGCTCGCTGCCGATCGGGATGTCGCCGTGGCAGCCCGGGCAGCGGTAGAGCTTCTGGCCGAAGCTGCGAATCAGCCAGACCTCGTTGCCTTCGTCGTCGTAGCCGCGCAGGCTCCAGCGCTTGCTGGGCAGCCCGCCGCCGCTCATCGTTCCGAGAGCCAGGCGAAGCCCGCGGCCATCGCCAGGTTGACGAGGCCGGCGAGCCGCAGGCCGAGCTTGGCGCCGGGACGGGAGACCGCCGGGGAGCCGGACCAGAGCGCGTCGGTCGCGATCTCGGTCCCGCGCAGCCAGGCCAGCGCCCACCAGTCGCGCCGCTCGCCGCGCCGCTCGGCGACGGCGTGGGCGGCGGCGAAGGTGAGCCAGATCGGGCCGCAGCGGCGAAAGAGGTGCGCCGCGTCGGGCGAGGGCTCGTCGTGGCCGAGCGCCCGCAGGGTCGCCTCGGGGGCGGCGATCGCCGCCGATCCGAGCAGCAGGTCGAAGGCGATCATGTTGCGGTTGGTGAGGCGAAGGGCCTGCTCAACGGTCATTTTCAACTCCCATCCAACCAGATCGGAAGGGAAAGCATGGAGATCGGCGAAAGGGACCGCCGTGACCAAGACCGCAACCAAGACCCCCCAGCTCAAGAGCCTGTCCGAGTACATCCAGGAGCGCTTCGACGAGTTCTCGCGCTCACAGAAAGACGTCGCCCGCTACATCGTCGACCACCTCGACGAGGCAGCCTTCCTCACCGCCGAGGAGCTGGCCAGGAGAGCGAGCACCTCCTCCTCTACGGTGGTGCGCTTCTCCCAGGCCCTCGGCTTCGAGGGCTATCCCGAGCTCCAGCAGGCGGCGATCGAGGAGTACCGCAACGCCGCGGTCTCCGGTGGCGGCGGCGGTGGTGGTGGCGGCGCGCCGAGCGCCGGCGGCGCCGCGCTCTTCTCCTTCGACCACTCCGAGCTCGAGGGGTCGCTGAGCGCCGACTACTCGAACCTCGAGGAAACCGCGCGCAACCTGACCCGCGAGCAGGTGGAAGGCGCCGTCGCCGCGCTGGCCGAGGCGCAGCGCGTGGTGATCGTCGGCGTCGACCAGATGGCCTTCTTCGCCAGCTACTTCCGCCACATGCTCAGCCTGCTCGACATCCGCGCCGAAATCGTCGCCAGCACCGGCGGCGAGTCGCTGCAGCGGCTCGGGCGGATCGACGAGGAGACGCTGGTCATCGTGCTTTCCTGCGGCCGTGCCCACCCGCTGCTGCTGCGGGCGATGAAGCTCGCCCTGCACCGTCGCGCCCGCACCCTCGCGGTCTCCGACGCCTCGATGTCGGAGGTCGGCGAGCACGCCGAGCAGACGCTCTACTTCTCCTCCAACAGCCCCTCCTTCGCCCGCTCCAACACGGCGCTGATGGCGCTGATCCAGGGGCTGGCGCACGGGCTGTACGCGCGCGACGAAGCGGCGCACAAAGATCGGATTCGCGCTTACAAACTGAAGTAGGCCGCCGCCCACGTAATATCAGGGCTGATGGCCGAGAGAGCTACCTTCAGAGTCAAGACCGGCCTCGCCGAGATGCTCAAGGGCGGGGTGATCATGGACGTGGTCACGCCCGAGCAGGCGCGGATCGCCGAGGCGGCGGGCGCCTGCGCGGTAATGGCGCTGGAGCGCGTTCCGGCGGACATCCGGCGCGACGGCGGCGTAGCGCGCATGTCGGACCCGCAGATGATCAAGGGGATCCAGGAGGCGGTGACGATCCCGGTGATGGCCAAGGCGCGGATCGGCCACTTCGCCGAGGCCCAGGTCCTGCAGGCGCTCGAGGTCGACTACATCGACGAGTCCGAGGTGCTGACCCCGGCCGACGAGCGCAACCACATCGACAAGCTCGCCTTCGAGGTTCCCTTCGTCTGCGGCGCGACCACGCTCGGCGAGGCGCTGCGGCGGGTCGGCGAGGGGGCGGCGATGATCCGCTCGAAGGGCGAGGCGGGGACCGGCAACGTGGTCGAGGCGGTGCGCCACATGCGCGGGATCGTCGGCGGGATCAAGCAGCTCGCCCGGCTCGGCCCGGAGGAGCTCTCCGCCGCGGCGAAAGAGCACCGGGCGCCGCTCGAAGTCGTGCACGAGGTCGCTGCGCAGGGCCGGTTGCCGGTGCCGCTGTTCTGCGCCGGCGGGATCGCCACGCCGGCCGACGCGGCGCTGATGATGCAGCTCGGCGCCGAGGGCAACTTCGTCGGCTCGGGCATCTTCAAGAGCGGCGACCCCGAGCGCCGCGCCCGCGCGATCGTCGAGGCGACGACGCACTTCGACGATCCGGAGCGGGTCGCCGCGGCCTCGGTCGGGCTGGGCGAGGCGATGCCGGGCCTGGAGATCTCCGAGCTGGTCGCCGCCGACGCGCTCTTGCAGGACCGCGGTGCCTGAGCTGCCGCCGCTGCGCATCGGCGTCCTCGCCATCCAGGGTGGGTTCGACCGACACCTGGCGATGCTGCGCGGGCTCGGCGCCGAGGCTGCCGGGGTGCGGCGTCCGGCGGATCTGATCGGGCTCGACGGGCTGGTGATCCCCGGGGGGGAGAGCACGACGATCGCCAAGGGGATCGAGTCGGCGGGGCTGGCGGAGCCGATCCGGGCGCACCACGAGGCCGGCCGGCCGGTGTTCGGCACCTGCGCCGGGATGATCGTCTGCGACGAGGCGCACCTCGGCCTGCTCGACGCGACCGCCCGCCGCAACGCCTTCGGCCGCCAGCTGCAGAGCTTCGAGGCCGACCTGACGGTCGCCGGGATCGGCGCCGAGCCGTTGCGGGCGGTGTTCATCCGCGCGCCCTGGGTCGATCGCCACGGCCCCGGCGTCGAGGTGCTCGCCTCCTACGGCGGGCGCCCGGTGGCGGTGCGCGAGGGCTCGGTCCTCGCCTGCGCCTTCCACCCGGAGCTGACCGACGACTCGCGGCTGCACGCGCTGTTCATGGCAATGACGACGAGGGCGCGCGAAGCCGCGCCGGAGGGGGCGGGGACGTGAGAGATCCGAGAGCGGAAGGGCTGGCGAGGATCCTGGTCGGCTACTCGACCGAGGTGAAGGAGGGGGAGCTCGTATCGATCGACGGCGAGAGCGCCGCGGCGCCGCTTCTGCTGGCCGTATACGAGGAGGTGCTGAAGGCCGGCGCCCACCCGATCATGAACGTCTCGCTCGACGGCCAGGGGGCCGCCTACTACAAGCACGCTTCCGACGCGCAGCTGGAGTGGATCGCGCCGACCGCCGAATGGCTGCTCGACAACGTCGACGTGCGGATCGCGATCGGCGCCTCGAGCAACACGCGAGAGCTCTCCGGTGTGCCGCCGGAGCGCCAGACGCGCCGCCAGCAGGCGACCGGCGAGCTGCTCGGCCGGGCGATGGCGCGCAGCGCCAAGGGCGAGTTCCGCTGGGTCTACACGCTCTTCCCGACCAACGCCTACGCCGCCGAGGCGGAGATGAGCCTGGCCGACTACGAGGACTTCTACTACGGCGCCTGCCTGGCCGACGACGACGACCCGCTGACCGCCTGGCAGCGCGCCTCGGCCGAGACCGAGCGGCTCGCCGAGTGGATCCAGGGCCGCGAGGAGGTGCGCGTGACCGCGCCGGGCACGGACATCCGGCTCGGCATCGCCGGCCGCACCTTCATTCCCTGCGACGGCCGCCACAACATGCCCGACGGCGAGTTCTTCACCGGCCCGGTCGAGGACTCGGTCGAGGGCGAGGTGAGCTTCCACCTGCCGGCGACGATCGGCGGCCGCGAGGTGTCCGGGGTGCGGCTGCGCTTCGAGGCCGGCAAGGTCGTCGACGCCGGGGCCGAGCGCGGCGAGGAGTTCCTGATCGAGCTGCTCGACACCGACGCGGGCGCGCGGCGGCTCGGCGAGCTGGGGATCGGCACCAACTACGCGATCGACCGCGGCACCCGCGAGGTGCTGCTCGACGAGAAGCTCGGCGGCACGGTGCACATGGCCGTCGGCAAGAGCTATCCGGAGTCGGGCGGCGTCAACGAGTCCGCCGTGCACACCGACCTGGTCTGTGACCTGCGCCTCGGCGGCAAGCTCGAAGTCGACGGCCAGGTGATGCAGGAAGACGGCAAATTCGTCGTCTGATCATTGGTTCGGCAGGGGGGACCCCGCGAGCAGGAAGAACCAGGCGACGAAGACGGCGCCGGCGAGCAGCACCGAGCCCATCATCACGGCCTCCACCACGGTGGTCGTGCCGCGGGCGTGGCCGGTGTCGCGCACGCTCTTCAGCCAGGTCGGCCGCATCGGCCCGAGGCGGTTGGTGCCGGTGACGTGGACGTAGAGGGCGTTGAGCCGGCCGATCAGCCAGGCGTCGAAGAGGATCGTCAGCACGATGCCGACGGCGACGATCGCGTAGGGGCCCGCCGCCGGGAACTGCGTGTCGGCGATCTTCGAGCCGATCCAGATCCAGCCCACCGGGATCGCCGTCCACAGGGAGAGCGCGGCAAGCAGCATCGCGATGAAGATCGCGCTCGCGGTCATCCCCCGGATCGGGCTGATCGCGCGCTGCCGGGTGGCCGTCTGCTCGCTCATCTCCCTGATTCATAGAATGGCAAACACATGTCCGGTCACTCGAAGTGGTCCTCGATCAAACACAAGAAGGGCGCGGCCGACGCCAAACGCGGCAAGCTCTTCACCAAGCTGGCGCGGGCGATCACCGTCGCCGCGCGCGACGGCGGGCCCGACCCCGAGGGCAACGCGGCGCTCGCCACCGCCGTCCAGAAGGCGCGCGACGCCTCGATGCCCAAGGACAACATCCAGCGGGCGATCGACCGCGGCTCCGGCGTCGGCAGCGACGCGGCGACGATCGAGCGGGTCGTCTTCGAGGGCTACGGGCCGGGTGGCGCCGCCGTCCTGGTCGAGGCGCTGACCGACAACCGCAACCGCACCAGCGCCGAGGTGCGCCACGCGTTCAGCAAGCGCGGCGGTAGCCTCGGCGAGCCGGGTTCGGTCGCCTGGATCTTCGAGAAACGCGGCGTGCTGGCGGTCGACGGCGCCCGCTACGACGAGGACGACCTGATCGCCGCGATCGACGCCGGCGCCGACGACGTCAGCGAGGAGGGCGAGCTGCTGCGGGTGCTCTGCGAGCCCGGCGTCCTCGGCGCGGTGCGCGAGGCGCTGCAGGGCGGCGGGATCGAGATCCAGTCGGCCGAAGTCGCGATGGAGCCGAAGAGCACGGTCGAGGTGAGGGGCAACGACGCGAAATCGCTGCTCGGGCTGATCGAAGACCTCGAAGAGGACGACGACGTCAACGAGGTCCACGCCAACTTCGACATCCCCGACGAGGTCCTGCAGCGTCTAGCGGCCTGACGCCGCCTGACCAAGTCAGAGTGCGCACGCCGACGAGCGAATAGCAGCGCTATTTGCGAGGAGGTGGGCGTGCTATGACGCCGTGTCAGGGGGCGTCAGGGAGGCATCCGGGCTGCGGTCCAGAATCAGTCCCCAATGCAAGTCGTGATGGGGATCGACCCCGGGGCCGCCAACCTCGGCTTCGGCATCGTCCGGGTCGGGGGCAACCGCATGGTCGCGCTCGACGGCGGCGTGGTCGAGACGCGGGCGGGCGTGCCGATGGAGCGCCGCCTGCAGCAGATCCACGCCGAGCTGAGCGAGCTGCTCGCCTGGCACGAACCGGCCGCGATGGCGGTCGAGGACGTCTTCTTCGGCAAGAACGCGCAGACCGCGATGACGGTGGGCCGGGCCAGCGGCGTGGCGATGCTGGCCGCCGCGCAGGCCGGCGTCGAGTGCTTCTCCTACACGCCGCAGGCGATCAAGATGGCCGTCTGCGGCAGCGGCGCGGCCGGCAAGAAGCAGGTCCAGCGGATGGTCGGCACGCTGCTCGCCCTGCCCGAGCTGCCGACCCCCGACCACGCCGCCGACGCGCTGGCGGTGGCGATCTGCCACGGCGGCGGCGCCGGTCGCCGCGAGGCGGCGGCGCTGGCGCAGGGGGCGGCGCGATGATCGCCGCGGTGCGCGGCGAGGTGATGGTGCGACGCCCAGATCACGTCGTGATCGACGCCGGCGGCGTCGGCTACCGGCTGAGCGTCTCCGCGGAGACGCTGAAGGCGGTGCCGGCGACCGGCCGCGAGGCCTTCCTGCATGCCGAGCTGGTCTCGCGCGAGGACTCGCTGGCGCTGTTCGGCTTCGCCTCCGAGGAGGAGCGCGACCTGTTCGGCCAGCTCGTCTCGGTCAGCGGGGTCGGCCCGAAGGTCGCGATCGCGGTGCTCTCCGGCGGTCCGGCGCGCGAACTGCTGCGGGCGATCGCCGCCGGCGACGCGAAACGATTCCAGGCGGCGCCGGGGATCGGCAAGCGCACGGCGGAGCGGATCATCGTCGAGCTGCGCGAGAAGGTCTCCGGCGCGCTGGCGGAGGAGGTCGTCCTGGGCGAGGCCGGGGACGGCGACCCGCGGGCGCTCGCCCGCGACGGCCTGGTCAACCTCGGCTACGCCCCGCCGGAGGCCGAGCAGCTGCTCGAAGGGGTGGAGGCCGGCGACGCCGAGGAGCTGCTGGCGCTGGCGCTGCGCAAGGCGGGCGGTAAGGCAGCGTGAGCGGCAAGCCGATCCGCACGCCGGGGGTCGATGACGAGCCGGTGCCCGTGGACGCCGAGGTGCGGGTGCACGACGCCCGCGCCGAAGCGCCGGACGAGGACCTCGACCGCTCGCTGCGGCCGCCGACCCTGACCGACTTCGTCAACCAGGAGCAGGTGACCGAGCAGCTCGGCATCTTCATCGAGGCGGCGCGGCGGCGCGGCGAGCCGCTCGACCACGTCCTGCTCGCCGGCCCGCCCGGGCTCGGCAAGACCTCGCTCGCCCACATCGTCGCCGCCGAGATGGAGGTGCCGCTGGTGCAGACCGCCGGGCCGGCGCTGGAGCGCAAGGCCGACGTCGCCTCCTTCCTCACCTCGCTGGAGCCCGGCAGCGTGTTCTTCGTCGACGAGATCCACCGGCTCGGCCGCGCGGTCGAGGAGACGCTCTACCCGGCGATGGAGGACGGCGAGCTGCCGGTCGTGCTCGGCCAGGGCGCCGGGGCGCGCACGGTCACCCTGCCGCTGCCGCCGTTCACCCTGGTCGGCGCGACGACCCGCGCCGGGCTGCTGACGACGCCGCTGCGCGACCGCTTCGGCGTCTGCCACCGGCTCGAGCACTACACCCCCGAGCACCTGGCGCAGATCGTCGCGCGCTCGGCCGGCATCCTCGAGGTCGAGGTCGACGCCGCCGGGTCGCGGGCGATCGCCGAGCGCTCGCGCGGCACGCCGCGGGTCGCCAACCGGCTGCTCAAGCGGGTGCGGGACTTCGCCCAGGTCAAGGCCGGCGGCCACGTCGACGCCGAGGTCGCCGCCGCCGGCCTGGAGATGCTCGAGGTCGACGCCGGCGGGCTCGACCGCAGCGACCGCAACCTGCTCGAGACGATCGCCGAGAAGTTCTCCGGCGGCCCGGTCGGGCTCTCGACCCTCGCCGTCGCGGTCGGCGAGGAGCAGGACACGATCGAGGACGTGCTCGAGCCGTACCTGCTCCAACAGGGCTTGCTGAAGCGCACTCCGCGGGGCCGCGTGCTGACCGAGCGGGCCTACGACCACCTCGGCCTGCCGTTGCCCAAACGAGCGCACAGCCTGTTCTGAGCGCACCATCAGTAACCTGAGCCAGGGATGCCTTTCTTCATCTGCCCCAACTGCGGGAACAGGGAGCTGAGCAGCGACCGGACGGCGGGGTTCAGCACCCGTCCGAAGGGCTGCTCGAAATGCGGTTTCGGCTTCGTCTTCGAGCTGCTCGACGACTACTACCCGGCGCCCAACGCGGCCTTCTTCGTCTGCGACCAGGAGGCGCGGGTGATCGACGCCGGGCGCGGCAGCTACGAGCTGACCGGGCTGACCGACGAGGACGTGATCGGCCGCCCGGTCAGGGAGGTGCTCGGCCTGCGCTGGATCGACAAAGGCGACGGCGGCCGCGAGGCCGACCTCGACGGCGATGGCGAGACCGACCCGATCGAGACCTCGCTCGAGTGGGGGGTGCGCTCGCTCGGCAAGAAGGTCTCGGTCAACGCCGAGGGCGATCTGCCGGCCGAGGCGGTCGCCGACGTCTTCCCGGCTTACGACGACGACGGCGGCCTGCTGATCGTGCTGACGCCGGAGGGATGAGGCGATGAAGCGGCGCCGCAACATCTTCGTCCTGCTCTTCGTCATGGCGCTGATCGCGGTTTCCGGAATCGTCATCGCCAGCAAGCAGACGCAGCTCGGGCTCGACCTGAAGGGCGGCGTGCAGCTGGTCCTGCAGGGGCGGCCGACGCCGCAGCAGCCGACGATCGACAGCGCCTCGATGGAACGGGCCGTCGACATCATTCGCTCGGGCTGCGACCAGCTCGGCGTGTCGGAGATCGAAGTCGCCCGGGTCGGCAACGACCAGATCCAGGTCGGCATCCCCGGCGCGACCAGCGTCGGCCAGGCGACCGAATGCGCCACCAAACCCGCCCGCCTCTACTTCTTCGACTGGGAACCGAACCTGATCGGCCGCGAGCAGGCGATCGGCGGCAACCCGGCGCAGGAACCGCCGAAAGCGGTGCTCGAAGAAGCGGAAAAGGAATGGAACGCGGCCGGCCGCAGCCCCTCGAAAAACGAAAACGGGCAGCTGCTCTACGCCGGCGCCTTCGCCAGCCAGTACAACGCGGCGAAGCTAGCCGCCGAACAGAAGCCGGTGCCCGACTGCGAAAACTGCAGCCAGCCGACGACCTACTACCTGTTCCAGAAGGCGCCGCCGCACAACCTGATCGCCGGGCCGGCGTACAGCAAGGAAGACCTCTACATCGATCCCAACGGGAAGAAGCGGCCGCGGAGCCTGGGCGAGGTAGTGAAGGTGCCGCAGGGGACGATCCTGGTCTCCGAGAAGCCGAGCAACAGCAAGGGGCGGACGATCGAAGACGCCGAGCCGGGCTGGTTCGCGTTCAGGGACGACCCGGCCCTCTCGGGGACCGAAATCACCAACCCGAAGGCCGAACAGCAGGAATTCGGCCCCGCCGTCACCTTCCAGTTCAGCGGCGGCGGCCGCAAGGCGTTCCAGGAAGTCACCAGGAAGATCGCGCAGCGCGGCCAGGCCCGGGCGATCGGCCCGGCCTCCGGCGAACAGGCCGAACAGCTCTCCGGCCGCTTCGCCGCGATCCTCGACAACGAAGTGGTGACGACGCCGATCATCAACTTCGCCGAAAACCCCGACGGGATCGACGGCCGCACCGGCGCGCAGATCTCCGGCGGCTTCAACGGCATCACCGACGCGCAGAACCTGGCCACCTACCTGCAGCGCGGCGCGCTGCCGATCAACCTCAACCTGATCAGCCAGAGCCAGGTCTCGGCGACGCTGGGCAGCGAAGCGCTCGACCAGGGGGTCAAGGCCGGGATCATCGGCCTCTCCCTGGTCGTCATCTTCCTGCTCTTCTTCTACCGCTTCCTCGGGCTGATCGCGGCGCTCGCCCTGGGCGCCTACGGGGTGATCTTCTTCGCCCTGATCAAACTGATCCCGATCACGCTGACGCTGCCGGGGATCGCGGGCCTGATCCTGACGATCGGCGTCGCCGCCGACTCGAACATCGTGATCTTCGAGCGGATCAAGGAGGAGGTGCGCGCGGGCAGGCCGATGGCGAGCGCGATCGCGGCCGGCTACCGGCGCGGGATCGCGACCATCGTCGACGCCAACGTCGTCACCCTGCTGACCGCCTTCATCCTCTTCGTCCTCGCGACGGCCGGCGTCAAGGGCTTCGCCTTCACGCTCGGGGTCGGCACGATCGTCTCGCTGCTGACCGCGGTCGTCTTCACCCAGGCGCTGCTGCTCAGCATGAGCCGCTCCCGCCTCCTGCGCTCGCCCAGCGTGCTCGGCGCCGGCGGGGGCCAGCGGGTGCGCTGGCACTTCGACTTCATGGGCGCGAGCCGCTGGTTCTTTACCGCTTCGGGCGTGATCCTGATCGTCGGCGCGCTGGCGCTGGCGACCGACCAGCTGAATCTCGGCATCGACTTCGAGTCCGGCACCAGGGTCGAGGTGGCGCTGAAGAAGCAGACCGACGAGGACGGGGTGCGGGAAGCGCTCGACAAAGCGGGGATCTCGGGTGGCGAGGTGCAGCGCGAGACCAACCCGGGCCTCGGCGAAAACGCCTTCCTGATCCAGTCGAGCACGCTGAAGCCGAGCCAGATCAACGAAATGCAGAAGGAGCTCGACAAGGAGTTCGGGATCGCCGAAGACGGCTTCGACAGCACCAGCGTCGGCCCGACCTTCGGCGCCACCGTGGCGAACAGCGCCCGCAACGCGCTGATCTTCTCGGTGCTCGTGATCTGCGCCTACATCGCCTTCCGCTTCGATCCCAAATTCGCCGTGCCGGTGCTGATCGCGCTGCTCCACGACGTGCTGATCACCGCCGGGGTCTACTCGCTGACCGGGAAAGAGGTGAGCAGCGGGACGGTCGCCGCTTTCCTCACGATCTTGGGCTACTCGCTCTACGACACGATCATCGTCTTCGACCGGATACGCGAGAACATGCCGCGGATGCCGCGGGCGGCGTTCTCGCAGATCGTCAACCGCTCGATGAGCGAGGTGCTGACCCGCTCGCTGGCGACCAGCTTCACCACCCTGCTCGCGGTGGTCTCGCTGCTCGTCTTCGGCGGCGCGACGCTGCAGGACTTCGCCTTCGCGATGCTGGTCGGGATCGTCTCCGGAACCTACTCGTCGATCTTCATCGCCTCGCCGGTGCTGACCGCGTGGAAGGAACGCGAGCACGGCTTCGCCCGGCGCCGCGAGCGGATCGCCGAGATCGAGGGCAGCGTGCCGGCCTTCGCCGACGACGTCTCCCTCGCCAGGCTGAGCGAGGACGACGAGACCGACGAGCAGCGGGCCGAGGAGCTCGCCGCGGTCGCGGTCGCCGAGCGCGGCGGGGACAACGGCGGCGACCCGGCGCCGGCTGCGCAGGCCCCTGCGCCCGAGGAGCCACCCGCGAAGTCGGACGACCCCGCCTCGCAGGAGCGCCGCGAACGCAACGAGCGCCGCCGCGAACGCCGCAAACAGCGACGCAAGCACGGGAGGAACCGCTAGATATGGCGCTCTTGGTCTGGTTCACGATGGGGATCGCGCTCTGGCACTTCACCGTCTTCCTGCCGGACCGCTTCTGGCAGGGGATCGTCGGCGCCTTCCTCGGCTCGGTGATCGGCGCCGTCGTCTTCGGCGCGATCGTCGAGATCGCCTCCGGGCGCGGGCTCGGCAACACCGACGTGCTGACGGCGCTGACCGCGATCCCCGGGGTGGCGCTGGGTCTCGCGGTGGTCTGGGCGATAGGGATCCGCTCAGAACAAGCTCAAGCCTGAATTCCCCTGCATCCTGCGGCCTTTGTGGGTCGCTTTGCCGCCGATTGTCCTCCTAGCTTGGGGGGATGCCCGAGGCCCTTCTCGCATACGAAGCGGCGCCCTACTCCTACGCGGAGGCGCGGGCGCTCGCCGACCAGCTGGGACTGAGCGAGCCGGTCGCGGTGACCCTCGTGCGGCGCGGGTACCGCACGCCGGAGGCGGCGCGCGCCTTTCTCGCCGCCGACGAGGCGCACCCGCCCGAGGCGTTCGGGTCGATGGCAGCGGTCGTCGAGTTGGTGAGAATGGCGATCGACGCCGGCAGCAGGATCACCGTGCACGGCGACTTCGACGTCGACGGGGTCTGCGCGACGACGATCCTCGTCAGCGCCCTGCGCGAGCTGGGCGCACAGGCGGACTGGCTGATTCCCGACCGGATCGCCGATGGCTACGGGTTGTGCTCTGGGAACGTCGAAGAGCTCGCGGAGCGAGGGACCGAGCTACTGATCACGGTCGACTGCGGGATCACCTCGGTCGGGGAGGTGAAGCTGGCAAAGGAGCTGGGGATGGAGGTGATCGTGACGGACCACCATCAACCCGGGGAGGAGCTGCCGGACTGCCCGATCCTGCATCCGTCGGTCGACGGGTATCCGTTCGAGGATCTGTGCGGGACCGCGGTCGCATGGAAGCTTGCCACGGCGCTCAGGGAGTCCGACTCCATCGTCGACCTGGACCTCGTGGGACTGGCGACCGTGGCCGATGTTGTGCCGCTCGTGGGGGAGAACAGGTCGTTGGTGCGGCGAGGCCTCGAGGAGGTGAGGCGGGCGCGGAGACCCGGGATCAGGGCCCTGCTGGAAGCGGCCAAGTGCGAGCCGACGCAACTCGACGAGGGGGACCTCGCGTTCCGGTTGGCGCCGCGAATCAATGCTGCCGGTCGTCTCTACAGGGCCGACGCGGGGGTGGAGCTCTTCCTGACCGACGACGAAGCTCGCGCGAAGGAGATCGCGGCGGAGCTGAGCCGGGCGAACAGCGAGCGGCGGGCTACCGAGCGCGAGGTCGATGCGGCTGCCGAGGCGGCGCGGCGGGAGCTGCCGGACGAGCTGCGCGAGGCGCCGGGGCTGGTGCTGGCCGGGGAGGGCTGGCATCCGGGCGTGATCGGGATCGTGGCGTCGCGGCTGGTCGAGCGGCATCACCGGCCGGTGGTCGTGATCTCGCTGGACGGCGAGGGTGGGGGCCGGGGGTCCGGGAGGAGCATCCCGGGGTTCGATCTGCTGGCGGCGCTCGAAGCGTGCGCCGAGCACCTCGATGGGTTCGGCGGGCACAGGGCGGCGGCGGGGTTGCAGCTGCGGGCGGAGAACGTCGCGGCCTTCCAGGCGGCCTTCGCGGCTCACGCGACGGCTGTGCTCGGGGCAGAGGACCTGCGGCGAACCGAGCGGATCGACGCGATGGTCGGCGGCGCCGGGCTGGACCTGGAGCTGGCCGAAGAGCTGCGGCGATTGGCGCCGTTCGGGATGGGTAACCCGGGGGTGCGGCTGCTCGTCCCCGCGGCGCGGGTGCGCGACGTGCGCACGATGGGCGAAGGCAAGCACGCGCGCTTCAGCCTGCACAGCGGCGCCCACCGGGCGCTCGGCGTCGCCTTCGGCCGCCCCGGCCTCGGCGTCGGCGAGGAGGATCCGGTCGACGCCGCGGTGCGGCTCGAGGTCAACCGCTGGAACGGCTCGGTCGAGCCCCGCCTCGTCCTGCGCGAGCTCTACCCGCGCGAGTCGGCCGCCGAGGCCGCCGACGAGCAATGGTGGCGACGCTTCGAGCACGAGCTCGAAACCCCGCCGACGGGCCGAAAAGTCCACTCGGAGCGGACAAATCGGCCCGTCGGCCGCGTTGAGGTGCGGCCGCGGAGTTCGGCTGCGGCGGTGGTCGGGGAGCTGGCCTCGGCCGGGGGCGGGGGGGTGCTGGCGGTGGTCGCCTGCGTCGAGCGGCGGGCGGCGCTCGCGGGGGACGGCGTGACGCTGGCCGACGCCGCGGCGCTCGAGGCGGCGCCGGAGCTGGCAGAGCGCTTCGAGCACGTCGTTTTCGTCGACCCGCCGCAGTTCGCCCACGTCGAGCGGCTGGCGACGGCGGGGGAGGGTTATGTCCACCTGGCTTGGGGCGAGGCGGAGCGCCGTTTCGCCCGCGCGATGCTGGACGAGCAGCTCGCCCGGCGCGAGACTCTGATCGCCGCCTTCCGCGATCTGCGCGAGGCCGGCGAGGCGAGCGGCGGGGAGCTGCTCGCGGCGCTGCGCGGCAGCGGGCGCTTCCCGCGCTCCCCCGTGACCGCCGCCCGCTGCCTGCGGGTGCTGAGCGAGCTCGAGCTGGCGCAGGGGGCGACCGAGGCGGGGAGCGGTCGCGTCGGGGTCGTATCCTCAGAGGGGACGGAACTCGAGCGCTCGGCGGCGTACCGCGCCTACGGCGCCCGTCACCAGGAGGCCCTGCGATACCTCGAACGACGAAAAATTCCCTAGAGCGGCACTCGCTCCTCGCCGACCTCTTCGCCGTGGTCGAGGAGTTCGACTCGGGCGCCGAGATCGACCGCGCCGCGCTCAGGCACGCCTTCGAGTTCGCCTGCGACCAGCACGCCGACCAGCGGCGCCAGTCCGGCGACGAGTTCATCACCCACCCTGTCGGCGTCGCCCAAATCTGCGCCGGCATGCGGCTCGACACCGAGACCCTCTGCGCGGCGCTGCTGCACGACACGGTCGAGGACACGAGCGCCAGCCTCGAGCAGATTCGCTCCGAGTTCGGCGAGGAGGTCGCGCAGCTGGTCGACGGCGTCACCAAGCTGACCGGGATGACCTTCGAGAGCCGCGACGAGCGGCAGGCCGAGAACTACCGCAAGATGATGGTCGCGATGGCCACCGACGTCAGGGTGATCCTGATCAAGCTGGCCGACCGCCTGCACAACATGCGCACGCTCGGCGCCCTGCCCAAGCAGAAGCAGCTGGCGAAGGCCCGCGAGACGCTCGAGATCTACGCGCCGCTCGCCCACCGGCTGGGGATCCACGCGATCAAATGGGAGCTCGAGGACCTCGCCTTCGCGACCCTGCACCCGCGCAAGTACAGGGAGATCAAACAGCTCGTCGCCCAGCAGCGCGACGAGCGCGAGACCTTCGTCAACGAGGCCGGCGAGTTCCTCGGCGGCGAGCTGAGCGACGTCGGCATCGAGGCCGAGATCTCCGGCCGCGCCAAGCACTTCTACTCGATCTACACCAAGATGACCAAGAAGGGGCGCGAGTTCAACGAGATCTTCGACCTCACCGCGATGCGGGTGATCGTCGGCTCGGTCAAGGACTGCTACGGGGCGATCGGCGTCATCCACTCGCTCTGGAAGCCGCTGCCCGGGCGCTTCAAGGACTTCGTCGCGATGCCGAAGGCCAACATGTACCAGGCGCTGCACACGACGGTGATCGGGCCCGAGGGCAAGCCGCTGGAGATCCAGATCCGCACGCGCGAGATGCACGACCTGGCCGAGTACGGGATCGCCGCCCACGTCGCCTACAAGGAGGGCGGCACGGCCGACCCGCGGCGCGAGAAGATGACCTGGCTGCGGCAGCTGGTCGAGGCCGAGGGCGAGCAGGACCCGACCGAGTTCCTCGAATCGCTGAAGGTCGACCTGTTCGAGGACGAGGTCTTCGTCTTCACCCCGAAGGGCGAGGTGAAGAACCTCTCCGCGGGCTCGACCCCGCTCGACTTCGCCTACGCGGTGCACACCGACGTCGGCCACCGCTGCGTCGGCGCCAAGGTCAACGGCAACATCGTGCCGCTGCACTACCAGCTGCGCTCCGGCGACATCGTCGAGGTGCTGACGGCGAAGCAGAACCGCGGCCCCTCGCGCGACTGGCTGAAACTGGTGCGGACGAGCCGCGCGCGCAACAAGATCCGCGCCTTCTTCAAACAGGAACGGCGCGAGGACGCCGAGAAGAAGGGCCGCGACGCGCTCGAGGGGGCGCTGCGCAAGCGCGGCCTGCCGATGCAGAAGCTGGCGATGTCGCCGCTGCTCGCGCAGGTGATCCGCGAGATGGGCTTCCACAAGGCGACCGAGTTCTACATCGCGCTCGGCCAGGGCAAGATCGGCACCAAGGCGGTCGCCAACAAGCTGATGCAGCGGCTCAAGGAGGGCGAGCCGGTCGAGGAGCAGCCGCCGATCGGGCTCGAGGGGCCGCGCGAGGACGCCGCGCGGCGGACCAAGGACGCCTCCAACTACGGCATCCGGGTGAAGGGCGCCGACAACGTCGCCGTGCGGCTCGCCAAGTGCTGCCGGCCGGTGCCCGGCGACGAGATCGCCGGCTACGTCTCGCTGGGCCGCGGGATCACGATCCACCGCGCCGACTGCAAGAACGTCAAGGCCCTCAAGAAGTCGCCCGAACGCTTCGTCGACGTCGCCTGGGAGGGCGAGAACGAGTCCTCCTACCGGGTCGAGCTGCAGATCGACGCCTACGACCGCACCCGCCTGCTGGAGGACCTCTCGCGCACCTTCGCGGAGGCCGGGATCAACATCCTCGGCGCCAGCTGCATGACCAAGCACCCGATGGTGAAGAACCGCTTCGTGGTCGAGGTCGGCGACACCGAGCAGCTCAAGCAGTGCATCTCGCGCCTGCGAAATGTCGAGTCGGTCTTCGACGCCTACCGGATTACGCCCGCCGGCGGCAGCGGCAGTTGATCAGGCGACGACTGTCAGCGCGCCGGGGGCGACGCTGAGCTGGAGCTGGGTACGCTCGCCGATGTAGTCGCCATCGACCTGAATCGGGAAGGGTCGCGTTATCCCGTCCTTGGTCTCGGAGACCGAAGCGACGGTCGCCTCGGTCACGCCTTCGAAGTGCTCGATCTGCCGGTGGCGGGCGGCTGGGCGCTGCTCGCTGAACAGGCGCGGGATCAGCGTCGGCATGTCGCGCTGGCGGGCGCGCCTGAGCACCCCCAGCGAGAGGCTGCCGTCGTCGATCGCGACGCCCTCGCAGACACGGATCGGGCGGCTGGCGAAGTAGGTGAAGGGGTCGGAGTTCTGGGCCAGCGCGGTGACGCCCTCGCGGGGATCGGCGCCGCCTGCCTCGACCCGCAGCCGCACCGGGTCGTACATGTACTGGCGGTAGAAGGCCGAGACCGCCGCCCAGGTGAAGTAGTAGGGGCCGGCCGCCGACTTGAGCCGCGGGTGCGCGTCGACCCGCTTGACCACGGTGGCGTCGATGCCGGCGCCGCAGGAGAAGACGAAGTGGCGGTCGTCGACCCGGCCGAGGTCGATCCGCCGCGGCTGCCACTGGTCGAGCAGCGCGAGCAGGTGCTCGGTCGCGTCGACGACGTCGTTGGGGATGCCGAGCGTGCGGCAGACCACGTTCGTCGACCCGCCGGGCAGGACGGAGACCGGCACGTCGGTTCCGGCGAGCCCGTTGGCGACCTCGTTCAGCGTGCCGTCGCCGCCGAAGGCGACCACCAGGTCGTAGCCGTGGTCGCGCACCTCGCGGCCGATCTCGGTCGCGTGGTTCTGCGCCTCGGTCGCCACCGTCTCGACCTCGTAGCGGCCCTGCAGCGCGTAGACGACCAGGTTCTTCAGCCGGTCGGAGACCGTCGTCGCGTAGGGGTTGACGATCAGCAGCATGCGCTTCTTGGCGCTGCGCCTACCCGGTCGCCTCATACCTCACCACGTCGTCGTCGCGGACTTCCCGCACGCGGCCCTCGTTGACCAGCAGGTCGGCGTGGCCGATCACCTCGGAGAGGGTGAGGAAGGCCTGGGTGACGGCGACGTTGCCCCAGAGCTCCTGGGCGATCTCGTAGCCGCTGCGCGGGCGCTCGGCGATCAGCGCGAAGATCCTCTCCTTGCGCCGTTGGTGCTTGGCGATCCGGTCGTCGATCAGCCCCACGTGGTCGACGATCGGCTCGCCGTGGCCGGAGAGGACGATCTCGGCCGGCATCTCGCGCGTCTCGAGCATCGACTCGATGTAGGTGACGAGCGCCTGCGGCCGCTCGCCGGAGCCGTCGAGCGGGCGGGCGATCAGCGGGTTGGAGGAGATGTGGGCGATCAGGTGGTCGGCGGCGATCAGGATGCGTCGCTCGGCGTCCCAGAAGACGGTGTCCGAGGGGCTGTGGCCGGGCCGGTGGAAGGCCTGCAGGACGCGGTCGCGGAAGGGCAGTGACTGGCCGTCCTCCAGCGGCCGCGTCACCTCGGCCTTCGCGCCCCAGCCGCGGAAGCTGCGCGAGACGCTCTGCAGCGCGAAGGTGACCTCCTGCGGGATGCCGTTGCGCAGCATCAGCTCGACCGCGAACTCGTCCTCGCGCTCGGCTTCCTCGCCGAAGCCGGCCAGGCGCTCGGCGGCGAGTCCGAGCGCCGCGACCTCGGCGCCGGAGCGCCGGGCGACGATCTCGACCAGCCCGAGGTGGTCGATGTGCTGGTGGGTGAGGATCACCAGCTCGAGGTCGTCGATCGAGTGCCCGCGGGCGGCGAGCTGGGACTGCAGCTCGTCGAGCGCCTTGCCCGAGTTGGGGCCGGTGTCGATCAGGGTCAACGGCTCGTCCTCGAGCAGGTAGCAGTTGACGCGGCCGACCGCGAAGGGGGTGGGGATGCGCAGCTGGTGGATGCCGGCGAGCGCCGCCTGCTCCAGCGCCTCGTCCGGAGTCAGCATGGGCTGCGTCCGGGGGCGGCGGTCCTACCCGCGGATGAGCGCAAGGACCTCATCCCTTTTCGCCTCCATGTCCTCGCGCGAGACCAGCGACTCGAGGTTCAGTCGCAGCAGCGGCTCGGTGTTGGAGGGGCGCACGTTGAAGTGCCAGTCCGGGAAGTCGACCGAGATCCCGTCGAGCCGGGTCTGCTCGCCGTCGGACCAGCGGGCGGCGATCTCCTCCATCTTGCCGATCTGGTCGGCGACCTCGGAGTTGATCTCGCCGGAGATGAAGTAGCGCGAGCGGAACTCGGCCATCAGCTCGGCCAGCGAGCGCCCGTCTTTGCCCAGCAGCTCGAGGATCAGCAGCGCCGGGATCGCGCCCGAGTCGGCGCACCAGAAGTCGCGGAAGTAGTAGTGGCCGGAGACCTCGCCGCCGAAGGCGGCCCCCTGCTCGCGCATCCGCTGCTTGAAGAAGGCGTGGCCGACGCGCGAGAGGTCGGAGCGGCCGCCCTCGGCGGCGACCAGGTCGGGGACGGCGCGGCTCGAGCGCGGGTCGTAGAGGATCGTCGCCCCGGGGTGCCTGGCAAGGGCTGAGCGGGCGAGCAGCGCGCAGACGAAGTCGCCGTCGCAGAAGTTGCCCTCGCCGTCGATGAAGAAGCAGCGGTCGGCGTCGCCGTCCCAGGCGATCCCCAGGTCGGCGCCGACCTCGCGCACCCGCCCTTCGATCAGCTCCCGGTTCTCCGGCAGCAGCGGGTTCGGCTCGTGGTCGGGGAACTCGCCGTCGGGCTGGAAGTAGAGCTCGTCGAGCTCGAGCCCGAGCCGGCGCAGGATCGGCCCGGCCATCGGCCCGGCCATCCCGTTGCCGCCGTCGACGACGACCTTCAGCGGCCTCACCGCCGCCGGGTCGACGAAGGAGAGCGCGTGGGCGCGGTACTCCTCCCAGACGTCGACCTCCTCGAACGAGCCGCCGCCGGGGCCGGCGCCGAGGCCGGCCTCGATCTCGCGCCGCACGTCGCCGATCCCGGCGTCGCCGGAGAGCGCCAGCGCCCCCTCGCGGATCAGCTTCACCCCGGTGTAGGCCTTGGGGTTGTGCGAGGCGGTGACCATCGCGCCGCCGTCGAGCTCGCGCGAGCCGACGAGGAAGTAGAGCATCTCGGTGGCGACCATCCCGGCGTCGAGCACGGTCGCGCCCTCGAAGATCAGCCCGTCGCGCAGCTCGGCCGCCATCGCGGGAGCGGTCAGGCGCATGTCGCGGCCGAGCCCGACCCGCAGCTCGCTCGGCTGCTTGCCGCGCAGCCGCGCCAGCACGCGGGCGAAGGCGCGGCCGATGTCCTGCGCGGTCTGCTCGTTCATCTCCTCGCCGTAGAGGCCGCGGATGTCGTAGGCCTTGAAGATCGACATCAGAAGGCGCCCTTCAGCGCCGCGTAGCTCTGCTCGAGCGTCTGAGGCATCACCCTCGTGTCGGCGATCACCGGCATGAAGTTGGTGTCGCCGCCCCAGCGTGGCACCACGTGCAGGTGGATGTGGTGCTCGACTCCGGCGCCGGCGACGCGGCCCTGGTTGAAGCCGACGTTGTAGCCGTGCGGGTCGTAGACCTCCTCCAGGCGGCTCATCGCCCGCTGCGCCAGCGCCATCATCTCCGCCACCGTCTCGCGGGGCAGGTCCTGGATGCGGCCGATGTGCTCGTAGGGGGCGACCATCAGGTGCCCGTTGGTGTACGGGAAGAGGTTGAGGATCACGAAGCTGCGCTCGCCGCGGTGGACGATCAGGCTCGTCTCGTCGTCGCCCGCCGCCGGCTTGGCGCAGAAGATGCACTCCTCCTCGCTGTCCTTGGAAGCGTCCTTCACGTAGGCGAGGCGCCAGGGCGCCCAGATTCGATGATTAGCCACAGGGGCGAGAGGCTATAGCCATCCCCTGCGGCGGAAGTAGGCGACCAGGCCGACGAGGATCGCGACCATGCCGCCGAGCAGGATCCAGAAGCCGGTCAGGTCGTGTTCGCCGGGCACACCGACGTTGGCGCCCCAGAGGCTCGCCAGCAGGGTCAGCGGCAGGACGATGACGCTGATCGAGGTGAGCACGCGGAGGATGTCGTTGACCCGGTGGGAGATCACCGACTCGTTGGTATCGCCCAGCGCCTCGACCACCTCCTTGTAGTTCTCCAGCATGTCCCAGATCCGCTCGTGGGCGTCGACGACGTCGTCGAAGTAGATCTCCAGGTCGAGGTCGGTCGCCAGGTAGCGCTGCTTGACCTTCTCCAGGTCGCGCAGCACGGGCCGCTGCGGGCGGATCACCTTGCGGAAGTTGATGATCTCCTGCTTGACGTTGGAGATGTCGCGCACGACCTCCTCCGAGCGGCCCTCGAAGATGTCGTCCTCGAGCGCGTCGAGCTTGTTGCCGATCTTGCGCAGCATCGGGAAGCAGTAGTCGAAGCTGTCGTCGACCAGGCGGTAGAGCAGGTAGCCCGAGCCGCGCGAGAAGAGCTGCTCGCGCAGCTCCTCCTTGGCACGGCAGCGCTCGAACAGGTACTCGACCGGCTGCAGCGGCTGGTTGGGGATCGTCACCACGTAGCCGGGCCCGACGAAGAGGTCGAGCTCGCCGGCGCCGAGCCGGCCCGCCGCCGGGTCGAAGATCGGGAAGTGGAGGACGATGAACAGGTACTCGTCGTAGACGTCGATCTTCGGCCGCTGGTTGCGCGAGAGCACGTCCTCGAGGTCGAGCGCGTGGAACTCGAAGTGCTCTTCCAGCCAGCCGCGCTCGAGCCCGCCGGGGCGCTCGATGTTGACCCAGCGCAGGCCGCGGGAGTCGATCTGCTCGACGTTCGGGGTCTGCGGCTCAGGCGCGCTCGCCGCGCCCGTCAGGGCGTCGCGCCGGGCAGCTCGTCGCAGCCGTGGTTTCGGAAGGTTCGGCATCGGTCGGGCCCGTCGTCTCGGCGTGCGTGGCGTTCACGGTGGACGGAAGGTTAAAGGCAAGCGCGCTTTCGCCCTGCACGGGATCGCCCCTGGTAAGGTGTGTCCCACATAAGCGCCACATCTAGAGGGGTGGAGGGACTGGCCCGCAGAAGCCCCGGCAACCGCCCCGGACCGCTCGGTTCGGGAAAGGTGCCAACTCCAGCAGGTCTATGGATCTGGAAGATGTGGGGAAGGCGTCCGATCGGACCTCTGCCCCACGAGGCGGAGGTTTTCTTTTAGGCAAAGGAGATGCGAGATCGGATGTCAGTGGAGAGCTTGAAGTGCAAGGAGTGCGGGGAGACCTACGAGCCGGGCGCCGGCTTCGCCTGCGAGCGCTGCTTCGGCCCGCTCGAAGTCGCCTACGACTACTCCGGGCTCGACGCGGCCGAGGTCAAGCGCCGCATCCAGGCCGGCTCGCAGGGGATCTGGCGCTACGTCGACTTCCTGCCCTTCACCGGCCCGCCGCGCGACCCGCTGGAGCCGGGGCTGACGCCGCTGGTCAAGGCCGACCGGCTAGCCGAGCGGCTCGGGCTCGAGGCCGAGGTCTGGGTCAAGAACGACGCCGCCAACCCGACCCACTCGTTCAAGGACCGGGTCGTCGCGGTTGCCGTGGCGAAGGCGCGCGAGCTGGGCTTCGAGACCGTCGCCTGTGCCTCGACCGGCAACCTCGCCAACGCCGTCGCCGCCCACGCGGCCGCCGCGGGGCTCGAGTCCTACGTGCTCGTGCCCGCCAACCTGGAGGAGCAGAAGCTGCTCGCGACCGGGATCTACGGCACCAACCTGGTCGGCGTGCGCGGCAACTACGACGCGGTCAACCGGCTCTGCACCGAGCTCGCCGAAACCCGCCCGTGGGCCTTCGTCAACGTCAACCTGCGCCCCTACTACGCCGAGGGCTCGAAGACGCTCGCCTACGAGACCGCCGAGCAGCTCGGCTGGGAGCTGCCCGACCGGGTCGTCTGCCCGATCGCCTCGGGCTCGCTGTTCACCAAGGTCGCGCGCGGCTTCCAGGAGTGGACCGACCTCGGCCTGATCTCGGGCGAGCAGCCGGTCTTCAACGGCGCCCAGGCGCTCGGCTGCAGCCCGGTCGCCACCGCCTTCGCCGAGGGCTGGGACGTCTGCAAGCCGCAGAAGCCGGACACGATCGCCAAGAGCCTGGCGATCGGCGACCCGGCCGACGGGCCCTACGCGCTCGAGCAGGCGCGCCGCAGCGGCGGCGCCGTCGACTCGGTCGACGACGATGAGATCCGCGCCGGCATCCGCCTGCTGGCGGAGACGACCGGGATCTTCACCGAGACCGCCGGCGGGGTGACCGTCGGCGTGCTCGCCAAGCTGGCCGAGCGCGGCGCGATCGGCGCCGGCGAGCGGGTCGTCCTCTACATCACCGGCGAGGGCCTGAAGACGCTCGACGCGGCACGCGATAGTTTCCACATGCACGAGATCGACCCAGATCTGGAGAGCTTCGAGTCCGAGTTCGAGTCCCGGGAGGTAGCCGCCTGATGTCCGTCACCGTGAAGATCCCGACCCAGCTGCGCGCCGCGACCGGCGGGGACGCCGAGGTGGAGGTCACCGGCGCGACCGTCGGCGAGGTGCTCGACGCCGTCTTCGAGGCCCACGGCGACCTGCGCGAGCGGATCACCCAGAACGGCGACCTGCGCCGCTTCGTCAACGTCTACGTCAGCGGCGAGGACATCCGCTTCCAGCAGGGCCTGGACACGACGATCTCGGAGGGTGACGAGGTGACGATTCTCCCCGCCGTCGCGGGCGGTTGACGCACGTGGCGCGGCGCATCTCTGCGTCCTCGGTCGCTCGCGTGCAGAGCACGCCACGCTCCCTGCGTCCTTGATCTGCTTGGCCACGCACGCCAACCGCACCACGCCGGTCGTGATTCTTTGCGGAGGTCGCGGGACTCGACTGCGGGAGCAGACCGAAACCATTCCCAAGGCGCTGGTGGAGATCGGGGGAAAGCCGATCCTCTGGCATGTGATCGGGATCTACATGGCCCACGGATTCAGTCGTTTTCTTCTCGCGACTGGGTACCTCGGCAATGCGATCGAGGAGTTCGTCGCCGGCGGGGTGTGGCCGGACGGCGTGTCGGTCGAGTGTGTTGACACCGGGGTGGACACGCCCACTGGGGGGCGGATCGCGGCGCTCGCCGATCGCTTGGACGGCGGCACGTTCTGTGCGACCTATGCTGACGGGGTCGCCGACGTGGACCTGGGCAAGCTGCTCCACTTTCATGCCGAGCGGGGGCGCTTGGCGACGATGACCGTCGTACGTCCTGAGCTTCAGTGGGGTATCGCTGAGATTGGAGACGACGATTCCGTCGAGGGCTTCGCCGAGAAGCCGCGCAGCGAGCACTGGATCAACGGCGGCTTCTTCTGCTTCGAGCCCGGGGCGCTCGCCTACCTGGATGAGGAAAGCGTGCTCGAGCGCGAGCCGCTGGCCCGGCTGGCCGCCGAGGGCGAGCTGCACGCCTACCGCCATGAGGGTTTCTGGGACTGCATGGACACCTACAAGGACGCCGTCGCCCTGAACGACCTCTGGGCTGCCGGCGAGGCGCCGTGGGGCGTCCAGTTGGCCGATTGTCGCATCGTCCCCACAGGGGTGGGGAAAATGCAGCAACATCGGGTGCCGCGATGAGCCGGGCGCTGGTCAGCGGCGCGCACGGGTTCGTCGGCTCGCACCTGGCGCGGGCGCTGCTGGAGCGCGGCGAGGAGGTGCGGGTGCTCGACCGGCCGGCGCCGCGGATCGCCGACGTCGGCGGCGAGCGGCTCTCCGGACTCGACCTGCTCGGCATCCGCGCCGAGGTCGAGCTGGTCGAGGCCGACCTGCGCGACGCCGCGGCGGTGGCCGCCGCGGTCGCCGGCGCCGGCTCGGTCTTCCACCTGGCCGCGCAGACGATCGTCGGAGCGGCGCGGGAATCGTCGCTGGAGACCTTCGAGGTCAACGTGCGCGGCGCCTGGAACGTGTTCGAGGCCTGCCGCGCGCACGAGGTGGCGCGGGTCGTCTTCGCCTCCTCTGACAAGGCCTACGGGTCGAGCCCCGAGCTGCCCTACCGCGAGGACTTCCCGCTGCGCGCCGCCTACCCCTACGACGCGAGCAAGGCGGCGGCGGACACGATCGCGCGCAGCTACGCCGCCGCCTACGGCCTGCCGCTCGCGGTGACGCGCTTCGCCAACGTCTACGGCGGCGGCGACCTCAACTTCTCCCGCCTGATCCCGGAGACGGTGGTCGCGGTGCTCGACGGCCGCGCGCCGGTCATCCGCTCCGACGGCAGCCCGCAGCGCGACTTCCTGCACGTCGACGACGCCGTCTCCGCCTACCTGGCGATCGCCGCGGCGCTCGGCGACGGCGCGGCCGGCGAGGCGTTCAACGCCGGCGGCGAGCGGCCGCACTCGGTGCGCGAGGTGGTCGAGCTGGTCTGCGCCGCCGGCGGCGCCGCGGTCGAGCCCGATTTCCAGGGCAGCGGCAACCCCGACGGCGAGATCGACCGCCAGTTCGTCGACTCGACGAAGCTGCGCGAGCTGACCGGCTGGCGCCCCGCGGTCGGGCTCGAGGACGGCCTGCGGCGCACGCTCGAGTGGTACCGGGACCACCCCGAGGCCAGGCCCAACCCGACCGTGGTCGAGGTTTAGGTCGCTATGCGGGCCAAACCTCGACCACGCCGGGGTTAGTCTGGTTCCGCCATGTGCGGACGCTTCACGGTCACGGCGAAGGACACGAAGACGGTCGCCGACCGCTTCCAGGTCGAGCTCGAACGTTCGCTCGAGCGCAACGAGGGCGGGCTGGAGCGCTTCAACGTCGCGCCGACGCAGGAGGTGCTGACGGTCCGCTCCTCGCCCGAGCCGGAGGAGGCCGCGCGGGGCGAGCGCGAGGCGCGGCTGATGCGCTGGGGGCTGGTGCCGCGCTGGGCGAAGGACCTCGAGGTCGGCTACCGGATGATCAACGCGAAAGCCGAGAACCTCGAGTCGAGCCGCGCCTACTCGCCGCTGGTCGGCAAGTTCCGCCACCGCTGCCTGATCCTCGCCGACGGCTTCTACGAGTGGATGGCGGCCGAGGACCCGAAGCAGCCGCGGCAGCCGTGGCGCTTCACCGTCGACGGCGGCGAGCTCTTCGCCTTCGCCGGGCTCTGCACGCGCAAGGAGTGGGGGGACGAGGAGGAGCGCGGCGCGGAGGACGGCTGGCTCTACAGCTGCACGATCGTCACCACGACCCCGAACGAGGTCGTCGCGCCGGTGCACGACCGGATGCCGGCGATCCTGCCGGGCGCCGAGGCCGAGGCCGCCTGGCTGCGCCCCGACCTGAGCGCCGCGGACGCGGTCGCGATGTGCGGGCCGCTGCCCGCCTCGCGCATGCAGGGGGCGGCGGCCAACCCGAAGCTGAACAAGGTCGGCAGGGGGATCGAGGGCCCGGAGCTCTTGGTCGCGCCTCAGTAGGAGCTCTCGGGCACGACCAGGACGGCTGAGCCGGCCGGGGGTTCCGGCGGGTCGGCCAGCAGCCTCCAGGATGCCGCCGGCATGACGCAGAGCTCGCCGGGGCGCAGCTCGGCGACCGTGGCGTCGCCGTCGGCGCCGAGCCGGGCGGCCAGCTCGGCGGCGAGCCCGGAGGCGGCCGGGTCGCGGTCGGCGGCGAGGCGCACCCGGTCGACCCGCTCGGCATCGCCGATCAGGATCGCGACCGGCGCCGCGACGGCGGCGGCGATCGTCTCGCCGGCCCCGCCGAAGGCGGAGGCGGCTTCGGGGTGCTGGCCGACGAGGGCCAGCGAGGCGCGCTCGGCGGCAGCGACGTTGACGATGCCTTCGGGCAGCGAGTCGTGCACCAGGAGCGTCGGTTCGGCGTCGATGTCGGCGGCGAAGGCCGCCTCGCCGAGCTCGGCGAGCAGCGCCTGCCGGGACGACGCCTCGTCGGGAGGGCTGGCGAGCAGCCCGTGCACGACGCCGCTGTCGGGGGCGGCGATCCGGCGCGCGAGCGAGAAGGCGAGCGGCGCCTGGGCGGGGTCCTCGACCGTGACGACGACGCGCTGGCCGAGCCGCTCCGCGTGCTCGGGCGGCGGCACGCGCTTGACCGAGCGGTCGACGAGCAACGTGCCGACCACGATCGAGGCGAGGATCAGGATCAGCACCGCGTTGACGACCGACTGGTCGAAGAGGCCGATTTCGAAGCCGACGATCGTCGCCGCCAGGGCGGCCGCCGCCTGGGGGACCGTCAGGCCGAGGATCAGGCTGGCCTGCGCGTCGCTGTAGCCGAAGGCGAGCTTGGCGACGCGTGAGGCGATCGCCTTGCCGCCGATGCTCGCGAGCACGAACAGGCCGCCGAGCTTCAGCGTCTCGCCCTGGACCATCACCGCGGGGTCGAGCAGCATCCCGACCGAAACGAGGAAGATCGGGATGAAGACGGCGGCGCCGAAGAAGTCGATCCGCTCCATCAGCGGGCCTTCGTTGGGCACCAGCCGGTTGAGCGCCAGCCCGGCGAAGAAGGCGCCGACGATGCCCTCGATGCCGAAGCTTTCGGCGAGCGCCGCGGCGGCGAGGAAGGAGGCGATCGCGATCAGGTAGCGGACGATCCGATCGGTGCCGAGCCGGCGGAAGGCGAGCCGGGCCAGGCGCGGCAGCAGGAACAGGGAGAAGGCGAGCAGGACGGCGAGGCCGATGACGATCTGCAGCGCGACCTCGACGGTCGAGCCGCCCGCGACCTGCGATCCGGAGACCGCGGCGAGCACGGTCAGGGTGGCGGTGTCGGTGAGCACGGTGGCGCCGACTGCGGTGGCGACGCCGCGGTCGGCGGTGAGCCCGGCGGCGCGGGCGGTCGGGTAGAGCAGCAGGGTGTAGGAGGCGAGCAGCGCGCCGAGCAGCAGCGTGGCCGGGAGGTCCCAGCCGAGCGTCGCCCCGACGGCCACGCCGAGCGCCATCGGCGTGGCGAAGGCGACCGCGGCGAAGCCGATCACCGAGTTGCGGTGCACGCGCACGAGGCCGAGGTCGAGCTCGACCCCGGCGACGAACATCAGGTAGAGCAGTCCGAGCTGTCCCAGCTCGGGCACCGTGGTGTCGCCGGCGCCGATCAGATCGAGGCCGTGCGACCCGATCGCGAAGCCGCCGAGCAGCAGGCCGATGATCCCGGGGACCCGCGCTCGCCGCATCAGCGGCGGCCCGATGATCACCACGGCGAAGAGGATCAGGAACTCCCACGCCGCGCCGCTGGGCGAGCTGACCTCGATCGCTCCGAACGGACCCGTCAACGCGACGTCCTCAGCAGCGGCAGGGCGTGTTCGGCATCGGCCGCCGCCGGCCCGACCCATTCGTCGAGCAGGTCGTGAATCGTGCCGTCAGCAGTCAGGGCGCGAATCGCCGAGTCGACGGCTTCGACGTTGTCCGAGCCCTGCGGCAGGGCGGCGGCGATCTGCTCCTCGCCCGGCAGCTGGGCGACCGCTTCGAGCCTGCCGCCGGAGTCGCCGGCGATCGCCACGGCGAGCGGCAGGTCGAAGAGCACCGCGTCGACCCTGCCCGCTTCGAGCGCGGCCAGCATCTGGTCATGGTCGTCGTAGATTCGCGTGGCCGGTTCGGGCGCGATCCGTTCGGCGATCGTGTCGACGAAGGTCGTGCCGCGAACGGCCCCCCAGCGCAGTTCCTCCGCGTTTGCCAGGTCGGGCACCTCGGCGCCGCTGCGCACGACGACCGTCGGCGGCGAGTCGAGGTAGGGCGAGGAGAAGTCGAGGCTCGCTTCGCGTTCGGGGGTCGGCGTCAAGAGGGAGAGCCCGATGTCGGCCCCGCCGAGCTCACCGGCGACGAGGCGGTGGAAGTGGACGATCCTGATCCGCACGCCGTCGAGGCCGAAGCGGCCGGCGAGCCTGCGGGCGAGCTCGTATTCGAAGCCGCCGGTGGGGCGTCGCGCGGTTCCCTCCCAGAAGCCGGCCGTGGGCACGGTCGAGGTGGCGACGGTGAGGACGCCGGGATGGGCGGGGGTGAACTCGCCGGCCGAGCCGGAGATCGAGCCGCAGCCGCACAGGGCGAGCGCGATCGCGGCGAGCGGCGCTGCGATGTGGAGCGGGCGCAGGGCGGGGCCCCTACCCGTTGAGCGCGCCCGCCGTGCGGACGGTCGCCGCGCCGCCGCTGTTTTCCAGCGTGCAGGAGACGTGGGCCTGCGCCGGACCGGTCGCGCGCCAGAAGGAGGCGAAGCCGAGCGCCAACGGCTGGGCCGGACGGCCTTCCGGCAGGCCCCACTGCCATTCCTGCGACTTCTCCCGGTAGGGGGCCCAGCTGACGACGACTCCGGGCAGCTCGGTGAAGGCGGGGAAGGCGTCTTCGAATTCGAGCGAGGCGTATTCGGCGCCGCGGATCGGCAGCCTGATGCCGACGCTGCCGGGAACGTCTTGCTTGGTCAGGTTGTATTCGCCGCTCGAGCGGGGGAAGGCGCCGCGGCTGTTGACCGTGCGGCCGAGCTCGGCGCGCGGGCCGCCGCGCATCCGGCAGCGCAGGCGCGCCTGGCCGACGGCCGAGCCGGCGGCGATCGACAGCACGGCGCTCGCCCGGTAGACGTATTCGCCGTCGGCGTTCTCTTCGATCGCCCTCAGCTCACCGTCTTCGAGCCGCATCGAGCCGCCGCCGGGGATCGCCGCCTCGCGCGAGTCGGAGATCGCCCCGGTCCGCACCCATTCGAGCTTGACCGACGACCCCCCGGCCGATTCGGTCGCCAGCAGCGCCGCCGCAACCGTCGCGATCAGCCCGATGACGACCACGGCGATCGCACCGCGCGGCGGGCGGGTCTCAGTGAGGACGCTCATGCCTCGTATTAGACACGTCTCGACCGGAAGCCGTCTCTTGGCCCGTGCCGGGTGGCCGAAGCCGTCGGGCCGGGGCGATTGAATGTCGGCATGGCATCCTTTCCCGTCGCGGCGCCGCCATCAGCGGACAAGCTTCGCGGCGGCTATTACACGCCGCCCCCGATCGCCCGTTTTCTCGCAGCCTGGGTCGGCGAGGCCGGGAAGCGCGTTCTCGAGCCGAGCTGTGGAGACGGCGCCATGCTAGAGGCACTCCCGCCGAGAGCGGAGGTCACGGCGATCGAGGTTGAGCCTGTCGAGGCGCGTAGGGCCAGCGAGGCGGACCCCGACGCTGAGATCATTGTCGGCGACTTCTTCGAGTGGTTCGACCAAGACCAGCACGGCGCCTGGGATGGCGTGATCGGAAATCCGCCGTTCATTCGGTTCGGCAGCTGGACGGAACCGACTCGGGCGATGGCATTCGAGACGATGCGGGCGGCGGGTCTGAGGCCGACCAAGCTCACCAACGCCTGGGTTCCGTTCGTCGTCGCCAGCGCGCTCGCCCTTCGTCCGGGCGGACGGCTCTCGCTGGTCGTTCCCGCCGAGCTCCTGCAGGTGAATTACGCAGCCGAACTGCGAGCGTTCCTCGTCGACGAGTTCAGCGAGCTGACCGTGGTCTCCCTACGCCGCCTCGCGTTCGAGGGCGTGCTGCAGGAGGTCGTCTTGTTGCTCGGGGTGCGTGGTGACGGGCCAGCCGCGATCCGCGTGGTCGAAGCCGAGGACGGCCAGTCGTTGCCCGATCCGGATTCGGTCGCCGCGCTGCCCCATGCGCCGGCGCTGCAGCACGACCAAGAGAAGTGGACCAAGTACTTCCTGGAGCCCAAGGGGATCGGCGCCTTGCGGCGAGCTCGTAACGGCGGGCTGACGCGCTTAGGCGAGATCGCCGACGTCGACGTCGGCATAGTCACCGGCCGAAACCAGTTCTTCGTGATGCGCCCATCCGGCGCGGCCGAGCGTGGGCTCAAGCGCCATCTCGCACCCCTGGTCAGTCGCTCGGCTCATCTGCGGGGAACTCGATTTTCGGAGGACGACCTTGCGGCGCTGCGCCGCGATGACGAGCTCTGCGGGCTGCTAGCCCTCTCGGATGCTCTCGATCCAACCGCCGATGATGCGCTTGCCGGATATATCGAAGCCGGGGAGGCCGAGGGTGTTCATGAAGGGTATAAGTGTTCAATCAGGAAGAAATGGTGGGTGGTGCCGTCGCAGTGGAAGCCCGACGCCTTCCTGCTGCGCCAGATCTACGACCATCCGCGCGTTATCGCCAACCTCGCCGGAGCCACGTCGACCGACACGATTCACCGCGTCCGCATGGCCAACGGCCTGCCGCCCGTAAAGCTGGCCACCGCGTCAGTCAACTCTGCCAGCTTCGCTTTCGCCGAGGTGATGGGGCGCAGCTACGGCGGGGGTGTTCTCGAGCTCGAGCCGCGTGAGGCCGAGGGGCTCCCTTTCCCAGATCCGGGCAAGCTGACGATGCGCGACGTCGCCAAGGTTGACCGGCTGCTTCGCCGGGGGGAGCTGTACGCCGCGCTCGACCACGTCGACGCGAAGCTGCTCGGTCACCTAGATCCCGATCTCGTCCGGGAGCTGAGAATCGCCTGGGAGCGGCTGCGGGACCGTCGCCTGGCTCGAGGCCGCCGGAGCCCTCGAGGCTCAATGCGGCGGTGAGCCGGCGAAGCGCATCCGGTATGCATCCTCCACCTGGGGCGAGAAATTCTCGATTCTCAGCCCTGGGTGGAGGCTCGGATCCGGGAGTTTGGGAGAGATGCCGCCAGTCGAGGGCTCCCAGATAGCTAGGCACATCGCCTCCGCCACGTGGGCCGGCCCATGTTCATCGGCACGACTGCCGAGCCCATCCAGACGCCACGTCATCGCATCGAGTGCTCCCTCGACGGCGGGAGCCGGAATCAAGACGACGAACCCAACGACGGCCGTTGGAAATCTCGTGTGAACAGTCGCGGCCTCCGTGGCTAGGTCATTCACCATGTTTTGCCAGTTCTTCCCGACGCTGGTGGCGTCGTTTAGCGTCTTGCTGTCGAATGCGAATCGCACGCCATCTGGTCGGTAGGCCACGTCAAATTGCTGCTTGCGAATTCCGCCCACGATCGCCACCTCTCCGCGCTCTACGCAATCTGCCTCCGGCGGGTAGAGCTGCTTTGACCCCCGTGCACTTGCGTTACGTACGGGAATGTCCCCTAGCATCTCGGCCAGCGCTGCGGCGACATTCTCATCGACGAAATTGCCCAACTGAATCGACGAATGAGGGGCGGACCTGCTGAGCTTTTCGCCGTTTTCAGACCACTGCTTGCCGAAGGCGCGCAACTCACCTGCCGGCAGGACTAGTTCGGGCATCGAAGTCAGCTGCGCCACGGCCGGAATCCTCTTTCATCCTGCATTGGGTGGCAAGTGCTTGGTCGAGAGAGATGACGCGCCCGGCAGGATTCGAACCTGCGGCCTCCGCTTCCGGAGAGCGGCGCTCTATCCAGCTGAGCTACGGGCGCTGGTCCCTTCAGCTTATCCTCGCGGGCCATGGACCTCTCGGTCGCCTTCCTCGGCACGGGCGGCGCCGTGCCTTCGGCGCGGCGCAATACGGCGACCGTGCTCGTCGCGCGCGGGGGGGAAAGGCTGCTGTTCGACTGCGGCGAGGGGACGCAGCGGCAGATGCAGCGCTCGCTCGGGCTGGTGCAGGTCGATGCGATCTACTTCACGCACTTCCACGCCGACCACTTCCTCGGCCTGCCGGGGCTGCTGAAGACCTACGACCTGACCGAGCGCGAGCGGCCGCTGACGATCTACGGGCCGCGCGGGCTGCGCGACCTGATCGGCAGCCTCGGCCGGGTGGTCGGCCGGGTCGGCTACAGGCTCGAGCTGGTCGAGATCGAGCCCGGCGACGCGATTCCCTGCAAGGGGGCCGAGGTGCGCGCCTTCCCGGTCGAGCACAGCGTGCGCGCGCACGGCTACGCGCTGGTCGAGGCCGAGCGGCCCGGCCGCTTCGACCCCGAGGAGGCGAAGCGGCTCGGGGTCGAAGAAGGACCGGCGTTCGCCGCCCTGCAACGCGGCGAGCCGGTCGAATCGCAGAACGGCGCGATGGTCGAGCCGGGGCAGGTGATGGGCGGGTCGCGCCCGGGGCGCAAGCTGGCGATCACCGGCGACACGGCCCCCTGCCACGCCACCGTCGAGGCCGCCCGCGGGGCAGAGCTGCTGGTCCACGACGCGAGCTTCTCCGAGGAGGAGGCGCAGCGCGCCGCCGATACCGGCCACTCGACCGTCGGCCAGGCGGCGGCGGTCGCCCGCGAGGCCGGGGTCGAGCTGCTGGCGCTGGTCCACATCTCCTCGCGCTACCACGTCGGCAAGGTGCTCGAGGAGGCGCGCGAGGTCTTCGAGCCGACCGTGGCCCCGCGCGACTTCGACCTGATCGAGATCCCCTTCCCCGAGCGCGGCGAGCCGGCGCTGATCGCCAACGGCGCGCGCGAACGGGCCGAGCCGCAGCCGGTCGAGTAGCTCAGCCGGCGGCGAGCGTCGCGACGGCGCCGGCGATCGCCGGCGCCTGGTCCTCCTGGAGGAAGTGCTTGGCGGGGAGCAGGGTCGGGTTCTCGACGGCAAGCGCTCTTTGCAGGGCCAGGCGGTGCGGTTGCTTGATCATCCGGTCCTTCTCGCCCCAGACGACCTGCCGCGGGCAGGTGGCGGCGGCTAGGCCTTCGAGGAAGAAGCGCTGCTTGGCCTCGGTCAGTTCGAAGCCGCGCATGATCTTCAGGAAGGCGTCGCCGTTATCGTCGCGGCGCAGCAGCTCTATCTGCGCCATCACCTCGGACCTCGGCGTCGCCCGGCGGTTCTCGATCCCCTGCAGGGAGAAGAGCTCGCAGGCGACGAATTTCGGCGTGCCGCGCAGCCAGAACTCGCCGACGCCGCGAATCGAGAACGGGTGCATCGGCCACGGCCGGTGGAAACTCGCCGCATCCACCCAGGTGTTCAGCGCGGTCAGCGAGAGCACCCGCTCGGGGTTGCGGATCGCCCACTCGAACCCGACCGGGCCGCCGAGGTCGTGGACGACCAGATGGCAGCGCTCGATCCCCAGCGCCTCGATCGCCGCCCCCGTCCAGCTCGCCAGCCCCGACCAGCTGTAGTCGAACCCCTCCGGCCGCTCGGCCAGCCCCAGCCCCGGAAAGTCGAACGCGACCCCCCGCAGCCCCCGACTCGCCAGCTCCGGCACGACCTTCCGGTACAGAAACGAGCTCACCGGCACCCCGTGCAGCAGCACAACGGGATCCCCGTCCCCCTCCTCCAACACGAAGCTCCCGACGCCGGCCGCCCCGAACCGCCGCCCCGAAGCTTCATGCGCCGAGATCACCTCCCTTGAGGTCATGTCGCGATGCTACTCTGAGCGCCGTCCTTTAACCAGGTCCCGCGAGGCCAGGAAGGAGCAACGAAGTGAGCGAGAAGGTCGTGCTGGAGCGCGACGACCTGCGGCGGACGCTGAGGCGGATCGCCCACGAGATCGCCGAGGCCAACCCGGAGCCCGAGCGCTTGGCGATCGTCGGAATCCACACCCGCGGCGCCGTGCTCGCCCGCCGCCTGCACGCCCTGGTCGGCGAGTTGACCGAGGCCGAGACGCCGATCGGCGACCTCGACATCTCCTTCTACCGCGACGACGTCGGCGCCAAGTCGCCCGCCGAGCAGCCGGTCGTCCACGCCTCGCACATCGACTTCGACCTCGAGGGTCGCACGGTAGTGCTCGTCGACGACGTGCTGTTCACCGGCCGCACCGTGCGCGCCGCGGTCGACGCCCTGTTCGACTACGGCCGGCCGCAGCGGGTGCAGCTGGCGGTGCTCTGCGACCGCGGCCACCGCGAGCTGCCGATCCGCCCCGACTACGTCGGCAAGAACCTGCCGACGGCGCGCAGCGAGCGGGTCAACGTGCGGCTCGAGGAGACCGACGAGGTCGACCGGGTGACGATCTCCGAGCCGGTGGAGGTGGTCGCATGAAGCACCTGCTGGCGATCGAGGACCTCGAGCGGGCCGAGATCGAGGCGATCCTCGACCGCGCCGAGAGCTTCGCCGAGGTCGGCCGCCGCGACATCAAGAAGGTGCCGACGCTGCGCGGCCGGACCGTGGTCAGCCTCTTCTACGAGTCGAGCACCCGCACCAGCGCCTCCTTCGAGCTCGCCGCGAAGCGCCTCTCGGCCGACCTGGTCTCGCTCAAGGCGGCGGGCTCCTCGGTCGACAAGGGCGAGTCGCTGAAGGACACATGCGCGACGCTCTCCGCCTACGACCCGGCGGCGATCGTGATCCGCCACCCCTACGCCGGCGCCGCCCAGCTGGTCGCCGGCTGGTGCGAGGCGGCGGTGGTCAACGCCGGCGACGGCAAGCACGAGCATCCGAGCCAGGCGCTGCTCGACCTGTTCACCCTGCGCCGCCGGCTCGGCTCGGTCGAGGGCAAGCGGATCTGGATCGTCGGCGACGTGCTGCACAGCCGCGTCGCCCGCTCCAACCTCAGCGCCTTCCGGGCGATGGGCGCCGAGGTGACGCTCTGCGGGCCGCCGGCGCTGATCCCGCGTGGGATCGAGCAGCTCGGCTGCGCCGTCACCTACTCGCTCGACGATCTCGGCGAAGCCGACGTCGTCTACGCGCTGCGGCTGCAGCGCGAGCGCATGGCGGAGAGCTTCATCCCCTCGCTCCGCGAGTACGCCGCCCACTTCCAGATCGACTCGCGGCGGCTCGGCCGCAACCAGCTGCTGATGCACCCCGGCCCGGTCAACCGCGGGGTCGAGCTCTCCGGCGAGGCGATCGACTCGCCGCGGTCGCTGATCGCCGAGCAGGTCGCCTCCGGCCTGGTCGTGCGGATGGCGATCCTCTACGAGCTGCTGGCGGCGGGCGGCGAGCGCCCGGCCCCCGCGGAGCAGGCCCCGACCCCGATCGGACAGCCGGCGTGAGGGTCGGCGAGGCGCTCGACATGCGCTCCGGCGAGGGCGCCGAGGCGGTCCTGCGCGGCGCCACCGTGCTCGACCCGGCGGCCGGGATCGAAGGCGTCCACGACGTGGTCGTCCGCGACGGCCGGATCGCCGAGCTCGCCGCCCCGGGCGCCCCGGCGGAGGGTCTGGAGGAGGTCGACGCCGCGGGCCTGCACGCCTTCCCCGCCTTCTTCGACCCGCACGTCCACCTGCGCGTGCCCGGCCAGGAGCACAAGGAGGACATCGAGACCGGCAGCCGCGCCGCCGCGGCCGGCGGCTACTGCGGCGTGATCGCGATGGCAAACACCGAGCCGCCCGTCTCGACCCCGGCCGACGTCGAGGCGCTGCGCGAGGAGGCCCGCGAGGCTGCGTCGGTTCCGGTCGGCTTCCTCGCCACGGTCACCCGGGCGATGGCGGGCGAGGAGCTGACCGAGATGGGCTCGCTGCGCGAGGCCGGCGCGCTCGGCTTCAGCGACGACGGCCTGCCGGTCCGCAGCGCCCGGGTGCTGCGCCGGGCGCTCCAGTACCAGCGCCTCTGCGGCGGCACGATCGCCCTGCACGAGGAGGACCCCGAGCTCTCCGGCGACGGCGTGATGCACGAGGGCCCGGTCTCCGCGGCGCTCGGCCTCGCCGGGATCCCCTCGATCTCGGAGTCGACGGCGATCGCCCGCGACGCCGCGATCGCCGGCTACGAGGGCGGTCGCATCCACGTCCAGCACCTCTCCGCCGCCGAGTCGGTCGAGGCCGTGCGGGCGGCGAAGGCCACCGGCGTGCGGATCAGCGCCGAGGCGAGCCCGCACCACCTCTGCCTGACCGACGAGGAGGTGCGCTCGCTCGACCCGCACCGCTTCAAGATGAACCCGCCGCTGCGCTCCGAGGGGGACCGCCAGGCGCTGATCGCGGGTCTGAAGGACGGCACGATCGAGTGCGTCGCCACCGACCATGCGCCGCACGCGGCGGAGGAAAAGGACCTGCCGTTCGAGCAGGCGGCGATGGGCGTGACCGGGCTGGAGACCGCCTTCGCCGCCCTGCACACCGAGCTGGTCATGCCGGGGACGATCGAGCTCGCGCTGCTGGTCGAGCGGCTCGCCGGCGGCGCGGCGCCGTTCGGCGTCGAGCGCCCCAGCCTCGCCCCGGGCAGCGAGGCCAACGTCGCCCTCTGCGACCTCGGCGCGGAGTGGACGGTGGGCGAGGGGGGCTACGAGAGCCGTTCGGCCAACTCCTGGTGCGCCGGGCGCGAGCTGACCGGGCGCGTGGTGATGACCCTGGCCGGCGGCCGGGTCGCCTACCGGCTGCGCAGCTTCAGCCTCGGAGTCGCAGCATGACCGAGGGCTACCTGCTGCTCGAGGACGGGACGCGCTTCGACGGCTTCGGCTGCGCGCACGACGGCGAGGTCACCGGCGAGGTCGTCTTCAACACCGCGATGACCGGCTACCAGGAGTCGGTCACCGACCCCTCCTACGCGGGCCAGATCATCGTCTTCACCTACCCGCTGGTCGGCAACTACGGCGTCTCGGCCGAGGCGATGGAGTCCGACCGCGTCCACGCCCGCGGCGTCGTCATGCGCGAGCCGAAGAACGGCGAGGACGTCGCGACGGCCGAGGGCGGCTGGCTCGACTGGCTCGCCGACTGCGGCGTGCCGGGGATCGGCGGCGTCGACACGCGCGCCCTGGTCCGCCACATCCGCGACAAGGGCGCGATGCGCGGCGGCGTCTTCTCCGCCGCGACGCCGGAGGGGGAGGCGCGCGAGCGGGTCGCCGCCGAGCCGAGCATGGACGGCGCCGACCTCGCCCGCACCGTGACGCCGCCCGAGCCGGTGCGCTTCGAGGGCGAGGGGCCGCACGTGGTCGGCATCGACACCGGGGTCAAGCTCAACATCGTGCGCGAGCTGCGCGCCCGCGGCTGCCGCCTCACCCTGCTTCCCTGTGACGCGGGCGCCGAGCGCATCCTCGCCGAGGACCCCGACGTCGTCTTCCTCGCCAACGGCCCCGGCGACCCCGGGGCGCTCGGCTACGTAGTCGAGACGGTGCGCGAGCTGGTCGGCCGCAAGCCGCTGTTCGGCATCTGCCTCGGCCACCAGCTGCTCTGCCGGGCGGTCGGCCTGCAGACCTTCAAGCTGCCCTTCGGCCACCGCGGCGCCAACCACCCGGTCAAGGATCTGGCGAGCGGGCGGATCGAGATCACCTCGCAGAACCACGGCTTCGCCGTGCAGGGGCCCGGCGGCGAGTCGCGGATCGAGGCCGACGAGCCGCTGCGCTGGGAGACCGACTTCGGCGCCGCCGAGCTCTCCCACCTCAACCTCTACGACCGCACGGTCGAGGGCCTGGTGCTGCGCGACGTCGCCGCGGCGACCGTCCAGTACCACCCCGAGGCCGGGCCCGGCCCGCATGACGCCCGCCACCTCTTCGACAGCTTCCTCGAGCTGGCGCATGCCTAGGCGCGACGACATCGAGAAGATCCTGCTGATCGGCTCGGGGCCGATCGTGATCGGCCAGGCCGCCGAGTTCGACTACTCCGGCGTGCAGGCCTGCAAGGTGCTGCTCGAGGAGGGCTACGAGGTCGTGCTCGTCAACTCGAACCCGGCTACGATCATGACCGACCCGGAGTTCGCCACCGCGACCTACGTCGAGCCGCTGCTGCCCGGCCCGGTGGCGAAGATCATCGAGAAGGAGCGGCCGGACGCGCTGCTGCCGACGCTCGGCGGCCAGACCGCGCTCAACGTGGCGATGGCGCTGCACGAGGACGGAACCCTCGAGCGGCTCGGGGTCGAGCTGATCGGCGCCGACCAGGGCGCGATCCGCCGCGCCGAGGACCGCGAGGAGTTCCGCCGCACGATGGCCGAGGCGGGGCTCGACATTCCCTGGTCGAGGACCGTCGGCAGCCTCGCCGAGCTCGACGCCGGGCTCGCCGACGGCAGCGTCGGCCTGCCGGCGATCGTCCGCCCCGCCTACACGCTCGGCGGCCAGGGCGGCGGCGTGGGGGAGAGCGAGACCGAGCTGCGCCAGGTGGTCTCCGAGGGCCTCGCGGCGAGCCCGATCAACCAGGTGCTGGTCGAGGAGTCGGTGCTCGGCTGGGGCGAGTTCGAGCTCGAGGTGATGCGCGACCGCAACGACAACGTGGTGATCATCTGCTCGATCGAGAACGTCGACCCGATGGGCGTGCACACGGGCGACTCGGTCACCGTGGCGCCGTCGCAGACGCTCACCGACCGCCTCTACCAGGAGCTGCGCGACCAGGCGATCCGCGTGATCCGCGCGGTCGGGGTCGAGACCGGCGGCTCCAACGTGCAGTTCGCGGTCGACCCGCAGAGCGGACGCGTCGTCGTGATCGAGATGAACCCGCGCGTCTCGCGCTCCTCGGCGCTCGCCTCCAAGGCGACCGGCTTCCCGATCGCCAAGATGGCGGCGAAGCTGGCGGTCGGCTACGCGCTGGAGGAGATTCCCAACGACATCACCCGGGCCACCCCCGCCTCCTTCGAGCCGACGATCGACTACGTCGTCACCAAGATCCCGCGCTTCGCCTTCGAGAAGTTCCCCGGCGCCGCGGGCCGGCTCTCGACCCACATGCAGAGCGTCGGCGAGGCGATGGCGATCGGCCGCACCTTTCGCGAGTCCTTCGCCAAGGCGATGCGCTCGCGCGAGCTCGACTCGCCCGCCGAGCCGCCCGGGTCCGACGAGGAGCTGCTGGCGGCGCTCGAGACGCCCTGCGCCGAGCGCTTCGACCTGATCCTCGAGGCGTTCCGCCGCGAGCTGGGGATCGAGGCCGTGCACGAGCGCTGCCTGGTCGACCGCTGGTTCCTGCGCGAGCTGCGGGCGCTGGCCCTCGACGGCGAGGGCGCCGAGGGCCTCGCCCGCGCCTACAAGTCGGTCGACACCTGCGCGGCCGAGTTCGAGGCGGCGACGCCCTACTACTACTCGGCGCGCGAGCGGCCCGGCCCGGGGGGCGCCGCGCCGGCCTCGGAGGTGCGCCGCGGCGAGCGCGACTCGGTGGTCATCCTCGGCGCCGGCCCGAACCGGATCGGCCAGGGGATCGAGTTCGACTACTGCTGCGTGCACGCGGCGATGACCGCGCGCGAGCTCGGCCGCGACGCGGTGATGGTCAACTGCAACCCGGAGACCGTCTCCACCGACTACGACACCTCCGACCGCCTCTACTTCGAGCCGCTGACCGCGGAGGACGTGCTCGCGGTTTGCGAGCAGGAGCGGCCCGAGGGCGTGATCGTCCAGTACGGCGGCCAGACGCCGCTGAAGCTCGCCCGCGAGCTGGAGGCGGCGGGGGTGCCGCTGCTCGGCACGCCGGTCGACGCGATCGACCTGGCCGAGGACCGCGGCCGCTTCGGCGCCCTGCTGCGGCGGCTCGGCGTCGAACACCCGCCCTACGGCACGGCGCTCTCGGCTGACGAGGCGATGACGATCGCCGAGCAGGTCGGCTTCCCGCTGCTCGTCCGCCCCTCCTACGTGCTCGGCGGCAGGGCGATGGAGATCTGCTACTCGACCGAGAACCTCGGCGCCTACCTGGAGGCCAACGTGAAGGCCGACCAGCAGCATCCGCTGCTGCTCGACCGCTTCCTCGAGAACGCGATCGAGGTCGACGTCGACGCGCTCGCCGACGGCGCCGACGTGCACGTTGCCGGGATCATGCAGCACGTCGAGGAAGCCGGCGTCCACTCGGGCGACTCGGCCTGCGTGCTGCCGCCGCTCTCGATCGGCGAGCAGATGCTCGAGCAGATCCGCGCCACCACGGAGCGCATCGCCCTGGAGCTGGGGGTGGTCGGCCTGATCAACATCCAGTACGCGATCGCCGGCGGGCGCCTCTACGTGATCGAGGCGAACCCGCGCGCCTCGCGCACCGTGCCCTTCGTCTCCAAGGCGACGGGCACGCCGCTGGCCAAAGTCGCGGCGCGGCTGATGCTCGGCGAGCGGCTCGCCGAGATCGAGCTGCGCGAGCCGCCGCGCGGCTACGTCAGCGTCAAGGAGGCGGTGCTGCCGTTCGCCCGCTTCGCCGGCGTCGACTCGGTGCTCGGGCCGGAGATGAAGAGCACCGGCGAGGTGATGGGCATCGCCGCCGACTTCCCGACCGCCTTCGCCAAGGCGCAGGCCGCGGCGGGGGTGGTGCTGCCTACCGAGGGCACGGTCTTCATCACGGTCACCGACACCGACAAGCCGGCGGCGACGCAGATGGCGGCGCGCTTCCACGACCTCGGCTTCGAGGTGATCGCGACCGGCGGCACCGCCCAGTCGATCTCCTCGATGGGAATCCCGGTGACGCGGATCAACAAGCTCGGCGAGGGCTCGCCGCACGTCGTCGACCTGATCCGCGAGCGCCGCTGCGACCTGGTGATCAACACCCCGACCGGCTCCGGCGCCCGCGCCGACGGCCAGGCGATCCGCACCGCCGCGGTCCGCCATGCCATCCCGTGCGTGACGACGATGACCGGCGCCTCGGCCGCCGTGCGGGCGATCGCCGCGCAGCAGGGGGGCGAGCCGGCGGTGCTCAGCCTGCAAGAGGTGCACGAGGCGACCGAAAAGGCCGAGCAGATTCGATGACCGCCCCCTTCGGGCGCCGGGCCTGCGAGGTCGTCGACAGCCACGCCTCCGGCGGCTACCGCGTCTTCTCGCTGCTCGACCCTGAGGGGCCGGCGCCGCGACCGGGCCAGTTCTACATGCTCGCCACCGAGTCGCACTGGGAGCAGCGGGGCGGGCGCCCCTTCCTGCCGCGCGCCTTCTCGGTCGCCGACGTCGACGGAGACCGCCTCGACTTCCTGATCGAGGGCGTGGGACCGGGCACCGACCGCCTCTGCGAGCTGGAGGAGGGCGAGCGGGTCTGGCTCAACGGCCCGCTAGGCAACAGCTTCTCGATGCCCGGCGAGCTGTCTCCCGGCGCGGCCGGCGCGATCCTCGTCGGCGGCGGGATCGGCATCGCCCCGCTGGCCCTCTGGCGCCGGAAGCTCGCCGCCCGCAACGTCCCCGCCCGCGTCCTCCTGGGATTCCGCGACGAGGCCCACTGCGGCGGCCTCGACGACCTCTTCGCCTGCTGCGAGGTGGCCCTGGCCAGCGACGACGGCCACATCGGCCACCGCGGCTACGTCACCGACCTGCTCGCGGCGATGCTCGAAGGCGACGACGCCCGAACCGGGGTCGTATACGCCTGCGGCCCACCGGCCATGCTCGATGCGGTGCAAGCACTCTGCGACTCCAGGGAAGTCGTGTGCCAACTGGCAATGGAGTCCCCCATGGCCTGTGGCTACGGCGCCTGTTACGGCTGCGCAGTTCCAAGAGGCGACGGCACCTATCTCCGCCTATGCGTAGACGGCCCCGTGATCCAGCACCCTCCGGCGGGTGGCGTCGTAGGGGGAACCACCCCCGAGGACGCTTTAGCGACCGCAGGGGGTGGTGGGTCCCCTGCGGCGACACGACCCGCCGGCCGGGACGCAATCGACTTTTGCGGCCTCCGACTTACTCATCCCGTGATCAACGCCTCCGGCACCTTCGACGCGATCGCCGCCCGGCGCGTCTACGGCGACGCCCTGCTCGACGAATTCCCCTTTTCGGCCTTCGTCTCGAAGACGATCACGCTGGAGCCCAGAGCCGGCAACGAGCCGCAGCGGATCTGGGAGACGCCGGCCGGGATGATCAACTCGATCGGGCTGCCGAACAAGGGGCTGGAGGGGTTCATCGCCGACGACCTGCCACAGCTGGGTGAGCTGCCGGCGCCGCTGATCGTGTCGGTGATGGCGACCGGACGTGAGGACTTCGGGCGGATGATCGAAGCTCTCGAGGGGCGCGACGAGGTGGATGCGTTCGAGCTCAACGTGTCGTGTCCCAATGTGCGCTCCGGGCTGATCGTCGGCGAGCAGCCCTCCGAGACGCTGGCGCTGCTGGAGGCGCTGCGACCGCTGACCGGCAAGCCCCTGATCGTCAAGCTGACGCCCAACGTGGCCGATCCCGCTGCCGTCGCCCTCGCCGCGGAGGAGGGGGGAGCGGACGCCGTCTCGCTGATCAACACGGTGAAGGCGAGCGGCGGGCCGGTCGCCGGCGGGCTTTCCGGCCCCGCGGTGAAGCCGATCGCGATCGCCCAGGTGAAGGCGGTGGCCACCGCTGTCGCGGCGCCGATCGTCGGTATGGGCGGCGTCTGCGATGGCGCCGATGCGGCGGAGATGCTGGCCGCCGGGGCGACCCTGGTCGCGGTCGGCACGGAGAGCTTTCGCGACCCCCGGGCCGCGAGCCGCGTGGCGGCGGAACTGTCCAAGTCCCCTGAGCGATCGCCTCAGACTCAACCTCGACTTTAGGTCCAGGTGAATTTGGGGAAAAAGGGGGCCGGTGACCTTGCACGCCCGCGAGCCGCGGCTATACTCGCCGCCCAGATGCCCACCCCGCTCAAGACCTCCGCAGCGGCCCCCGAGAGGTCGCTGGACCAGCGAATGGACGCGCTGAGGCGGGCCAACGACATCCGCACCGCCCGCGCCAAGCTGAAGAAGGACCTCAAAGCGGGCAAGGCGAGCATCCACGCGCTGCTGCTCGATCCGCCCGAGTTCGTGATGACCGCCAAGGTCTTCGACATGCTGCTCGCGGTTCCCAAGTACGGCCGCGTGAAGACCAACCGGATTCTCAACCAGTGCCGGATCTCTCCCTCGAAGACGATCGGCGGGCTCTCGGAGCGCCAGCGGGCAGAGTTGGTCAACCAGCTGCGAAGGTAGCGAAGCCGACCGGCCCGCCGGTCAGTATCTCCGGCCGCCATGGCCAAAGTCTTCGTCATCACCGGCCCCAGCGGGGTCGGCAAGGGGACGCTGATCTCCAAGCTGCTCGAGCGCCTGCCCGACCTCGAGCTCTCGGTCTCGGCGACGACGCGCGAGCCGCGCGAGGGCGAGGTCGACGGGCGCGACTACCACTTCCTCTCGCCGGCGGAGTTCGAAGCGCGGATGGACGCCGACGACTTCCTCGAGTTCGCGACCTACAGCGGCAACCGCTACGGGACGCTGCGCTCCGCGGTCGAGCGTTGCCTCGCGGCCGGCCGCTCGGTGGTGCTCGAGATCGAGGTGCAGGGCGCCCAGCAGGTGAGGGCGGCCGAGCCGGACTCGGTGCAGATCTTCATCGCGCCGCCGCGCGCCGAAGACCTGCGGCAGCGCCTCGAGCGCCGCGGGACCGATTCCGAGCAGGCGATCGACGCTCGCCTCGAGACGGCCGAACTCGAGCTGGCCGCGCAGGGCGACTTCGACCACCGGATAGTCAACGACGACCTCGAGCGCGCCGCGGGCGAGCTGGAGCGGATCGTGCGCGGCGAGCTCGGCCTGCCTGTAGACTCCGGCGCCGGATGATCAAACCACGCGTCGACAAGCTCCTCGAGCACGCCGATTCGCACTATGCCGCGGTCGTCGTCGCGGCGAAGCGAGCGCGTCAGATAAACAGCTACTTCCACAACCTCGGCGAGGGCGGCTTCGGCGAGTACCCGCCGCCGATGGTGGAGACCCGCGGCGACCGCAACTACCTCTCGATGGCGCTGGAGGAGCTTGCCGAGGGCAAGCTCAAGTACGAGTACCGCGCGTAGCGCGCCCCTCTAGACCAGGAGGAAGCCCATGGCCAGGATCCTGCTCGGCGTCAGCGGCGGCATCGCCGCTTACAAGGCGCTGGAGCTGGCCCGCCTCGCGACCGTCGCCGGCCACGGCGTGCGCGTGCTGATGACCGAGAACGCGCGCCGCTTCGTCGGCCCGGCCTCCTTCGAGGGCATCGTCGGCGCGCCGGTGCTCACGTCGGAGTTCGAGCGCGACCCGCTCGGCGGCGCCTTCCCCGGCGACCCGCGGCCCGCGCACGACCCGATCGGCCACCTCGAGGTCGTCGCCAACTGCGACGCCTACCTGCTCGCCCCGGCCTCGGCCAACACGATCGCCAAGCTGGCGGCGGGATTCGCCGACTCGCTGCCGACCACCGCCTTCCTCGCCTGCGCGGCGCCGCGGCTCGTCGCCCCGGCGATGAACGACCGCATGTACGCCGACGCGGCGACGCAGGCCAACCTGGCGACGCTGCGCGAGCGCGGCGTCGAGGTGCTCGAGCCCGAGGAGGGGCGGCTGGCTTCGCGCGGCGAGCGCGGCAGGGGGCGCCTGCCGGACCCGGCGGAGCTGCTGGCGCGGGTCGAAGCGACGCTGCCGGCGGGCGAGCGCCCCTGGGACGGCCTGCGGGTGCTGGTCACCGCCGGCGGCACGCGCGAGCCGCTCGACGCGGTGCGCTTCCTCGGCAACCGCTCGAGCGGCCGCATGGGCCTCGCGCTCGCCGCGGCGGCGCAGCGGCGCGGCGGCGAAGTGACCCTGATCGCCGCCAACGTCGCCCTACCAGAGCCCCCCGGCGTCCGCCGCATCGACGTGGAAACCACCGCCCAGCTCGCCGAGGCGACGGCCTCGGAGTTCGCGAACGCCCACCTGCTGCTGATGGCCGCCGCTCCCGCGGACTTCACCACCGGCGAACCGGCCGGCGAGAAGCTGGAGCGCAAGGGCTCTCTGGACCTCCACCTGGAGCCAACCGAAGACATCCTCGGCGGTCTCGAGCCCCGGGAGGGGCAAACCGTCGTCGCCTTCGCCGCCGAACACGGAGAGAACGTGGCTCGCGCGAGAGAGAAGCTCGGGCGCAAGCACGCCGACCTGATCGTCCTCAACGACATCTCGAACCCCGAGATCGGCTTCGACAGCCCCGAGAACGCCGCAACCCTGATCAGCTCCACCGAAGAGGCCCACCTCTCGCAAGCCCCTAAGGACGTAATAGCCGAGCAGATCCTGGACCGCGTGGAGTCTCTGCGAACGAGCACCGCCGACGCTCGATAGCGAGGGCGGGGGCCCTCTCGAACGGGCGGATACTCAAATCGCAGGTCCAATTGGACCTGCGATTGTCCGGGCGAGAGGGCCCCCGCCCTCGCCAACCTGCGAGCCCACGCACAAACCGGGCTATACTGGCGCCAAGCTTTTTCGTCCCTATCCGTGTACGAGAAGTGGGCCTCGCCCACTTTTTTTTCGTCCCGAACCAGGCATGACAGACCTAGAGAACGACATTCAGCAGCAGCTGAGCGAGCTCGACGCCGAGCTCGATCTGGTCGCGCTCGAGCAGCCGGCGACCGAGTCGTTGCGGCTCTTCATCGACCACCCCCGGGGGGTCGATCTGGCGCTCTGCGAACGTGTCACCAGGCACCTCAACCAGCTGCGGGCGGACTACGCGCTGGAGGTCTCCTCGCCGGGCCCCAAATACCGTAAGGAGCAACCGTGAGCAAAGAGATCGTCGAAGCAATCAAGGGGCTCGAGCAGGAGAAGGGCATCTCCGCCGACAAGCTGATGGACGCGCTCGCCGACGCCCTGCTGTCGGCTTACAAGAAGACGCCGGGGGCGGCCAAATACGCCCGCGTCGACCTCGACCACGAGACCGGCGACTTCCGCGTCTTCGAGCTGATCCTGCCGGCCGAGCTGGAGGAGAAGCTGCTCGCCGAGGCGGCCGAGGCGCAGGAAGCCGAAGAGCGCGAGATCGACCCGGAGACCGGCGAACCGAAAGAGCCGGAGGAGCCGGAGCTCGACCCGGAGATGATCGCCCCCTACGAGGAGCAGATCGAGACCCGCGACGTGACCCCCGAGGACTTCGGCCGGATCGCCGCGCAGACCGCCAAGCAGGTGATCCTGCAGCGGATCCGCGAGGCCGAACGGATGATGATGTTCGAGGAGTACGAGGACCGGGTCGGCGAGCTGATCACGGGGATCATCCAGCAGTCCGACAAGCGCTACACGCTGGTCCAGCTGCGCGAGCGGGTCGAGGCGCTGCTGCCCAAGTCCGAGCAGGTCTACAACGAGCGCTACGACCACGGCATGCGGGTCAAGGCCGTGATCACCGACGTCTCGGACTCGACCAAGGGACCGGCGATCGTCGTCTCGCGCCGCAGCCCCGAGCTGATCAAGAGCCTGTTCGAAATGGAGGTGCCCGAGATCGCCGACAAGCTGGTCGAGATCGTCGGCGTCGCCCGCGAGCCCGGCTACCGCTCGAAGATCGCGGTCGTCTCGCACACCGACGGGGTCGACCCGGTCGGCGCCTGCGTCGGCCCGCGCGGGTCGCGCGTGCGGATGGTCGTCTCCGAGCTGCGCGGCGAGAAGATCGACATCATCCCCTACAACGAGGAGCCCGCCCGCTTCGTCGCCAAGGCGCTCTCGCCGGCGCGCGTGCGCGAGGTGATCGTCGACGACGAGGAGCGCCAGGCGACGGTGATCGTCCCCGACGACCAGCTCTCGCTGGCGATCGGCCGCGACGGCCAGAACGCCCGCCTGGCGGCGCGCCTGACCGGCTGGCGCGTCGACATCAAGTCGGAGACCGAGTTCGCCTCCGAGGAGGAGGTCGAGGAGTACGCCGGCGAGGAACAGTCCGACGGGCACTGCATGGCGGTGCTCTCCAACGGCCGCCGCTGCCCCAACGCGGCGATCGGCGAGTCGCGCTACTGCGGCCTGCCGACCCATCAGGCGCTGGCCCGCTTCGAGACCAACCAGATCGCCGTGCTCTCGCCGCTCGAGGAGGCCGAGGTGGCGATCCTCGCCGACCCGGCGGCCGACGGCGGCCAGGTGTCGGAGATCGTCGCCAAGGCGGAAGATGCCTTCGAGGAGCCGGTCGAGGAGGAGCTCGAGCCGGAGGAGCCACCCGCGTCAGAGGCCGCTGAGGAGGACGCTTCGCAGGATGGGGCCGGAGAGGCTGAAGATGAGACTGTCGCCGAGGAGGCTGAGCAGGCTTAGTGGCTAAGAAGCGCGTCCATGAAATCGCCAAGGCTCAGGGTGTGAGCAGCAAGGAGCTGCTCGCTGCTTTGAAGAAGGCCGGAGTCGAGGCGAAAGCCGCTGCGTCGAGCGTCGAGGAGTCCGAGGCGCTGAAGGCCCTCGGCAATGGGGCGGGTGGGGATGGAGGCGCCCCCGCCGCGACGAAGCCGAAAGCCGAAGCCAAGCCCGCGCCGCCGAAAGAGGCTGCGCAGCCTGCGGCGAAAGCAGAGCCGAAACCGGCCAGGAAACCCGCGCCCAAACCAGCTGCGCCGGCGAAGAAGGCCTCGGGAGGCAAGAAACGCCGCGTGGTGATCGACTCGCAGGCCTCGCGGCGCGACCAGATGGGCGGGCCGCCGCCGCAGCGGCCGCCCCGCAGGCGCGGCGGCAGGCGGCGCCGGCCGATGCTCGAGGAGCCGCCGCCGAAGGTCGAGCAGGCGCCGGCCGAGCCGGAGGCGACCAAGGTCAACTCGGGCGCCACCGTGCGCGAGGTCGCCGAGCTGCTCGGCCTGGGCAGCGCCGAGGTGATCAAGAAGCTGATGACGATGGGGGAGATGGCGACGCTCACCCAGACCCTCACCGACGAGTCGATCGAGGCGATCGCCGACGAGTACGACCGCAAGGTGGAGATCGTCACCGCGGCCGAGGAGGAGCCCGAGGCGCCCGAATTCGAGGACGCGGCGGAGAGCCTCGTCGACAGGCCGCCGGTGGTGACGATCATGGGCCACGTCGACCACGGCAAGACCTCGCTGCTCGACGCGATCCGCGAGACCGAGGTGGCGGCCGGCGAGGCGGGCGGGATCACCCAGCACATCGGCGCCTACCAGGTCCACCACGAGGAGAAGACGATCACCTTCCTCGACACGCCGGGCCACGCCGCCTTCACCGCGATGCGTGCCCGCGGCGCCAAGGTCACCGACGTCGCGGTGATCGTCGTCGCCGCCGACGACGGCGTCATGCCGCAGACCAAAGAGGCGATCGACCACGCCCGCGCCGCCGACGTCCCGATCCTGATCGCGGTCAACAAGATCGACAAAGAGGGCGCCCAGCCCGACCGCGTGCGCAACGAGCTCGCCGGCGACGGGCTGTCCCCCGAGCAGTGGGGCGGCGACACGGTCTACTGCGACGTCTCCGCCAAGACCCACGAAGGCCTCGGCAACCTGCTCGACATGATCCTGCTCGTCTCCGAGCTCGAGGAGCTGGGCGCCAACCCCGACGCGCCCGCCTCGGGCACGGTGGTCGAGTCGCAGCTCGACCCCGGCCGCGGCCCGGTCGTGACGATCCTCGTCCAGCGCGGCACGCTGGCCGTCGGCGACGCCCTGGTCGCCGGCCCGCAGTGGGGCAAGGTGCGGGCGATGCAGGACTTCACCGGCGCCCGGGTCGAGCGCGCGGTCCCGGGGATGCCGGTCGAGGTGCTCGGCTTCGATGGGGTCTGCGAGGCCGGCGAGCACGTGCGCGTGGTAGAGAACGACCGGCGCGCCCGCCAGCTCGCCCAGGAGCGCGGAAACCGGCTGAAGACCGAGGCGCTGGCCCGCCGCCAGGCGCGCAAGGTCAGCCTCGAGGAGGTCTTCTCGCGCGCCCAGGAAGGCGAGATCAAGGAGCTCAACATCGTCCTCAAGGCCGACGTCGCCGGCTCGCTGGAGGCGCTGCAGGACGAGATCGCCAAGGTGCCGCAGGAACGCGTCGGGATCAACGTCATCCACTCGCAGCCCGGCGGCATCAACGAGTCCGACGTGATGCTCGCCTCGGCCTCCGACGCGATCGTGATCGGCTTCAACGTGAGGCCGCTCGCCGACGCGCGCAAAGCCGCCGAGCGCGAGGGCGTCGACGTGCGCACCTACTCGGTCATCTACAAGATCACCGAAGACCTGCGCAACGCGATGGAGGGCATGCTGGAGGCGGTCGAGGTCGAGCAGACGCTCGGCGAGGCGGAGGTCAAACAGACCTTCAAGGCCTCGAAAGTCGGTCGCATCGCCGGCTGCATCGTCAGCGAGGGCAAAGTCGCCCGTGACGCCAGCGTGCGCCTGATCCGCGAGGGCACCGTCATCTGGGACGGCAAGCTCGGCTCCCTGCGGCGTTTCAAAGACAACGTGCAGGAGGTCGAGGAAGGCCAGGAGTGCGGCATCGTGCTCGAGGGCTACGCCGACGTCAAGGAGGGCGACGTGCTCGAGTTCTTCGAGACGAAACAGGTCGAGCAGACGCTGGAGTAGGATGACCACTCCTCGCATGCGCCGCATCAACGAGGTGCTTCGCGAGGTGATCGGCTCCGCCATCGCCGCCGAGTTGAGCGACCCTCGGATCGGCTTCGTCACCGTGACCTCGGTCGAAACCAGCCCAGACCTCCGCAGCGCCAAGGTGCACGTCAGCGTGTTCGGCGACGAGGACGCGCGCGAGGAGGCGCTGAACGGCCTGCGCTCCTCGCACGGCGTCCTGCAGTCGAAGGTCGCCGCCGAGACCCGGATGAAGCGCACGCCGACCCTGACCTTCCATTATGACCCGACGGTCGAGCGGGGGATGAGAATCTCACGCCTGCTCGAAGATGAGGGGGATCGATGAGCGAGACGACCGAAATCGCGCCGACGGCGATCGAGCGGGTGGCGAGCGAGATCCGCAACCGCGAGCGCTTCCTGCTGACCGCCCACGAGGGGCCCGACGGCGACGCGCTCGGCTCGCTGCTCGGCATGCACCACATGCTCACCCAGCTGGGCAAGGACTCGGTGATGTTCCTCGCGGCGAAGGAGTTCCCGCTGCCGATCGAGTACCGCTTCCTGCCGCTGGAGGAGGTCTTCCACGAGGCCCCGGCCGACATGGCCGACCGCGCCGTCGTCTTCCTCGATTGCGGCAACATCGACCGCATGCCGGTCGAGTTCCTCACCGAGCCCGACCGGTTCAAGATCAACGTCGACCACCACCACGACAACACGCTGTTCGGCGACGTCAACCTGGTCGAGGTCGACGCCTCCTGCACGGCGGAGATCGTCTACGAGCTGGCGGTCCTGCTGGGGGTCGAGATCACGCCGGAGATCGCCGCGGCGCTCTACGTCGGCGTGGTGACGGACACGGGCAAGTTCATGTACGAGAACACCAACGCGCGCACGCACCGGATCGCCGCCGACCTGATCGAAGCCGGGGTGGACGTCGACGAGACCTACCGGCGCCTCTACGAGCACGTGCCGCTGGAGAAGCTGCGCCTGCTCTCCCGCGCCCTGGAAGGGATCCAGCGCCACTGCGAGGGCCGCCTCGTGCTCGCCTACATCAGCGCCTCCGACTACGAGGCGAGCGGCGCCGGCGAGGAGATGACCGAGGGGATCATCGACCACCTGCGCTCGGTCGAGGGCGCGCGCGTCGCCGCCCTGATCCGCGACCTCGGCGATCGCGGCCGGGCCGCGCGCAAGGTCAGCCTGCGCTCCAGCGACGGCGAGGTCGACGTCTCGGCGATCGCCCGCCTGCGCGGAGGCGGCGGCCACAAGCGCGCCGCCGGCTTCTCGACCGACCTCGAGCTCGAGCAGCTGGTCTCGTTCATCTGCGCCCAGGTCGACGCCCAGGTGGACGCCCAGCCCAGGTGACGGTGCTGCTCTGCGACAAGCCGGCCGGGATCACCTCGCACGAGCTGGTCGGCCGGGTGCGCCGCGAGCGGGGCTGCAAGGCCGGCCACGCCGGAACCCTCGACCCCTTCGCCACCGGCCTGCTGCTGGTCATGCTCGACGAGGCGACGCGCCTGCAGCGCTTCCTCACCGGCCTGCCGAAGACCTACCTGGCGACCGCGCGGCTCGGCTGGCGCTCGAGCAGCGGCGACCCCGACGGCGAGCTGACCGAGACGGGGCGGGTCCCGGTGTCGCCGGCGCTGCCGACCGGCACGGTGCGCCAGCGCGTGCCGATGACCTCGGCGGTGCGGGTCGGCGGCGAGCGCCTCTACCGCAAGGCGCGTCGCGGCGAGACCGTGACGACGCCGCTGCGCGACGTCGAGATCTACCGCGCGGAGCTGCTCGGGCGCGAGGGCGAGCTCGCCCGCTACGAGATCGAGTGCTCCACCGGCGCCTACGTCCGCACCCTGATCGAGACGCTCGAGGACGCCTACTGCGCGGCGCTGCGCCGCACCGCGATCGGCCCCTTCCGGGTCGACGACGCGGGCGCGGAGATCCCCGTCGAGCGGGTCGGCGAGCTGATCCCGGCGGCGGCGGAGGCGATGCGCTGATGGCCAACATCGAGGTGACGCGGCTGCCCGACGCGGAGCCGCGGCCACGCCACGTCGCGATCGGCACCTTCGACGGCGTCCACCTCGGCCACCAGGCGGTGATCGACGAGGCGGACACGGTGCTCACCTTCGATCCGCACCCGCTCTCGGTGATCCACCCGGCCGCGCTGCCGAAGCTGCTGATGCCGTTCGGGGTGAAGCGCGACGTGATCGAGGGGCTGGGGGTGCGCGAGCTGGTCGTGATCCCGTTCGACCGCGAGTTCGCCGAACGCTCGGCCGAGGAATTCGTCGAGCGCGTGCTGGTCGAGAGGCTCGGCGCGACCGAGGTGTCGGTCGGCGAGAACTTCCGCTTCGGCGCAAAGGCCAAGGGGGACGCGCAGATGCTCGCCGCGCGCGAGGAGTTCGAGACCCGCGTCGTGCCGCTGGTCGAGGTCGACGGCGAGACCGTCTCCTCGACCAGGATCAGGGCCCTGGTCGCCGCCGGCGACATGGTGGGCGCGCGCCACTGCCTCGGCGCCCCGTTCATGGTCGAGGGCGCGGTGGTCGAGGGCGACCAGCGCGGCCGCGAGCTCGGCTTCCCGACCGCCAACATCGTCCCCGACGACCGCCTCGCCTATCCCGGCCACGGCGTCTTCGCCGGCTTCGCCGACGGCGTCCCGGCGGCGGTCAACGTCGGCGTGCGGCCGACCTTCGACAGCGGCCGCGGCGTGCTGATCGAGACCTACCTGATCGACCGCGACGAGGACCTCTACGGGCGCACCCTGCGGGTCGCCTTCGTCGAGCGGCTGCGCGGCGAGCGCCGCTTCGCCTCGGTCGAGGAGCTGATCGCCCAGATGAAGATCGACGTGGAAGACGCGCGGCGGGTCTGTGCTAGCTTCACCGGCGCGAAATGAGCCTGACGAAGGAGAAGAAGAGCGAGCTGATCGGCAAGTACGGCCGCGCCGACGGCGATACCGGCTCGGCCGAGGTGCAGGTCGCCCTGCTCACCGAGCGGATCAACGAGCTGACCGAGCACCTGCGCTCGCACGCCAAGGACCACCACTCGCGCCGCGGGCTGCTGATGCTGGTCGGCAAGCGCCGCCGCATGCTGCGCTACCTCGAGCGCACCGACCTCGAGCGCTACCGGGCGCTGGTCGCCGAACTCGGCCTGCGCAGGTAGTCACGCCGCCCTGTAACCTCCCGCGGGACAGAGAACGAGAGTTCTGAACGCAATGGGTCGCCAACCGGGCGACCGGAGGTAACAACTTAATGAGCATGTTCGATGTGAGCCGCGTATCGGCAGAGATCGGCGAAGACCAGATCTCCTTCGAGACGGGCAAACTTGCCCGGCAGGCGAGCGGCGCGGTAGTCGTCCAGTCGGGTGACACGATGGTCCTCTGCACGGCGACGATGGGCAACCTGCGCGACGTCGACTTCCTGCCGCTCACCGTCGACGTCGAGGAGCGGATGTACGCCGCGGGCAAGATCCCCGGCTCCTTCTTCCGCCGCGAGGGCCGCTCGGGCGAGAAGGCGACGCTGACCGCGCGGATGATCGACCGGCCGATCCGGCCGCTCTTCCCCAAGGGCTGGCACTTCGAGACGCAGCTGGTCGCGACGCCGCTCTCCGTCGACCACGTCCACCCCTACGACATCCTGGCGATGAACGGCGCCTCCGCGGCGCTGGCGATCTCGCCGATCCCGGTCGCCGCCCACGTCGGCGCGGTGCGGGTCGGCAAGCTGGAGGGCGACTTCGTCGTCAACCCGCCCGAGGAGCGGCTCGAGGAGCTCGAGCTCGACCTGATCGTCGCCGGCACCGACGAGGCGATCCTGATGGTCGAGGCGGGCGCCGACGGCGTCAGCGAGGCCGAGATCCTCGACGCGCTCGACATCGCCCACGCGGAGATCAGGAAGCTCTGCGCGGCGATGCAGGAGCTGGCCGACCAGGCCGGCAAGGAGAAGCTCGAGGTCGAGGCCCCGAGCCTCGACGAGGGCCTGCTCGGCGAGATCCGCTCCTCGCACGGCCAGGCGCTGGTCGACGCGATCGCCACCGAGGGCAAGCTCGAGCGATACGAGGCGATCGACCAGGTCAAGGACGAGGTGCTCGCCAAGTACGCGCCCGAGGGCGAGGACGGGGAGCCCGACCCCGGGCGCAAGGCCGAGGTCAGCGCCGCCTTCGACGCGATCGAGAAGGACACGATCCGCAAGGCGATCGCGGTTGACAAGAAGCGCCCCGACGGGCGCGCCCAGGACGAGATCCGGCCGATCGAGACCGAGGTCGACGTCTCCCCGCGCGTGCACGGCTCGGCGCTGTTCACCCGCGGCGAGACGCAGATCCTCTCCAACGTCGCGCTCGGCACGACGCGCATGGACATGCGGCTCGACACGCTCGGCCTGCAGACGACCAAGCGCTTCTGGCACCACTACAACTTCCCGCCCTTCTCGGTCGGCGAGGCGGGCTTCATGCGCGGCCCGAAGCGCCGCGACATCGGCCACGGGGCGCTCGCCGAGCGGGCGCTGGCGCCGTCGATCCCCGACGAAGAGAGCTTCCCCTACGTGATCCGGGTCGTCTCGGAGACGCTGGAGTCCAACGGCTCCTCCTCGATGGGCTCGGTCTGCGCCTCCTCGATGGCCCTGCAGGCGGCGGGCGTGCCGGTCTCCGCGCCGGTCGCCGGCGTCGCGATGGGGCTGATCAAAGAGGGCGAGGACTACATCGTGCTCACCGACATCGCCGGCGTCGAGGACCACCTCGGCGACATGGACTTCAAGGTCGCCGGCACCGCGGACGGGATCACCGCCCTGCAGATGGACATCAAGATCACCGGCGTCACCTTCGACATCCTGCGCGACGCGCTCGCCCAGGCCAACGAGGGCCGGCAGTTCATCCTCGGCAAGATGGCCGAGTCGATCGAGGGCCCGCGCGAGATGCTCTCCCAGCACGCGCCGCGGATCGAGTCGATCAAGATCGACCCGGAGAAGATCGGCGCCGTGATCGGCAAAGGCGGCGAAACGATCCGCGCCCTGTGCGAGGAGTTCGAAGCCGAGATCGACGTCGAAGACGACGGCACGATCCGCATCTACGCGCCGACCGGCGAACTGGTCGAAGCGGCGGTGGGCCGGATCGAGTCGATGACCAAGGAGGCCGAGGTCGGCGACCACTACCCGTCGGCCAAGGTCGTCAAGACGACGACCTTCGGCGCCTTCGTCGAGCTGGTCAAGGGCACCGACGGGCTGCTGCACATCTCCAACGTGAAGCCGGGGGAGAGGGTCGACTCGGTCGACGACGTGCTCAGCTCCGGCGACGTGATCGACGTCACCGTGGTCGAGGTCGACCGCGAGCGCGGCCGCATCGGCCTGCGCCTCTCCGACGACCCCTCGGTGGCCGGCAAGTCGCCCGAGGAGCTGGCCTCGGTCGGCTCCGGCGACGGCGGCCCGCGCCGCAACGGCGGCGACCGCGGCGGCGACCGCGGCGGCGACCGCGGCGGGCGCGGTCGCAGGCGCGAGCGCGAGCGGCGCCGGTAGCGCCTTGAGCGGGGCGCAGCTAAGCGAGCTCGGCTCGGGAGTGCGGGTCGTGACCGAAGAGGTCCCCTCGGTGCGCTCGGTCGCGCTCGGGCTCTGGGTCCGCACGGGATCGCGCGACGAGGCGCCGGCTCAGGCCGGCGTCTCGCATTTCCTCGAGCACCTGCTGTTCAAGGGAACGGCGCGCTACTCGGCGATCGAGATCTCCGAGCTGCTCGACGGGCTCGGCGCCTCGGTCAACGCGGCCACCGGCAAGGAGACGACCCACCTGCACGCGCGCTTCCTCGACGAGCACACCGAGGCGGTCTTCGACCTGCTGGCGGAGATGCTGCTGGCGCCGACCTACCCGGAAATCGACTCCGAGCGCGAGGTGGTGCTGGAGGAGATCGCGATGTACGAGGACGAGCCGCAGGACCGCGTCCACGACGTGCTCGCCGAGGCGGTGTTCGGCGAGCACCCGCTGGGCCGGCGCGTGCTCGGAGAGGCCGGCGTGATCGCCTCCGTCCCGGTGCCGGAGATCGAGGCCTACCGGTCCGCCCGCTACACCGGCCCGCACGTCGTCGTCGGCGCCGCCGGCCACCTCGAGCACGAGCGCATCGTCGCCCTGGCCGAGCGCCTGGTCTCGCCGCCCGGCGGCGCAGGCGGCGGCGAGCCCGTGCCGACCGACGGCGCGGCCCGGCTGCGTTTCTACCCCAAGAACACCGAGCAGTACCACATCTGCTTCGGCGCGCCGGGGATCGTGCGCGAGGACGAGCGCCGCTACGCGCTCGCCGTGCTCGACTCGGTCTTCGGCGGCTCGACCTCCTCGCGCCTCTTCCGCGAGGTGCGCGAGAAGCGCGGCCTCGCCTACTCGGTCGGCTCCTACAACGAGCAGTACACCGACTCCGGGCTCGCCGCGACCTACGTCGGCACGCGGGAGGAGAACGTCGCCGAAGCCTGCGCGGTGATCGGCGTCGAGCTCGAGCGGCTGCGCTCGCAGCCGGTCTCCGGCGAGGAGCTGGCGCGGGCGAAGGAGAACGTCAAGGGGCGGCTGGTGCTCTCCTCGGAGTCGACCGCGGCGCGGATGACGCGGATCTCGCGCGCCACCCTGTTCGGCCTGCCGATCGAGAGCCTCGACACGATGCTGGCCAAGGTCGACGCGGTCACGGTCGAGCAGCTGAGCGAGCTGGCGGGCGAGCTCTACGGGCCCGAGCGGCTCTCCGCCGCCTGCGTCGGCCGCGACGAGGAGTGCTTCCGCCGCGCCCTCGACCCGGTCAGCGAGCAGCTGGCGGCCGTCGCATGATCCGGGTCGGCGTGTGCGGCGCCGCCGGTCGGATGGGCGGCGCCGTCTGCGCCGCGGTCGAGGCGGCGGAGGGGATGGAGCTGGCGGCGAAGGCCGACCCGGCGCTCGATACGGAGCTCGCGGCGATCCTCGACCGGGTCGACGTCATCGTCGACTTCACGACTCCCGACACTGCCCTGGACAACGCGGCGGCCTGCCTGCGGGCCGGCGTCCACGTCGTCCTCGGCACGACCGGCTTCGACCTCGACGCGCTGCGCGAGGTCGCCGAGGCGGGCGGGGCGAACTGCTTCGTCGCGCCGAACTTCGCGATCGGCGCGGTGCTGCTGATGGAGGTCGCGCAGACGATCGCCAGGCACATGCCCGAGTGCGAGATCGTCGAGCTGCACCACGACCGCAAGCTCGACGCGCCGTCGGGCACGGCGAAGCGCACCGCCGAGCTGATCGGGGCGGCCGGCGGCGCCGTGCACGAGCCGATCCACTCGGTGCGGCTGCCGGGCCTGGTCGCCCACCAGGAAGTGATCTTCGGCGGCGAGGGGCAGACGCTCTCGGTGCGCCACGACTCGATCGACCGCGCCTCCTTCATGCCGGGCGTCGTGCTCGCCGTGCGGCGCGTCGCCGGGCTGCCCGACCGCTTCACCGTCGGACTCGAGAAGCTGCTGTAGGTTGCTGGCGTGACCGACGAGCTCGCACGACTCGACGCGACCGCGCAGGCGAACCTGGTCCGCACGGGCGAGGCAAGCCCGGCCGAGCTGGTCGAAGCGGCGATCGCGCGGATCGAGGCCGCCAACCCGGCGCTCAACGCGGTCATCCACACGCTCTTCGAGCAGGGGCTCGAGGCCGCCCGCGGCGAGCTGCCCGACGGTCCGTTCCGGGGAGTCCCCTTCCTGCTCAAGGACCTCGGCGCCGCCTTCGCCGGGCAGCCGCTGCACATGGGTACCCGCTACCTGAAGGAGCGCGACTTCCGCGCCCCCGTCGACACCTTCCTCGCGCAGCGCTTCCGCGCCGCCGGCCTGGTGACGATCGGCAAGACCAACACGCCCGAGCTGGGCATCCTGCCGACGAGCGAGCCGCGCGCCTACGGGCCGACCCGCAACCCCTGGGACAGCGGGCGCTCGCCAGGCGGCTCGAGCGGCGGCTCCGCGGCGGCGGTCGCCTCCGGCATGGTGCCGGTCGCCCACGCCAACGACGGCGGCGGCTCGATCCGCATACCGGCCTCGAACTGCGGCCTGGTCGGCCTCAAGCCGAGCCGCCAGCGGATCAGCGAGGGACCGCTGGTCGGCGACATCATGTCCGGCCTGACCTGCGAGCTCTGCGTCTCGCGCTCGGTCCGCGACACGGCGGCGATGCTGGAGGCGGTGCACGGCCCGGCGCCCGGCGACCCCTACGTGGCGCCGCCGCCCGTTCGCCCCTACACCGAGGAGGTCGACGCCGACCCCGGCGCGCTGCGGATCGCCCTCTGGACCGAGACGATCATCGAGCAGGACGCCGACCCGGAGGTGGTCGCCACGGCCAACGCAGCGGCGAAGACGCTGGAAGGCCTCGGCCACGCGGTCGAGCAGCCCGACATGAGCATGTTCACGGGACTGCCGATCGTCGAGCCCTTCCTCACCCGCTGGGCGGCGGGGCAGGCGCAGATTCTCGACCAGCTCTCGCTGCTCGGCGGCGCGCCGATCACCGCCGACGACGTCGAGCCGCTGACCTGGGCGCTGGCCGAGATCGGCCGTGCACGTCACTCGGGCGAGTACCTGGCCGCGGTCGGCCAGCACCAGGCGCTGAGCCGGATGCTGGCGGGCGTCTACGAGTCGGGCTTCGACCTGCTGCTGACGCCGACGATGGGCGAGCCGCCGCCGCCGCTGGGCAGCTTCGACGACTCCGGCGCCGATCCGCTGGACGCCTTCCACCGCGCCTTCATCGACGGCTGCTTCACGGCCGCCTTCAACGCCACCGGGCAGCCGGCGATCTCGCTGCCGTTGCACTGGAGCGACGCCGGCCTGCCGATCGGCGTACAGCTCGTCGCGCCGCTGGGCCGCGAGGACGTGCTGCTGCGGGTCGCCGCCCAGCTGGAGCAGGCGGTTCCGTGGGCCGACCGCATACCCTCCGCGCCATGAGCGAGATTCGCGGCCTGATAACCGCAATGGCGACCCCCTTCGACCGGGGGGGCGGCGTCGACGATGCCGCCGCCCGGCGACTCGCCGCGCACCTCGCCGGGCACGGCTCGCACGGCATCGTCGTCGCCGGCTCGACCGGCGAGGCGGCGACGCTCGACGACGCCGAGCACATCGCGCTGCTGAGGGCGGTCGTCGACGAGGTCGGCGCGCAGGCGCACGTCTACTGCGGCACGGGCACCAACGACACGCGCCACTCGGTCGAGCTGACCAAGGCGGCGGCCGAGGCGGGCGCCGAGGCGGCGCTGATCGTCACCCCCTACTACAACAAGCCGAACGAGGCCGGTATCAGGGCCCACTTCGAGGCGATCGCCGCCGCGGTCCCCGAGCTGCCGCTGATCGCCTACAACATCCCCTCGCGCGTGGTGGTCGACGTGCCGCCGGCCGACCTCGCCGAGCTGGGCGAGATCGACAGCGTCGTTGCGGTCAAGCAGGCCAACAACGAGGAGCTGGAAGCGATCGCGGGGCTCGACGTGCTCGCCGGCAACGACGAGATCTTCCTGCGCACCCTGGAGCTCGGCCTGGCGGGCGGCATCTGCGTCGCCTCGCACCTGGCCGGCGAGGAGATGCGGGCGATCTGGGACGCGGCCGCAGCCGGCGACCTGGAGCGGGCGCGCGAGATCGACGCCGGCCTGAAGCCGCTCTACGACGTGCTCGGCGTCACCACCAACCCGATCCCGCTGAAGGCGGCGCTGGAGATGACCGGCCTGATCCCGGCCGGCGGCCTGCGCCTGCCGCTGGTCGAAGTGAATGCCGAGCAGCGCGCCGCCGTGCGCGCGGCGCTCGACGCCGTCGGCATAGCGGTGGCCTCCTGACCATGCCGGGCAAGCTGAAAGTGCTGCCGCTCGGCGGGCTGGGCGAGATCGGCAAGAACATGACCGTGATCGAGTACGACGGCCGCATCGTCGTCGTCGACACGGGGCTGATGTTCCCGACGCCGGAGATGCTGGGGATCGACCTGGTGCTGCCCGACTTCGCCTACCTGCGCGAGCGGGCCGCGGACATCGAGGCGATCGTGCTCACGCACGGGCACGAGGATCACGTCGGCGCGCTGCCCTACGTGCTGCGCGAGATCGGCATGCCGCCGGTGATCTACGGCGGCCTGCTGACCGTCGGCATGGTCCGCTCGAAGCTCGACGAGCACAAGCTCGAGGACGCGCCGCTGGAGGAGCTCCCGGCGGGGAAGAAGGTCGAGCTCGGCCCGTTCGAGCTCGAGCTGGTCCATCTCTCGCACTCGATCCCGGACATGCGCGGGGCGATCGTCGGCACCGAGCTGGGCAAGCTGCTGATGACCGGCGACTACAAGTTCGACCAGACGCCGGTTGACGGGCGCCCGGCGGACATCTCGCGCCTCGCCGAGCTGGGCAGCGAAGGCCTGCTGCTGCTCTGCGGCGACTCGACCAACGCCGACCGGCCGGGCGTCGCCCCGTCGGAGTCGAGCGTCGGGCCGGCGCTGCTGGAGGCCTTCGACGCCTGCGAGGGGCGGATCATCGTCACCTCCTTCGCCTCCAACATCCACCGCGTGCAGCAGGTGATCGACGCCGCCGTCGCGCTCGACCGCCGCGTCGCCCTGGTCGGCCGCTCGATGCGCAAGAACTTCAACATCGCCTCCAACCTCGGCGTCGCCAACGCCCCCTCGGGGCTGTTCATCCAGCCGCGCGAGATCGAGGACTTCCCCGACGAGAAGGTGATCGTGATCTCCACCGGCAGCCAGGGAGAGCCGCTCTCGGCGCTGCGCCGGATGGCCAACAACGATCACCGCGACGTCGAGCTGCACTCCGGCGACACGGTGGTCTTCTCGGCCACGCCGGTGCCGGGCAACGAGCGCTCGGTGAACGAAACGATCGACCGGATCTATGAGATCGGCGCCTCGGTCGTCACCGCCGGCGACGCGCCGATCCACGCCTCGGGCCACGGCTGGCAGGAGGAGCTGAAGCTGATGCTCAACCTGACCAAGCCGCGCTACGTGATGCCGGTGCACGGCGACTTCCAGCGCCTGCGCCTGCACGCCGGCCTCGCCGAGGCGGTCGGGGTCGCGCCCGAGAACGTCTTCCAGGGCCGCAACGGGCTGCCGCTGGAGGTCGACGCCGACGGGGCGCGGTTCGGCGAGGAGGTTCACGCGGGGGTCGTCTACGTCGACGGGCTGAACATCGGCGAGCCCGACGACGTCGCGCTGCGCGACCGCCGCGAGATCTCCGCCGACGGCATCTTCATCGTCGTCGCGACGATCTCCGCCGAGGACGGCAGCGTGGTCGCCGACCCGGAGGCGATCGTGCGCGGAGTCGCTCTGCCCGACGGCGAGGAGGACCTGGTCGAAGAGCTCAAGGACGTTGCCGAGGACTCGCTCGAGGACGCCGCGGAGGCGGGGACGCGCGAGCTGCACCTGATCCAGGAAGACCTGCACGAGGCGATCGCCAAGCTGGTCTACGACCGCCTGCGCAGCCGCCCGATGATCCTGCCGGTCGTCGTCGAGGTCTAGCCGCGCCCGGACGCGGCGCCATGAAAAAGGCCCGCCGGTCGCGTTGGGGAGAACCGGCGGGCCTCTTGTGTCTCGTCCAGGCGGGAAGTTAAGGCGTCGCGCTAAAGCCGGTCTAAAGCGGGCGTTATTTTTTGCTCAGCGTCGCTCCTGCCAAGCGGAAGGCGGACGCGAAAGAGGGCGCCGCCGCTCTCGGACTCGGCGACCTCGGCGCTGCCGCCGTGCGAGACGGCGACCGCGCGCACGATCGCCAACCCGAGGCCGCTGCCGCCGGAGGCAGCGGTGTCCGCCGGGCCCTCTCCGCGCACGAAGCGCTCGAAGATCTGCTCGCGCAGCTGCGCCGGCACGCCCGGCCCGTCGTCGGCGACCTCGATCAGCGCGTCGCGGCCGGCGCGGCGCAGGCGCAGCTCGATCGTCGAGCCCGGCGGCGTGTGCCGGGCGGCGTTGTCGAGCAGATTGAGCACCATCCGGTGCAGCTCGTCAGGGTTGCCGTCGACCGGCAGCGGGCGGTCGTTCCCGACCCGCAGCTCGCGTTCGCCGATCGTCGGCGCGACCTCGGCGGCGGCGTGGCCGGCGACCTCGGCGAGGTCGCAGCGGGTGCGGGCGCCGACCCGGCCGGCGTCCGCGCGGGCGAGCAGCAGCAGGTCGCCGACCAGGCGCCGCATGCGGGCCGAGGAGCGCAGCGCCGAGTCGACCATCGCCCGCTCGTCTTCCTGCGCCGGGGAGTCGAGCGACTCCTGCAGCAGTTCGAGGTTGGCGAGGATGCTGGTCAGCGGCGTGCGCAGCTCGTGCGAGGCGTCGGCGACGAACTCGCGCTGGCGGCTGAGCGCCGATTCGCGCTCGGCGCGGGCGGCGTCGAGCGAGCGCAGCATCTGCTCGAGCGTCCGCGCCAGCTCGCCGACCTCGTCGTCGGCGCGCGGCTGGGGCATGTGGCTGGAGGGGTCGCCGGTCGCCGCGATCTCGTGCGCGGTCGCGGTCAGCGAGGAGATCGGGCGCATCGCGCGGCGGGCGATCGCCACCCCGGCGAGGCTGGCGAGCAGGGTCGCGCCGATCACCCCCGCCGCGATCAGCAGCCAGAGGCGACCGACCGTCGAGTCGACGTGCCGCTCGTCGCGGCCGTACTGGACGTAGCCGGCGATACGGCCGCTCCGGCGGCTGCGCAGGGCGAGGGTGATGACGCGCAGCTCGCCGACGTCGCGCACACCGGGCGTCGGCGGGCCGAGCTCGGCGGCGTTGGGGCTGGCGTCGAGCTGCTGGCCGAAGGAGTTGTAGATGCGCACGGAGGCGTCGTTGGGGCTGGCGAAGTCGGCCAGGTCGGGCTCTTCGGTGATCAGCGTGTTGCTGATCGTGTCGACGATCTGCACCTGTGAGGCGAGCGTGGCCACGGCGCCCTTCATCTCGCGGTTGAAGTCGTCGCGCACTCGCTGCGCGGCGAGGTTGCCGACGATCACGCCGAAGAGCAGGAGGATCGCCAGCGTCAGCCCGGCAGAGACTCCGGCGAGCTGCCAGCGGACGGGCCAGCTCTTGGGGCGAAGCGCGAGCCGGCGGGCCATCGATCAGTCCTTCAGCACGTAACCCGCGCCGCGTTTGGTGTGCAGCAGCCGCGACTCGGCGCCTTCCTCGAGCTTGCGGCGCAGGTTGGAGATGAAGACGTCGATCGTGTTGGTGGCGGCCATCGGGTCATAGCCCCAGACCTCGTCGAGCAGGCGCTCGCGCGAGATCACGAGGCGCTCGTTGCGCATCAGGTACTCGAGCAGCTCGAACTCGCGGTTGGTCAGCTCGATCTCGCGCTCGCCGCGCTTCACCTCGCGCGTGTCGGGGTTGAGAGTCAGGTCGCCGACCTGCAGCGAGGCCGAGCCGCGCGGCGGCCGGCGCCGCAGCAGCGCGCGGATCCGCGCCAGCAACTCCTTGCGCTCGAACGGCTTGACGAGGTAGTCGTCGGCGCCGCTGTCGAGCCCGCCGACCCGGTCCTCGGTCTCGGCCCGCGCGGTCAGGATCAGGATCGGCACGTCGCTGTCGGCGCGCAGCCGGCGGCAGACCTCGACCCCGTCCATGCGCGGCAGCCCGAGGTCGAGCACGACGAGATCGGGGACGAAGCCCGCGGCCAGGTCGAGCGCCTCGACCCCGTCGCCGGTCGTCCGCACCTCGTAGCCCTCGTTGCGCAGGGAGCGCCGCAGCACGTCGGCGATCTCCTCGTCGTCCTCGACCACGAGCACCCGCCCCCCGACCCGGTCGGCCCCGTTCGCATTCGCAAGCATCGCAACGATGTTAGCCCTGCCGGAGCGAAATTCCCGCTGCTTTTAACCGGAATTTAGAGCCAGATCGGTGCGACGGGACCCGGTTCACGCCCGTTCGGGCGGAAACAACGACTTCGTGATCACCAGTCCAACCGCGATCGCCTGGCCGGACTCATCAGTTGCGGATTTGCGTGCGCGAGTTCCGAGGAGGCGTCCCGGATGTCATTGGGCGGCGCCGCCTCGGACGCAGGAGCGGTGGGGTCTGGGTCCGGCGCAGGGGACCCGGCCATCACTCGAGCCCGAGATTCACGAGTCGATACTGCATCGCGTCTGCCGAGACTCCGAACTCGACTGCGAGCGCAGCTGCCGGTGGAGCGGTTCCAAGCTCTCTGGTCAGTTTGCCATGCAGATTCCTAACGGCCCTCTCCGGCATCAGCAGACCGGCGGCGAGATTGACTGGGAGAGGGATCGAGTCGTCTGCCGACCCGCGAGCCCAAGTCGTCCCGAGAATCTGGCGAGCATCGCCCTGAGCATTCATTCGGCTGATCGTAGACCACCTGGCAGGCGCCGCCGCCGTAACGGTGGAGCTCCATGGCGAAGAGACAAACATATGTTCGATCATGTCAGGCGCCTCGGACAGAAAAGTTCGCACGGCGCTCCCCCCACCCTGGGGCGCTCATGCGCCTCGGTTCGTGCTCTGTTTTGCCCAACGAGTGCGCGATCGGCGCAAAGAAGGGCGCAAGTCGCGTGTTTTGCCGCAATTGGCATCTGACTCGCTTGGCAAGATCGGCGCTTCGTGAGTTCTCCCGCAGCAGTCCACCTCCACGCCCACAGCGAGTACTCGCTGCTCGACGGCGCCTGCAAGATCGAGGCGATGGCGGCGCGGGCGGCGGAGCTCGGGCAGCCGGCGCTGGGGCTGACCGACCACGGCGTGATGAACGGCGCCGTCGACCTCTACAAGGCCTGCGAGAAGCACGGGATCAAGCCGATCGCCGGGCTCGAGGCCTACCTGGTCGACGACGTCGAGGCGGTCAAGGAGAAGCCGAAGTACGAGCGCAACCACATCACCCTGCTGGCCGAGAACGACGCCGGCTTCGCCAACCTGGTCAAGCTCACCTCGGCCGGCTTCCTGCAGGGCTTCTCGCGCGGCAAGGCCAACGTCGACATGGAGCTGCTCGCCGCCCACTCGCAGGGCGTGATCGTGCTCACGGGCTGCCTGCAGTCGCGCTTCTGCCGCCGCCTGGTCGAAGAGCGCGAGGACGACGCCCGCGCCCACCTCGACGAGCTGATCCAGGCCTTCGGCCCCGAGCAGGTCTACTTCGAGCTGCAGAAGAACGGGATCGCCGAGCAGGAGAAGGCCAACCGGGGGATCGTCCGCTTCGCCCGCGAGCTGAACCGGCCGCTGGTCGGCACCGCCGACGTCCACTACCTGCGGCGCGAGGACTTCGACAACCACGCGGCGCTGCTCTGCGTGCAGACCAAGTCGACGCTCGAGGCGCCGAAGATGAGCTTCGACACCAACGAGTTCTACCTCAAGAGCAACGAGGAGATGGCCTCCTCCTTCGCCGAGTGGCCGGAGGCGATCCCGACCACGCTGGAGATCGCCGAGCGCTGCTCGCTCGACATCGAGCTCGGCAAGCTGCTGCTGCCACGCTACCCGACCGAGGACGGCTCCGAGCCGGAGGCGATGCTGCGCAGGCTCGCCGCCGAGGGGCTGCGGGCGCGCTACGGCGATCCGCCGCCGGCCGCGGCGGTCGAGCGGATGGAGTTCGAGCTCGGGGTGATCGAGGAGATGGGCTTCTCCTCCTACTTCCTGATCGTCTGGGACTTCGTCCGCTACGCGAAGGAGAACGGCGTCGCGGTCGGGCCGGGACGCGGCTCGGCGGCCGGCTCGATCGTCTCCTACGCGCTGCGGATCACCGACCTCGACCCGCTCGCCGAGGGGCTGCTCTTCGAGCGCTTCCTCAACCCCGGGCGCAAGTCGATGCCCGACATCGACATCGACTTCTCGGTGCGCGGGCGCGAGCGGATGATCCGCTACGTCGCCGACAAGTACGGCCGCGAGTCGGTCGCCCAGATCATCACCTTCGGCAAGATGGCGCCGCGCGCGGCGACCCGCGACGCGGCCCGCGTGCTCGGCTTCGACTACGGCGCCGGCGACCGCCTCGCCAAGCAGATCCCGGAGCCGATCATGGGCCGCAGCCCCTCCTTCGAGGAATGCCTGCAGCCGGGGCAGGAGCTAAAGAAGACCTACGACGCGGAGCCGGACGCGAAGCGGATAGTCGACGTCGCGAGGGGCCTCGAGGGGATCATCCGCAACGCCTCGATCCACGCCGCCGCCGTGGTGATCGCCGACCGGCCGCTGCACGAGGTGGTGCCGCTGCAGCTCGCCGAGGACCGCAGCACCGCGGAGAAGGGGGAGAAGCAGTACAAGATCGTCACCCAGTACTCGATGGGCCCGATCGAGGAGATCGGCCTGCTGAAGATGGACTTCCTCGGTCTGCGCAACCTCGACGTGATCGAGGACGCGATCGAGATCATCGAGCGCTCGCGCGGCGAGCGGCTCGACATGGAGCGGATTCCGCTCGACGACGCGAAGACCTACGAGATGCTCGCCGCCGGCGACTCGACCGGCGTCTTCCAGTTCGAGTCCGAGGGGATGCGCGACGCCCTGCGCAAGGTCGGCCCGACCGAGTTCGCCGACATCGTCGCCCTCGGCGCCCTCTACCGGCCCGGCGCGATGGCCTACATCCCCGCCTACGCGAAAGGCAAGAAGGATCCCTCGAGCGTGCGCTACCCCGACCCGCGCCTGCGCGCGATCACCGAGGAGACGCACGGCTGCGTGATCTACCAGGAGCAGCTGATGGCGATCGCCCGCGAGATGGCCGGCTTCTCGGGCGCCGAGGCGGACGACCTGCGCAAGGCCGTCGGCAAGAAGAAGCGCGACCTGATGGCGACGATGAAGGACAAGTTCATACAGGGGCTGGAGCAATCGGGGACGGCGACGAACGTCGCCCAGGACCTCTGGAAGCTGAACGAAGCGGCCGCCGACTACTCGTTCAACAAGTCGCACGCCGCCTGCTACGGGATGATCTCCTACCGCACCGCCTACCTCAAGGCCAACTACCCGGCCGAGTACATGGCGGCGGTGATCTCCTCGGTGATGAACACCAAAGACAAGGTGCCCTTCTTCGTCAACCGCTGCGCCGAGATGGGGATCGAAGTGCTGCCGCCCGACGTCAACTCCTCCGACCACAGCTTCGTCGTCAGCGAGAACGCGATCCGCTTCGGCCTCGACGCGGTGAAGAACGTCGGCCACAGCGCGGTCGAGGCGATCCTGCGGGCGCGCGAGGAAAAGCCGATCGCCTCGATCTGGGACTTCTGCGAGCGGGTCGACTCGCGCGCGGTGAACAAACGGGCGATCGAATGCCTGGTCAAGTGCGGCGCGCTCGACTCGACCGGGGCGACCCGCAAGGGCATGCTGGAGGCGCTGCCGGCGGCGCAGTCGGCGGGGCAGAAAGCGCAGGAGGACGCGCAGCTCGGCCAGGGCTCGATCTTCGACTTCGGCGACGGCGCCGGCGGCGCGGGGGAGGGCGCGGCTAGCTCTCATCAGCGGCCGCCGATCTCGGCCGCCGAGTTCGAGCGCCGCGAGCTGTTGGCGATCGAGAAGGAGACGCTGGGCACCTACCTCTCCTCGCACCCGCTGACCGAGGTGCGGGACGCGCTGCGCGCCCGGGTCGACTGCGGCCTCGCGGAGCTGGCGAACAAGCCCGACGGCGCCTGGGTGACGGTCGGCGGGATCGTCGCCGACAGCAAGAAGATCCGCACCAAGAGCGGCAGCCAGATGATGTTCGCGACGCTCGACGACGTCGAGGGCCAGGTCGAGATGCTGGTCTTCAAGGCAGACGAGGCGGAGAGCGCCGGGGCGATCGAGGGCGACGCGGTGGTCGTCGTTCGCGGCCGCATCGACCACAAGGAGCGCGGCGAGACGAAGCTCGTCGTGCAGCAGGCCGAGCGCTTCGAACCCGACGGCGAGGAGATCGCCGCCGCCACCGCGGCCGCGGCCAGGCCCGCCGAGCCGCTGCGGCTGACCGTCGACCTGACGAAGTTCGCCGACCCGGAGAACCTGATCGAGGAGCTGCGGGCGTTGTTCGACCACCACAGGGGGGACGCCGCCGTCTCGGTGATCGTCAACGGCGACGGCAAGCCGAGCGAGCTGAAGCTGGGCGAGGAGATCCGCGTCCGGGCTTCGAGCCTGCGAGCCGAGCTCGGGCACATCTCCGGGATCGACGCGCTAGGCGCGGACGCGCTCGCTGCCTAGACTCTCTCCAATGCCCGCTACGCGCCAGAAGACCGGCGAGTGCCGTCAGTGCCGCTCCTTCTGCGACAAGATGGTCGAGCCGCGCGGCTGCGTCGAGCTCGGCTGCCGCTACCTCTACAGCGTCGTCGACGGATTGACCGGCGTGCAGTACGTCGGCTGCATGCAGGGCGTCTTCGGCGCCCGCGTAGAGCTCGACGCGGTGCTGCAGCCGGGCGGCTTCGGCGGCGTGAAGATGACCGGCGCGGCGCTGCCCCACTGCCCCTTCTCGATCGAGCGCGCCTACGTCGGCGAGGGGCCGGAGTACGAATGCGTCAACCGCCGCTTCTTCGACTGCGCCGACGACGGCCCCGAGGGCCTGCGGGCGTTCGACCTGCGCGATCTGGTGGCTTGAGCTCGGGCCGGCATCTGATCCCGACACGATTCGGTGTAGGATTCCGCGGATGAGCGATTCTTCAGCGGTGGAAGAGGCGGAGCAGGCGGTGGCGGATGCGACGGAGGGCGGTGGGTCCGAGGGCCCGAGGTTCACGCTCGAGCTGAACCAGGACCAGCAGGACATCCGCGACTGGGTGCACGGCTTCGCCGAGGGCGTCGTGCGCCCCGCGGCGGCGGAGTGGGACGAGCGCGAGGAGACGCCGTGGCCGGTGATCCAGGAGGCGGCCAAGATCGGCCTCTACAGCATGGAAGCGCTGGGCCAGTTCTTCGCCGACGAGACCGGGCTGACGATGCCGATCGCCAACGAGGAGCTCTTCTGGGGCGACGCCGGCATCGGCATGGCGATCATGGGCACCTCGCTCGCGGTCGCCGCGATCTTCGGGCAGGGGACCCCGGAGCAGATGGGCGAGTGGATGCCGCAATGCTTCGGCACGCCGGAGGACCCGAAGGTAGCGGCGTTCTGCTCCTCCGAGCCGGATGCCGGCTCCGACGTCTCGGCGATCCGCACGACCGCTAAGTACGACGAGGCGAAGGACGAATGGGTGCTCAACGGGCAGAAGGCCTGGGCGACCAACGGCGGCATCGCCGACGTCCACGTGGTGATCGCCTCGGTCGACCGCGAGCTCGGCTCGCGCGGCCACGCCGCCTTCGTCATCCCGCCCGGCACGCCCGGCTGCGAGCAGGGGGCGAAGGTGAAGAAGCACGGCCTGCGCGCCTCGCACACCGCCGACGTCCACCTCGACGACTGCCGGGTCCCGGGCGCCTGCCTGCTCGGCGGCAAGGAGAAGCTCGACGAACGGCTGGCCCGCGTGCGCGAGGGCAAGAAATCCAAGTCGCAGGCGGCGATGCAGACCTTCGAGTCAAGCCGCCCAACCGTCGGCGCGCAGGCGGTCGGCATCGCCCGCGCCGCCTACGAGTACGCGCTCGAGTACGCCAAGGAGCGGCGGCAGTTCGGCAAGGCGATCGTCGAGAACCAGGCGATCGCCTTCGCCCTCGCCGACATGAAGCTGGAGATCGACGCCGCCCGGCTGCTCGTCTGGCGCGCCGCCTGGATGGGCCGCAGCGGCCAGCAGTTCGAGAACGCCGAGGGCTCGATGTCGAAGCTGAAGGCCGGCGAGGTCGCCGTCTGGGCGACCGAGCGGGCGATCCAGATCCTCGGCGGCAACGGCTACACCCGCGAGTTCCCGGTCGAGCGCATGCACCGCGACGCGAAGATCTACACGATCTTCGAGGGCACCTCCGAGATCCAGCGCCTGGTGATCTCCAGGGCGATCTCAGGCGTCCACGTCAAATAGCGCCGCGGCGCTTCAGCCCTTCGCGCCGCAGCCGCTTCGCGGCCGTGACTTCTTTCTCGTCCGGGCCCTTCTTTTCCGGCCCCGGCGTCTCCAGCGTCGCGGGGAGTCCCTCGAACCGGGGCTCGGAGAGGAAGGCGCGGAGGCCGGCCCTGCCCATCTCCCCCTTGCCGACGTTGGCGTGGCGGTCGCGGCAGGAACCGAGCGGGGCGGCGGCGTCGTTGACGTGCAGGCAGCGCAGGCGGTCGAGGCCGACCTTCTCGTCCGCCTCGTCGACGATCTCCGCCAGCCTGTCCTCGTCGGTGACGTCGTAGCCTTGGACGAAGAGGTGGCAGGAGTCGAGGCAGAGGCCGAGGCGCTCGCCGGCGCCGGCCAGCTCGATCAGCTCCGCGGTCTCGTCGAAGTCGCGTCCCAGCAGGCCCTTGTGTCCCGCGGTCTGCTCGAGCAGCAGCGGGCAGCGGTCGCTGCCCCTCAGGGCCGCTGCGATCGTCTTCGCGGCGCGCTTCATCGAGGGACCGTGCGGCTCGCCTTTCTGCGCCCCGGGATGGAGGACGACGCCGGCGGCGCCGATCCCGTCGCCGATCCGCAGGGCGTGGGTCAGCGAGGCGAGCGACTTCTTGCGCAGCTCCGCGTCCTTGGAGGCGCAGTTGATCAGGTAGACGGCGTGGATCACCACCGCTTCGACCGGCGAGGCCTCCATCGCCTCGCGGAACTCGCAGAAGTCCTCCTCGCCGTACCTGGTCGGCCGCCACATGCGCGGGCTCTGATTGAAGACCTGGATCGATTCGCAGCCCCGCTCGGCGCCGCGCTCGATAGCTTTCGCCAGGCCGCCGGCCGTCGAGACGTGCGCACCGATCAGCATCTTGTCCGAAGAGTCAGCCATCCGCTTGAGGTTCGCCCCGTCGCCGACCGGCGCGTTGCACATCGGCGGCGCGAGGACGGCACTCTACAACTGGCTGGCGGCGCGGCACGAGGGGGGCGCCCTGGTGCTGCGGATCGAGGACACCGATCGCGAGCGCTCGACCGAGCAGAACGTCGAGCAGATCCTCGACGCGCTGCGCTGGCTGGAGCTCGACTGGGACGAGGGCCCGCTCTCGCAGGCGGCGCGGGCGGACCGCCACGAGCAGGCGCTGCGGCGGCTGCTGGAGAGCGGCGCCGCCTACCGCGACCACGCGACGGCGAAGGAGGTCGAGGCGTGGAAGGCCGAGCACGGCGCCGACCACGGCTACCGGGGCGAGCCGTGCGGGGACGAGAGCGCTGCCGTGCGGCTGCGCGTCCCCGACGAGGGGGAGACCGTGGTCGACGACCTGATCCGCGGGCCGGTCCGCTTCCCCAACCGCAGCTACGACGACTTCGTGATCGCCCGCGGCGACGGCTCGGTCCTCTACAACTTCGCCGTCGCGGTCGACGACGCGGAGATGGGGATCACCGACGTCGTGCGCGGCGACGACCACCTCTCGAACACGCCGAAGCAGCTGCTGGTGCTCGCGGCGCTCGGCTTCGCGCCGCCGCGCTACGCCCACCTGCCGCTGCTGCACGGCCCGGACGGGCGCAAGCTCTCCAAGCGCCACGGCGCCGCCTCGGTGCAGGAGCTGCGCGAGGCGGGCTACCTGCCGGCGGCGGTGCGCAACTACCTCGCGCTGCTCGGCTGGGGCGCCGACGACGACGCGACGCTGATCCCGACCGAGGAGCTGGTCGAGCGCTTCCGCGTCGCCGACGTCGGCAGGGCGGCGGCGGTCTTCGACGAGAAGAAGCTGCGCTGGCTCAACGGTCGCTACATGCGCGAGCTGCCGCTCGAGGAGTACGTGCGCGTCGTCGCGCGGCGCCTCGACCGCGAGCCGGACGAAGAGCTGCGGGCCGCCTGCGGGATCGTGCAGGAGAAAGCGCAGACGCTGGCCGAGGTGTGGCCGTTGATCCGCTTCCTCTTCGAACAGCCGCCGACCGACGAGAAGGCCTGGCGCAAGACGATGAAGGACGAGGCGCCCGGGGCGCTGCGGGCGGCGCGCGAGGCGCTCGCCGCGGCCGGGGCCTTCGACGCCGCCGGGGTCGAGGCGGCGCTCTCGCCGCTGCCCGAGCGGCTCGGCCTGAAGCCCGGCAGGGTCTACCAGCCGATCCGGGTGGCGATCAGCGGCGGCGCCGTCTCGCCCGGCATCTTCGAGTCGCTGGCGACGCTCGGCCGCGACGCTTCGTTGCGGCGAATCGACGCGGCGCTCGTGCGCCTCGGCGCATAACGCTACTTAGTATTTAGGAGGCCGGCCCTAAACCGTGTGTCCTCTGCTGCCGATGAGGGTGGCGGAGCAAGCCACCCATGGCAGCCAGCGCACAGACCAACGGCAAGGGCCGAAAGGCGGACGCCGCGCGTGGCGGCAACCCCTCTGCGCCGGGCGCCCGTCTGGCCGCCGCCTTCGAGGCGGTGGAGAAATTCCCCGCCCTGATCGAGTCGCGCGCGCGGGTGATGCGGGCGGCGACGGCTGAGACGGCGCGGGTCGGCGAGCTGGTCGAGGCCGTCGAGGCGGACGTCGCGCTGACGATCGCCGTGCTGCGCTTCGCCAACCGCGCCAGCGTCTCCGGCGGCATCGGCGGGGTGCCGGCCGCGGTCGACGTGCTCAAGCCCTCCGGCGTGCTGGCGATCGCCGGCACGGCGCCCGTCTTCGACTTCTTCGAGTCCAACGGCGGCTGGGAACTGCGCCCCGAGCAGGTCCGCGTGCACGCGCTGGCGACCCAGCAGGCGGCGGCGCGGATCGGCCGCGAGGTCGGCTGGATCGATCGCGACGAGCTGATCGTCGCGGCGCTGCTGCACGACATCGGCCGTCTCGTGATCTCCAAACTGCACCCAGGGCGGCGCACCTACTTCGACGCCGCGGGACGCACGCCGGAGCAGCGGATCCGCGAAGAACGCGACCAGCTGGGAATCGACCACGCGCTGGTCGGCGGCGTGCTGGCGCGGCGCTGGAACGTGCCACAACGGATCGCGGTCGCGGTCGAGCGGCACCACGCCGAGGATTGCGAGGGGCTGGCGGCGATCGTCGCCACGGCCGACATGGTCGCCCACTACGCGCAGGGGGAGGCGGTGACGCCGGAGCGGCTGCGCGCCGCGGCGAAGCGCTGCGGGCTCAGCGCCGACGGGCTGCGCGAACTGCTCTACGAGCTTCCCTACCCGCGCGAGGCCGACTCGCGGGCGAGCGAGCCCTGCCCTCTCTCCACCCGCGAGCTCGACGTCCTTCGCCTGCTCTCCGAAGGCATGGTCTACAAGCAGATCGCCGGCGAAATGCAGCTCTCGGTCTCGACGATCCGCACCCATCTGCACAACGTCTACGGCAAGATCGGCGCCGTCGACCGCGCCCAGGCAGTGCTCACGGCCCGCGACCGCGGATGGATCTAACTCTCAGTCGATCAGGCATTCCCTGAGGGCGATTGCCACGGCGTGGGTTCGGTTTTTCGCCCCGAGCCGCGCCAGCATGTGCTTGGTGTGGGTCTTCACCGTTTCCTCGCTGAGGCCGAGCTCGCGCGCCGCGAGCGCGGTCGAGCCGCCGTCGGCGAGCAGCTGCAGGATCTCCCGCTGGCGCCTGGTCAGCTTGCCGCGACTGCCGCTCGGCGGCACTGCGGGGTCGACGAAGCGGCCCTGGTTGAGCGCCGCCCAGGCCGCCTTCGCCATCTCCTCGGCGGGGGCCGTGCGGGCGACGTAGGCGCTCGCCCCCGCCTGCAGTGCGGCGCTGGCGAGGTGGCGTTCCGCGCGCTCGCCGTGGGCGACGATCCCGGTCGCCGGCGCGGTCTTGCGCAGGGCACGGATCGCTCCCTCGCCGTAGAGCGATTCGGCGTCGCCGTCGACGACCCCGCGACGCAGGTCGAGGATCGCCACGTCGATGTCGCCGACGTCTCGAAGCAGCCCCAGCGCATCGTCGCGGCTGCCGCTCTCCTGGATCTCGAAGTCGCCGGCCAGCGCCTCGCGCACGCCGAGGCGAACCATCGGGTGGGCGTCGATCACAAGGCATTGTGGGCGCTCGCTCGGGGGAACCGCACGATCCTATACCCGGCCTGGTCCGCACCGTGCGGTAGAAAGGGGCGGTGATCTCGATCACCTCGAAGTCGCGCTACGCGGTCGTCGCGATGGCGGAGCTGGCTCGCTCGGGCGAGCGGCCGGTGCCGATCAAGGAGCTGTCCGAACGCCGCGGCATTCCCGAGCAGTTCCTGGAGCAGCTCTTCTCGACCCTGCGCCGCGCCGGCCTGCTTGCCAGCCACCGCGGCATGCGCGGCGGCTACACGCTCTCGCGCCCCGCCGACGAGATCACCGTGCTCGAGGTAGTCCAGACCCTCGACGGCAAGGTCGGCCAGGAGGCCGACGAGGCCGGCGGCATCTGGGCCGAGGGCGTCACCGCCCTGCGCAAGGTCTTCGGCCAAACCACGATCGCCGAAGTCGCGCGACGCGAGGCCGAGGAGGCGGGCTCGGGGATGTACTTCATATAGCCGGGGCCGCTCGGGCATTGGGATTCCGCTTGTTCAAGCGAAGTCGAGTCCGGCTGAATCCGGCTATCCCCGGTCCCACTGGCGCACGACTGGCGCACCAGTGGCGCACAGAACCGATCTTCGTCCGCTTCCACCGAGGCTGTCCGCCGCCCGGCTACCATTTGGGGCGTGACGACCCGCGAGAAAGCCCATGCCGTTCTGGACCACCTGCCCGAAGATCGGGTGGACGCGGCGTTGGCGGCGCTTGAGGCGGTGGAAGGCCGCGATACCTCGGTGGAGGCGATCCTCGCCCGCCACGGCGAGGAGCGCCTGAGCCCGGAGGAGTTCGACCGGCACTTCGGGTCGTTGCCGACCGACGCCGAGGGCTGATCGTGGAGCAGGCCAAGCCGGAGCCGGTCTTTCCGGTCGGCTTCGACGAGGACGCCCTCGCCGAGGACCTTGAGCGCCTGTCCGAGGGCGCGGAGGAAGCGCTGGACGCCTTCCGCAAGGAGCTAGGACGCGAAGGCGGCCTCCCGCAGTCGCGGCTCAAGGCATGCCACGACGAGGGGCAGGACGGAACAATGCTCGGCGGCTGCGTCAAGACATACGTCCCCTGGCCGGATGGCCGCTTCGGCGCGGTCTTCGTCGCCGTGAAACACCCGAATCGTCCGCTGGCGCTTCGCGCGTTCGCCTTCGGGGTCCGGCATCATCCGCCCGACTCGCACGCCGAGACCGTCTACGAGGTCGCTGACCGGCGGCTCAACAAGCAGCCGTGATAGATCAAACGACGAGGGCGGGCAGAGTGGTCCGCCGCACGTCGGAACGGTGCCTCTGACAGATCGGCCGCCCACCGCTGCATAGGGCAGCCGCCGTGTCTCCTAAGCTGGTGGCGTGGTCCTCGCGACCTTCATCGATGTGGTGCGGGAACTCGGTCTGCCGACGTTGGTTGGCGTTGCGGTCGGTGCCCTGATCGCCCACTATGCCGCGAAGTCGCGTGCGCGGGAAGACCATGAGCGGACCCTGGAGGCACTGGCTTGGAAGGACGAGCGCGAGGCTGCGCGCCGTGTCCTTCAGGGGGCCGAGCGCATCAAGAAGATGCGGCAAGATGATCCCGAGGTCGTCCGGAGCGGCGCACTTCACACTGCGTGGAATGACCATGTTTTCGCACCGTCCTGTCTCGTGAGGAACGACGACCTTGCGGCCCGCGCCCGCTCTGGCCAGTCGGTGATCTTCCTGGCCTACCTTGTCGCGGATCGGGAGAATCCGGACTATGCGGTCGTACGCGTAGCCGAAGACGTTGAGGAGTGGGCCAAGGCATGGCTCCGCCGGGAAGAGGCTCCCGGGGCCCACATCCCTCCGGCTGAAAGAGTCGGTCAACTCGCGAGAAGCCGTGGTGCAGGAATCGTCTCGATTGAGCCCCTGAACGAATTGCTCTCCAGGCTGGCGTAGCTAATATCCACGCAGTCTCAGCGCATCTCACACGGCGCGGGTCAAAGAAGTAGCGCTTCGCGCCATTTCTCCGCGGTTTCAGTCCAGTTGCGCAAACTGACGAGGTCCCACTCCAGGCTCTCGTGGTTCCAGCTAAACGAGCCGAGAAGTTCATCCTCAAGCTTCGCGAATTGGCGCGGCTTCAAAGCTATGCGAAGGGCGGCCCTCTCTGCTTTAAATCGGAAGTACTTGTTTGCGAACCTACTACTCCGGACACTAAATAGCCGTCAGGCCGCCTTGGCGTAGGCGACGTGCTCCTCCTCGAAGTAGCTGGCGACGATGTGAGGCCGGCGCTGCCTGGAGCGCAGATAGGAGCGTGTGTCGTCGAT
>Ga0210096_1000032_pt1 | contig 85194 bp, 78 predicted proteins | sample China_Galinas_PW_4_FD_184864 | JGI IMG/M metagenome (GOLD analysis project Ga0210096, IMG submission 184864) | Wetland microbial communities from San Francisco Bay, California, USA, that impact long-term carbon sequestration - China_Galinas_PWA_D2... | ecosystem: Environmental > Aquatic > Marine...
GCTTCGGGTCGTAGTCGTTGGAGCGCTGGCGTGCGTGCTTCTCCAGCTCGGGCTCCCACGGGTAGTCGTAGACGATCAGCTCGCCGCCGTCGCCTGGCGCCGAGAAGAATAGGTTCCACGCGAACTGGCCGGTGATTCGCTCGATCTCCCAACCGGGGGCGTTGTGGGGGGCCCAATCGGCGTGGATCGCGACGCCGCCGCCACCACCGCGCCGGAAGATGCCGGCGAAGTAGGGCCGCCCGTTCTCCTCGGCAACGCCGACCCGACCGGACCAGACCGCGTCGAACGCATCCACCACGGTCTCCACCGGATCGGGAAGGGGGTCGAGGATCTCCGACCTGCGCGCGGTGGCGATCGGCGCGGAGTCGAGGTACGCCTGCTTCGAATCGTGGTGCTCGTACTGAGTGATCCCAAGCCGGCCCAGGGGAGGCGAGGTCCCCTCGTAGAACGACCAGTCGTCGCACTCCATCAGGGCCGCGTAGGTGGCCTCGCACCGTTCGTCGTCGACGAAGCCGGGGACCGTGACGGCGCCGACCTCGTTGCGCAGCAGCGCCTGCAGCGCGTCTTGCGTGAGCGCCGGAAGCTCCAGTACGTCCCACCCTCCCATGGTCATCCCCGCCGTTCTATCAGCTCAACTCGGTACCCGTCGGGGTCTCGTACGAAACAGAGGAGTGAACTGTCACCGTCGCCTACGGTGTACGGTGGGCGTTCGGGATGTATCCCACGCTCCGCGAGCGCCGCGAGCGTCGTTTCCAGGTCGGGAACGGATACAGCGATGTGACCGTAACCGGTGCCTATCTCGTACGCCTCGGCTCTGCCTATGTTGTAGGTCAGCTCCAGGCGGGGCTCGGGCCCGTCGCCGGGTTGACCCATGTAGACGTTTATCGCCTCGTCCCCGATCGGATAGCGCGACATCTCCTCGAAGCCGAGCGCTTCGTAGAACTCTACAGATCGATCGATGTCGAGAATCCGGTAGCAGGTGTGAATCAGGCTCATGGCGTCACAATAACCGACTGTGACGGTCCAGATATGGCTTTCGGCGCTCGACTCGATCGAGCTCCCGGCGCGGGGTGTGTTTTCGGCCGCGGAGCTGGCGCGGGCCGAGCGGATCGGCGAGCCGCGGCTGCGCCGCCGGTTTCTCGCCCGCCGCTGGATGGCGCGGGCGCTGCTGGCGGAGGCGACCGGCGAGGAACCCGGCGCCCTGACCCTCGAGCGGCGCTGCGAGCGCTGCGGGAGGATGCACCCGGCGAGCCCGCTCGCCGGCGGGGACGGGGAAGTGTGGTGGTCGGCATCGAGCTCGGCCGGCCTCGGCGCGGTCGCCCTGTCCCCCTGGCGGGTCGGCCTCGACATCGAGCAGCGCCGCGATCGCCCCCGCTGGGAGCGGATCGCGCGCCGCTTCTACAGCGAGGACGAGCAGCGGGCGGTTGCCGGGTCGGCGGACCGCTTCCTCGATTTCTGGACGCTGAAGGAGGCCTTCCTCAAGGCGATCGGCATGGGCCTCGCGGGGGGCCTTGGCTCACTCGAGTGCACGGGTCTGAGCCCCCGGCCCGGCGAGTGGATGGAGAGCGCGGCCCATCCCGGCTGGCGCTTCCGGCAGCTCGACCCCGCCCCCGGCATCGCCGCGGCGGTCGCGGTCCAGGGGGCGCCGGATAGGATCGAGCTGCGCCGCTGGACTCCCGAGGCGGGCGAGGCACGATGAAGGCCAAGCGGTACGAGAACCTGACACTGGAGACGTTCGGCGGCGTGCTACGGGTGACGCTCGACCGCCCCGAGCGCCGCAACGCCCTCTCGGCCGAGCTGATCGAGGAGCTGCTCGATCTGGTCGCCGCGGTCGAGTTGGACGCCGAGACCAGCGTGCTGATCCTGCGCGGCGCCGGCAAGGGCTTCTGCTCCGGCTACGACGTCGCCGGGGACTCGGACGGCGGCGAGCCCTCGCCGATCGAGAAGGCGCAGATCGTGCGCGCCGACGGCCGCCTCTTCGACCGGCTCTGGCGGCTGCCGGTCCCGACGATCGCCCAGGTCCACGGCGCCTGCCTCGCCGCGGGGACCGACCTGGCGCTGAGCTGCGATCTGCTGGTCTGCGCCGCCGACGCCCGCATCGGCTACCCGGCAGTGCGCTCGATGGGCTCGCCGGCGACGCACATGTGGCTCTACCACCTGGGGCCGCAGTGGACCAAGCGGCTGCTGCTCAGCGGCGATTCGCTGACCGGCAGGAAGGCGGCGGAGGTCGGCCTGTTCCTCGAATCGGTTCCGGCGGAGGAGCTGGACGATCGCGTGCTCGGGCTGGCGACCCGGATCGCCGCGATCCCGCGCGACCTGCTGACGGTCAACAAGCACGTCGTCAACCGCGGCCTCGACCTGATGGGGCGCACGCTGCTGCAGGAGACCGCGGTCCACCAGGACGTCCTGGGCCGCCTCGCGCCGGGCGCGGAGGCGTTCTGGGAGACCGCGGCGAGCAAGGGGGTAAGGCAGGCGGTCGCCGAACGCGACGAGCCGTTCGCGGACGGCGACCCGATCGAGTGAGCACCGCCGCCGCGGCGCTTCAGACCGCGGCCGAGTCCTGTCGCGAGACCAGCGCCGCGGCGCGCTCGACCGAGTCGACGTCGCGCACCGCGCCGGTGTCGGCGGAGGTCGCCATCGCCGCGTAGGCGCGCAGGGCAGGCGAGACCTCGCGCTCGCGCGCCAGCGGCGTGTAGCCGCCGGCCTCCTCGATCCGGTGGCGCCGGTCCGCGAGCTCGTCGCCGTGCACCTCGAGTGAGATCGCCCGCTCCTCGATGTCGATCGCGATCGTGTCGCCGTTCTCGACCAGGGCGATCGCCCCGCCGGCCGCCGCCTCGGGCGAGACGTGGCCGATCGAGAGGCCCGAGGTGCCGCCCGAGAAGCGTCCGTCGGTGATCAGCGCGCACTCCTTGCCTAGGCCGAGCCCCTTCAGGTAGGAGGTCGGGTAGAGCATCTCCTGCATGCCCGGGCCGCCGCGCGGCCCCTCGTAGCGGATCACCACCACGTCGCCCGGTTCGACGCCGCCGCTGAGGATCAGGTCGACGGCCTGGTCCTGGGACTCGACCACCACCGCAGGGCCCTCGAAGCTCAGCAGCGACTCGTCGACGCCGGCGGTCTTGACCACGCAGCCGCGCTCGGCGAGGTTGCCGTAGAGGATCGCCAGGCCGCCGTCGGCGGTGTGGGCGTGCTCGACGTCGCGGATGCATCCGCCGGCCCGGTCGAGGTCCAGCGACTGCCAGCGCTCGGACTGCGAGAAGGCGGTCGCCGAGCGCCTGCAGCCCGGCGCCGCGTGGAACAGCTCGACCGCCTCCCCGGAGGGGCTCTCGCCGCCGACGTCCCAGGCGCCGAGCCACTCGTCGAGGTTCGCGGCGTGTACGGTCCCGACCGACTCGTTGAGCAGGCCGCCGCGCCGCAGCTCGCCGAGGATCGCCGGGATGCCGCCGGCCCGGTGCACGTCCTCCATCAGGTACTCGCCGCTCGGCGCGACCTTGCAGATGCAGGGCACGCGGCGCGAGAGCCGGTCGATGTCGTGCATCGCGAACTCGACCCCGGCCTCCTGCGCGGCGGCGAGCAGGTGGAGGACGGTGTTGGTCGAGCCGCCCATCGCGATGTCGAGCGTCATCGCGTTCTCGAACGCGTCGCGGGTGGCGACCGAGCGCGGCAGCACGCTGCCGTCGTCCTCCTCGTACCAGCGCCGCGCGATCTCCACCGTCGTCCGGCCCGCGTCCTCGTACAGCTGCCGGCGCGCCGTGTGCGTCGCCAGGGTCGAGCCGTTGCCGGGCAGGGAGAGCCCGAGCGCCTCGGTCAGGCAGTTCATCGAGTTGGCGGTGAACATGCCCGAGCAGGAGCCGCAGGTCGGGCAGGCGGCCTCCTCGATCCGGCCCATGTCCTCGTCGCTGACGTCCTCGGCGACCGCGTCGGTGATCGCGGTGATCAGGTTGAGCCGCTTGCGCACGGTGCCGTCGACCAGCTCCGCCGTCCCGCCCTCCATCGGGCCGCCGGAGACGAACACGGTCGGCACGTCGAGCCGCAGGGCGGCGTTGAGCATTCCCGGCGTGATCTTGTCGCAGTTGGAGATGCAGACCAGGGCGTCGGCGCAGTGCGCGTTGACCATGTACTCGACGCTGTCGCTGATCAGGTCACGCGAGGGGAGCGAGTAGAGCATGCCGCTGTGGCCCATCGCGATGCCGTCGTCGACGGCGATCGTGTTGAACTCGCGCGCCACCCCGCCGGCCGCCTGGACAGCCTCGGCGACGACCTCGCCGACTGGCTTCAGGTGCGTGTGGCCGGGGACGAACTGCGTGTAGGAGTTGGCGATCGCGACGATCGGCTTCTTGCCGATGTCCTCGCGCGCGACCCCGGCAGCGCGCAGCAGGGCGCGGGCGCCGGCCATGTTGCGGCCGTGGGTGACGGTGCGTGATCTCAGCGGTGGCATGGCGTCTTCCAAGGATAGAGATAGACGTCCACTTCCGGGAAACCGCGGAACCTGCGGACGATATGATAAACGTGTCAGTACCCAAGGGAACGCGAAAGGGAGGGATCGTGATCAAGCACCGAGGCCGTGTTTCCGTGCGGCTCGGCCTATGGCTGAGCGGTTTCGCACTTGCCGGATTGCTGTTCGGGGTGGCGACGGCATCCGCCACCTTCCACCTGATGAAAATCCGCGAGGTCTACCCGGCGGGCAGCGCGGGCTACGTCGAGCTGCAGCTGCTCGAAACCGGCGAGTACCAGGTGGGCGGCCATCATCTCGTCTACTACAACGCCGACGGGACCGTCGACCACGACTTCACCCTGCCGACCAACGCCAGCGCCGGCAGCCGCGCCAACGCGACCGTGCTGATCACCGGACCCGGCTACTCCGGGCCTCCGAGCACCGACGAGGCGGACGCCGAACTGGACCTCTCGGCCGCGGGCGGCGCGGTCTGCTGGGTCGAAGGCGAGCCGCCCGACTGCGTCGCCTGGGGCAACTTCACGGCCACCTACCCTGCCGGCAACTCGGAGCTGCTGGTCGGCAACCCGGCCAGCCCCGGCGGCGTCACCGCGGGCAAGGCCCTGCGCCGCTCGATCGCCGACATCTGCCCGACCTTCCTCGAGGGGGGCGACGACACCGACGACAGCTACGCCGACTTCAGCGAGGTGACTCCGAACCCGCGCAACAACGCGAGCACCGTGATCGAGGAACGCTGCAACGTCGCCGAAACCGCGATCGACTCGAAGCCGAACAGCCCGACCAACGCGACCTCGGCCAGCTTCACCTATCACGCGGTCGGCTCGTCGACGCTGCTCGCGGCCGTCGAACACCTGGAATGCAAGCTCGACGAAGAAGACTACGTCGTCTGCGACGCCCAGCCGTTCAGCGAAACCGGCCTGGAAGAAGGGCCCCACACCTTCCAGGTCCGTGCACAGAGCGACAAGGGCGCCGGGCTGCCGGCGATCTACACCTGGAACGTCGATACCCAGGCGCCGACCACCTCGATCGTGAGCCACCCGGGCGGCACCAGCGACAGCAGCGTGGAATTCACCTACGACTCGAGCGAGCTCGGCTCGACCTTCGTCTGTAGCCTCGCCGGGTCCGGGGCGGGAGACAGCTTCTCCTCCTGTCCCACCTTCGGCAAGACTTACAGCGGCCTGGCCGACGGCTCCTACACGTTCAAGGTGCGGGCGACCGACCGGGCCGGCAACGCCGGCTCGACGGCGAGCTACACCTGGCAGGTCGACGGCTCGTCCGGCACGGTGACGCCGCCGCCGCCTCTCCCGCCGGCGCCGGTGCTGACGCCGGTGACGATCCAGCCGCAGCCGCAGCCGAGCTCCGGCTGCCGGAAGGGCTTCGTCAAGCGGAAGGTCAGGGGCAAGCGCCGCTGCGTGCGCAAGCGCCGCCGCTGCCGGCGAGTCAGGGTCGTCGTCAGGAAGCACGGCAAGAAGGTCCGGCGCTGGCGCCGCCGCTGCGTGCGCAAGCGCCGCCGCTGCAGGTGGGTCGTCGTCAGGAACCACGGTAAGAAGGTCCGGCGCCGGCGCTGCGTCAAGCGGAAGAGGCATAGGAACACGAAGCGCGGAAACAGGCGGAAGAAGCGCTAGATCGTGGGGAGGTCGCGAGGCATCGTCCTCGTCCTTGCCGCCCTCCTGACCGTGTTCCTGATGGTCGGCCCAGGGCGGGCCGACGGCCACGTCGCCAAGCGGTCGGGTCCTTTCGAGGTCGAGCTGGGCTGGGCGCAGGAGCCGCCGCGGGTCGGCGCCGGCAACGCGATCGAAGTCGGGGTCGGCGACGCGCAGACCGGCGCGCCGGTCGCGGTCCCGGCGGGGGCGCTCTCGGTCGAAGTCGCCTACGGCGGCAGGTCGGTCACCCTGCCCCTCGTCCCGACCGCCGAGCCGGGCCTCCTGGAAGCGTCGATCGCCCCGACCCGGCCGGGCGCCTACAGCTTCGGCGTCAGCGGCGAAGTCCGCGGGCAGACGCTCGACGTCCATGCCGTCTGCTCGCAGTCGACCTTCGAGTGCGTGGAAGCGGACGCCGGCAGCGAGTTCCCGGTCAGGGACCCTTCGGCGGGGGAGCTGGCCCAGCGCGTGCGCAGCGAAGCGCGGCAGGTCGACGACGCTCGCAGCCGGGCGGATGACGCTCACACGCTTGCCCTGGTCGCGATCGCGGCCGGCACGATCGGCCTGCTGACGGGGGGCGCCGCGCTGCTCGCCTCGCGCGGACGGGGAAGCGGACGGTCCTGAGGCGCCGCCTCGCCTGCGTCCTCGCGGCTGCGCTCGCGGGGGCGGCGATATTCCCAGCGGGCGCCTCCGCACACGCCAGCCTGGTCAGCTCCGAACCGCTCGCCGGGGCGACGCTCGGCGCGGCCCCGGGGGCGGTGCGGCTGGCGCTCTCCGAGCGGCCGGAGGTCTCGCTCTCGGAGATCGAGGTCCGGGGCGCCGGAGGCCATCCCGAGCAGCGCGGCCACGCGCGCTCGCCGGGCGGGGATCCGCTGACGCTGGAAGTCCCCCTGCGGCGGCTCGGCAAGGGCGTCTACACGGTTAACTGGAAGGTCATCTCGGCGATCGACGGGCACCTGACCGAAGGCAGCTTCGCCTTTGGCGTCGGGGTCTCGCCCAGCGGCGCGGCGCAGGGCGAGGGCACGAGCTCCGAATCCGGCTCGCGGCTCGAACTGCTCGCCCGCTGGGCCTTCCTGCTCGGCGTCGTCGCCCTGATCGGCGGCGCGGTCGCCGCGGTCGCACGCTTCGGCGGCGCCGGCGACCTCGCCCTCGCCGCCGCCGGCTGGGGGCTCGCTGTCGCCGGGCTGGCGCTGCTCGCCGAGGCGCAGCGGGCCGCCGCCGGGTCGTCCTTCGGCGAGCTGCTCGACAGCTCCGTCGGCGTGGCGCTGGTCTGGCGCGCCGCGGCCCTCGCCGCGGCCGGGCTCGCGTTGCTGGCGGCCTGGCGCGAGCCGCGGGCGCGGCGCCCGGCGCTCGGCCTCGCGGCGCTCGCGGCGCTCGGCCTCGTCGTCGCCCACGTCGACGCGGGGCACGCCCGCGCGGTCGAGTGGGCGGCCCGGTTCGCGGCGCCGGCCCAGGTCGCCCACTTCGCCGCCGCCGGGGTCTGGTTCGGCGGCCTCGCCGCCCTGCTGCTCGGCTTTCGCGGCGCATCCAGGGCCGCGAGGGAGCGGGCGGTGCGGCGATTCTCCACCCTCGCCCTGGCCTGCCTGGTGCTCGTCAGCGCCACCGGGGTCCTGCGCTCTGCCGAGGAGCTCACCTCGTGGGGCGACCTGCTCCACACCGGCTACGGCCTCGCCGTGCTGGCGAAGGTGGGCCTGGTGGCCGCTATCGTCGCGATCGCGGCGCGGAACCGGCCGGGCGCGGGTCGCCTCGGCGCCGAGGATCTCGATGCGCTGCGACGCAGGTCGAAGCTCGAGCTCGCGGCGGCTGCCGCGGCGCTGGGCGCGGCGGCGCTGCTGGGGACGCTCTCGCCACCGCTCTCGGCGCAGGCCGGGCCGGACGGGTTGAGGGTCTCGGGCGCCGACTTCGGGCACACCGTGCGGGTGGAGCTGACGGCGGCCTCCGCCGACCCCGGCCCGAATCTCCTCACGGCCCGGGTCGAGGACTACGACTCGGGCCGGCCGATCGCCGCCGAAGGCGTGACGCTCCGCTTCGATCCGCTGGACGACCTGGGCGCGCAGCCGTCATCGCTGGAGCTCGAAAAGCGCCCCGACGGCACCTACTCCGCCTCGGGGTCCAACCTGGCCTTCGACGGTCGCTGGGAAGTCGACGTATCGGTCGAACGCGGGCGGGGCACGGTGGAGGTCCCGCTCGAGCTCGACCTGCCGGTGCCCGAACAGTTCGTATCGGTGCTGGACATACCCGGCTCCTCGCAACCCCCGGTGTACACCATGCAAACCAACAACGGTTACATACGAATCTCACCCAAACCGGGCCACACTGGCCCGGGGCACATCTACCTCAGCGCTTTCACCGTGTTCGAAACGCTGCTGCCGATCGACCGGGTGGTGATTACGGCCGCCTCCGACGGCAACCCACCCAGGCAGTTGCCGGTGCGCAGGCTCGCGAGCTCGCGCTTCTTGGCCGATGTCGATTTCGAACCCGGTACGCTCGAAGTCGGGGTGGTTGCACGCACCCGCAAGGACGAACGGTTGCGCGGGGTCTTCGATATCGACATTCCCGAATGACGGTTGCGCGCGAGCGCATTTATTCTTAACCTTACGGTCAATGGGAGGAAGCGGTACCGGGGCAGGGGGAGCAGGTCGGTCCGGCGCGCTGCGCCGCGGGCGCCTCGCCGTGCCCGCGGTCGGCGCCTTGATCGCCGTCGCCGCCCTCCTGGCGATCGCCAACGCGCCGGTCTCCGCGACCTCGGGGGGCGACCCCTACAGCCCGCCCGCCGTGGTCGACACCGACCCCGATCCGCATGTCGTGGAGACGACGATCACAGCCGAAGAGGCGACGGTCGAACTCGGCGACGGCCTCGAGGCGCACGCCCAGACCTACAACGGCGAGGTCCCGGGCCCGACCTTCGACCTCAACCTCGGCGAAACCGTGATCGTCCACTTCCACAACCGGCTCCCGCATGCCACCGGAATCCACTGGCACGGCATCGAGCTCGCCAACGGCGAGGACGGTACGCCCTACACGCAGGACATGGTGCCGTCGGGCGGCTCGTTCATCTACAAATTTACTGTTACCCGTCCGGGAATCTTCTGGTATCACCCGCACCATCACGCTTCGACCGACCAGGTCTTCAAGGGTCTCTACGGGATGATCTACGTGAAAGACCCGAACGAAGCTGCGCTGCAGGGGGCCGGCATCCTCCCCAAGCCGTCGCAGACCAGGAAGATCGACCTCAGCGACACGACGGTCTGCAGGGCGCCGGGCAGCAACCCGGGTGTGGAAACGGGTCAGCCGCACGTCTACGACGACAACAGCGACGACACGCCGGGGGTGACCGCGCCCTGGGCCGGCAGCACGGTCCCCAACTCGCTGCCCGCGCAGGCCGAGCCCTCGCCGCAGAACCTCTGCGAAGGTCCCAACGTGACCTCCGAAGGGGTCGAGAACCCCTATCCAGCCGACGAGGACGGCAACCCCCGCGGCCCCTTCGCCTCCGGCGACCTGCCGAACATCCAGACCAGGCTCGATGCCGGGCGAACCAACGAGGGCACGCTCGTGCTGACCAACGGCAGGAACGTCGGCGGTCGCGCCGGCGGGCCGCAGTCGGAGGGTTACGTGCCGGGTCCGCTGGCGCCGGGCGCGTCGACGATGGACGTGCGGCCGGGCCAGGGCCTGCGCCTGCAGATCCTCAACTCGGCGACGATCCGCTACATGCGCCTCCGCTTGACCGACCCCGCGGGGGAACTCGTCCCCCTCTACCGGATCGGCGGCGAAGGCGGCCTGCTCAACCGGGCGGTCGAGGAAGGCGGGCTCGAGGGCCTCTGGGACACCGAATACGACGAAGGCGAGATCCTGCTGCCGCCCGGCGGCCGCGCCGACGTCGTCGCGGCGATCCCCTCGGCGCCGAGCAGCGGCGTGCTGACGCTGTGGACCGAGGACTTCAAACGCACCGGCGGCGGCTACGTGAACGTCCCGACCGTCCCGGTCATGCACCTGAACCTGACCGGCTCGGCGGTCGAACCGCCGTACAGCATCGAAGCCGGAACCGAACTGCGGGACGCCACCGGCGACCCGATCGAGCCGCTCGGCGAAGAGACCGGCGGCTTGCTCGACCCGTCCGAATTCGCGTCGCCGAAGCTCGGCAGCGCCGACGAGCACATCGCCTTCACCTCGAACGGCGCCGGCGGCCTCGGGGTCGACGGGGCCTACGGGGTCCACGACGTCGAGGGCAGCTACATGTCGATCGACCACCTGCCCTCGACCCGCTACGCCAAACCGGGCGACGTCCTCCTGCTGAGCATCGAAGACACCACCGGCGCGCACCACACGTTCCACCTGCACGGCTTCTCCTTCCAGCCGATCAGGATGGACCAGGAACCCTTCTACCCGGCGGTCGGCGGCAACGACTACGAGTTCCCCGACCCCGAGTACAAAGACATCCTCGACGTGCCGCCGCACTACCGGGTGATCTTCAAGGTCAGGTTGTTCGACAGGCCGCTGGCCGACGGGCTGACGCCCGGTGGAGCGCTCGGGCGCTGGCTCTTCCACTGCCACATCCTCTTCCACGCCAGCAACGGCATGCTCAGCGAGCTCGTCGTCACCGACCCGAGCGGCGACGAGCGCCCCGACGTCAACGTCGATGACGCCGAACCGCTGGTCGCTCCGGGGGGGACGGCGAGCGTGACCGGCACCTACAGGGACCCGGATGGCGACCCGGTCTCGCTCAGCGCGTCGGTCGGCAGCGTCGTCGACGACGGTGACGGCAGGTACACGTGGACCTATCCGACCTCGGCCGGCGTGTCCAGCCAACTCGTCTACGTAAGCGCGACCGACTCGAAGGGCAACGAGGGCCAGATCCCGTTCTACCTGCGCGTCGGCCCGGCGGCGCCGGGCGTGGCGCCGAGCCCCGTGGTCGCCGTGAGGAACCGGGCGCCGGTCCTGCGGCGGCTCAGGGTGACGCCGCGGGTCTTCGCCGCCCGCAAGCTCGCGACGCGGAAGCCGAAGCGGGCCGCCTCGAGCCGGCGGAGAGGGAGTAGGAAGACGAGGAGGCGGCGGCGGCGCGGCGCCTGGATCAGGTTCCACCTCTCCGAGCCGGCGACCGTGCGCTTCGCCGTCAGGCGGATCCGCCCGCGGCGGGTGAGGCGCAAGCGGAGCGGCCACAGGCGGCCCCACGCCAGCCGGGTCCGGGGGAGGCGGCCGAGGCGCAGGCGGTTCGTCTTCAGCCGCCGTGTGAGGCGAGCCGGAAACGTCGCGATCCGCTTCAACGGCCGTTTCGGCAAGCGCAAGCGCAGGGCGCTGCCGCCGGGTCGCTACCGCTTGACCGCGCGGGCGATCGACAGCGGACGGCTGAAGTCGAGGCGCCGCGTGACGCGCTTCCGGATCGTCCGCTGAGCCGCGCCTGAACGGACTCGTTCAAGCCGATCCGGCGGCAGGATTGTGCCGCCGCCGGTTGAACGGGGCGGCATGATCGAGGTTGCGAGGACGCTGATGAAGTCCGAGCCCGAACTGGCCGAACTGGTCGCCGAGGTCGAGGGGGTCGAGGTGACGATGGCCGAGAAGGGCTTCGGCACCCGGGTCGAGGTCCGCGCCGCGGAGACGGCCGGGCTCGAGCAGGCCGACCTGGAGCGCATCCTCGACCGGCTCGCGGAGCCGCAGAAGCAGCCCTTCTCATAGACTCCCGCGCCCGTGCGCGAGAGGAATCCGGTCACCCACGAGGAGAAGCTCGCCTACCTGCGCGAGCTGCGTGAGGAAGCGATCCACACCGCTTCCGAGGAGGCGGTGGAGAAGCAGCACGCGAAGGGCAAGATGACCGCGCGCGAGCGGATCGAGAAGCTGCTCGACCCCGGCTCCTTCGAGGAGCTCGACACCTTCGTCCGCCACCGCACCTACGACTTCGAGATGCAGAAGAAACGCCCCTGGGGCGACGCCGTGGTCACCGGCCACGGCACCGTCGACGGCCGTCCCGTCTTCGTCTTCTCGCAGGACTTCACCGTCTTCGGCGGCAGCCTCGGCGAGGTGATGGCGGAGAAGATGTGCAAGGTGATGGACCAGGCGGCCGCGGTGGGGGCGCCGGTGATCGGGATCAACGACTCCGGCGGCGCCCGGATCCAGGAGGGCGTCGTCAGCCTCGGCGCCTACGGCGACGTCTTCGTGCGCAACGTCAAGTGCTCGGGCGTGGTCCCGCAGATCAGCCTGATCATGGGGCCCTGCGCCGGCGGCGCCGTCTACTCGCCGGCGATGACCGACTTCATCTTCATGGTCAAAGAGACCTCGCACATGTTCATCACCGGCCCGGAAGTGATCAAGACCGTGACCGGCGAGGAGGTCGAGTTCGAGGAGCTGGGCGGGGCGATGAGCCACAACAGCAAATCGGGCGTCGCCCACTTCGCCGCCGACGACGAGGAGAGCTGCCTCGAGGACGTGCGCTACCTGCTCGGCTTCCTGCCCTCCAACAACCTCGAGCCACCGCCCCGCTTCGCCCCCGAGGACGACCCGGACCGCGAAGACGAGGAGCTGCAGACGATCGTCCCCGACCACCCGTCCAAGCCCTACGACATGCGCGAGGTGATCGCCCGCATCGTCGACGACGAGGAGTTCTTCGAGGTGCACGAGCACTTCGCCAAGAACATCGTCTGCGGCTTCGCGCGGCTCGACGGCTTCCCGGTCGGCATCGTCGGCAACCAGCCTGCACACCTGGCCGGGGTGCTCGACATCGAGGCCTCCGAGAAGGCCGCCCGCTTCGTCCGCACCTGCGACGCCTTCAACGTGCCGCTGCTGACCTTCACCGACGTGCCCGGCTTCCTCCCCGGCACCGACCAGGAGTGGAACGGGATCATCCGCCACGGGGCCAAGCTGCTCTACGCCTTCACCGAGGCGACCGTGCCGAAGCTCACGGTCGTCACCCGCAAGGCCTACGGCGGCGCCTACGACGTGATGGCCTCCAAGCACATGCTCGCCGACTACAACATCGCCTGGCCGACGGCGGAGGTCGCCGTGATGGGCCCCGAGGGCGCGGTCAACATCATCTACCGCAAGGACATCGCCTCCTCGCCGACGCCCGAGGAGCGGCGGCAGACCCTGATCGACGACTACAAAGCCCACTTCGCCAACCCCTACTCGGCGGCCGAGCGCGGCTACATCGACGACGTGATCGAGCCGCGGGAGACGCGCCCGAAGCTGGTCAAGGCGCTGCGCATGCTGCAGTCCAAGCGGGTCGAGCAGCCGAAGCGCAAGCACGGCAACATCCCGCTGTAGGGCTACAGGTAGTCCTCGATCCAGGTTCGGTAGCGGGCGATGAATTCGCGTGCGCATGTGTGCACGAGTTCGGTTGCCCGGTGAGCGGTTCCGGCTGGGACCGCTGCATAGCTGTGCTCGATCATCGTGCGGGCTTTCTGCGCTCGAACGAGTTTGCGGCTGAGCTCGCCGCCGATCGCGCCATTCTCCTTCAGCGCGTTGAACGCGCGGGCGGCGAGAGCGTCGTGATCGCTCGGCGAGAGATCGAGGTCGGCCAGCTTGGCCCCGGCGATCGAGAGATCCGCGACGTAGTTCTGCACCCGCCCGAGCCCGCGCTCTACGGCCTGGACCCGATTGTAGGCGTCCATGTCGGTCTCGGTTTCATAGGCCGCTTTGAACGCAACCAGGTCGAAGTCGTCGCCAAAGGCCGACATGGCGGTCTCGAGTGCGGCGTACTGGCGCGGGAAATCGGCCAGGAGCTCGGTGACCTCGCGGCGCCATCGCCGAACGTCGGCCTTGCGGGCCATCACTCCCCCAGCAGCCGGTCGATGCCGGCCAGAGCCGCTTTCCGCCGGCGCCTGTCGCGCCGCAGGGCGCTTTGCCTCAGCGACGGCGCGTGCTCGAGCAGGTCGGGCCAACGGTCGTCGCGGTCGACCAGCACGCGCCCCTCGGCCACGGCGTCGGCGAGCAGGGCGGGCGCGGCCTCGACCGACCCGATTGGCACCACGTCGACGCGCCGGCCGGTCAGCCCTTCGAGCTTTGCGCTCAGGTCGACGGCGCGATCGAGGCTGTCGTCGCGCATCTCGACCAACAGGTCGATGTCGCTGTGTGGGTGATCGTCGCCTCGCGCGACCGAGCCGAAAAGCAGAGCAAAACGGACGTTGCTCTCGGTCCGAAGCGCCGCGCGCAGAGCGGCGAGCACATGCCAGGCGCGTCGGGCATAGCGTTTCTCCGCGGCTGAGATCTCGAGCCGGCGCGGGGAGCGGCGCCGCCCGTGCAGGGTCTCTTGGTTGATGGCACGTCGGAGGGTGCGCTCACTCACCTGCAACTCGTCGGCGAGTAGCTCCAGCTCAGTCATGTGTCCATTGTATGCCATTCATGTGTCCGATAATCACGTCGAGACGCCCCCGGAGCTTTCGCGATTTGCTCAGAACAGGGCTCAGCGGCCGGGTGGCATCTGGCCGGCCGTCGCGCGGCGGGCCTTCCAGCTGGCGAGCGGCGCCGCGGTCAGCTCCTCCCAGGCGGCGGCCTCGCCGAGGTACTGCATGACGATGAAGTGCAGCAGGCCCGGCAGCATCTCCGGCGCGCGGGCGGCGTCGCCGTCCATCAGCTTCGCGGCCAGCAGCGTGTCGATAGCCCCTACAATGAAGTCGGAAGCAACAGGAGGTGGAGCTTGGCGAGAGGGAATCTCGCGGCGCGCGCTGTCCAGCGCGCGGGAGAGGCGCTCCATCAGATCGCGCCGCTGGGCGAGCGAGCGCTCGCCGGCGGCATGGACCTCGACTGCGAGCGCTTTCGCGACCTGGGGCTGGTTGGCGCAGAACTCGAGCAGCTCGGCGAGCGCCGCCCGCAGGCCCTCGCGCCACGTCGGCTGGCGCTCGGCGGTCGCCGTGAGCCGCCGGTAGAGCCACTCGGTGGTCTCGCCGTAGGCCTGCGCGAAGCAGTCCTCGCGGTCCTCGAAGTGCTTGTAGAAGGTGGCGCGGCTGGTGCGCGCGCGCTCGATCACGTGGCGGACCGCGGTCGCTTCGAAGCCGCGCTCGCCGCTCGCCGCGAGCATCGCCTCGAGGATCCGCTCGCGCGGCTGGCGGTGGCCGCGGAAGCCGGGGAAGGGGACGGTCTGCGGGCTCTCCTCGGGGCTCGGAAACATAAACCTTTTGTCCAGGTATAGCAGCTTTTAGAAACATGGTCGACTAGAACGTGGTGTTTTCTGTAGAAAAGGCAGGTAGACATCAGATGTATGTTTTGGTACCGTTCTGGCATGGCCGACTCGCGTTCGCTCTCGGAACGCCTCTCCAAACTTCCGCCCGGGCGCCATCTGATCCCCCGCGACTTCGTCGCGCAGAACCAGCGCGAGCGGATGCTGCTGGCGACCGCCGAGCTGGTCGCCGAGCGCGGCTACCAGAAGACGACGATCGAGCTGATCGCGAAGACGGCCCGGGTCGCCCTGGTGACCTTCTACGAGCACTTCGCGAACAAGGAAGAGTGCTTCCTCGCCGCCTTCGACGAGAGCGTCGCCGCGGCGGGCGAGGTCTTCGCCGAGCTGGTCGACCCCGAGCAGCCCTGGATCGACCAGGTCTCCAGCGGGCTCGAGGTGTTCCTCGAGATGGTGGTGAGGGAGCCGGCGCGGGCGAAGCTCTGCATCGTCGAGGCGCAGGCGGCGGGCGCCGAGTCGCTGTCCCGCTACCAGTCGATGCTGGAGCGGGTGGCGCCGAAGCTGCGCGAGGGGCGCGAGCTCAACCCGCGGTCCGAGCGGCTGCCCGAGGGGCTCGAGGTGGCGATCGCCGGCGGCCTGATGTGGCTCGTCCACCAGCGGCTCGTCGCCGACCGGGGAGACGACCTGAAGGCCCTGCTGCCGGAGATGCTGCAGGTGACGCTGACGCCGTACGTGGGGGAGGTGGAGGCGGCGCGCGCCGCGCAGGCCGCCGAGGCCCGGGCGGCCGCGTAATGGCCCCGGGGGCGGCGAGAGCGAGAGCGGGGAGCCGGGCCGGGCCGATGTGAGCGGCGCCCGCAAAGGACGCGACCCGGCGCGCGAGAGGATCGCCGCCGCGATCGTCGAGATGGTCGCCGAATACGGCTTCCTGTCGATCGAGATAGCGGAGGTCTGCGCGCGCGCCAACGCCGCCCGTACTCATTTCGACCGCTGCTTCGCCGACCTCGAGGACTGCTTCCTGGCGATCCACGACGAAACGATCGAGGAGCTATGCGGGCGCGTCGAGGCGGTCTCCGGGGGTCGCGAGAGCTGGCACGACCGGATCTGGGCCGCCGGGGTGGCGGCGATGCGCTTCTTGCAGGAGGACCCGCTCCGCGCCCGCTTCCTCGTCGTCGCGGTCAACGGCTCCGGCCCCGGCGCGATCGAGCGGCGCGACCGGGTCGTCGCGCGGATCGCCGACTTCCTCGACGGCGGTCGCGGCGAGGTCGAGGGCGAGCGGCGGACGTCGCGCTGCACCGCGGAAATCGTCGCCGGCGCCGTCTACAACACGATCTTCTGCAAGATCGAATCCGGCTCGGTCGAACGCGGCGAGGAGTTCCTGCCGGAGCTGATCTACCTGGCGACGATGCCCTACCTCGGGCAGCGCGCCGCCGAGGACGAGTTGGCGGTGCAGCCCCTGCGTTAGATAATGCTCAGACCATGGCGGGGGAGAAAGAGAACGCTTCGCCGCGGCTGCCGGCCGGGCGCCACGGCCTGCCGCGCGAGTTCGTGGTCCAGAACCAGCGCGAGCGGATCGTCACCGCGCTGGTCGACGTGGTCGCCGAGCGCGGCTACAACGCGACCACGGTCGCCAACATCACCAAGGCGGCCTCGGTCTCGCGGCGCACCTTCTACGAGCACTTCGACGACAAGGAAGCGTGCTTCCTCGCCGCCTACGAGATGGTCGCCGACCACATCGCCGCCTCGATGCGGGCCGCGGCCGAGGCCTTCGAGGACTGGCCGCAGCAGGTGCGCGCGGCGCTGGCGACGATGCTGCGCTTCCTCGCCGGCGAGCCGGAGCTGGCGCGCCTGACGATGATCGAGCCGATCGCCGCGGGCGGCGAGATCGCGGCCCGCCACCGCGCCTCGATGCAGGGCCTGGTCGAGATCCTCAAGGCCGGCCGGCCCGAGCACGGCGGCGGGCGCCCGCTGCCCGAGGCGACCGAGGAAGCCCTGGTCGGGGGCATCGTCTCGCTGGTGATCCGCGAGATCAGCGCCGGCCGCACGGCGCAGCTCGAGCAGCTGCTGCCCGACCTGGTGGAGCTGACGCTCGCCCCCTACGTCGGCGCCGAGCAGGCCGAGCGCCTGGCCCGCTCCTGAAAATCCCGAGGCGAGCCAGAGGCCACCGCGCAAGGACACAGGGAGCGCGGTGTGCTCCGCACATAAGCGACCGAGGACGCCGCGCGGTGGCCCCTGGGCGCCTCAGAAGCCGACGGGGTGGCGGGCCGTGTAAGCCGCGTTGCTGCGCAGGTCTTTGTGCCAGCGCGGGCCGCTGCCGCGGGAGTCGCCGGAGGTGTCCCAGCGGTAGCCGGCGATCACCGCGTAGGCGTGACCGGGGTTGGCGTAGACGGTTATCCAGCGGCCCTTGCCGGGCATGCCCCAGCGTTCCATCGGGCCGGAGGGGAGGGGGCTGGAGAGGAACCTGCCGCCGTGCAGCGCGTAGCTGACGGAGCCGGAGCAGTCGTAGCCGCGATCCCACCAGCGGCCGTGGCCGCCGCCCCAGACATAGGGCTTGGTGCGGATCCGGTTGGCGAAGGCGATCACGCGCTTGACCCTGGCGGGCGCGGACTTCGGCGGGATCAGCATCCCGTTCCCCAGCAGCCGCGCCTTCGGCGTCGGCGTGCACATGTCGACCTGCGCCGCGGTGAGGCCGCCGCCGCCGCAGTTGGCGCCCGCGCCGGCCGGAAGCAGGGCGAGGACGACGAACGTCGCTATCGCGACCAGCCCCGCCTTGAAATGTGAATGGCTCTTCAGCAAACCGATCTCCTTCGTCGGCCTACGGGGTTAGCTGTCGGGCTGGCGCGAAAGGAGCCTGCGCCCTCGCTCGGTGCGAGCGAGTTAGCCCCGAAAACGTGGTTCCCCCGCTCCCGCGGCGCCTCTGGCAAGCGGGATTCGGCGTTTCGGTTGTTCGGAACGGCGGGCAGTCTAGACGATCGCCCGGCGACTTGCTTACAAGACGCAAACATTTAGTGGCCCTTCGCACTTGCATCCCCGATTCCTTTCGGCCGGGCGGCTGCTAGCTTGCGGCGCGCAATGGAGCTTTCAGGCCGCTCAGCCCTGCTCACCGGCGCCACCGGCGGCCTCGGGCGGGCGATCGCCGCGGCGCTCGCGGCCCGCGGGGCGAAGCTCGTGCTCAGCGGCCGCAGGCAGGAGGCGCTCGACGAGCTCGCCGCCGAGCTGCCCGGCGAGGGCCACCGGACGCTCGTCGCCGACCTGGCCGAGCCCGGCGCCGCCGAGCAGCTCGCCGCCGAGGCCGGCGAGGTCGACATCCTGGTCGCCAACGCGGGCCTGCCCGGCGCCGGCCTGCTGACCGACTTGACTTCCGAGCAGGTGGCGCGGGCGCTGCGGGTCAACCTCGAGGCGCCGATGCTGCTGGCGCGGGCGCTCTATCCGGCGATGCTCGAGCGCGGCGCCGGCCACCTGGTCTTCGTCGGCTCGCTGCAGGCCAAGGCCGCCAGCCCCCGCACCACCGTCTACAGCGCGACGAAGTTCGGGCTGCGCGGCTTCGCGCTGGCGCTGCGGATGGATCTGGCGCCGAAGGTCGGCGTCTCGCTGATCACTCCCGGCTTCGTCCGCGACGCGGGCATGTTCGCCGACGCCGGCGAAAGGCTTCCGCCGGGAATGGGAACCGTCAGTCTGGAGCAGGTGGGTGGCGCGGTCGTCGGGGCGATCGAGCGCAACAAGCTCGAGGTCGTGGTGGCGCCGCCGCAGATGCGGGCGATGGCGCATTTGGGGATGCTCAGCCCCGCCCTCGCCGACCGCGCCCAGAGCGGTTCGACCGGCCAGCGCGCCGCCCAGGCGATCGCCGACGGCCATCCCGAGGGTAAGCGCTGAAGCAGGGTATGGCGGCGCAGCGCGTTACCGGGGTTATCTGGTGGCGGATGGGCAAATCCCACTTCCAGTCGATCTACAGGCGGGCGCGCGGAGATGAGCCGAAGCTTGGATTTACTCGAGATTACTTGCAAGCCAGCGGCATATTGCCCGTATTGCTAGAGATGTTCGAAGGGCGAGAGCCTCCCTACGGGTTGAGCTATGAGTGGGGTGCCGGCTCTGATCCGAATGGCCGCATCTTTCCGGCTGCCGACTATGACCAGAACGGTCGCGTCGACGTTGGGCAGTTCATAGGCGGACAGCCACCGCATCCGTGGCGGATCGGCGATCCGCGGCGGGATCCGACGGTCACCTTGCCAGGTGACCCCAATGCTTCGATACCAGACGCCGCGATCGCTCAATGGAAGGACATGATCGAGCCGCTGGAGCCATGGCTGATGCTCGTGCAGCTCGACGGCGATCAGACAGAGTTGCACGTCCGCGCCTACCTGGGACGTCCAACGGAGGAGCTCGGAGATGCGTCTCTGGGGCGAGTGCCCGCTGGGCTTCGACAGCTGATGGAGGCTCGCTCCAGAGTCGGCGCGGGCGCCGCCTCCGCCGGCCTTCCCGAGTTGTGGTTCGACTCCCTCGATTTTCGCGATCCTTGGCGATCGAGCCCGAGCGACGTTCGCTCCCCTGGAGGCGTCGATACGGAGGCTGTCCCGCCGAGTCACGGCGCGGAGGCGTTCGGCGCCGAGTACAGGCCAGGCGACGAGGACCTGCAGAGCGCAGCGTCCGAGCCATTTAGCGTCGATCCAGATCAGCGAGATCGAGGAACGCGTGCTCATCACGAGACGCAGAATGCGCTTGCCGCGATTGCCCGGGAGAGTGGGTTGACGCCGCGGTCTCCCGACGGCGAGCCGAATTTCGACATTGGCTGGCAGGAGCCCGATGGCCGGGTCGTCGTGGTGGAGGTCAAGAGCCTGACCGATGCCAACGCTGAGAGGCAACTGCGGCTTGGACTTGGACAGGTGCTGCGGTACAGGAATCTCCTCGAGTCCGACGAAGCGGAGGTCGCCGCGGTACTTGCGCTCAGCGCCGCGCCACATGATCCGCGGTGGATCGAGCTCTGCCACGAGCTCGGCGTTGGTCTGATCTGGCCTCCTGGCCTGGCTGAGATGCTGGATGCGTGGTTGCACTAACTAACCGCTGGCCGGTTACCTGATCGGCTGACCTGCCTGGACTCGCCGTCCGGTCCTTGCGTAAGAGTTCCCGTTCCCGTGGCCGAGGCCGTTTCACCCCTTGCACAAACCGGCTCCCCGTCTGACGCACGCCCGTTCCTGCGCTGGGCCGGTGGTAAGACGCGCCTGCTCGGTCGCCTCCTTCCGTATTTCCCTGACGGCTTCGAGGGCTACTTCGAGCCCTTCCTGGGCGGCGGAGCGGTGTTCTTCGCTGTTCGGGGCCGTGCCAGAGGGCCGGTCGTGCTCTCCGACCTCAATGAGGAGCTGATCAATATCTGGTGCGTTGTGCGCGACGAGCCGAATGCGTTCCTCGGCTCGCTCGCCGCTTACGAAGCGAAGAATGACGAGGATTCGTATTACAACGTTCGCGAAGCCGAGCCGCCAGAGGCTCCTGTTTTGCGGGCCGCTAGGTTTGCCTATCTGAACCAAACTGCGTGGAACGGCCTCTGGCGAGTCAACCGTTGGGGGCGCTTTAATGTTCCTTGGGGAAATCGCCCGTTTCGGGGCTATGGACCCAGCGAGCTGTTGAGGGTGAATGAGACGCTCGAGGGCGTGGAGATACGCCTCGCGGATTTCCGCGAGGTTCTCGATCGACCTTCCCGCGGCGATTTCGTGTACCTGGACCCCCCCTACCTGCCGGTCAGCGACACGAGCAAGTTTTCCGGCTACACGGAAAAACGGTTCCGCGTTCCCGATCTCGAGGAGCTGGCGGCGATATGCGGTGAGCTCACGAGTCGTGGGGTTCTGTGGGTCATGTCGAACCGCGACACGCCGCTCGTTCGTGAGCTGTTTGCCGACCATAGGATCGAGAGAATCACGACCCGACGCTCGGTTGCCGCGCAGAATCGCCGGGACATCGAGCCGGCGCAGTCTCCGGAGGCGATCGTCATCGGCGGCACCTGAGCCGGTTGTCTCCGGCGTCCTTTCCGTAGGCCGCGGGAATCGTCCGGCGGGGGCGGCACCATGGCGACCGTATGAATCCATGGCGCCGAGCGCACAATTCGGCCTCCCGCTTGGCGGACGGCAGAAACGCCATTCGCCTCGCCAATCTTGCCCTGGCTGCGACTGCCGGAAACGAGAGCTCGCTCGGCAGGAGGCAACTCCGGGCAGCGACGGAAAGGTTGGCGGTCTCCGGGAAAGTGGAGTGTGATGACGACCCGAGAGGCTGGCAGGAGCTCGCCGATGAAAGTCAAACGGCCGTCGCTGAGCTGGGCGGGCTTGCCGGCCACGACATCTGGGTGAGGGCATCGCAGGAAGCCGATCCCGCTCGCAAGACTCGTGGAGCGTATGCGACGCCGCAGGCGTTGGCCGACCCGATGGCGAGCCTGCTCCTCGGCAGACGGGACGAGCTGCCGGCGAGGATCCTCGACCCCAGCGCCGGTGGAGGAGGACTGCTGCTGGCCACCCTTCGCCACCTCGCCCGTGCGCACGGACCTTCTGAGGCCGCGCGCCGGCTCCATGGGGTCGAGCTCGACCCCGTTGCCCGCGAGCTCTGCTGCCTACAGATCTGGCTCGCCTGCCGCGGCGTGGAGAGGATCGACGCGATCGCGGCGCGAATCCATTGCGACAATGCCATTACCCGCAATTGGGATGCGGACGAGCCATACGACGCGCTGATCATGAACCCGCCTTGGGAGTCTCTGCGTCACCCCGGAACATCCGACCGCGACGAGCGTCGCCAGACGATCGACCGGCTTCGTCGCTCGCTGCAGCCGTTCGGCAGCGGGCTGCCACCCCTCTTCAGCTGCCAGGGCCGCGGAGATCGCAATCTCTACAAGGCCTTCCTGGAGCTCGCAGTACATCTCGTCGGCGAGGGTGGCCCGATCGTTGCTCTCATTCCAGGTGCTTGGTCGTCGGATCTGGGCACCAGCCCGTTGCGCGACCTGTACCTCTCGCACGCGGCGGTCGAGCAGTGGACGAGTTTCGAGAACCGAGAGGGATATTTCCCGATCGACGGCCGCTACAAGTTCGGCGTCTTGCAGGCTCGACGCACTTCAGCGGGGACGCACTCATTCAGCGCCCTCGGGATGGCATCCAAAGCAAGCCAGCTCAACGGTCCTCACGTCCGCATCTCTAAGTCCATGCTCGCTCGTATCGGGGGGTCGTCTCGATTGATTCCGGATCTGGTGTCGCCTCGGGAAGCCAGGCTATTGCGCAAATTCGCTGCTGCCGGGTCAGGATTTTTCGCACGAGGCTCAGGATTGGGCGCGGTGCGCTACGAACGCGAACTGGACCTCACCGAGGATCGTAGGCGGGGCAGATTTCAACACGTGAATTCAGCTTGCCGAACCGGTCCAACGAGCTGGCTCGGAGGCGACGGACAGCAGCTGCGACCGTTGGTGGAGGGCCGCATGGTCGGTCAGTACGATTTCTTTGAGAAGTCGTGGATCGACGGTGCCGGTCGTACGGCGAGATGGTCCTACAACAACGGACACCGACTGAAGGATTGCGCGCCGCAATTCCTGGCTCCGCGGCTCACCTCTCCACGGCCCCGCCTTGCCATTTGCGACATCACCTCGGCAACCAACACGCGGACCGTTCGAGCCTCATGGCTGCCGCCGAGATGGCCCTGTGGGAACACGGCCCCGACCCTGACTTTCGAGGACGAGCTTCGTGCTTTGGCTGCGCTTGCGGTGCTCAACAGCATGGTTTTCGACTGGCAGGCGAGGAGAATCGTCGCCGGGCTCCACCTGAACCGCTTTTATCTCGAGGCAATGAGAATGCCCAGCTTGGGCACCGATGAGGTTGAGGTTCTGGCTCGGCGTGCCCGCGAGATCCTCAGCCTCAACCAGCGGTTTCGAGAAGCGGCGCCGGGCCTTGCGATCCGCCCAAGTGAGGTGGACCATGTCGAGGCTCACGTTGAGATCGAGGTGATAGTCGCCAGTGGCTTCGAGCTCGACCACGCAGACCTCCAAGCCGTGTTCGATGCGAGCGATCGAGACCGGCGCGGGTTCTGGCGCGCATTCCGGAGCGACCCCTGCGCGGCCGCGGTCGCCGAGCGGTTCAAGGGGCACCTCAACAGTCAAGGCCGTCGCGGTCGGACGCCGCGAGGAGAAGCGCTAGCGTTGAAGTCGTGACCTCGCTCGATTCCTTCGGCGCCCGCTCGACGCTCGACGTCGGCGGCCGCTCGTACGAGGTCTTCAGGCTGGACGCGCTGCAGTCGCGCTTCGACGTCGCCCGCCTGCCCTACTCGATCAAGGTGCTGCTGGAGAACGTGCTGCGGCTCGAGGACGGGGTCTCGGCGAAGCGCGAGGACGTCGAGGCGATCGCGGGATGGGACCCGGCGGCGGCGCCGAGCGCCGAGATCCCCTACCAGCCGGCGCGGGTGCTGATGCAGGACTTCACCGGCGTGCCCGCGGTGGTCGACCTGGCGGCGATGCGCGACGCGATGGCCGAGATCGGCGGCGACCCGGAGAAGATCAACCCGCTGGTCGACGTCGACCTGGTGATCGACCACTCGGTCCAGGTCGACGCCTTCGGCAACGAGCGCGCCTTCGCCGTAAACGCCGAGCGCGAGTTCGAGCGCAACCGCGAGCGCTACTCGTTCCTCAAGTGGGGGCGCGAGGCCTTCGACAACTTCAGCGTCGTGCCGCCGGCGACCGGGATCTGCCACCAGGTCAACCTCGAGCACATCTCCCAGGTCGTCTACAGCAGCGACCGCGCCGGAACCCTGCAGGCCTACCCGGACACGCTGGTCGGCACCGACTCGCACACGACGATGGTCAACGGACTCGGCGTGCTCGGCTGGGGCGTCGGCGGGATCGAGGCCGAGGCGGCGATGCTCGGCCAGCCGGTCTCGATGCTGCTGCCGCAGGTGGTCGGCTTCAAGCTCGGCGGCGAGCTGCCGCAGGGGGCGACGGCGACCGACCTGGTGCTGACGGTGACCGAGATGCTGCGCGAGCACGGCGTCGTCTCCAAGTTCGTCGAGTTCTTCGGCCCCGGCCTGGCGACGCTCGGGCTCGCCGACCGGGCGACGATCGGCAACATGTCGCCGGAGTTCGGCTCGACCTGCGCGATCTTCCCGGTCGACGCCGAGACCCTGCGCTACCTGGAGCTGACCGGGCGGCCGACCGCGACGCTGGAGCTGGTCGACGCCTACGCCCGCGAGCAGGGGATGTTCCATGAGGCCGGCTCCGCGGATCCGGTCTTCTCGGCGACCCTGGAGCTCGACCTCGGCGAGGTCGAGCCGAGCATCGCCGGCCCCAAACGCCCCCAGGACCGGATTCCGCTGGCGCAGGCCAAGGAGGCGTTCCTCGAGGCGATGCAGGAGTTCGATCCCGAGGCGGCCGGGCAGCTCGGCAACGGCGTCGACGAGGCGAGCGAAGAGTCCTTCCCCGCCTCCGACCCGCCGGCCGAGGACCACGACGACGCGCGCGGCCGGCCGCGCCCCGCCGTCAGCGGCGCCCCGGCGGCGACGCTCGCCCGCGGCAGCGAGGACGCGACCCCGGTGACGCTGGAGGACGGCACGACGGTCGAGCTCGACCACGGCCGCGTCGTGATCGCGGCGATCACCAGCTGCACCAACACCTCCAACCCCTCGGTGATGATCGGCGCCGGGCTGCTCGCGCGCAACGCGGTGCGGCGCGGGCTCGCGCGCAGGCCCTGGGTCAAGACCTCGCTGGCGCCGGGCTCGACCGTGGTCACCGACTACCTCCAGCGCGCCGGGCTGACCGAGTTCCTGGACGCGCTGCAGTTCAACCTCGTCGGCTACGGCTGCACGACCTGCATCGGCAACTCCGGGCCGCTGCCGCCGGAGATCTCCGCCGCGGTCGAGCGCAACGACCTGGCGGTCTGCTCGGTGCTCTCCGGCAACCGTAACTTCGAGGGCCGGATCAACCAGGACGTGAAGGCGAACTACCTGGCCAGCCCGCCGCTGGTCGTCGCCTACGCGCTCGCCGGCCGCATGGACATCGACCTGACGAGCGAGCCGCTCGGCGAGGGCGCCGACGGCGAGCCGGTCTACCTGAGCGAGATCTGGCCCGATCCGGCCGAGGTCAAGCAGCTGATCGGCCGCTCGATCGCCTCCGAGATGTTCACCCGCAACTACGGCGGCGTGCTCGAGGGCGACGAGACCTGGAAGGCGGTCGAGGTGCCCGGGGGCGACCGCTACACCTGGCCCGACTCGACCTACGTGCGCCGGCCCTCGTTCTTCGACGGCATGCCGCCGGAGCCGCCGCCGGTCGAGCCGATCGCCGGCGCCCGGGTGCTCGCCCTGCTCGGCGACTCGATCACCACCGACCACATCTCGCCCGCCGGCGCGATCAAGAAGGCCAGCCCGGCGGGGGAGTGGCTGATCGGGCAGGGGGTCGAGCCGCGCGACTTCAACTCCTACGGCTCGCGGCGCGGCAACCACGAGGTGATGATCCGCGGGACCTTCGCCAACATCCGCCTGCGCAACCTGCTGGTCGAGCGCGCCGGCGGCTACACCCGCCGCTTCCCCGGCGGTGAGGAGACGACGATCTTCGAGGCGGCGACGGCCTACGCCGAGGACGGCGTGCCGCTGGTCGTGCTCGCCGGCAAGGAGTACGGCTCGGGCTCATCTCGCGACTGGGCGGCGAAGGGGACGAAGCTGCTCGGCGTGCGCGCCGTGATCGCCGAGTCCTTCGAGCGCATCCACCGCTCGAACCTCATAGGCATGGGCGTCCTCCCCCTCCAGTTCCCCGAGGGCGAGTCGATTGCCTCCCTGGGCCTGACCGGCGAAGAGGTCATCGAGGTCGGCGACCTGGAAGACGGCAACGCGAAGACCGTAGCCGTCGAGGCCGATGACGTCGAATTCGACGCCACGGTCCGCCTCGATACCCCCAACGAGGTCACGTACTTCCAAAACGGCGGCATCCTCCAAACCGTCCTCAGAAATCTCAGATAGAAATCCCAAGAGGGGCGATTCCGCACCGTGAAAGCGGTGCAGGAGGGCCGCGGGAGGCAGGGGGTCCGCGCGACCCTCACTGCACCTATGCGTCGGTAGCCAGGGAGGGATGCCGACGCGCCTGTTCTCTCGAACGGGACTGTTCGAGACGAACAGTCACCGTCTACCTATAGCGCCTGCGCGGCCCAGAATCAAGGTCTCTTGAGCGGAACTACGACGTTTCCATGGCTTTCTGCGGAGAATCACGGATGCTTGCGACCCCCCAGCCACGTCTTTCGATCAGCTCGATCCCGATCACGCTGCCTACCGGGCCGACCGGCGTCAGCGTCGCCGCCAGCAGCGTGTAGGGCGCCTCCCGCTTGCCGCAGGCGACCCAGATCAGCAGGCAGAGCGCGACGAACCCCAGCCCGTGCGCCCAGCCGAAGACCATCGTCTCGGTATCAAGACCTGGCATCAGCCAGAAGAAGATCAAGGCCGTGAATATCCCAAGCTCCACCCACGAAACGACCTTGACCCACCTGAACAGCTTTCCTGGGACGGGCTTTTTCATCAGCCGACCAGGCTACTCGCGCGGGTGGCGCGGTAGGGGGGGCCGCCCCTGAGGACGCTTCAGCGACCGCAGGGGGCGGTGGGTCCCCTGCCGCGACAGGACCCGCGCGCCTCTAGGCCCCCGGGGTCAAGGCCGTGAGCACGATCCGCTCCTGCTCTTTGGCATGCGCCACCGAGTACCCCTCGCCCGGGCTCGCCCGCGTCGGCCGGCCGACGTAGCCGAGCTCGACGCCGTCCGGCAGCAGGTCGGGCAGGCGCCGCGACATCACCTTCCAGCAGCCCATGTTGCGCGGCTCCTCCTGCGTCCAGACGATCTCCTTCAGGTTCGGGTAGGAGGCGATCAGCTCGCTCAGCTGCTGCTTGGCGAACGGGTAGAGCAGCTCGACGCGGGCGATCGCGATGTTCTCGGCGCCGGCGCGGCGCTCGCTGGCGTCGATGTCCCAGTAGACCTTGCCGGTGCAGAGCACCAGCCGCTCGACCTGCTCGCGCCGCTCGGCGGCGGTCGGGTCGTCGAGGATGAACTGGAATGTGCCGCTGGTCAGCTGCTCGACCGCGGCTGCGGCGCGGTCGAGCCGCAGCAGCCCCTTCGGCGTGAAGACGATCAGCGGCCGCGGCTTGCGGATCAGCGCCTGGCGACGCAGCAGGTGGAAGTACTGGGCGGCGTTGCTGGGGTTGGCGATGCGGATGTTGCCCTCCGCGGCGAGCGCCAGGAAGCGCTCGATGCGGGCGCTCGAGTGCTCGGGCCCCGAGCCCTCGTAGCCGTGCGGCAGCAGCAGCGTGAGCCGGCTCGTCTGGCCCCACTTGGCCTCGCCGGAGACGATGAAGCTGTCGACGATCACCTGGCCGGCGTTGGCGAAGTCGCCGAACTGCGCCTCCCAGAGGACCAGCGCGTTGGGCGTCGCCGCCGAGTAGCCGTACTCGAAGCCGAGGCAGGCGGTCTCCGAGAGCGGGCTGTTGTAGAGCTCGAACGGCGCCTCGGCGCCGGCCAGGTTCTGGATCGGGCTGTAGGGCAGGCCGGTCTTCTCGTCGTGCAGGACGAGGTGGCGGTGCGAGAAGGTGCCGCGCTCGGTGTCCTGGCCGGTGAGCCGGATGTGCACGCCTTCGCTCAGCAGCGAGGCGAAGGCGAGCGCCTCGGCGTGGCCGAAGTCGATCCCCTCGGGCAGGCCGTCGCCGCGGGCGCCGAGCGGTTTGCGCAGCTTGCGGTGGATCGTGAAGCTCTCCGGCACCTCGAGCAGCTCCTCGTTCAGCTCGCCGAGCCGCTCGGCGGCGACCGCGGTCTCGACCGGGGGGCTGGCGCTGCGGTCGAGTTCGCCGGTGCTCGAGGTGGTGACGGTCGGGTCTTCGTATTCGCCCAGCTCCATCTTGCGGCGCAGGTCCTTCAGCGCCGCCGACATCTCCTCGCGCCGCTCGGAGTGCAGCCGATCGACCTCCTCGCGCTCGACCGTCCCCTCTTCGACCAGCTGCCCGGCGTAGATCTCGGAGACCGGCGGGTGAGCCTTGATCGTCGCCGCGATCGCCGGCTGCGTGTAGGCGGGCTCGTCGGTCTCGTTGTGGCCGTAGCGGCGGTAGCCGATCACGTCGATCACGATGTCGCGTTCCCAGCGCTCGCGGTAGGCCATCGCCAGGCGGATCGCCGCCGAGCAGGCCTCGACGTCGTCGGCGTTGACGTGGACGATCGGGATGTTGAAGCCCTTCGCCATGTCGGCGGCGTACGGGGTGGAGCGGGCGTCCTCGGGGTCGGTCGTGAAGCCCACCTGGTTGTCCTGGATGATGTGGATCGTGCCGCCGGTCGTGTAGCCGCGCAGCGCCCCCAGGTTGAGGGTCTCGGCGACGACCCCCTGGCCGGGGAAGGCGGCGTCGCCATGCAGCAGCACCGGCACCGCGCGCTTCGGCTTGTGCTCCAGCTTCGCCCCGTCGATCTGCGACTGGATGAAGCGGGTTGCGCCCTCGACCACCGGGTCGACGAACTCGAGGTGGCTGGGGTTCGGGTAGAGGCGCACGGCGACCCGTTCGCCCTCGTGCGTCTCGTAGACGCCCTGGTGGCCGTAGTGATACTTGACGTCGCCGGTGCCGCCGTGCGGGATCGCGGCGACCGCCTTCACCTGCTCGATCTGCTTGGCGCCCTCGAACTCGGCGAGGATCGACTCGACCGAGCGGCCCATGTTGTGGGCGAGCACGCTGAGGCGGCCGCGGTGGGCCATCCCGAAGACGACCTCCTCGGCGCCGCCGCGGCCGGCGAGGGTGACCAGCTCGTCGAGCATCGGCACGATCGTGTCGAGGCCCTCGACCGAGAAGATCTTCTGCCCCAGGTAGGCCTTCTCGACGAAGCGCTCGAACTCGAAGACGTCGATCAGGCGGCCGAGCAGGCGGCGTTTCTCCTCCTCGGCGAGCGGCTGGCGGTGGGCGCCGGTCTCGACCATCTCCTGCAGCCAGGTGCGCTGCTGGTGCGAGGAGAGGTGCTCGAACTGGTAGGCGATCGGGCCGCAGTAGGCCTCGCGCATGCGCGGCAGCACGTCTAGCAGGGTCTCGCCGGGGACGCCGATGTGCAGGATCGAGGCCGGCACGCGCGCCATCAGCTCCGGCGTCAGGTTGAGGTTCTCCGGCTGGATCGCCGGGTCGCCCTTCGGCTCCTTGCCCAGCGGGTCGAGCCGGGCGGCGAGGTGGCCGTGCGTGCGGTAGCCCTTGAGCAGCGAGGTCGCCGCCTGGACCGCACCGAGCAGCTCCTCGTCGGGGGCGGTCGGGGTGGCTGCCTGCGGCGGCGCGCCGAGCGGCGGCGCCGAGGCGGAGGCGGGGTGGGCGGCGGCGAGCGGCGCCGGGTCGGCGCCGAGGTCTGCGGCGACTTCCTCGTAGAAGCCGTCCTCGCCCTCCAGCAGCTGCTCGATGCGGCGCAGGAAGGAGCCCGACTCGGCGCCCTGGATCACCCGGTGGTCGTAGGTCGAGGTCAGCGTCATCACTTTCGAGACGCCGAGCCGGCGCAGCCGCTCCTCGGTGGCGTGCGCCCACTCGGGCGGGTAGGCGATCGCGCCGGCGGCGACGATCGCGCTCTGGCCCTTCATCAGGCGGGGGACCGAGGCGACGGTGCCGATCCCGCCCGGGTTGGTCAGCGAGATGTTGGTGCCCTGGAAGTCGTCGGCGGTGAGCTCGTTCTCGCGCGTCTTGGTGATCAGTTCCTCGTAGTAGGAGTGGAAGGCGGCGAAGTCGAGCCCGTCGGCGCCCTTGATCGCCGGCACCATCAGGCTGCGCGAGCCGTCCCTGCGCTCGACGTCGACCGCGATGCCGAGGTTGACCGGCCCGTTCTCGAGCGCGAACGGCTTGCCGTCGCGCTGCTCGAAGCTGCGCGCCATCACCGGCCACTCCTTCGCCGCCCGCACGATCGCCCAGGCGATCAGGTGCGTGAAGGAGACCTTCAGCCCCTGCTCCTTGAGCTGCCCGTTGAGCGCCTTGCGCTTCGCGTCCAGCGTGTCCACGGCGACCGTCCGGAACGACGTAGCCGTCGGCACCTCCCGGCTCTCGCCCATCGCCTGCGCCAGCATCGCCGCCGGCCCCCGAAGCTGCTTGGCCTCCCCGGCGAGGACCGTGCCCGCTCCGTTCGCCCCGTCGGCAGCCGCAAGCACATCGTCCTTGACGATCTTGGCCCCCGGCCCGCTGCCGTCGAGGCCGCTCAAGTCCACTCCAGCTTCCTCAGCCACGCGACGGGCGATCGGCGTGGCCCTCACATCGGCCGCCCCGTTTCCGCCGGTCCCACCCGCGGGTGGCGTGGGGGAGGGGGGGGTCGAGGACGGACCGTGGCCCGCCCGCAGCGCCCCCCCCTCCCCCGCGACAGGACCCGCGGTTGAGCGGTCCGAACCCTCGGCCGTCCCGCCGCCATCGCCCTCACCGGGCTCCATCTCAGCCAGCGGCGCCCCGACGGGAACCTCCTCGTCGACCTGCGCAACCAGCTTCGTGATCACGCCGTCGGCCGGCGCCGGCACCTCCGCGTCGACCTTGTCCGTCGACACCTCGACCACCGTGTCGCCCTCGTTGACGAAGTCGCCCTCGGCGACGTGCCACTCGAGAACGATGCCCTCGGTCACCGACTCGCCCATCTCGGGCATCTCGATCTGCAGGGTGGCAGTTTGCGCCATCGCTCGAATGAGTGTATGAAACAGCTGTGATCGCGGAGCGAGCAAGCGTCCATCTCTGGTTCTTCGCGCCCGCGAGCGAAGCGGAGGCATTGTCATGAACTACTTCGTCACCGGCGCCACCGGATTCATCGGCCGCAACCTTGTCGCCCGCCTGCTGCAGCGGGAGGGCACCGTCTACGCCTTGGTACGCGCCGGGTCGCGGGGGCGACTGGAGGAGCTGCGCACGGCCTGGGGCGCCGACGGGGCGCGCGTCGTGCCGATCGCCGGCGACCTCGCCCAGCCCGGCCTCGGGGTCTCCGAGGAGGACCTGGTGACGCTGCGCGGCCAGGTCGACCACTTCTTCCACCTGGCGGCGATCTACGACATGGCGGCTGGCGCCGAGGCGCAGGAGGTCGCCAACGTCGAGGGCACGCGCCACGCGGTCGAGCTCGCCGGGGCGATCGAGGCCGGCTGCTTCCACCAGATCAGCTCGATCGCCGCGGCCGGCCTCTACCGGGGCACCTGGACCGAGGACATGTTCGAGCAGGCAGAGCGCCTCGACACGCACCCGTACTTCCGCACCAAGCACGAGTCGGAGCGGATCGTGCGCGAGGAATGCCGCCGCCCCTGGCGCGTCTACCGGCCGGGGATCGTGGTCGGCGACTCGCGCAGCGGCGAGATCGACAAGGTCGACGGGCCCTACTACATGTTCAAGCTGCTGCAGCAGCTGCGCCGCGTGCTGCCGGCCTGGCTGCCGACGGTCGGGATCGAGGGGGGCGAGATCAACATCGTCCCGGTCGACTTCGTCGCCGCGGCGATCGACCACATCGCCCACCAGCCGGATCTCGACGGCAAGGCGTTCAGCCTCACCGACCCGAAGCCGAAGACCGCCGGCGAGGTGCTCAACCTCTTCGCCCGCGCCGCCGACGCGCCGCAGGCCGCCGTGCAGCTCGACTCCGGGCTGACCGACCCGGTGTCGAGCCTCGCCCGCACGGGGCTGCGCTTCTTCCCCCCCGGCAAGCGGGCGCTGAAGCTGGCGCTCGACCGAGCCGGCATCCCCGCCGGGATGCTCGAGTACGTCAACTACCCGACCCGCTTCGACTCGACCCGGGCGCAGGAGGCGCTCGCCGGCTCGGGGATCGAGGCGCCGCCGCTGGAGAGCTACGCCGACCGGGTCTGGGACTACTGGGAGCGCAACCTCGACCCCGACCTGTTCAAGGACCGCACGCTCTCGGCCGCCGTGCGGGGCAAGGTGGTGCTGATCACCGGCGCCTCCTCGGGGATCGGCAAGGCGACCGCGGTCAAGGTCGCCGACGCGGGGGCGACGGTGCTGCTGGTCGCCCGCTCGGTCGACAAGCTGGAGGAGACCAAGGGGGAGATCGAGCGCGCCGGCGGCGTCGCCCACATCCACCGCTGCGACATGTCCGACATGGACGACGTCGCGCGGATGGCCGACGAGGTGCTCGCCTACCACGGCCAGGTCGACATCCTGGTCAACAACGCGGGCCGCTCGATCCGCCGCTCGGTCAAGCTCGCGGTCGAGCGCTTCCACGACTACGAGCGCACGATGCAGGTCAACTACTTCGGCGCGGTGCGGCTGATCCTCGCCCTGCTGCCCTCGATGCAGGCGCACAAGTCGGGTCACATCATCGACGTCAGCTCGATCGGCACGCAGACCAACCCGCCGCGCTTCTCCGCCTACGTCGCCTCGAAGGCGGCGCTCGACGCCTTCGGCCGGGTGATCGCCTCCGAGGTCTACGACGACGGCGTGCGGATCACGACGATCCACATGCCGCTGGTGCGCACGCCGATGATCGCGCCGACGCGGATGTACGACATGTTCCCGGCGATCACGCCGGAGGAGGCGGCGGAGATGATCGCCGGGGCGATGATCTCCCAGCCGAAGAAGGTCGCGACCCGGCTCGGCACCTTCGGCGAGCTGCTCTACGCGGTCGCCCCGACGCTCAGCGACAGGATCCTCAACACCGCTTACAAACTGTTCCCGGAGTCGCAGGCGGCCAAGGGGAAGAAGGACGAGGCGCCGGATCGGGCGCCGACGACCGAGGCCGTCGCCTTCGCGCATTTGATGAAAGGCGTTCATTGGTAGGGGGCTCGCGGCGGGCGGGAGTCGCCCCGCCGAGTGCCTAAATCCGCCTTCGGCGGATTAACCCAGAGCCGCTTCGCGGCCCAGAATCACCCGCCAGGAGCCGCTTCGCGAGGCATCGTCGGGGCGACTCCCGCCCGCCGTGCCCGTCACGAGGGATGTTGCTGCCTTTTCCCCACCATCGTGTGGAAAAAGCTGCAATCGAAGGCGCGGCCTACGATGGCGGGCGATGAGCACGCGCAGGCTCAAGCACTGGGGGTGGGGGTATGAGGATCAGGCGCCTTCTCGGAAGGAGCTGGAGGAGGCTGCTGCCGGGATAGGGCGGCGGTTTGGGTTTGGGGGCGAGCTCGAGGAGGCTGTGCCGCTCGACGCCGTTGAGGTTCGCGAGCCGCGGCTGAGGAAGCCGGAGGGGTTTGGGGATCTGTTCACGGATCAGAAGCACGAGCGGGTTTCGCGGGCGCTGGGGAAGGCCTATCGGGATGTGGTGCGGGGGTTTCGGGGGGAGTTCCCGAATCCGCCGGATCTGGTGGCGCTGCCGCGGGACGAGTCGGAGATCGAGGCGGTGCTGTCGTGGTGCGAGGCGGAGGGGGCCGCGGTCATCCCTTTCGGGGGAGGGACGAGCGTCGTCGGCGGGGTCGAGGGGCGGCTGGGAGAGCGGCCGTTCGTGACGCTCGATTTGCGGCGCCTCGACCGGGTGCTCGAGGTCGACGCGGAGTCGCTGGCGGCCCGGATCCAGGCCGGCGCGACCGGGCCCGGGCTGGAGGGGCAGCTGCGCGAGCACGGCCTGACCCTGCGCCACTTCCCGCAGTCGTTCGAGTACTCGACCCTGGGCGGCTGGATCGCCACCCGGGCCGGCGGCCACTTCGCGACCCTCTACACCCATATCGACGACCTGGTCGAGTCGCTGCGCGCGATCACCCCGCGCGGCCTCTGGGAGAGCCGGCGGCTGCCGGGCTCCGGCGCCGGTCCCTCGCCCGACCGGGCGCTGATCGGCTCCGAGGGCGCCCTCGGCGTCATCGGCGAGGCCTGGGTGCGGGTGCGACCGCGGCCCGAGTTCAAGTCCTCGTGCGGAGTCGAGTTCGACGACTTCCTCGCCGCCGCGGCCGCCGTTCGCGAGATCTCCCAGTCCGGCCTGTACCCGAGCAACTGCCGCCTGCTCGACGCGACCGAGGCCGGCATGACCGGCGCCGCCGCCGGTGAGCAGAGCCTGCTCGTCCTCGGCTTCGAGTCCCCCCACCACCCCGTAGACGAGCCGCTGCGCCAGGCCCTGGCCATAGCAAGAGCCCACGGCGGCGCCCCCAACAGCCCGCCGACGGGCCGGAATGTCCGCCCGGAGCGGACAAATCGGCCCGTCGGCCGTGAAGATGGGGATGCGGTGGAGAGCTGGCGCTCTGCCTTCCTACTGGCGCCGTACCTGCGGGACACGTTCGTCGCCTGCGGGGTGCTCTCGGAGACCTTCGAGACGGCGATTACCTGGGACCGCTTCGAGGGGTTCCACGCGGCGACGATGGAGGCGGTCCGGCGCAAGGTCGCCGAGGTCTGCGACGCGCCGGCGGACGGGTCCGGCGCCCCCCGGGTCAGCTGCCGCTTCACCCACGTCTACCCCGACGGGCCGGCGCCCTACTTCACCGTGATGGCGCCGGCGGCGCGCGGCGGCGAGGTCGAGCAGTGGGACGAGATCAAGGCCGCCGCCTCGGAGGCGGTGATCGAGGGCGGCGGCACGATCACCCACCACCACGCCGTCGGCCGCGACCACCGTCCCTGGTACGACCGCCAGCGCCCCGACCCCTTCGCCGCCGGGCTGCGGGCGGCCAAGCAGGAGTTGGACCCGGCGGCGATGCTCAACCCAGGCGTCCTGATCGATCCCGCGCGGTCGGGCGGGTAGGCACGCCGCTACGATCTCCGTGGTGGCGGGGGTTCGTGGCGGACATGCGATTTGGCTCGTGGTTGCTCTGCTCGCCGTGCTTTGGGGCGGCACGGCGGCTGCCCACGCACGCAGGCACGGGAAACACCGCAGGTGCACGATCGTCGGCACCCCGCGAGCCGACCGCCTCATCGGGACCGCCAAGCGAGACGTGATCTGCGGCCGCGGGGGCGCGGATACGATCAGGGGAGGCCGGGGAAACGATCTCCTGATCGGGGGACCTGGAAGCGACCGGTTGGTGGGCGGACGCGGCAGGGACCGCCTGCTCGGTGGCCCAGGCGCGGACCGTCTTCTCGGCGGCCCGGGCCGCGACGTGCTGCGCGGCGGCGTCGGGAAGGACGTTCTGGCCGGCGGGCGAGGCAGCGACCTCTGTCGCGACTCGCCGGCGACCCGGATGCGGGGCTGCAACAGGCGTCCCCGGGGGCGCCATCACCAGCAAGCCTCCTCGCAAGCGCCCTCCTCGCAAGCGCCCTCGTGTTGCGCGACCTGGCAGAACGTCGACCTGCAGCCTCCCTATCGGCCGCACGCCTGGTTCGCGCGCCGCTACGTCGACACCTCGGCGGGTGAGACGGCCCTCGATGTCTTCGTTCAGGCCTGGGACCCGAGCGGGCTCGGCTCGGCCGCCCTGCGGATCGACGGTCCCGCCGGGGCCTGGCGCAGTGTCGAGCTCGGAGCGGGCGCGGACGCCGAAGCTCCGTTCGAAGCCTCGGTCGTGGCGCCCGCTTCCACGCCGGCGGGCGACTACAGGGTCGTCTCGCTGACCGTCGCCGACGGCAAGGGCAACGCCGAGACGGTCACCGGCGCCGAGTTGCGCGAAGACGGCTACCGACCGGAATTCGAGGTCTTCGAGGGCCCGGACCTCGAAGGTCCGAAGCTCACCAACTTCTCGGGCTCCCCGGCGGAAATCGACACCAGCGCCGCCCCCGGCGGCATCGACTTCGCGATTTCCGCCACCGACGACCTCTCGGGCGTCAAATGGGCGGCCGGCTCGGTCCAGCTGCCCGGCTGGGAACCGGGCCCCCTCAGGCTGTCGGGCGCCTGCGGGGGCGAGATCCCGCCCGATGAAGGGACCAGGCACGACGGCACCTGGCTGCACACCTACTCGCTGGTCGAACATGCGATTCCCGGCTACTACGAGGTGTCGGGCCTCTACCTCTGCGATCTGGTCGGCAACATGTCTCACTACACCGAGGCGGAACTCGAAGGGCTCGGCTATCCGACGGAATTCCTCGAGACGGGGCCCGGAGACACCACGCCCCCCGAAATCGTCGACTTCTGGCTCGAACCGAAGACGCTGCGGGCCTCGGCCGGGGAAGCGACGGTCTCCTACTACGTGCACGTGCGCGACCCCGATACCGGATTCGGCGAGTGGCCCGACAAAGCGCACTCGAGCATCCACGCGAGCTTTGACCCGCCCGGCAATCCGGGGGAATGGAGCTCGAGCGGCAGGACGCCAGAGCTGGTTTCCGGAACTACCCACGACGGTGTCTGGCGCGGTGAAATGACGCTCGAAGCGGATGGTCCGATAGGTGAATACGAAGTAGAATGGCTCGCGGCTGCCGACCGGGCCGGCAACAGGGTGCTGTTGAAGCACACGGAACTCGAAGCGACGGGTTGGGGACTGAACTTCGAGAACCTGCCCTGATTACACACTCCTTACAAGTCCCTGACCCCTGCCGTACCTGCCGATTCGAGGATCGGGGTGTCCGATTCACTCGAATAGGAGGTCTCAGATGTTCAAGTCAATTGCGGGACGGGCGCGGGCAGTGGCGACGACCGGGCTGATCGCGGCCCTGGTGGTCGCCGGGCTCGCGGTCGCCCAGGGCGGAAGCGGCGGCGGCCAGCCGAGCCATCGCAAGGCCCGCAGCGGCAAACGGATGCCGCCGCCCCCGGGCGGGCCGCTGGGCAAAGTCGGCAAGGACCTGACTTACGGCCAGCTGCACGTGCAGCGCGAAGGCAGGGCGGAGACGATCAGGATCGACGCCGGCGAAGTCGTCGCCGCGAGCGACAGCTCGATTACCGTGAAGGAGAACGACGGCAACGAGGTGACGATCCCGGTCGACGGCGAGACCAAGGTCCTGGCCGGGCCGGGCAGGAAGGGCGCCTCGGTCGCCGACCTGAAGCAGGGGCAGCACGTGATCGTCTGCGGCCCCGAAGGCGAGGCGGCGAAGACGGTCGCGGTTCCGCCCAGGCGGGCCGGGATGCGGCGCGGCCAGAAGGGCTCGCGACAGGGCGGTCCGCAGGGGTCTCGGCAGCGGGGACAGATGCCGCCCCCGCCGCCCGCCGGGCAATTCGGGGGGCCGCGAGGCGGACCGGGCCAGATGCAAGGCTAGGCCCGTGAGCAAGCGCTCGTCCAAGGGCTCCGTCCTCGTCGTCGAGGACGAGCAGGCGATCGCCGATCTCGTTCGCGCCTATCTCGAGCGCGACGGGTTCGGCGTCGTCTGGGCCCGCAGCGGCGAGCAGGCGCTGGAGGAGCTGGCGCGGCACCCGGTTCGCCTGGTCGTGCTCGACATCGGCCTGCCGGGGATCGACGGCTTCGAGGTCTGCCGCCGCCTGCGCGCCCGCACCGGCGTGCCGATCCTGGTACTCAGCGCCCGCGACGACGAGGTCGACCGCGTCGCCGGGCTCGAAGCGGGCGCCGACGACTACGTCACCAAGCCCTTCTCGCCACGCGAGCTGGTCGCTCGGGTGAAGGCGATCCTGCGCCGTGCCGGAAGCGGCGGCGGGGCCGGCCAGGACGGCGGGCCGCTGGCGGTCGGCGACGTCTCCCTCGACCGCGCCGCACGCGCCGTGACGGTGGCGGGGGCGCCGGTCGAGCTGACCGGGCGCGAGTTCGACCTGCTGGCGGCGCTGCTCTCCCACCCCGGCGTCGTGCTCAGCCGCGACCGCCTGCTCGAGCTCGCCTGGGGCGGCGAGTTCCCGGGCGGCACGCGCACCGTCGACGTCCACATCGCCCAGCTGCGCGCCAAGCTCGGCCGCGCCGACCTCGTGCAGACGGTGCGCGGCGCCGGCTACAAGGTCGTGCCGTGAGGCGCTCGCTGCGGGCGCGGCTGTTCGTCGCGATCCTCGGCGCGGTGCTGCTCGCGGTCGGCGCCTCGCTGGCCCTCGGCATCGTGCTGACCCGCGAGGCGGTGCGGGAAACGATCGGCAAGGACGCCGAAGAGCGGCGCGAGCGGTTGCGCGAATCGCCCCTGCCACCGCCGCCACGGGCGCGGCGCCCACCACCACCGCCGCCCGTCAACGTGCTCGGCGGCGACTTCCGTCGCTACCTCGGCGCGCTGCTGATCGCGGGTGGCGCCGGGACGCTGCTCGCCGCCGCGGTCGCGGCGTTGCTGGCGCGGCGGATGACCCGGCCGCTGCGCCAGCTCGGCCAGGCGGCGGGAGAGCTCGCCGCGGGGGGTCGTCCCGAGTCGGTCTCGGGCGGCGACACCGAGGAGCTCGACGACCTGGCGGATTCGTTCAACCGGATGGCCGGGCAGCTGGCGCTCGCCCGCGACGCCGAGCGCGCCGTGCTGCTCTCGGTCTCGCACGACCTGCGCACGCCGCTCACCTCGATCCGCGGCTACGCCGAGGGGATCGAGGACGGCACGGTCGAGCCGCGCGACGCCGCCGCCGTGGTCGCCCGCGAGGCGGACCGGCTCGAGCGGCTGGTCGGCGATCTGCTGGCGCTCGCCCGGCTGCGCCAGGGCGTGCTCGAGGTGCGCAGCGAGCCAGTCGACCTCGCGGCGCTCGCCCGCGAGGCCGAGGAAAGGCTGCGGCCCGGGGCCGCGGAGGCGGGCGTGACCGTGACCGTCGAGGCGGCCGGCCCGGCGCCGGCGACCGCCGACCACGGTCGCGCCCTGCAGGTCGTCTCCAACCTGCTCGAGAACGCGATCCGCGTCAGCCCGGCCGGCGGCGCGGTGACGATCGAGGCGCGGCCGGGCGAGGTCCGCGTCGCCGACCAGGGCCCCGGCATTCCCGAGCAGGAGCTCCCGCGCGCCTTCGAGCGCTTCCATCTGCGCGCCGTCGCCGGCCGCGGCTCCCCCGAGGGCGCCGGGCTCGGCCTGGCGATCGTGCGCGAGCTGAGCGAGGCGATGGGCGGCGAGGTCGCGGTCGAGAATCTCCCCTCCCAGGGAGCGTGCTTCACCGTTCGTCTCCCAACCTGACCGCTACCCTCCCGCGACGACCCCGATGGACACGATCACCTCAGAGCAGCCCGCGATTCCCGCTGGACACAGCGAGCCGGTCAGGCGCCGCCGCTCGCCGCTGCGCGCGGCGATCAAGACCGGGCGGCCGCAGGAGTGGATCAAGAACCTCTTCGTCTTCGCCGGCCTGCTGTTCTCGGGCAAGTTCAACCAGTCGCACGAGGTGCTCCAGGCGCTGCTCACCTTCGTCGCCTTCTGCGCGATCTCCAGCGCCGGCTACTACGTCAACGACCTGCTCGACGTCGAGCTCGACCGCAAGCACCCGAAGAAGCGCTTCCGGCCGCTGGCCGCGGGGGAGCTCTCGGAGGGCGTGGCGATGTCGATCGCCCCGGCGCTCGCCGCCGTCGCGATCGTGCTCGGCTTCGCCGCCGTCAACTGGCAGGTCGGCCTGATGGTGGTCGGCTACGGCGTCGCCCAGATGGCCTACAGCCTCGGGCTGAAGCAGATCGTGATCATCGACGTGATGACCCTCTCCGGCCTGTTCATCCTGCGCGTCGCCGCCGGCGCCAGCGCGGTCGAAGCGCACGCCTCGGAATGGCTGCTGCTGTGCACCGGCATGCTGGCGCTCTTCCTCGGCTTCACCAAGCGGCGCCAGGAGGCGGTCTCCGAGCTGCACGAAGGCGCCAGCAGCCGCCCCGTGCTGGAGCACTACTCGCTGCCCTTCCTCGACCAGATGGTCGCCCTCGTCACCACCGGGACGGTGATCAGCTACTCGATCTACGCCGTCGACTCGCCGATCGTCGGCAACGAGATGATGTGGACGATCCCGCCGGTCGTCTACGTCATCTTCCGCTACCTCTACCTGATCTACGACCGTGCCGACGACCGCTCGATCGCCTCGATGGTCTCGCGGGACAAGGGGATGGTGGCGGGCGGCGCCGCCTGGGTGATCGTCGCCTTCGCCCTGCTCTACGTCCTCAAGTGAGCGGCGTCCACCTGAAGCGGCGGCTGGTGGCGGCCGGCGTGGTCCTCGTCGTGCTCTTCGCGCCGCTGTGGATCATCTCGGCCTCGGCCTCGAAGAAGACCCGCTCGGCGCGGATCAGCAGCGGCGTGCGCAGCCTGCTGCTCGGCGAGCGCGCGGCGGAACGGGTCGAGGAGCAGAACCGCGCGGTCGAGCGGCTGCTGAAGACGACGCCGAGCGTGCGCGAGCTGCCCGCGGCGGGGCGCGAGGTGGCGCTGACCTTCGACGACGGCCCGAGCGAGTACAGCGAAGAGATCCTCGACACGCTGGTCGCGCACCGCGTCCCCGCCACCTTCTTCCCGGTCGGCCTGGCGATCGACGAACACCCGGAGACGATCCGGCGCGAGGCGCGCGACGGCTTCGCGATCGGCGACCACACCGTCCACCACCCGCGCATGTCCGAGCTCTCGCCGGCCGACCAGAGAGCCGAGGTCCTCGGCCAGGCGGCGGACCTGCGTCGCAGCGGCGCCCCCGCCCCGCACCTCTTCCGCCCGCCCTACGGCGTCTACGACCGCAACACGCTGAAGCTGCTGCGCCGCAGGGGCATGCTGACGGTCCTCTGGACGGTCGAGACCGACGACTACGAGCTGCCGGGGCACGAAGCGATCGAAGGGCACGTGCTCGAAGCCGCCCGCCCCGGTGCGATCGTCCTCATGCACGACGGCGGCGGCGACCGCTCCGAGACCGTCGCAGCCCTCCCCGGGATCATCCGGTCGCTGCGCGACCGGGGCTACGAGCTGGTCACAGTCCCCCAGCTCGTGCTCGACGCCTCGCGCGGCTGACTGCCGCTCTCATTCATAGAGCGAGTCTGCTCTGCAAGGCGGAGCGCCCTCATCATCGGGACTGCCGCCTACCATCCATGGCCCATGACCGAGGAGACCTTCAAGCCCCTGAGCGCGGCGGAGCTCGCCGAGATCGACGCCCGGTACGAGCCCTTCCCGTCCTTCGAGGAGTGGCCGAAGGATCTCCCGAATCGGGACCCCTGGCAGGCAGCCCGTGACGAATTCCAGCGCGCCGCCGCTCGAGCCACGGAGGCCGCTCTCCACCGTGCCCAGGCGATCGCGCGCCGGGTGGCGGCTTTCGACACGGGCGCAATCGAGGGCCTCTACGCCACCAACCGCGGGCTCACCTTCACGGTCGCCGAACAGGCGGCGCTCTGGGAGCAGAAGGTGGATGCGCAAGGGCCGGATGCGCGAGCCCTGTTCGAGGCTCAGTTGCGGGCGTTCGAGCTCGTCCTCGACCACGTGACTGAACACTTCCCGAAGTTGACCCAAGCCTGGCTGCGGCGGATTCACGAGGAGATCACGGCCCCCCAGGAGACGTACGCGGTCCACACGCCTGCCGGCCCCCAGGAGCAGCCGCTTCCCAAGGGGGAATACAAGAAATATCCGAACCATGTGCGTACCTCCGCAGGGGCGGTGCACGCCTACGCACCCGTCGAGTCCACCCAGTCCGAGATGCAGCGTCTGGTGGACGAGGTTGGAAGCGAGGCGTTTCAAGCCGCCCACCCGGTCATCCAAGCCTCGTATGCCCATTACGCGCTGGTTGCGATTCATCCGTTCGCGGACGGCAACGGCAGGTTGGCCCGTGCTGCCGCATCGGTCTACACCTATCGCGATGCATCGATTCCGCTGATGGTGCTGGACGAGCATCGTGTCGACTATCTCTCGTCGCTGGCGGCCGCCGACGCGGGCGACCCGAACTCATTCATCGGAATGATCGAGCGTGTCACCCGAGAGGCTCTGGACCTGGTCAGGGACAGCCTGCAGACGGCGATGGCGCCCCAGCCGGACGCGCTGCTCGAGGAGTTCACCGGGCTGTATGCCGAAGAGGCGAAGCGCCAGCGGCAAGACGAGCTGGTGCGTAGCTTCGTGGACTGGCTGGCGCCGGAGCTCGAGAAGCAGGTCGCGGAACTAAATGCTCCCGCTGGGGTGGAGATCGGCGTGCAGACGTTTGACGAGACGAGGCAACCCCCGCCGAGTGGATTTCGGCATCTGGATGTAGACGGAACGAGGAGCTTCCGGTTCAATCTCGAGTCAGCCCCCCCAGCGTCGGCGACGCTGCATCGGCGAGTGGACATCTTCGTCGACGGAGACGCCGAGAATGGCGCCGTTCTGCTTCGCGGCGTTCAGACTCCGGACGAGCAGCTGCGTCTGGCGCGGTCGGACCTGGCGCCGACCGTCTCGGGCCTTGCCCGACGCCGGGTCGAGAATTTCGTCAGTCGGGTGCTGGGCAACGGCCTTGACGAGTTGCTGCAGAAAGCCCGCCAGCAGATCGGTCGTTGAGGTTGGTGTTCAGGAACTGACCGGAAGGTCGGAGAGCAGCTCGGTCTTGCCGCTGCGCTGGAACTGCAGGTCGATCGTCTCGTTCTTGCGGTAGGTGCCGAAGAGGCCGAGGTACATCGCCAGCCAGCGGCCGGCGCCGACCTCCTCCTTGATGATCTCGCGGCTGAAGACGATCTCGCCGGCGCGGACCTCGTAGTCCTCGCCCTGCGTCTGCTGGACGCCGTTGACGAAGACGACGTAGGGCGCTTCGGCGCCGGCCGGCAGCTTCACCCGCCGCCCGGCCGCGTAGCTGCCCTTGGGGATCTCGGTCTCGCTCATCGGCTCGCGTGGTTCCTTTTTCGCCTATATGGAGAGGAAGGAACCACGCACGTTATTCGAGCGACTCGCGCACCGCGTCGAACGGCGTGTCGTAGTCGGTCGGGTCGAGCTCCTCCCGCCGCACGCCGCCGCGGAACGGCACGAACGTCCCGTCGCCGCGCACGTCGACCCCGGCCACAGCCTTGCGCGGCCACCGCCCGCCGCTGATCTGCAAGCGCGCATGAACCTGATCCGCAGGCGCGAATTCCCGCAGCATCGATGCAGGCTTCACAGGCCCCTCAGCCCGGATCCCCAAGGCCCGCTCCCGCATAGCCGCCACGGCCTCATCCAACCCCCCAAAGCTCTCATGAGACACGTCGGACCCGTGCCGAACCGTGAGCTTCCAAGTCATGCGAAGTGACCCTACGGCCGGTTAGGAGGCGCCGGGGGTGGCTCCCTCGCTACGCCCCCCGCCGCGGACGCTTCGGCCGCCGCGCCGGCGGGCCGACGATTTTCTCCGGCCCCTCGCGACCCTCGACCGCGACGTACTCGCGCCCCCGCTCGCCGGTGTAGATCTGGCGCGGGCGGGCGATTTTCTGCTCCGGGTCGTCCTTCATCTCCATCCACTGCGCGACCCAGCCGGCCGTGCGCGGGATCGCGAACAGCAGCGTGAACATCTCGGTCGGGATCTCCAGCGCCTCGTAGATGATCCCCGAGTAGTAGTCGACGTTGGGGTAGAGCTTGCGCGAGGTGAAGTACTCGTCGGCGAGCGCCTGCTTCTCCAGCTCGCGCGCGATCTCGACCAGCGGGTTGTACTCGGTCGCCTCGAAGACCTCCTCCATGTGCTGCTGGATGATCCGCGCCCGCGGGTCGTAGTTCTTGTAGACGCGGTGGCCGAAGCCCATCAGTTTCTCTTCGCGGTTCTTCACCCGCTCGAGGAAGCCGGGGACGTTGTCGACCGAGCCGATTCGCCGCAGCATCCGCAGCACCGCCTCGTTGGCGCCGCCGTGCAGCGGCCCGTAGAGCGCCGCGACGCCCGCCGCGACCGCGGAGTAGGGGTCGACGTTGGAGGAGCCGACGCCGCGCACCGCGTTGGTCGAGCAGTTCTGTTCGTGGTCGGCGTGGAGGATGAAGAGCACGTCGAGCGCCTTCGAGAGCGCCGGCTTGGGCACGTGCTTGGCTTCCGTCTTCTTGAACATCATCGAGAGGAAGTTCTCGGCGAAGTTGAGGTCGTTGTCCGGGTAGACGTAGGGCAGGCCCATGTTGTGCCGGTAGGAGAAGGCGGCCAGCGTCGGCACCTTGGCGATCAGCCGCACCGCGGCCATGTAGCGCTCTTCGGGGTCGTCGGTGTGCTTCGCCTGCGGGTAGAAGGTTGAGAGCGCGCCGACCCCGGCGAGCAGCATCCCCATCGGGTGCGCGTCGTAGCGGAAGCCCTCGAAGAAGTGCTTGAGGTCCTCGTGGACGAAGGTGTGGTGGGTGATGTCGTAGACCCAGCGGTCGAGCTGCGGCCCGGTCGGCAGCTCGCCGAAGACCAAGAGGTAGGCGACCTCGAGGAAGCTGGAGCGCTCGCTCAGCTGCTCGATCGAGTAGCCGCGGTGTTCGAGCACCCCGGCCTCGCCGTCGATGAAGGTGATCGCCGAGCGGCACGACGCCGTGTTGGTGAACGCCGGGTCGTAGGACAGCATGCCGAATTCGCCCTCGTCGACCTTGATCTGGCGCAGGTCCATCGCCCGCACCGTGCCATCGGTGATCGGCAGCTCATACGTCTTGCCGGTGCGGTTGTCGGTGACGGTCAGCGTGTCGCTCGCCATGGCGGCCGCAATTCTCGCAGCTCGGACGCCTCGACTCGTTAACGCACGGGCAAGGGCTCGAACTGCGTCATCTCGTGCAGCGTCGCGAAACGCTCGTCGACCTCCTCGCGGGTCAGCCGGGCGACCCGCTCGGTGCCGAACTCCTCGACGTTGAACGAGGCGAGCACCGTGCCGTAGCCCATCGCGCGCCGCAGGCAGGCCTCGTCGAGGTCGCCGTCGTGGCTGTCGAGGTAGCCGAGGAAGCCGCCGGCGAAGCTGTCGCCGGCGCCGGTCGGGTCGCGCACGTCCTCCAGCGGGAAGCCGGGCAGGGCGAAGAAGCGCTCCTCGGTGAACAGCGCCGCCCCGTACTCGCCCTGCTTGGCGACGACCGCGCGCGGGCCGTGCGCCATCGCCGCCCGGGCCGCCCGCGCGAGGTTCGATTCGCCGGTCAGCTGGCGCAGCTCGGCGTCGTTGAGGACCAGGCACTCGACCTCGCCGATCGCCGCCAGCAGCGAGTCCTTAGCTGTCTCGATCCAGAGGTTCATCGAGTCCAGCGCGCTGAAGCGGGTGCTCTCGCACTGGCCGGCCACCTGGCGCTGCAGGTCGGGCTGGATGTTGGCGAGGAAGAGCGTGTCGGCGGCCCTCGCCTCGGCCGAGAGCTTCGGCTCGAATTCGCCGAAGACGCCGAGCTGCGTGTCCTCGGTGTGGGCGACGTTGAGGTCGTACTCGTAGCGGCCGCGCCAGAAGAACGACTCGCCGCCGGGCACGTGCTCGATGTCGCCGGTCTGCACGCCGCGGTTTTCGAGCACCTCGAACTCGGCCGGGCCGAAGTCGTCGCCGACCGGGCCGACCGGGCGCACCTCGGTGAAGAAGCTGGCGGCGAGCGAGAAATGGACGGCGGCGCCCCCCAGCATCTTCTCGCGCTCTCCGAACGGGGACTGGACGGCATCGAAGGCAATCGATCCGACTACGGTCAGCGACACGACTCTCCTTTGCTTCGGGTTTTCGACGTTTAGGTTTGGCTAGGCTGGGGATCGTAACCATGTGATGACGGCGAATCGGAGGAGGTGGCGCAACATCGGGCGCCTTGCCCTGTTGCGATTCCCCGATGGCGACTGAGCGACAGGCGCCGGCGGGGGATCGTCCCGTCTCAGGCGCGCAGACCAAGAAGGGCTTCCGGCTCGACATCCAGGGCGTGCGCGGCTTCGCGCTGGCCCTGGTCCTCGCCTGCCATGCCGAGATCCCGGGCTTCGCCGGCGGCTTCGTCGGCCTCGACGTCTTCTACGTCCTCTCCGGCTTCCTGATCACCGGCCTGATCCTCACCGAGCTCGACCGCCGCGGCGACGTCTCGATCAGCCGCTTCTACGCGCGCCGCGCCAAGCGCCTGCTGCCGCTGGCGGTCACCGTGCTCGGCTTCGTCGTCGTCGTCTCCGCCGTGCTCTACTCGCCGCTGCAGAACCAGCAGATCTCCGGCGACGTGCTCAGCGCCGCGCTCTACGTCGTCAACTGGCACTTCATCGCCGAATCGGTCGACTACTTCGCCTTCCACAACGAGCTGATCAGCCCCGTGCAGCACTACTGGTCGCTCTCGGTCGAGGAGCAGTTCTACCTGCTCTGGCCGCTGACCCTGGGAGTCGGCGCGGGGCTGGCGCGCTGGCGCGACTGGAACATGCGGCGCACGATCGCGCTGCTCGTCGTGCCGCTCTGCGTCGTCTCGCTCGTCTACAGCATCGGCTTCACGCCGGAACACACCCGCGCCGCCTACTTCTCGACCTTCACGCGGATCTGGGAGCTGGCGATGGGCGGCGTGCTGGCCCTGGTGCTGCCGGCCGGGCTGAACCTGCCGCGACGCGCCTCGGCGCTGCTCGCCGGCGCCGGCCTGGCGGTGCTGCTCGTCACGACGCTGGCGTTCACCGGCGGAACGCCGTATCCGGGTTGGCGGGCGCTGCTGCCGACCCTGGCCACGGTGGCGATCATCGTCGCCGGCACCGGCGCCGTCGTCTCCGCCCCGATCTCGGCGCTCAGCCGCGCGCCGATGCAGTTCCTGGGCAAGGTCTCCTACGCCTGGTATCTATGGCACTGGCCGATGCTCGTCTTCGCCGGCAGCCTCTGGAGCCTCACGCGCTTCGATCTCGTGCTCGTCACGCTCGCCTCCGGCGTCCCCGCCGTGGCAACCCACTACGCGATCGAGGAGCGCTTCCGCCACTCGCGCAGCCTCGGGCGGCGGCCGAAGCGGGCGCTCGCCCTCGGCGCCACCTGCACGCTCGCCGCCGTCTTCCTGGCGATCGGGCTGCGCTCCTCGAACCCGCCGGTGCCGACCGCTTCGCCGGAGCTGGCGCGCGGGGCGATGGCGATCGGCCCGCGCAACCCGCACCTGCAGCGGGTCGACGCGCTGCGCCCCAACCCGTCCCACGCCGCCGCCGACAAGGGCGCCCTCTGGGACGACGGCTGCGTGCTGCTGCACGGCGAAACAGAGTCGCCGCCCTGCGTCTACGGCGCCAAGAACTCGCCCAAGACCGTCGTCGCCTTCGGCGACTCGCACACCCTGCAGTGGTTCGCGCCGCTGATCAAGCTGGCCAACCAGCGCCACTGGCGGCTGGTCGGCCTGGTGCGCGCCGGCTGCGTGGTCGGCGACGTGCAGTACGAACGCGCCTGCGACGTCTGGCGCCGCAACTCGCTGCGCCGCATCATCACCGAAGAGCGCCCCGACATGGTGGTGATCAGCGACTCGACCGGCGGCCGCTACCAGATCGTCCGCAACGGCAAGCGGCTCGACCGGCGCCGCAGCGAGCCCTTCCTGATCGCCGGCTTCGCCCGCACGCTGCGCAGGCTGAAGCGCAACGGGACCAAGGTCGTCGTGATCCGCGACCAGCCGCTGGCGCCGTTCGAACCGCCGGACTGCGTCTCCCAGAACCTGCACCAGCTGAGCAAGTGCACCTTCGCCGCCCGGCGCAAGCGCTGGCACGCCTACGACTTCTTCGGCGCCCGGCGGGTCCCCGGCGTGAAGCTGATCGACCCGGTGCGCATCCTCTGCCCGCGCCGGCGCTGCCCGAGCGTGATGGGCCGCGTGCTCGTCTACCGCAACACCTACCACCTGAGCGCCACCTTCGCCCGCACGCTGACCCCGTGGCTGGGGCGCGAACTGCCCGAACCCTGAGACCCGATCCGAGCGGCCTCGTCCGGATAGCCTTTGTCAGTAGTGTGGCGGGCCGATGCGCGCTGTCCAGATAGACGAGTTCGGCGGCCCGGAGGTGCTCCGCTACCGGGACGACCTGCCCGACCCGGCGCCCGCGAACGGCGAGGTCGTGGTCGAGGTCGCGCGCAGCGGGATCAACTTCGCCGACACCCACGCGACCCGCAACGACTACCTGGCCGAGCAGCAGCTGCCGCTGATCCCGGGGGCCGAGCTGAGCGGGCGCACGCCCGACGGGCAGCGGGTCGCCGCGATCCTCTCCTCGGGCGCCTACGCGGAGAAGGTCGCCGTCCCGGCGGCGATGCTCGTCCCGGTCCCCGACGCGGTCGACGACGACCGCGCCGCGGCGCTGCTGCTGCAGGGCATCACCGCGATGGCCCTGGTGCGGCGCTGCGCCCGGATCGAGCCGGGCGAGACGCTGGTGGTCGAGGCGGCCGCCGGCGGCACCGGCTCGCTCGCCGTGCAGCTCGGCAAGCGCGCCGGGGCGCGGGTGATCGGCCTCGCCTCGAGCGAGCAGAAGCGCGCCCTGGCCGAGCGGCTCGGCGCCGACGCCACGGTCGACTCGCGCGCCGACGACCTCGGCGAGGCGATCCGCGCGGCGAACGACGGCCGGCGGGTCGACGCGGTCCTCCACATGAGCGGCGGCGAGGCCTTCGACCAGGAGCTGGGCGCGCTGGCGCCGCTCGGCCGCATGGTCGTCTTCGGCATCGCCTCGCGGGAGCAGCGCGAGGTCTCCACCGCCGCCCTGCTGCGCGGCTCCAAGGCCGTGATCGGCTTCTGGCTCGTCCACCTCTTGATGCGCCAGGCCGAGGTCGGGCCGATGGTCGCCGAGCTGTTCGAGCTGGTCGGCGGCGGCGAGCTCGAGGTCAACGTCGGCGAGGTCTACCCGCTCGAGCAGGCGGCGCGGGCGCACGAAGACCTGATCGCCCGCCGCACCTCAGGCAAGCTGCTACTGGACCCCACATCAGGCGCCGCCTCCTCTGCTCCCGGAAATGCCTGAAGAATCAGATATGGACAGGCATTTCCTCCCGCGTCCGGGGGGCGGCTAAGTGAGTGCCTTCAAGGATCTTGGGCTTTCGCCGCAGGTCCAGCAGGCGCTGGACGAGCTCGGCTACGAGGAGCCGAGCCCGATCCAGGAGCGCGCGATCCCGGAGCTGCTCGCCGGCCACGACGTGATCGGCCAGGCTCAGACCGGGACCGGCAAGACCGCCGCCTTCGGCCTGCCGCTGCTGCAGCACATCGACCCGGCGAACGACGAGGTGCAGGCGATCGTGCTGACCCCGACGCGCGAGCTCTGCATCCAGGTGACGCAGGCGCTGCGCGCGTACGCCGAGCACCTCGAGGTCGAGATCGTCGCCGTCTTCGGCGGCGCGCCGATCAAGTCGCAGCAGTCGCAGCTGCGCGCCGGCGCCCACGTGGTCGTCGCCACGGTCGGGCGGATGATGGACCTGATGTCGCGCCACTCGCTGGTGCTCACCGCGGCGCGCTACGTGGTCCTCGACGAGGCCGACGAGATGCTCGACCTGGGCTTCATCGAGGACGTCGAGAAGATCCTGCGGATGTGCCCGAGCGGGCGCCAGACGGCGCTCTTCTCGGCGACGATGCCGCCGCCGATCAAACACCTCGCCGAGAGCTACATGTACGACCCGAGGACGATCAAAATCACGCCGAAGAAGCTCACCGTCGATGCGATCGAGCAGGCCTTCGTCGAGGTGGCGGCGAAGGACAAGGCGGCCCGCCTGGTCGAGCTGCTGAAGGCCGAGGACCCCGAGCAGGCGATCATCTTCTGCCGCACCAAAATCGGCGCCTCGAAGCTGGAGAAGACGCTGAAGGACAAAGGCCTCGACGTGAAGGCCCTGCACGGCGACATGAGCCAGGGCTCGCGCGACGGCGTGATGATCGCCTTCAAGGACCATCGGGTGCGCTTGCTGGTGGCGACCGACATCGCCGCCCGCGGGCTCGACATCGAGCACGTCACCCACGTGATCAACTACGACGTGCCGGCCTCCTCGGAGGTCTACGTGCACCGCATCGGGCGGACCGGCCGGGTCGGCCGCACCGGTCGCGCGATCACCTTCGTCACCCCCGCCCAGCGGGAGGAGATCGGGCGGATCGAGCGCGACGTGAAGACCTCGATCGGCGAGTGGGAGAGCCCCGAGGAGCGGATGGAACACGCGCCGCGCCCGCGCCGCCGCGAGCGCGCCAGGCCGCAGCAGCCGGCCGGGGCGGCGACGGAGCAGCCCGCCGCGGCGGCGCCGGAGCGGGCCGCCGCGGCGGCGCCGGAGCGGGCCGGCGAGGGCGGCGCGCCGGAGCGGGCGCCGTCCAACGGCAAGGCGACCAAGCTCTTCGTCAACCGCGGCGAACGCAGCGGGATCGAGGAGGAGGACCTGCGCTGGGCGCTGCGCGAGGGCGCCGTGCTGCCCGAGGAGGCGATCCACGACGTGCGCGTCCTGCACCGCTTCTCCTTCGTCGAGGTCGACTCCGACAAGGCCGACCGCACGGTCGAGTTCCTCGACGGGACGAGGCTCAAGGGCAAGGAGATAAGGCTGGAGATCGCCAAGTCGTGACCGAGGCGACCCCCCGTCGCCTCTACGTCAACTCGGCGATCCTGGCGAAGAGCCGGGGGAAGTCGATCGGCTTGCTCACGTAGCCGGCGATCTCGAGGTCGGCGTGCTCGTCGCCGTTGCCGCCGTCGGTGTGGGCGCTGACGATCAGCACCGGCGTCTCGACGCCCTCGGCGCGCAGCTCGCGCAGCGCGTCGATCCCCGACTTGCGGGGCATCATCGCGTCGAGCAGGAAGATGTCGTGGGGCGGCGCGGCGGCGCGCACCGCGTCGACGACCTGCTGGCCGTCAGCGGCGGTCTCGACCTCGTGCCCCTCCATCTCCAGCCGCGTGCGGAGCAGCAGCAGGATCGTCTCCGAGTCGTCGGCGAGCAGGATCCGCGCCATCACGTCACCTCGGCCCGGTCGGGGGACGCGATCGCGGGCAGGCGGACGCGGAAGGTCGAGCCCTCGCCGGGAGTGGATTCGGCGCCGATCGTGCCGCCGTGCAGCTCGACCAGCGATTTCGAGATCGCGAGGCCGAGGCCGGTGCCGCCGACCCGCTGGGTCTCGCCCGCGTCGCCGCGGCTGAAGCGCTCGAAGATGTGCGCCAGCTGCTCTTCCGGTATGCCGGGTCCGTCGTCGCTCACGTCGATCTCCACATCGGCGCCGTCCCCCGTCACCTTCACCCCGACGCCCGCTCCTTCCGGGCAATACTCATTCGCGTTGGTAAGCAGGTTCACCAATACTTGGCGCAGCCGGTCGCGATCCGCCGCGATCCGCGGCAGGCCGGGCTCGATCTCCAGCGCGAGGCTCTGACCGCGCGCGTCGAACTGGGCGCGCATCGTGCGCACCGCGTCTTCGACCAGCGCCGCGGCGTCGGTCGGCACGGGCTTGATCGTCAGCCGGCCGGCGTCGCTGCGCGCCAGGTCGAGCAGGTCGTTGAGCAGCCGCACCAGGTGGCGCGTGTTGTCGAGGATCACCTCGACCGTCTCCGCTTGCTTGGGGTCGAGTTTCTCGCGCTCCAGCAGCAGCAGCTCGGCGAAGCCCTGCACGGAGGTCAGCGGGCTGCGCAGCTCGTGCGAGGCGGTGAGCACGAACTCGTCTTTCATCCGGTCCAGCTGGTCGCGTTCGCCGGCCCGTCGCTGCAGCTCCCCGGCCATCTCGTTGAAGGCGGCGCCGAGGGTCGCCGTCTCCGAGAGGCCGCCGACCGAGACCCGGGCGTCGAGGTCGCCGCCGGCGAGCCGCCCCGAGGCTTCGACCAGGTCCTCGAGCGGGCGCCGCATCGAGGAGATCAGGCCGGTGAAGAGCAGCGCCGCCCCGGTCAGGCCGGCGATCAGGCCGGCGCCGACGAGCAGCGCGGTGTCGCGGGTCTGGCTGGAGATTTCGTCGCGCAGCGCCTGTCGCCTGCGCTGCTGGGAGACGATCGCCGTCCGCGCCGCCGCCGGGTGCTCGCCGCGGGCGAGCCGGTTGCGCGCCTCGATCTCGCTCTGGTAGGAGCGCGCGGTCGCGTTCTCGAAGTCCTGGCGCTGCTGCAGGAAGCGGGCGACGCCGATCACCGCCAGCCCGGTGAGGATCGCGAAGGCGATCGCGAAGCCGATCGTCAGCCGGTTGGCGAGCGAGGGGCTGAGCCGGAATCGGCGGCGTGAAATTGCTTTCTCCTGTTGTATCTGGATTTCTGGATACGGCCGGAGATTCCCGGATACGTTCGGGAATATGCTGCCGGAGATGGGCGACGAGGCTACAGGCGCTCCCGACGGGATCGACCGAGCGGGAGGGCTGACGCCGCTTTTCGGTCCCCTGAACCAGGGCGGCGCTACCAGAGCATGTCGACTCCGTAGGCCTCCATCTCGCTGTCTCCGGTGACGAGAGTCAAACCGTCGATGTCCGCCTGCGCGACCAGCAGCCGGTCGAAGGGGTCGCGGTGGTGCATCGACAGCGTGCCCACACGGTTCGCGTGGCGGGCGGTGACCGGCAGCAGATCCGCGCGCGCCCGCTCGAGCTGCTCGAGAAGATCAGCCGGGGCGTCGAGCTTGCCCAGCCGGCGCTTGATCGCGACCTCCCAGACCACGACGGCGCTGATCAGGATCCCGCTCCGGCCCCCTGCGATCGCCTCTTTGGCCCTCTTGCCGATGCGCTCGGTTTCGCCGCCCAGCCACCAGAGAACGACATGGGTATCGAGCAGCAGGGTCAGGGCTTCATCCCAAGCGACTCGGCGAGGTCGTCCGGCAGCTCGTCGAAGTCGTCGGCTACCCTGACCCGTCCGCGCCAGGCGCCTTCCAGGGAGGCGAAGCCGCCGCCGCGCCGCTCGGGGACGAGCCGCGCCGCCGGCTCGCCGCGCCGGGTGATCACGATCTCCTCACCCGCCTCCACCCGCTCCACCAGCTTCGAGAGCTGCGTCTTGGCTTCATGCATCCCGATCTCCGCCATGGCAGGAGAGTAGCACTGCTAGCTAGATAATCTAGCTAGCCAACGAAATATGCTGCCGGAGATGGGTGAGGAGACTAGAGACACCCCGGACGGGATCGACCGCGAGGGCGTCGAGGGCTGGTTCGAGCAGCAGGTCGAGGGGGTCGAGCTGCCGCTCTCCTTCGAGCGCATCTCGGGCGGTCACTCGAACCTCACCTACCGGGTGACGGACGCCGCCGGGCGGTGCTGGGCGCTGCGCCGGCCGCCGCTCGGCAAGCGGCTCGGCTCCGCGCACGACATGGCGCGCGAGCACGAGGTCGTCTCGGCGCTGGGGCCTACCTCGGTGCCGGTCGCCCCGGTGGTCGGGCTGTGCGAGGACGAGAGCGTGAACGAGGCGCCCTTCTACGCGATGGAGTTCGTCGAGGGGCCGATCCTGCGCGGCCTGGCCGAGGTCGAGGCCTTCCCCGAGGAGGCCGACCGGCGGGCGATCGGCGAGCGCGTCGCCGACACGCTGGTCGGCATCCACGCCGTCGACCCCGACGCGGTCGGGCTCGGCGACCTGGGCCGCAAGGAGGACTACGTCGCCCGCCAGCTGCGCCGCTGGCAGGGCCAGTGGGAGAAGTCGAAGACGCGCGAGCTGCCGGCGATCGACGCCGTGCACGAGCGGCTCGCGGCGCGCATCCCCGCGCAGGGCCCGGCGACGATCGTCCACGGCGACTACCGGCTCGACAACATGATCCTCACCCCGGGCGGCGAGGTCGCCGCGGTCGTCGACTGGGAGCTCTGCACGCTCGGCGACCCGCTCGCCGACGTCGGCCTCCTGATGGTCTACTGGCCCGAACGCGGCGAGGGGGACGAGGAGGGCCCGATCGCGCTCGGCCAGCCCGCCAACCTGGCGCCCGGCTTCCCGACCCGCGAGCAGCTGCGCGCCCGCTACGCCGAGCGCTCCGGCCGCGACCTCTCCCAGCTCGACTTCTTCGTCGCCCTCGGCTACTGGAAGCTGGCGATCATCCTCGAGGGCGTCTACGCCCGCTACGAGGCCGGCGGCTACGGCAAGGCCGACGCCGGCATCGACTACTTCGCCCGCCTGGTCGAGCGCCTGGCGGAGGCGGCGGAGCAGGCCGAGTCCCGCGCCTGACCGCTCCAAAGTGAGGATTCAGGGTTCTCCATTCTGGGAATCCGGCGCTCTCTGTCAGGTGACCAAAGGCGGACACGACAGATCACTCAGCGCGCTGAGTGATCTCGTTCAGACAACTGAGTGATTCGTCGTGGAGCGGAGGCCTCGGCAGAGTCGCCGCCAGACGGCGGCCGGTCCAGCCCTCTTGACGGGGGACCCCCGACCTGGGATCGTTCCCCGACCATCCCTGCCAACCAAGCCGGGAGGCTCGTCCAACGCCCCCTGCCACAGTCAAGGAGAGTTCTTGATGCATCCTCGTAACTGGCGCAAGCCATCGCCGGCGATGATCGTCGCGGTGTGCGCGCTGATCGTCGCAATGGCGGGTACGGCCTTCGCGGGCCCGATCGCCGAAATCAGCGGCCTCAACAGGCGGGACAAGCAGGTCGTCCGCAAAATCTCCCGCCATATCTCCGGCCGGGTTTCCAACCGCCGGATCACCAAACGGGCCCCCGGCTTGTCGGTCGCCAGCGCCCAGACGGCGATCGCCGCCGACGCGGCCAACACGGCCAAGAACGCCGACAGCGCCAAGAACGCCGACAGCGCAAAAAGCGCCGACAGCGCGAAAACGGCTGACAGCGCGACCAACGCAACGAACGCCACCAACGCAACGAATGCGACCAACGCCACGAACGCGCAGAAACTCGGTGGCAAGAGCGTGAACGACATCGCGATGTGGGCGTTCGTCAACAGCACTGGCAGCCTGGTCCGCAGCTCCGGAGGGATCACGTCGGAAAACCTCAGCACTGGTCGCTATGACGTCAACTTCCCCACGGACATCAGCAACTGTGCGGCCAATGCAACCAATGCAGCTGTTGACACCGCGCCGAACCCGTTGCCCGCTCAGATCGCGCTGTCCATCCTCGACGCCAATACGGTCCGCGTTCAGACCGGAACTGCCACCGACGGGACCCTCGTTGACGACCAGTTCATGCTGGTGGTTACCTGCTAAGAGCCAACTACGGCAGCGTTGAGTTCCGAAAGGGCCGGTCGAGAGCCCGGCCCTTTCGGAACTCGGACCATCCGCGGCGTGTATCGGGGCTCCAACCCGCCGGCCGCCTCGGCCTCGGCGCGCTTCGACCAGCGGTTGAGCTCGCGGCGGGCGAGGCATTACTGCTCGGCTACGTTCCTCATCCGCACCAGTAGGGCCGCCGACGGGGTGACCTTGCCGGTCGCGTAGGTGGAGAGGCGAGAGGCGGAGGTGCCGATGCGGGAGGCGAACTCGGCGCGGCTGAGGCCGGATTCGTCGATCAGTCGGGTGACCTCGGTGGCGACGGCCTGGCGCTCGCTCGCCTCGGCCGCTTCGCGTGCCCGGGCGACGATCCGTTCCATCGCCTTCGCTACCCCGTAGGGGCGGCTGTAGGTGAGCACCTCCTCCACCCGCCGGGCGACCGGCCCCCACGGGTCGTCGCGGATCGCTCTGGCCAGCCGCCGCCAGTGCGAGAGGCTGCCGCGCTCGAGCGCGGCCTGGATCGCCTCCTGCGGCCACTGCTCGACCGGGTCGTCCGGCGAGGCGCTGACATTGCGAAAGGTCAGCGCCGTCATCGTTCCGCCATCCCCGCTGCGACGGCGCCGAGGACCTCGATCACCGCGTCCCAGTCGCTCCAGCGCTTGCGCAGGCGACGGTAGGACGGAAGCTGGTCGATCACCGAGCTGTCGGCCGGCCGGGGCTCCGCGAGCTGGCGGACCAGCTGGGACGCGATGCCCTCGCCGCTGTCGTTCTGATCGGCGTAGTAGTCGTCGATGCTCGATAGCAGCTCGGCCGCCTTCTCGATCCCCATGTGGTCCGAGAGCGCCGCGAGGTCGAGGTAGTCGCGGGTCTGGTTGCGGCGCACGATCAGGAACGCCTTGATCCGAAGCGTCTCCTCGACCGTCGGCACGGTCACCTCGCCACCCGAGGGGACGGTGACCGCGGTGACCTCCAGAGGCGTCTTGCGGAGCATCTGGCGCACCCCGGCTTCGATCCCGTCGAGGTTGCCGAGGATCACCTTCCCGGGCGTCACCCGGTTGGTCGCCCAGCCTTCGTCCTCCTCGACCGCTTCCAGCACCATCTCGAAGCGGTCGGCGAGATCGGCGACGACATGATCGTGGTCGCGCGATTCGCGGTGATCCGCGTAGAGAATCGCCGCGCTCCCGCCAACCAGCACCGCGCCCGGCACGAGCCGCTGCAGGTGAGCGGCCGACTCCAGCAGAGCGAGGAACTGCGGATCTCTGTCGTCTAATGCGGTCATGTGATTATCATATCCGATAATGACGCAAGTCTGGAGCTCGGCGCGGGTGAGGCCGGATTCGTCGATACCTCATCAGGTATCAGCCGGTCGCTCGCCGGTCAACCTGCGAGCGCGGCGAGGGCTCTGCGATTGGCTGGGTCGATCCGCTCCAGCCCGTCCACTCCGTCGAAGGCGGAGTCGGTCGTGAGGATCGCGTCGATGCCACGGTTGAGGGCGACGGCTGCGAAAACCCCGTCACGAGCGTCGAGGCCCGGATGCCTCTTGAAGAGATCGAGGCCGAGCAGGGCGTCGTCGGGTTCGACCGGGTGCAGGCGAACGAGCTTGGCGACGTTCCGTGCCGCCGTCGCGCCGTCGCGGTCGCCGGTCCGCCGCAATCGCTGGTTCGCCAGCTCCTGCAGGAGGTCGGCGCTCGCCTCGCCCTTCAGCTCCCCGACCGTCGCCCGCTCGAGGATCTCGCGGCAGGGCGCCCTGTACCGATGCTCGCCCCCGAGCGCGTAGCTGAATATGGCGGTGTCGTAGAGGAAGCGCCTCACGGCGCGTCCAGCTTGCGCGTGCGTTCGTCGAGCATCTCGCGCTTCTGGTCCTCCCAGTCCGGCTCGGGTCCCGAGGGAGGGGCCATCGCCAGGAGCTCTCGCCCCGCTCGCTCTCGCTCGGTCTCGTCAGCGGTCCTCAGGTACTCGTGGTCGATCGCACGCCTGACCAGCTCCCCGACGGGCGTGCCGCTCCGCGCCGATTCACGGCTGAGCAGATCGAAGCGCTCGTCGTCGACCAGCACCTGGAGGCGTCGATTTAGCATGCGCATACCTTAGCAGCCCTGCACATATCTGAGCAGCCTCGGATCGGCGGCAGGCGACGCATTTATCGCTGCAGGAATCCCTGGTCCACGAGCCAGTCCCGGGGGTAGGCGTGGGCCAGCTCGTTGCGCATCTCCTTGACGTTCCGCAGTCGCCTGGCGGCCACCTCAGTCCTGCCACAACGCGGCCAGCGGAACCGCGGAGATCCGGTCCCCTATCGGGATGGTCCCGGCCCCGAGGTGGAGCAGTATGCCCTGCTTGAAGCGGTCGCCCAGGTTGTCTCGCAATAGCTTCAGGCCGGCGGAGTCGCGGGAGCGCGGGCTGGCCGTCGCCTTGACCTCGATGGCGACGACGGCGCCGTCGAACCGCTCGAGGATCAGGTCGACCTCGTGGCCGGCCTGATCGCGATAGTGGTAGAGGCGCAGGTTGTGGGCGAAGTCGCCGCAGCTTGCCTGGCGCAGGATCTCGGTGACGACGAACGTCTCGAAGATGCCGCCGGCCAGCGTTCCGTCGGTCGTCAGTCGGTGGGCATCGGCGCCGATCAGGGAGCACAGCATTCCGGTGTCGGCGAGGTGCAGCTTTGGCGAACGGACGATCCGGTGCCCGAGATTCGCGTGCCATGCCGGTAGTTGCACGATGAGAAACAGCTGTTCAAGGCCCCGCAGGTGCTTCCCGACCGTCTTGTGGTCGATTCCCAGCTCGCGACCGATCTCCGACATGTTCGTGAGCGTCGCGGAGCGTGCGGCCGCCAGGCGCAGGACGCGGGAAGCTGCCTCATTGTCGCGGACCGAGCCGAGCTCATCGACGTCGCGGCCGAGGATCGAGTCGACGTAGCCTGCGAAGAAGCGCTGCCTGCGCGGCGCGTCGGCCTTCACCGCCCCCGGGAACCCGCCGCAAACCACGCGATCCGCGTATGCATTGCGACCGATCGGCGCGTCATCGATTCGAGGCGGTTCGTCGGCGAACGCCGCCGCCAGGAACGTCGGTCGGCGTTCCGCCAGCTCGGCTTGCGAGAAGGGCCAGAGAGTGAGGTACTCGACGCGGCCGGGCAGAGCATCGGCGACTCTCGGATGGGTGATGACGTTGGCCGAGCCGGTGATCAGGAACCGACCGCGGGTCTGGTCTTTGTCCACCACCACCTTGAGTGCGAGCATGAGCTCGGGGGCGCGCTGGACCTCGTCGATCGCCATGCGCTCCGATCCGGCGACGAAGCCGGTCGGGTCTTCTCGCGCCAGCGCCAGCGTCGCCGGATCGTCCAAGGTCACGTAGCGAGCCGGATGCTCGTCAGCCGTCATCGCACGGACGAGCGTGCTCTTCCCCGCCTGGCGTGGGCCGAGCAGGCAGGCGATGCGGCTGTCGGTGAGGGCATCGACCAGGCTGGGGCGGATTTGTCTCGGGATCAGCTGCATGGCTGCCTGACAATTTGGGATTTAGAAGTCTACAGATTGGGATTTTACTCTCTGCAATCTGGGATTCCCTGCCGGGAGAATTGGGATTTCAGATCGGCCGCGGGGCGTGCTTGGGCTCGGGCTCTTCGCCCGCCGCCTCGACCTCGGCGCGCTTCGACCAGCGGTTGAGCTCGCGGCGGGCGAGGACCATCTTGTGGACCTCGTCGGGGCCGTCGGCGAGGCGCAGCATGCGGCTGAAGCGCCAGAGGGAGGCGAGCGGCGTGTCGTCGGTCATCCCCAGCGAGCCGTGGATCTGGATCGCCCGGTCGAGCACCTCCATCACCATGTTCGCGGCGACGATCTTGATCGCCGAGATCGCCTGGCGGGCGGCGCGCTTGCCCACGTTGTCCATCGTCCACGCCGCGTACATCGTCAAGAGGCGCGCCTGGTCGATTTCCATCCGCGAGGTCGCGATCGCCTCCTGCACGAACTGCTTGTCGGCGAGCGGGCCGCCGAAGGCCTGGCGCTCGTTGGCCCGCCGGCACATCATCTCGTGCGCCCGCTCGGCGGTGCCGATCGCCCGCATGCAGTGGTGGATGCGGCCCGGCCCGAGCCGGTCCTGGGCGATCACGAAGCCCTGACCCTCGCCGCCGAGCAGGTTGGCGGCCGGGACGCGGCAGCCTTCGTAGCGGACCTCGCAGTGGCCCGGGCCGCCGTCGTGGCCCATCACCGGGATCGCCCGCACCAGGTTGAAGCCCGGGTTGTCGGTCGGCACGCAGATCATCGAGGCGCGGTTGTAGGGGGCGGCGTCGGGGTCGGTGACGACCATCGCGATCGCCAGCTCGGCGCCGACCGCGCCGGAGGTGAACCACTTGTGGCCGTCGATCACCCACTCGTCGCCGTCGCGCACCGCGCGCGCCTGCAGCAGGGTCGGGTCCGAGCCGGAGACGTCGCGCTCGGTCATCGAGAAGCAGGAGCGGATCCGCCCCTCGAGCAGCGGATCCAGCCAGCGCTCGCGCTGCTCGGGCGTGCCGTGCTCGGCGAGGATCTCCATGTTGCCGGTGTCGGGCGCGGCGCAGTTGAAGGCCATCGGCGCCGCCGCCGGGCTGCGCCCCATCTCCTCGCAGAGCAGCCCGTACTCCCAGTTGGCCAGGCCCGGGCCGAAGCGCTCGTCGGGCATGAAGAGGTTCCACAGGCCCTCCGCCTTCGCCTTCTCGCGCACCTCGACCAGGATCTCCGGATAGGGGACGCCGGGGCCCACCTCGTCGTCCAGCGCTTCCATGATCTGCCGCTCCTGCGGGTAGATCTCGGCGTCGATGAAGTCGAGGATCCGCTCGCGCAGGGTCTCGACCTGGGGGCTGGGCTTGAAATCCATCGCTCGGCTTCCTCTCCTAGTTGGCTCGCGTGGCTCCTCTTCGACGAAACAGGCGAACGAGGAACCGCGCGAACGCTACCGCGCGACGGTGTAGCGGGCGAACAGCTCGCCCTCCTCCTCCAGCAGCCAGGCGAGTTCCAGTCCGATCTCCTCGGGTAGCTCTCCGCTCAGTAGGTTGGGACCGCTGCCCCCGGCCAGCTTCGGGCTGATCGTCAGGAACAGCTCGTCGATCAGGCCCAGGGCCTGCAGTGAGCGATGCAGAGTCGGGCCGCCCTCACATAACAGGGAGCGCACGCCTTGCTCGCGCCGCAAACGCAAGAGGGCGGGAAGGTCAACACGGCCATCGGGGCCGCTCTCGACCGAGATCAACGGCTTCTCGATCCGGTCGTAACCCTCCGCGCGCTTCGTGCCGGCCCCGATCATCACGGCGTCGAAGCGCTTGCGAAGCCCTACGAGCATTGCCGTGTCGGTTTCCGAACCGATCGGTCCCGACACGCCCCCAATCGCGGCTCGTCCGTCGACCGTGGCGGCGAAGTTCATCGCTACGAAGGGGCGGTCCGCGGGCGCATTCTCGCCCGGCCGGTAGGGGGCGAGCTGCTCCTCGACACTGGTCGGGCCGGGGTCGGGCAGGAGGCGCCGCATCGCGGCGCAGCCTAGTACTCGTGCCAGCCCTGGAATTCCCGGCCGGCGAACTCCTGCAGGGCGGCGACGTCGGCGCCGAAGCGGCTGCGCAGCGTCTCGAACAGCTCGTCGGGCAGCTCCGGCTTCGGCGCCGGGGGCTTCTCCGGGTCGTGGACGACCTTCTCGACGATCCAGCGCAGCGACTCGGGCAGGCGGTCGAAGTTGCGGTCGAAGGAGCGCAGCCCCGGCAGTTTCACCAGCTTCTCCATCACCTGGTATTTGTCGCCCTGCTTGGCGCTCGACTTCTCCCACTCGCGGTCGAACTGCTCGGAGGTGAAGCCCTCGTCGACGCCGGCGAAGCGGAACGCCCTGCGCATCGTCTGCTCGCGTTCGCGCTGCAGCTCCTCCTGCGTGATCAGCTCGATCTGCTCGCGGTCGAACAGCTCCAGGTAGGGCTGCAGCTGCATCCAGTAGAGCGAGCGGTGGATGTAGGCGGAGTCCGGATCGGAGAGGGTCGGGACGAGCTCGCGGGTCTCGTAGCCGGCGCCGGTCGCGTGCACCCAGTGCGAGAGGATGCGCTTGACCGGGTCGCGCACCATGTAGATCAGGCGGGCGTCGGGGCAGTGGGCCTCGATCCGCTCGGGCACCCCCTTGAAGCGGGGCAGGTTGGTGTAGTGCGGCGAGGACTCGCCGCGCACCGCGAAGCGGTCGTCGAAGCGGCTCGCGTACCAGTCGAGGCCGAGGTCCCAGTTGAGCTCTTCGACGAAGAAGTTGAGCTCCTTCGGCTTCGACATCTGGACCTGCGGGTGCAGGCCGAGGTAGTGGTGGATGCTCGTCGTGCCGCACTTCAGGCCGCCGACGATGATCAGGTTCGGCAGCTTCGCGTGGCGCTTGCGGCGGCGTCGCAGGCGGCTGCCGCGGTCGCCGGTGAAGCGCTCGCGGGCGCGGTCGCACATCGCCGCGTCGGCGGGGTCGTGCGGGGCCGCGGGCGCGGTCTGAGTCGGGTCGGGCGCTGGCACGAGCGGGCTAGTGTAACCGGATGCCCCTTGCGGACTTCGCAGCGAGCGTCGAATCCTTCGCCGAAGCGTCCGCGCGCTTCTTCGAGCACCTCTCGGACGTGCGCTGGACGCCGTTCGCGATCGCGCTCGCCTGTCTGGCGGCGATGCAGCTGGCCCGCGCCTGGGCCTGGCGCAACGTCCTGCGCGCCGCCTATCCCGGCGTGCGGATCTCCTTCCTGCGCCTCAGCGCGGCCTACCTGGCCGGGGCGGGGATCAACGCGATCATCCCGGCGCACGCGGGGGACGTCACCAAAGTCTTCCTGGTCAAGCGACAGATCCCCGGCTCCTCCTACCCCGCGGTGACCTCGTCCTTCCTCGTGCAGACGGTGTTCGACACCAGCGCCGGGCTGCTCGTGCTGCTCTACGCGGTCGCGCGGGGCCTGCTGCCGCGGCCGCCGAGCCTGCCCGACCTGCCGGCCTTCGAGCTCTCCTACTGGGCCGGGCACCCGCAGGTCTTCGGGATCGTCAGCGGCATCCTGCTGCTCGCGATCGCCACCGGGATCTACCTGCTCGGCCACCGCGTGCGCGCCTTTTGGCAGCGGGTCAGGCAGGGCGTCGTGGTCCTGACGACGCCGCGCCGCTACCTGCGCGAGGTCGCCGCCTGGCAGGGGGTCGGCTGGCTCTTCCGCTTCGCCGCCTTCTGGTTCTTCCTCGAGGCGTTCGGGATCGGCGGCTCGGTCGCCAACGTGATGCTGGTGATGAGCGTGCAGGCGATCGCCAACATCGTCCCCTTCACCCCCGGCGGCGCCGGCGCCCAGCAGGCGCTGCTCGTGGCGACCCTCTCGGGCCCCTCGCGCACCGCCGTCCTCTCCTTCTCGGTCGGCGTCCAGATCGCGATGGCGGCCTGGTCGGTCCTGCTCGGCTTCGGCGCGATCCTGCTGGTCTTCCGCACGACGGACTGGCGGGGCCTGATCAAGCAGGCCGAAGCGGACCAGGCGGCCGCCGACCCCGGCTCAGCTTGACCAGCCGGGGTAGCGGCTTTCGATGCGCCAGCGCCAGGGGGGTTCTTCGCCGGCCGGGAAGTCGTACTGGTCGCGGCCCGGAAGGATCTCGAGCGGGACGAGGTTCGGGTCGTCCTCGAGCCAGACGCGGACGTGGCTCGCCGCGGCTACCTGGGCCCGGCCGGCGCGGCGGACGATTCGTCGCCAGCCGAGCGTCGGGCGGTAGAGCCAGTAGGTCAGCTCGACCCAGCCGCGGTCGCGGCGGCGGTCGTCGAGCTGGGTGAAGACGGTGACGCGACGGTTGGAGGCGGTGACGTGGGGACCGGCGGCGACGGCGCAGCTCTCGCGCCGGCAGCGGCGGAAGTCGACCGGCATCAGCGGCAGGCCGTCGGCGCCGCGGCGGGCGGTCGGCGGCGGCGCCAGGGCGCGGGCGAGGCGGGCGAGCGGCCAGCCGTAGGCGGCGACGAGCGGGTGATGGCGGCACGGGCCGGGGAGCCGCGGCGCGCAGGCGAGGCGCCGCGCGATCGTCCCGCCGAGGCCGCGGCGCGGGTCGATCTTCCCGCCCGCCGCGAGCGCCGCGATCGCGACCAGCAGGAGCAGCGCGAGCAGCGCTGCCAGGCCCGCCTGCTCGACGCTCGCCGATCCGCGCTCGCTTGGCCGGGCTCTGGGCACGGCGGCGACGCTAGGGCGCGCCGACGCGCGCGTGGCGCGCGAAATGCAAGAACTTCGCGACGAGAGACGCGCGGTCTGCTTACATTAGCCCCGTGGAGGGCTTCAACCTCTTTGGCGACCCCGACGAGTTCCGCGCCCGCATGGAGGAGCTCGGCGAGCAGATGCAGTCCTCCCAGCGCGTCGCCTGGGCCGACAACGCGATCAAGCTCGCGGTCGAGCTGACCGTCGCCTCGATCCACCGCATGGATCTCACCGGCTCCAGCGACGAGCAGGCGATGCAGGTCCGCGACGCGATCCGCGTGCTCTTCCCCGAGGCTGTGACCCTGGTCCGAGAGGCCAGGGAAGGCCTCTCCTGAGCGCTACAGCAAGTCGAATCTCATTGAAATCGCGCTGCCGCGGCCGAACAGGGCGCCCGCCAGCTCGAGCGGGACGGCGACGAGAGCGGCCGGGATCGCCAGCGCCGCGACGACCAGCCAGTCGATCCGGCGCTGCCAGCGCCGCTGCGCCCTGACCGGCTCGCCGACGACCAGGTCGTGGCCGAAGCCGGCGCTGTTGAGGATCGTCTGCCACATGACGGCGACGGCCCGGGCTGGGGACCAGCGGGCGGCGGTGACGACCTGGTCGCGGCCGGCGACGAGGCGGCGCACGGCCTCGGGCGTGTAGAGGTAGCGGGCGCCCGGCTCGAGGCCGGCCCAGCCGGCGCCGCCGATCCAGGCGGCGAAGCCGGCGCGGCTGACGATCGTCGCGCCCTCCCCGTCGCCGCGGCGGTCGAGTTCGCGCAGCGCGTCCTCGGCGCTGCCCTCGCCGACGACGCCCAGGCCGCAGCTCTCGCAGCGGCTGACCGGGCCGGCCAGGCCGGGGCGCCGGCCGAGCCAGCCGAAGAGCGGCTCGCCGCAGGCCGGGCAGGGCGGGTTGTCGGGCCCGGCGCCCGCCTCGAGCGGCACGACGGGGGTGCGCTTCGAGCCATCCATCACGAAGATTCCCGCTCCGCTCGCCGCACGGAGAAACAGAGATAGACGCTTGCTCGCTCTGCGCTCATAGGGCGGTAGCGTACGGGGCGTGAAGCTGAGCGAGATCATGACCGCCGGGGTCGTCACCGCCGCGCCGGAGGCGAGCGCGGTCTCGGTCGCCCGCCAGATGCGGGACAACCGCGTCGGCTCGGTCGTCGTCGTCGACCCGGCCGGCTCGCCGGTGGCGATGGTCACCGATCGCGACCTCGCGCTGCGCGTCTTCGCCGAGGGCGTCGACCCCGACGCGGCCGTCAGCGAGCACGCCTCGCGGCCGCTGGTCTGCGGCGAGCCGGAGATGGAGCTCGACGAGGCGGCGGCGCTGATGGTCCAGCACCGGGTGCGCCGCCTGCCGGTGGTCGACGGCGGCAGCCTCGCCGGCATCGTCACGCTCGATGACATCGCGGTGCGCACCGGCAACCTCGAGGTCGCGCAGCGGATGACCGCCGAGGTGATCGAGGGCGCCCTGCCCCAGTTCTACTTCCACGAGCGAGGCTGAGCGACCCGGATGCGCGACAAGGCGGCGATCCTCGGCTGGGAGGCCCGCTGGGCGCGCCCGGCCGCGATCGCGGCGCTCGCCGCGATCCTGCTGGTCGTCGCGGCGATCGTCGTCGCCAGCCAGGGCGTCGGGGGCGGCGACGGCGAATCGGAGCTGCTGCGCAACGTGCAGGACCATCGCAGCGCCCAGCTGATCTCCAGCATCCTGCAGGCGCTAGGCGTCGGGCTGCTCGCCGCGCCGCTCTACTTCCTCTTCCGCGCCGCCGCCGCGCGCAGCGACAGGATGCGCGGCCAGCTCGTCGGCGTGGTCGTCGCCGCGCCGCTGTTCCTCGCCGTGCTGGCGATCCTCACCGGGCTCTCGACCCTGCACGCCGCGTCCGAATTCGTCACCCACGAAGTCCCCCGCTTGACCGCCAAGGGGGTCGGCCTGGGCAGCGACAGCGCCAATGAAGCGGCCAAAGACGCGATCGACGAAGCGCCGCTGCGCCCGCTCGCCGCCGGCTTCGCGATCGGCGGCCAGATCGGCTTCCTCGTCGCCATGGTCTACACCTCGCTCTACGCGATGCGGACCGGCCTCCTGCCGCGCTTCTGGGGCTCGCTGGGGATCGCGCTCGGCGCCGTCTCCTTCATCTTCTTCCAGTTCACGCTGCTCTGGTTCGTCTACCTCGGCCTGCTGCTGCTCGGCTGGCTGCCCGGCGACAAACCGCCCGCCTGGGGGGCCGGCGAAGCGGTTCCCTGGCCGACGCCCGGCGAGCAGGCGGCCGGCAAGGACGAGGCCGGCGAGGATGGAACCGGATCGGGCGAGTGAACCGGTCGTCGTCCTGCGCGGGGTCCGCAAGACCTACGGCGAGGGCGCGGTCGCGGTGCACGCGCTGCGCGGCGTCGAGCTCGAGATCCTGCCCGAGGAGTTCGTCGTCCTGCTCGGGCCGAGCGGCTCGGGCAAGACGACGCTGCTCAACCTGATCGGCGGGATCGAGCCGGCGAGCGAGGGCGAGATCGTCGTCGGCGGCAGCGACGTGACCGAGCTCGACGAGGAAGGGCGGACGCGGTTCCGCCGCGAGACCGTCGGCTTCGTCTTCCAGTTCTTCAACCTGATCCCCACCCTGACCGCGCTGGAGAACGTCGAGCTGGTCGCCGAGCTGGGCGGCGGCGCCGAGCGCGCCCCGGAGATGCTCGAGCGGGTCGGGCTGGGCGACCGGATGGACCACTTCCCGGCGCAACTCTCGGGCGGCGAGCAGCAGCGGGTCGCCGTCGCCCGCGCGCTGGCCGGCGGGCCGCGGGTGCTGCTCGGCGACGAGCCGACCGGCGCGCTCGACCTGGAGACCGGGCGCAGGGTGCTCGGCCTGCTGCACGAGCTGAGCCACGAGCTGGGCCAGACGGTGCTGCTCGTCACCCACAACGCCGCGATCGCCCGCATGGCCGACCGGGTGCTGCGCATGCGCGACGGCCGCATCGTCGGCGACGAGCGCAACGAGGCGCCGCTGGCCGCGGAGCGGCTCGAGTGGTGAGCTAGGCGTGGCCTCGCGGACGCTGCGCACCAAGGCGCGCCGCGACATGCGCCGCCAGCGCGCCTCCTTCCTCGCGATCGCGCTGACGATCTTCCTCGGCGTCGCCCTGTTCGGGGCCAGCTACGACGCCTATCGAAACCTCGATTCCTCCTACAAACGGTCCTTCGTCGAGTACCGCTTCGCCAACCTGACGGTGACCGGCGGGAAGCTCCGGCGGCTGGCGCGCGAGGCGCGCGCCGCGCCGGGGGTCGCCGCCGTGCAGGAGCGCACCCAGGCCGACCTGCCGCTGCACGTCGGCCGCGACGAGTTCCTCGGCCGGGTCGTCGGCCTGCCGGCCGGCCGGCAGCCGGCGGTCGACCAAGTCGAGGTCGAAAGCGGCGCCTACCTGCGGCCGTCGCAGCCCGACGGCGTGCTGGTCGAGAAGCACATGGCCGACGCCTTCGACCTGGAGCTCGGCGACACGGTGACCGCGGTCGGGGCCGGCGGGCCGCTGAAGCTGCGGATCGTCGGCGTCGCCTCCTCGCCCGAGTACTTCTGGCCGGCGCGCAGCCGCCAGGACATCCTGCCGGCGCCGAAGGACTTCGGCGTCCTCTTCGCGTCCGAGGGCCTGGCGCGCCGGCTGGCCGGGGCGCGCGGCCCCAACCAGGCGGCGATCTACTACGCGGGCGGCGACGAAGACGCGGCGCTGACCGCGAAGCTGAGCCGCGCGGCGACCGGGCTCGGCGCGGGCGAGGTGCTGACCCGCGCCGACCAGCCCTCGAACAGCGCCCTGCAGCAGGACGTGAAGAGCTTCCGCGAGCTCGCCGTGCTCTTCCCGCTGCTCTTCCTCACCGCGGCGGCGCTGGCAACCGGCGTGCTGATGCGCCGCCTGGTCACCGCGCAGCGGCCGACGATCGGCATGCTGCGCGCCTGCGGCCGCTCGCGCGGCGAAGTCGTCGCCCACTACCTCACCTTCGGCGTCGTCGCGGGCCTGGCCGGAGGCGTGCTCGGGGCGGCGGCGGGGATCGGCCTCGCCGGCGCCGCCACCGACGCCTACACGAACGAGCTCTCGATCCCGATCACGCTGACCTCGATCTCGCCGCTGACGGCGCTGGCCGGGGTGCTCTTCGGCCTGTTCACCGGCGCGCTCGCCGCGGCGCTGCCGGCGTTCGCGGCGGCGCGCGTGCCGCCGGCCGAGGCGATGCGGCGCTTCGCCCCGCGCGGCGCCGGCCGCCTCAGCCTCGCCGAGCGGCTGCTGCCGCCGCTGCGCCGGCTGCCGGTGCGCTGGCGGATGACGATCCGCGGCGTCGGCCGCAACCCGCGGCGCTCGCTCTCGACGATCCTCGGCGTCGTCCTCGCCCTCACCCTGATCCTCGTCTCCTGGGGGATGATCGACACGACCCAGATCCTCGTCGACCGCCAGTACAACGAGATCGACCGCCAGGACGCCGAGCTCTACTTCCGCGGCGCGCTCGACCGGGCGGAGATGCGGCGCCTGCGGCGGACCCCCGGGGTGGCGGAAGCCGAGGCGGGGGTCGACCTGCCGGTCGCCCTGCGGGCGGACGGCCGCAGCTACCAGACGGCGCTGAAAGGCTTCGACCGCGGCACGACGATGCACGGCTTCCGGGCCGAGGGGGGCGGGACGACCGAGCTGCCGGCGGCAGGGCTGCTGGCGGGCGAGGCCCTGGGCTCGAAGCTCGGCGTCGGCGTCGGCGATGAGATCGAGGTGAGCGCCCCCGGGACCGGCGCCTCGGCCAGGGCGCGGCTCGACGGGTTCCTCGAAGAGCCGCTGGGCACCTACGTCTACGCGCCGCTGGGGCCGATCCGCCGCCTCGCCGGTCCGCGGCTCGGCCTCGGCAACGTCGCCTACGTCCGCTACGCGCCCGGCGTCGATCGCGAAGCGATGCGCCGCAGGCTCAGCGCCCTGCCCGGCGTCGTCGCCTTCGGCGACTCCAACGCGCTGCTCGACACGGTCAACGAATACCTCGGCCTCTTCTACGCGTTCGTCGGGATCATGCTGCTGTTCGGCGCCGCGATGGCCTTCGCCCTGCTCTACAACTCGATCCAGGCGAACCTCGCCGAACGGGCGGTCGAGGTGGCGACGCTGCGCGCCGCCGGCATCCGCTTCCGCAGCCTCTCGCGGATGATCACGGCGGAGAACGTCATCGTTACCGCGGTCGGCATCGTCCCCGGCCTGATCGTCGGGGTCGAGGTCTCGCGCCTCTTCCTCGCCTCCTTCGGCAGCGACGCCTTCAGCTTCGACCTGCAGATCAGGGCTTCGACCCTGGTCCTCTCCGCCGTCGCGATCCTCGTCGTCTCGCTGCTCTCCGAGCTCCCGGGCCTGCGGGCGGTCAAACGCCTGGACATCGCCGAGGTAGTCAGGGAGCGAGCGGCCTGACCGGTCCGCGCCGCCCGTCGGGGGCCTCTCAGGCGGCCATGAGCTCAGCCTCAGCCCTCGCGGGCTTCGTAGGGCCGAGGGGATTCGCCTCGTCGCGAATCGTCTTGCGGAACTGACACCAGCCGTGAAAGTTGCCGTCCCATTCGCGCTCGCGCAACTCCGCTGCCTTCAGAGGTCGCGCCGGGTGCTCCAAGGGAGACATGTGACCGCTCTCCAGGAGACGCTCGCAAAGCTCGATGTCAGCGTTCAGGTCGCGCCGGCCGGCGTGAGTCAGATAGCTGACTCTGGCGCAGCGGCCGGCGGAGACCTTGATCAGGTCCTCGATCGATGCGACCTCCTCGCGGTCCTTAGGCCCCACCAGCGGCAGGTGCCACTCGTTCGGGTTTAGCCGTGCCGGTTCCGACCCCTGGCGGGCATCGCGCATCAGCTCTGCGGCATGCCTGATCTCCGGCTGCGCGTCGGCGTGGCAGCGCAGGTTGAAGAAGTTCTCCCACTCGGTCGCCGTGACGATCACCGTATGCCACATGTACGGCTCGAGCAGCCGGTTGGCGACCTGCTTGTGAACGTTGAGCCAGCTCGCCGGCCGCTCCTCGCCCTTGTAGAGCTGTTCGACTCGCGTCAGGGCCGCGGACAGCTCCTCGCCCGGCGCGACCTCGTCCGGGCCGGTGACCAGCGCCAGCACGCGCCGAACGGCGTCGTCGCGGGCGCCCAGCCACTCGGCCTCCGCGGCGAGCCGCGCCCCGCCCTCGAGCGGCGCCCCGGCCTGCATGCCCGGCTGGTTGGCGCCGAACTCGAGCGGCACGTACGGGTGCTCGAGCACACGGCGTAGCTGCTTGAAGATCGGGATCGCCCGCGAGCTGGCCGAGTTGCGCGAGAACACCCGGTGGGTGTTGAACTCGGCAAGGACGAAGCGGGGGAAGGTGACCTCGAGCGTCGTCAGCCGGTGATCGGCGGGTGAGATCGAATCGGCGAGGACTCTTGCGGCGAAGCTCATCGGGACCCCTCCAATCTCCCACTTACGCTCGGACGGAAAACCTGACGAGCGTCCGGACTCATCGCTGGCGTCACTTTGGCGGCGAGGCCATCAGCTCGACGACGTGGCCGCCGGGCGCGACGGCCTTGGCCCGCGACGCGCCCCAGTGCTCGCGGCCCGGGGTCACCTCGAAGCCGGCGCCGTGCAAACGTTCGACGGTCGCCTCGAAGTCCTCGACGACGATCGCGGCGTGGCCGTGCGGCGGGACGACCGGCGAGGGATTGCGTTCGAGGTGGATCTGCGTGCCCTCGCGTTCCATCCAGACGAACGTCTCAGCCAGCGCCGCGGGCGCCGCGACCCGCCCGAACCCGAGCAGCTCCCAGAACGCGACCGAATGCTCGATCTCGCCGGGCGGAACCTCCAAGGTGACGTGCTGCAGCGCCAGAACAGCCAAATTAGCGAGCATCGCGATCCGATTCTTTGCGAGCGGCGCCGATATGGCCGTTTGCCGCCACCCCCGGACGCGAAACGGAGGAGGTGGCGGTTATATGAGCACCGTCATCAAGGAGGCCACGACGACGATCGCGGTCGACCAGGTGACGGCCTCGGCGACGATCTCCATGTCGAGCCCGTAGGCGTGGGCTACGACCATCGAGTTGACGCCCGAGGGCATCGCCGAGAGCAGGCGGTAGGGGGCGGGGAGGTGGATCAGCGGGGCGGCGAGCAGCATCAGGAGCGCCGGCACGAGCAGCAGGCGGGCGCCGACCGCCAGCGCCACCGGCCTGCTCAGCGGCGGCGGCATCGGCAGCTCGCCGTGCTCGGCGTTCTCGGCCAGGGTCGCGCCGACGGCGAAGAAGCCGAGCGGCAGGATCGCGACGACGAGGACCTGCGAGGCGTCGACCAGGGTCTGCGGCGCCAGGGCGCTCGGGGCCAGCAGCCCGGCGAGCGCCGCGTAGAGCGGCGGGTTGCGGGTGAAGAAGGCGCGCAGCCGCTCGCGCGGTCCTTCGCCCGCCCGCGTCCCCAGCGCCGCGCCGACCGCGAAGGCGCCGAGCAGCAGCGAGGGGCCGGTGACGAGCACGTCGTAGAGGACCGCCGTGGAGAGCTGGTCGCGCCCGAGCAGCGCCACCGTCAGCGGGTAGCCGAGGTATCCCGTGTTGACGCTGAGCACGGTGACGACGACGGCGCCGACGCGCGGGCGCGAGAGCCGCAGCACGCGGCTCGCCAGCAGGTAGGCGGCCAGTGCGCCCAGCCCCGATGCCGTCAGCCCCAGCAGCAGGCCGACCCCGTGGCCGACGTCGATCTCGGTCGAGGCGATGTTGAAGAAGATCACCGGCGGCAGCAGCACGTAGAGCATCGCCGTCAGCGAGCGCCGCGCCATCAGCGCCGCCGCCCGCGGCCGCCGCCGCTCGGCCCCGACCCCGATTCCCACGGAAATGGCAATTACGCCGGCAATGAAGAGGACGCCCACGCCGACACCCTTCCAGGTCGCCTATTCAGCGAGCGTCACGATCTGATTCCTCGCGAGCGGGCCCGATATGGCGCGCAGACGCCGCCCGCGGACGCGAAGCGGAGCAGGCGGCGTTTCATGTCTAGAAGAGCGCTGCGCCTGCGTGTTGGGCAAAATCCACGAGCGGCTGGGGGACGATGCCGAAGAAGACCGCCCCGGCAGCCGCGAGAAGTGCTGGCCCGACGAGGTAGAGACGCGTGCCCGCCGCGGGGTCGACCGGGTCGGCTTCGGGAGAGGCGCCGGCGATCGCCGGGGCGGCGCCGGGCGCGGCTTCGCCGCCCGGCCGCATCCACATCGCGGCGACGACCCGCAGGTAGTAGGCGAGCGAGATCATCGAGCCGACCGCGATGAAGACCGCGAGCCAGGTGTAGTCGCCCTCGACCAGCGCCTCGATCAGGTAGAGCTTGCCGATGAAGCCGACGGTCGCCGGCATCCCGGCCAGCGCCAGCATCGAGATCGTCAGCGGCCAGGCGAGCAGCGGCCGCTCGCGGCCCAGCCCGCGCACGGCGCGGATGTCGTCCCCGAACGCCGTCTCGCGCTCGCGCGCGACCACGACGCTGAAGGCGGCGAGGTTCATGAACAGGTAGCCGGCGAGGTAGAAGACGAGCGCGTTGACGCCCGCCTCGCTGGCGACGACGAGGCCGCCGAGGATGTAGCCGGCCTGGGCGACCCCGGAGTAGCCGAGCAGCCGCTTCAGCGAGTCCTGGCCGAGCGCGCCGACGTTGCCGATCACGATCGTGAGCGCGGCCAGCACGGCGAGCGCCGGCTGCCAGTCGCCCGCCTCCGGCGCCAGCGCGACGTCGAAGAAGCGGACGAAGACGGCGAAGGCGGCGGCCTTGGTGGCCACGGCCATGAACGAGGTGACCGGCGTCGGCGCGCCCTCGTAGACGTCGGGCGTCCACTGGTGGAAGGGCGCGATCGAGGTCTTGAAGGCGAGCCCGACGGCGACCATGCCGATGCCGACGAGGATCAGCGGATCGCCGAGCAGTTCGGCGTGGCCGACGCCGGCGGCGATGCCGGCGAAGTCGGTCGAGCCCGAGCCGCCGTAGAGAAAGGCCATCCCGTAGAGCAGCGTCGCCGAGCCGAGCGAGCCGACGATCAGGTACTTGAGCCCGGACTCGAGCGATCGCTCGCGCCGCAGGTCGGTCGCGCAGAGGATGTAGAGGGGGATCGAGAGGGTCTCGATCGCGATGAAGGAGGTGACCAGGTTCTGCGCCTGCGCCAGCAGCGTCATCCCCAGCACCGAGCCGAGCAGCAGCGCGTTGTGCTCGCCGCCGCCCGCCTGCTCGGCCGCCGGCTCGCGGATCGAGAGCAGGGCGGCGAAGGCCGCCGCGGCGATCGCGATCAGCGAGATCGCGATCGCCAGGTCGTCGAGCCGCAGCGCCCCCGCGACGAGTTCGGTCGGGTCGTCCCAGCGCCAGATCAGCAGCCCGGCGGTCACCGCCAGCCCCAGCAACGTAAGCGTGGTAGAGGTTTGTCCCGCTATGCGACCGAAACCTCTACCACGCCCGGTCACGGGGACGAGCAGCACGACGCAGATCGCCGCGGTCAGCGCGATCAGCGGCGACAGCGCCGCGTAGTCCATCTCCGGCGCGTGAAAGGTCATCGCCCCTCCCCGCCGACGGGCCGATTTGTCCGTCCCGGGCGGACATTTCGGCCCGTCGACGCCAGTTGCGCCTGCGGCGGGGGGGCGCCGGTGGTGGCGGCGACCGACTTCTGCACCGCCGGGTCGGCGCGGTGGAGGATCAGCTGCGGGTAGAGCGCCAGGCCGACTATGCAGAGGACGAGCGGCGCCAGGACGAGGCCGTCGCGCAGGTCGATCTCGCGCGAGGCGACCGCCTGGTTCCCTGCCGGCGCTGGGCGGTTGTGCATCGTCCGCTGGTAGAGGCGCAGCGCGTAGTAAGCGGCCATCGCGACGCCGGAGATCGCGACGAAGGCGTAGACGATCTTCGCCTGGAAGAGGCCGTTGAGGATGTAGAACTCGCCGATGAAGTTGGCCGACCCGGGCATCGCCAGGGTCGCCAGGGTGACGATCAGGAACAGCGCCGCGAGCACCGGGGCGCGCATCGCCATGCCGCCCATCTCGCGCAGGTCCTCGCTGCCGCTGCGCTCGGCGAGCACGGCGACGATGATGAACAGCGGCGCGACGACGAGCCCGTGGTTGACCATCTGCAGGACGGCGCCGTCGCCGCCGTCGGCGCGCAGGGCGAAGATCCCGGCGGTGATGAAGCCGAGCTGGGCGACCGAGGAGTAGCCGCCGACGAGGCGCACGTTGGTCTGCGTGAAGGCCATCGCCGAGCCGTAGAGGATCGAGGCCAGGGCGATCGCCAGGACGACCTCCTGGAACTGCACGGTGGCGCTCGGGAAGAGCGGCAGCACGACCCGCAGGAAGCCGTAGGCGCCGACCTTCGCCAGCACCCCGGAGAAGACCGCCAGCACCGGCAGCGGCGCCGCCCGGTAGGCGTCGGGCATCCAGCCGTGCAGCAGGAAAGCCGGCATCTTGACCAGGAAGGCGGCGGCGAAGAACCAGAAGATCCAGCGCTGGCTGCCCGCGGCGATCGGGTGCTTGGCCAGCTCGGCGATCGAGAAGCTGAGCTGGTGGCCGCCGTCCTGCGAGGCGATGATCGCGGTGGCGATCGCCCCGACCAGCATCAGCAGCGAGCCGACCAGCGTGTAGACGAGCATCTTCAGCGTCGCCGCAGCCGCCGTCGGCCCGTCCTCGCGGTCGCTCCCCCAGGCGCCGAAGAGGAAGTAGAACGGGATCAGCATCAGGTCGAAGAAGAGGACGAAGAGCAGCAGGTCCTGGGCGACGAAGGCGCCCAGCGTCGCGGTCTCGCCGAGCAGCATCATCAGGAAGAAGAGGTGCGGGCGATCCTGCTCGCGGAAGGCCGCGAACGCCGTGCCGCCGAGCCAGAGCAGTGCCGTCAGCGCGACGAGGAAGACGTTGAGCCCGTCGAGCCCGAGGCTGTAGTCGACGCCTAGGCCGGGGATCCACTCGACGTCGACGGTGTTCTGCAGGCCGCCGCCGGAGTCGAAGCCGGCGAGCAGGGCGACCGCGATGCCGAGCGTCACGGCGGCGCCCAGCGTCGCCCACCAGCCGGCGAGCCGGCGCGGCAGGAAGAGGCCGAGGAGGCCGAAGACCAGCGGGGTCCAGAGCAGCGAGTTGATCACGTCGCCCTCAGCAGGAAGTAGAGGGCGAGCCCGGCGAAGCCGGCGATCAGCAGCAGCGCGTAGCTGCGCAGGAAGCCGCTCTGCACGAAGCGGACGACGCCGCCGGCGTCGCCGACGGCCTCCTTGGTCCCGCTGACGATGCCGTCGACGACGAGGCGCTCGAAGGTGCCGTTCGCGAAGCGCCCGATCGCCAGCGCCGGCCGCACGACGAGCAGCTCGATCGCCTCGTCGAAGTACCACTTGTTCAGGCAGAGCAGGTAGGCGAGGCGCAGGCGCTCGCGGAAGAGCCGCGGCAGCTCCGGCCGCGCCACCCAGAGGTACCAGGCGAGGCCGATGCCGGCGACCGAGATCACGGCGCCGATCGCCAGGCCGCGCCACTCGGCGCCGACCGCCGGGTGGATCTCCGCCAGCGGCGAGTCGGCGAAGGCCGGGTCGAGGAAGCCGAAGAGCACGTTGTCGACGCCCGGGACCTGGATCAGGCCGGCGAACAGGGCGCCGACCGCGAGCGCCCCCATCGCCACCGCCATCGGCCAGGACTGCTCGGCGATGTGGTGGTGGGCGCCGGGGAAGCCGACCTCGGTGTCCTCCGCCTCGCCGTTCGCCGGGTTGACCGGCGGGCCGTGGTAGAGCTCACCCGTCTCGATCAGGTGCTGGGCCTCCTCGCAGGGTTTGCCCGGCAGCACGCGGAAGACGAGGCGGAAGGTGTAGATCGCGGTGAGGAAGGCGCCGACGTAGCCGCCGATCGCCATCCACGTGTAGATCCCGCCGCGCGCCTCGGCGTAGGCGAGGATCGAGTCCTTGGAGAAGAAGCCCGAGGTGAGCGGGAAGGCGGCCAGCGCCAGGCCGCCGATGACGAGGCAGATCGAGGTGAAGCGCATCGCCCGCCAGAAGCCGCTCATCCGGTCGATGTCCTGGATGTTCGCCATCGCCGAGATGATCGAGCCGGCGGTCATGAACAGCAGCGCCTTGAAGAAGGCGTGCGTCATCAGGTGGAACAGCCCCTGCGCGTAGGCGCCGATCGCGACGCCCATGATCATGTAGCCGATCTGGCTCATCGTCGAGTAGGCGATCGCCCGCTTGAGGTCGGTCTGGGCGATCGCGATCGTGCCCGCGACGAGCAGCGTCGCCAGGCCGACGAAGCCGGCGATATCCGCCGCGGTCGGCGCCAGGTAGAAGAGCGTGTGGGTGCGGGCGATCAGGTAGACGCCGGCGGTGACCATGGTCGCCGCGTGGATCAGCGAGGAGACCGGCGTCGGGCCCTCCATCGCGTCGGGCAGCCAGGTGTGGAAGGGGATCTGCGCCGACTTGGCGAAGGCGCCGACCAGCAGCAGCAGGCAGATCGCGGTGACAGTCCACCCGCCGCGGTCGAACACCGCAGGCGCCTGGGCGAAGACCGTGCCGTAGTCGAAGCTGCCGAGCTCGCGGACGATCAGGAAGGCGGCGAGGACGAGGCCGATGTCGCCGACGACGTTGATCACGAAGGCCTTCATCCCCGCCTTCGTCGCCGTCGTGCGCCGGTACCAGAAGCTGATCAGCGCGTAGGAGGCGAAGCCGACGAAGGCCCAGCCGACGATCAAGAGGACGAAGTTGCCGGCGAGCACCAGCAGCAGCATCGAGAAGACGAAGAAATTGAGGTAGCTGAAGAAGCGGTGGTAGCCCTCGTCGGAGCGCATGTAGCCGAACGAGTAGAGGTGGATCAGCGCCGAGACCCCGGTGACGACGAGGATCATGAAGGCCGAGAGCTGGTCGACGTAGATGCCGAGCTCGATGTGGAGTCCGGCGGCGCCGGCGTAGGTCCACAGCGAGGAGGCGTGGTGGCGCGCCTCGGCGTCCTCGCCGAGCAGGTTGATCAGCACGGCGAGCGCGCAGAGGAAGGAGAGGCCGACGGCGGCGGCGCCGACGATCCCGGCGACCCGCGCCGGGATCGCACGGAAGCCCAGCGCGACGGCGAGCGAGCCGAGCAGCGGCAGCAGCAGGACCAGCCAGGCCCAGGCGGTGGCGCTCATCAGCCCCTCAGCTCCCGCAGCTCATCGACGTCGAGCGGCAGCTTGCGGCGGAAGATCGCGACGATCAGGCCGAGCCCGACGACGACCTCGCAGGCGGCGACGACCATCACCACGAGGGCGAAGACCTGCCCCTGCTGGTTGCCGACCATGCGGCTGAAGGCGACCAGGGCGAGGTTGCCGGCGTTGAGCATCAGCTCGAGGCAGAGCAGGATCACGATCGGGCTGCGCCTCATGAGAATCCCCATGGCGCCGGTTGCGAACAACAAGGAGGAGAGAACGATGTACCACTCGATCGTCATGACTGGGCGCCTCCGGCGGGGGCGGGGGTGGGGAGCGAGTCCTCAGAACGCTCGGCGGGAGCCTCGCTGGAGTGTTCTGAGGACCCGCTCCCCACCCGCTCAGAGGGTTCGCGGCGTGCCGCCAGGACGATCGCTCCCACCGCCGCCAGCATCAGGAGCATCGAGCTTGCCTCGAAGGGGATGAGGAACTTTTCCAGCAAGAGGTAGCCGATCGCTGCCGGGTCGCCGAAGCCCGGGTTGATGTGCGGGCCGTCCTGGCCGAGCGCCAGCAGCGAGGAGGCGAGCACGGCGACGGAGAGCTCGACGAAGAGGGCGGCGCCGAGCAGCGGGGCGAGGAAGCGCTGGCCTGGGATCGGCTCCCAGGCGGACTCCGTTCCGCCGCCGACGTAGGCGACGACGAAGACGTAGAGGACCATCACCGCGCCGGCGTAGACGACGACCTGGGCGGCGGCGACGAAGGCCGCGGTGAGCAGGAGGAAGAGCACCGCGAGCGAGAACAGGTGGACGATCAGCGCCAGCACGCCGTAGAAGGGGTTGCGCATCGCGATCACGCCGATCGCCCCCCCGAGCGCGCCGATCGCGGCGACGAAGAACAGGACAGCTTCCACTACTCGCCCTCCGCTTTCAGCGGCGTGCGGTCGAGCGGCTCGGCGAGCAGCATCTCCTTGGTGAAGATCAGGTCCTCGCGGCCGTAGTCGGCCATCTCGTAGTCGTGGCCCATCGTGATCGCGTCGAACGGGCAGGCGATCTCGCAGTAGCCGCAGAAGATGCAGCGCGAGAGGTTGATCTCGTAGACCGCGGCGTAGCGCTCGCCGGCCGAGACCCGCTCGCCGGGGATGTTCTCGGCGGCGACGACGCGGATGCAGTCGGCCGGGCAGGCGGCGGCGCAGAGCGAGCAGCCGACGCACTTCTCCAGCCCCGTGTCCTCGAAGCGGTGCAGCTTGTGGCGGCCGCGGAAGCGCGGGTAGACCGGAGTCTTCTCCTCCGGGTACTGGATCGTCATCGGGCCCTCGATCAGCCGCGCCATCGTCGTCTTCAGCCCGCGCAGGGTCTCGCCGAACGCCCGGTAGGCGCCGCCGACGCCGCCCGGCTCGGGCCCGCGCTGCACCTCGACCACATCCTGGTCTTTGAGATATGGGAAGTCAGACATGGTCGCTCCGAGAGATGGCCGCCGCCCCCGGACGCGGGAGCGAATGCCCCTCCATATCCGCATCTTTCGACATTCGCGGGAGCAGAGGAGGCGGCGGAATATGTCTCACGTGACCACCACCAGGACCGCGGTGACCAGGACGTTGAGCGTCGCCAGCGGCAGCAGCACCTTCCAGCCGAGGGTCATCAGCTGGTCGTAGCGCAGCCGCGGCAGCGTCGCCCGCACCCAGATGAAGACGAAGACGAGGGCGAAGATCTTCAGCAGCATCCAGATCGGGTCGAGGAAGCCCGGCCCGGGGCCCATCCAGCCGCCGAGGAACATCGCCGCGGCGACTCCGCAGACGACGATGATCTCGATGTACTCGACCATCAGGAAGCTGCCGAAGCGCATCCCCCCGTACTCGGTCATGAAGCCCTGCACCAATTCGGCGTCGGCCTCGGGCATGTCGAACGGGGTGCGGTTGGTCTCGGCGAAGCCGGCGAGCATGAAGACGAGGAAGCCGACGAGCTGCGGCACGACGAACCAGATCGCCCCCTGGGCATGGACCACGTCGACCAGCGAGAGCGAGCCGCCCATGATGATCGCGCCGAGCAGCGCCAGGCCCATCGCGACCTCGTAGGAGATCAGCTGCGCGGCGCCGCGCATCGCCCCCATCAGGCTGTACTTGGAGCCCGAGGACCAGCCGCCGAGCAGCAGCCCGTAGAAGGCGATCGAGCCGACGGCGAAGAAGTAGAGGATGCCGATCGGCACGTCGATCCCGTAGAGGCCGACGCCGTCCTGCACGTCCCCCCAGGGGATGATCGCCAGCGCCATGATGCCGGAGAGCACCGGCAGCAGCGGCCCCAGCACGTAGAGCAGCGGGATCGCGCCTTCCGGCCGGAAGCCTTCCTTGCTGATCAGTTTGAACAGGTCGGCGAGCGGCTGCAGGAGGCCGAACGGCCCGACCCGGTTGGGCCCGTAGCGGTGCTGGAAGCGGCCGATCAGCTTGCGCTCGACCACCGTCATCACCGGCACGATGCCGAAGATCACGGCGAAGATCACGATCGACTTGACGACCATGATCCAGGTCGCTTCGACGAACTGGGTGTCGGCGAGGGGCATCATTTTCCGACCCTGGTGATCTCCACGCTGACCGGCGAGCCGTTGAGCAGGCCGTTGGCGTTGCCCTCCGCGGTTCCCTCGACCAGGAAGCAGACCCCCTGCTCGACCCGCTCGCGGATCTGGACCCTGGCCTGCACGCTGCTGCCGTTCTGGGACACACGCACGTAGTCACCGCTGTCCAGCTCCAGTGCTGCGGCATCAGCTGGCGACAGCTCCACCCGCTGCTGCGGCTGGAGGAATCTCAAGGGCGGGTTCAGCTCCGTGATCGGCCCGGCCCAGAGATCCCGGTAAGTCCCAAGCGCGAGGGCGCCGGGCACAGGGTCCCCAGGCCGGCTTTCGCCGGGAGTTCCTGGGGACCCTGCACCCGGCGCCCTTTCAGGTTCGGTCTCTCCGATCCCCTGGCGGGACGCGGGGGATGGCTCCCCAGGAACTCCTCGCGAACGCGAGCCTGGGGAGTCATCCCCCGTGGCCCGCGAGAGACGCGACGCGGCGGACCGGTCCTGCCAGCGGACGCCGCGGCCGGCGATCTCGGCATCCGTGATTCCGGCGTAGAAGGGGACCGCCTGGGTCAGAGCTTCGAAAGCCGACGGCTGGGAGTCGATCCCGGTGTCGTGGCCGAGGGCTAGGGAGAGCTCGGCGAGGACGCCCCAGCTGGGGCGGATGTCGCCGGGGCGGCCGGCGCTTGGCCTTACGCGTTGCAGGCGACCGTCGGGGTGGGTCACGGTTCCGTCTTTCTCGGCGTGGGTCTCGAGCGGGAAGACGACATCGGCCTTGGCGGTCGTGGCGTTCTCGAAGGTCGAGAAGACGATCAGGTTGTCGGCTGCCGTGAGCGCTGCGTCCCACGCTGCCGTGTCCGGAAAGTCGCGCAGCGGGTCGACGCCGAAGAGAACAAGGGTCTCCAGCTCGCCGGACTCGAGGGCCGCCCTGATCTCATCCGTGGTCTTGCCGGCGAGTGCTCCGTTTGCCCCCGAGGAGGTGGTCAAGGGGGCGCTCGTCAGGCCCGGGCCGGCGTCGGGGAGGCAGCCGGCCTCGCGCAGGCCGCGGGCGTTGCTCAGCTCCGGGACTTCGAGCAGGCCGCTGCCGTCCTTGCCGGCGAGGTCGAGGGCGGCCGCCAGGTTGAGCAGGGCCTCGGTTGCGGCGCCCCCCTCGCGGGCAATTCGCTCGCCCCAGACCACGACGACGCGCTCCGCGTCGCGCAGGACGTCGGCCACCGCCGACATACCCTCCTCACCTGCATGGGAGGGGATGTCGGCGGTGGCCAGCCGGGTGCATAGTCCGCCGAGGAAGTGCGTGGCGCCGCCCGGGGCGTAGCGGGCGACCGCCGCGGCGCCGCCGTCGAGCGTGGTCGGGCGGTCGGTGGCGACGGCGAGCCGGGCGCCGCCCCGGCGCATCGCCTTGCGTATCCGCAGGTCGAGGATCGGCGAGCCGTGCAGCGGGTCGGCGCCGACCAGCAGGATCGCGTCCGCGTCGTCGATCTCCCGCACCCGCGCCGAGAGCTCGGGCCGGGCGAGGCGCAGCAGCGCCTCGCGGCCCGGCCCGCGGGAGACCCGCGACTCGACGTGCGGCGAGCCGAGCGCCTCGCGCATGATCCGCTGCACCAGGTAGCCCTCCTCGTTGGAGGCGTCGCCGACGATCGCCGCGACGCGCTCGCCGCCGGCCTTCAGCGCCGCCGCGGCGCCGGCGATCGCCTCCTGCCAGCCGAGCGCCCCGCCGCGCCCGCGCGGCCCGGTCACCCGCTGCTCGGCGTCGAACATCTCGAAGCCGTAGCGGCCGCGGTCGCAGAGCCAGCCGTCGTCGACGTCGGGGTTGTCGCGGGCGATCACCCGCTTGACCCGCTCGTCGCGCACGGTGAAGCTGACGTTGCACTGGCTCGGGCAGAGCGTGCAGACCGAACCCGCCTGCTCGATGTCCCAGGGCCGGGCGCGGAAGCGGTAGGTGTAGCTGGTCAGCGCGCCGACCGGGCAGAGGTCGGTGATGTTGCCGTGGAAGGGGTCGACGTAGGGCCGGTCGTCGAAGGTGCCGACGAAGCTGCGGTCGCCGCGCTCCAGCAATTGCAGCTGCGCGTCCTCGGAGACCTCCTGGCTGAAGCGCACGCAGCGGTAACAGAGGATGCAGCGCTCGCGGTCGATCGCGACCAGCGGCGAGAGCTCGACCGGCTTCTCGAAGTGGCGCTTTTCGTCAGTGAAGCGGCTCTTGCCGGGGCCCCAGCCCATCGAGATGTCCTGCAGCGGGCACTCGCCGCCTTTGTCGCAGACGGGGCAGTCGAGCGGGTGGTTGACGAGCAGGAACTCGACCACGGCGCTCTGCGCGTGCTTGACCTGGTCGGTGCGCGTGTGGACGACCATCCCGTCGCGCACCGGGGTCGAGCAGGAGGTCTGCAGTTTCGGGATCCCCTCGATCTCGACCAGGCACATGCGGCAGGCGCCGACCGGGTCGCCGAGCTTCGGCTCGTAGCAGAAGACCGGGATCTCGACGTCGCCCCGCTTCGCGGCGTCGTGCAGCATCTCGCCCTCGGTCGCGGCGATCTCGCGCCCGTCGACGAGGATGGTGATCTCGCGCCCGCTCACGTCGCCGCCCCCAGCGTCTCCGGCGCGCCCTGCACGGCGGCGATCCGGCTCGCCTCGGCGGCGCTCGCGATCGCCTGCTCGAACTCCGGCCGGAACTTGCGCACCATCGCGCCGACCGGCATCGCCATCGAGTCGCCGAGCACGCAGAGGCAGTGGCCGATGATGTTCTCCTGCACCGAGGCGATGATGTCGAGGTCCATCGGCGTCGCCTCGCCGCGCACCACCCGTTCCAGCATCTTCACCGTCCAGTTGGTGCCCTCGCGGCAGGGGGTGCACTTGCCGCAGGACTCGTGGTGGTAGAAGCGCGCCGTGCGCAGCGCCATCAGCGGGATCGAGACCGTGTCGTCGGCGACGATGATCGAGCCCGAGCCGAGCATCGAGCCCGCTTCGGCCATCGCCTCGAAGGAGTAGGGCAGGTCGAGCCCCTCCTCGGCGGTGAGCACCGGCGCCGAGGAGCCGCCGGGGTAGAAGGCCTTGATCTCGCGCCCCGGCAGCGGGCCGCCGGCGAGGTCGCAGATCAGCTCGCGGGTCGGGATCCCCAGCTCGACCTCGTAGTTGCCGGGGCGGCGCACTCCTCCGGAGACCGAGACGACCTTGGTGCCGGGCGACTGCTCGGTGCCGTAGCCGCGGAACCACTCGGCGCCGTGGGCGACGATCCGCGGCACGTTGGAGAGCGTCTCGACGTTGTTGATCAGCGTCGGCCCGCCGTAGAGGCCCTGCACCGCCGGGAACGGGGGCTTCAGCCGCGGGTTGCCGCGTTTGCCCTCGAGCGCGTCGAGCAGCGCCGTCTCCTCGCCGCAGATGTAGGCGCCGGCGCCGCGGTGGACGACCAGCTCGAGGTCGCGGCGGCTGCCGCAGATGTCCTCGCCCAGGTAGCCGGCCTCGTAGGCTTCGGCGACCGCGGCGTCGAGGACGTCGGCTTGCGCGTCGTACTCGCCGCGGATGAAGATGAAGGCGTGGCCGGCGTCGGCGGCGATCGCGGCGATCGCGATCCCCTCGATCAGCTGGTGCGGGTTGCGCTGCATCAGCTCGCGGTCCTTGAAGGCGCCGGGCTCGGACTCGTCGGCGTTGCAGCAGAGGTACTTCGCCATCTCGCCGCGCGGCAGGAAGGAGGCCTTTTTGCCCATCGAGAAGCCGGCGCCGCCGCGGCCGCGCAGGCCGGACTCTTCCAGCTCATTGAGGATCGCGTCGGCCTCCATCTCGCGGTAGGCCTTCTCCAGGGTGGCGTAGCCGCCGTAGGAGCGGTAGCCCTCGAGCGTGCGCAGCTTCGGGTCCTCGGCGTGCTCCAGCAGGACGCGCGTCTCAGGCACCTTGATCACCTGCCAGCGGCTTCTTCTCCAGCGCTTTGCTCGGCAGGACGTCCTCGCCGGCCAGCAACTGACCGACTGCCGTTTGCGCCTCGTCCGGATCCAGTGGTCCGAAATAGCGCTCGTCGATAGAAGCCATCGGCGCGATATCGCAGGCCCCGAGGCACTCGAACCCGGTGACGAAGAGCTCGGCCTCCTTGCCCGCGGCGGCGCTGCGGAACGCCTCCAGCAGCTCGTCGCCGCCGCGCATCCAGCAGCTGATGTTGGTGCAGACGGCGACTTTGTGAGACCCGACAGGCTCCGTGTGCAGCAGGTCGTAGAAGCTCGCGACCGACTCCAAATACGCCGGCGTCACCCGCATAACCGCCGCAGCCTGCCGGATCCCCTCCGGCGTGCACCAGCCATACAGCTTCTGCACGGCCCACAGCGCCGGTATCGAAACCGAGTGCCGGTCGGGGTACCTCCCCATCAGGGCTTCGATCTGCCCTTGGAGCTCCTGTGGGCAATCGACCTCGTGAAGCTCGGGAATCCCCTCCGAGGCTCGCTCGGGCACTCGTCCCTCAGACACTGCGGGATCGACGGGAAAGTCAGCCATGACGCCTCCGAAGGGAGGGATGGGGTGCCTCTCGAACGGGCGGATACTCAAATCGCAGTGCCAATTGGCACTGCGATTGTCCGGGCGAGAGGCACCCCATCCCTCTCACCTGTCCACCCCGCCGAGGATCGGGTCCAGCATCCCCAGGCTGGCGATCATGTCGGCGACGTAGCCGTCCTTCGACATGTCCCTGAACGCCTGCAGGTTGACGAACGAGGCGTCGCGGAAGTGCACGCGGGCGGGCTTCGCGGAGCCGTCGGCGAGCACGAAGCAGCCGAGCTCGCCGCGCGGCGACTCGACCGCGTAGTAGACCTCGCCGGGCTCGACCCGGTAGCCCTCGGTGACCAGCTTGAAGTGGTGGATCAGCGACTCCATCGAGGTCGAGAGCTCGGAGCGCGGCGGCAGCACGTACTTTCGGTCATCGGCGATGCAGGGCCCCTCGGGCAGGCCGTCGAGCGCCTGCTCGACGATCCGCGTCGACTCGACCATCTCCGCGACCCGCACCCGGTAGCGGTCGTAGTTGTCGCCGACCGTGCCGACCGGGACCTTGAACTCGACCTCCGGGTAGGCGAGGTAGTCGAAGGCCTTGCGCAGGTCCCAGGGCTCGCCGGCGGCGCGCAGCAGCGGCCCGGTGACGCCGAGCTCGAGCAACCGCTCGCGCGGCACGACCCCGGTGCCCTTGGTGCGCGAGAGGAAGACCTCGTTGCGGTCGAGCAGGTCCTGGTACTGGCCGACCCGCACCGGCATGTCGGCGACGAACTCGCGCAGCTTCGCCTCGAAGCCGAGCGGGATGTCTTCGATCACGCCGCCGACCTGGAAGTAGCGCGTGTGCATGCGCTGCCCGGTCGCCATCTCGAACAGGTCGAGGATCCGGTCGCGCTCGCGGAAGCAGTACCAGAGCATCGAGACCGCGCCGAGGTCGAGCGCCGTCGTCCCCAGCCAGACGAGGTGCGAGTGAATCCGGTTGAGCTCGAGGAAGATCGTCCGCAGGTACTTGGCGCGGGGCGGGATCTCGAGCCCGGTCAGCCGCTCGACCGCGCCGCAGAAGGCCTCCATCTGGAAGAAGTAGGAGACGTAGTCCATCCGCTCGACGAAGGGGATCACCTTCCAGTAGCTCTTGTCCTCGCAGGACTTTTCGATCCCCGTATGGACGTAGCCGATCACCGGCTTCAGGTCCCTGACCACCTCGCCGTCGAGGTCGACGACGAGCCGCAGCACCCCGTGCGTGGCGGGGTGGTGCGGACCGATGTTGATCGTCATGACCTCGGTTTCGACCGCGGGTCCGGGCGTCGCGACCGCGGGTCCTGTCGGCGCAGGGGACCCACCGCCCCCTGCGGTAGCTGAAGCTTCCTCGGGGGCGGTCCCCCCTACACCGCCACCCGCGGGTGGGAAGTTCGTACCCGGCTCAGCCATAAGCTCGCTCGTTGTAGGTGAAGGTCACCGGCTCTCCGCCGATCGGGAAGTCCCGTCGCTGCGGCCAGCCCACATAATCGTCCGGCAGCAGGATCCGCCTCAGATCGGGGTGCCCCCTGAACACGATGCCGAAGAAGTCGAAGGCCTCCCGCTCCTGGAACTCCGCCGTCGGGAAGAGCTCGACGCAGGAATCGATTGTCGGAAGCGCCTCGTCCGCGGGTGGCGTGGGGGTGGGGGGGGTCGAGGACGGACCGTGGCCCGCCCGCAGCGCCCCCCCCACCCCCACGACAGGACCCGCGGTCGCGACGTCGTCAAGCATCGCTTTCACCCTGATTCGCTCCACTCGATCTCTGTTCAGGAGCTCGTAGTGGACCGCGAAGCGGGGTTGAGCTGGGAGGTAATCCGCTGCGTGGAGGCTGGAGAGGAAGCGGTAGCCCTGGCCGGGGGCGTCGCGCAGCCAGGCGAGCACGGCGAGGATCTGCGCCGGGTCGACGACCAGCGCCGGCTGGCCGCGGTCGAAGCTCGTCTCGAGCACGGCGCCGGGGTGGTCCTGCTCGATCTCCCCCCGGATCAGCTCCAGCCCGGGGGCGTCAGGCACGGATCAGTCCTCGCGCCTGCTCGTACGCGGCCGCCGCCTCCGGGCTCGGCTCGCTGCGCGGGCCGCCGCGCGCCCACTCCTCGCTGCCGCTCGCGTTGTAGCGCTGGCGCCAGCCCTGGTCGGGATTGCCGATGATCTTGCGCTGCAGCTTGGTGAACCCGTACATGACCGCCTCCGGCCGCGGCGGGCAGCCGGGGATGTGCAGGTCGATCGGCATGAACTTGTCGGCGCCCTGGACGACGGCGTAGTTGGAGAACATGCCGCCGCTGGAGGAGCAGGCGCCCATCGAGATCGCCCACTTCGGCTCCAGCATCTGGTCGTAGAGGCGGCGCACGACCGGCGCCATCTTGATCGAGACGCGGCCCGAGAGGATGATCAGG